>Ga0247836_1001619_pt1 | contig 35224 bp, 28 predicted proteins | sample LaCruzMarch2015__4_FD_187116 | JGI IMG/M metagenome (GOLD analysis project Ga0247836, IMG submission 187116) | Freshwater microbial communities from meromictic Lake La Cruz, Castile-La Mancha, Spain - LaCruzMarch2015_14m | ecosystem: Environmental > Aquatic > Freshwater > Lake | place: Spain... | reverse complement strand
TTTCGTTAAACGAAGACCTTCCGCTACGGTGGAGGTTTTATTTTTACCGCACGGAAAACACATGGAAAATCGTGGATTTGCGTGTGGACGACGGCATCGTCGAGTTGTTCGATGATTTCGCCCGCAGCCAAAGAAAGTAAGCCCCCTGCTCTTCGGCAGGTGGCCTATTGAAAAAAGTGTTCAAGATTTCCCATCGCACCCTTCGCATAATCGCGGGGCGGCTCGTCGCGGGACTCCTGATTTTGGGTGCAGGCGTCTTCCTGCTCTCGCGCAACCTCGGGTCCATTGCGCGCTGGACGTTTGAAAAAAACCTCCCCGATGCGAAGATCGCTGTGCAGGACGTGAAATTGACGGGCCCGGGAGAAATCACGTTCACAAATTTCGTCATCAACGATCCCCTCACAGGAAAGGAACTTGCCCGCCTGGAGCGCGGCAGGATCGTTTTCTCCCTCGATGATCTGGCAGCGGGACGCATCGGGGAGATTCACTTGGACAACCCGGTCGTGCACATTTCGCCAGGATGGTCGGGCATTCTTCCCGGAATTCCGGAAAAGTCCGGCGGCCTCCCGCTGAAAATCCGTCGCATCGTTTGTGATTTCGGCGAGGTCGTCTATGAGGGAGAGAGGAATGTGCGCGCGAATTTTTGTTTCGATTGGAAAGACTTCACCAACGAATCGATGGAGCCCCTCATGCTGACACTTTGGGATATTCAGGTCAGCGCGCAGGGCTACACCGAGCCCTTTCTTGTGCTCGACCTCGTGCGACTCACTGGAGCTCCTGCGGAAATGGTGAAAAATTTTGAACTCCGGAGCCTCGAGATCAAAGGCGGATCGATAGCCGCCGGTGGGGCGCTTGAACAACTCGCCCACCTCCCCCAGCAGCAGCATGGCATCGGGCCGGCGTTCATGTGGAAAATCGGAGCCGTGGACATTCATGGAGTCAAGGCAACTGCAGGCAAAAACCCTTGGCGTTCCGCGACGGATGCAGCCTTCACGATCAACACGACCCTACGCAATCTCACGCCTGCGGAAATCACCAGTAGACTCGGGGGCACGCGGCAGGAGGTGGAAATCAGCGATTTGGTGATCCCCTCCCCCAACGACCCCTTCACCCGTGTGCTTTCTCTCCGAAGCGTCTTTTTGAGATTCACACTCGCTGGTCTCCTTTCGAAAGAGTTGGAAGATGTCACCGTGCTGCACCCCGTCATTCACATCGGAGAGGATTTGTTTGATTACATGGAAGCTGCCAAGAAACGCATGGCGGGAGGCACTGACACACCAGCTCCGGGTTGGCGCATCAAGAGGTTTGATGTCAAATTCGGCAGCGTCGTCATCGGCAGCGGCGGTCGCACGAAATATGGTCTGCCGCTGAACTTCTGCACCACGGCGGAGAATGTTTCCCTCGACGATCTCGCCTCGCTCACCCTGCGCGGAAGTTTGGAAATACCCGCGCAGGAATATGGATTTCCCGCCTACCAGATTGAGATTTTGACTGAGCCCGGCAGCCTCCAGTTTTCGTATCCACCCGAGAAATCGATGAGCAATGTTGTCGGCACGGTGCGCATCAAAAACATCCGCTGGCGTCAGTTTCGAGGCAGCGACTCGTGGATCACCGCAACCTTCGACCGGCAGGGTATCAATGGTTTTTTTGGAGGGGTGCTCTACGGAGGAACCGTCGCCGGAGGATTCAGCTTTTTCTTTGAGGACAAGTCGCCTTGGATCGGGTGGCTGAGCGGCACACGAGTCGATCTTGAAAAACTCACAGACATCATGGCCCCGCACAACTTCCGTATGACCGGCCCGCTGGATTTCACCGCCGAGGTCGATGCCGAGTCGAAATCGATCCGCCGCCTGAAAGGCCGCATGGAAACTCAGGCTCCAGGCCGGATGAAAATCGCCAAGGTCGACGACCTGCTCGCCCGCATCCCCACGGGCTGGACCAGCCTCAAGCGCGACAGCCTGCGGGTCGCCATCGAAGCGATGCGAGACTTCGACTACGACACCGGCTTGGGAGGTTTCTGGTTCACTGGCGGGCAGGGCGTCTTTGACTTGAAGTTGCAAGGCCCGCTTGGTTCCCGCACATTTGAAACCGTGCTCCATGGCGGCGAATCCAACGCAGGCGAATAGAGCTGCACCTCACCACGATGAAATTTCCTCTCGCATTCGCTGCATTAGCCACCGGCCTCCTGCTCGCCTCGTGTTCTGCTCCAACGGTCAACCTCGCCACGCCGCAACCGATCAAGGTCGATATTGCCGTGAGGTTGGATGTTTACCAACACGCCAAGGAGGCGGTGAAACAATCAACGCCAGCATCCAGAGCGACCGATCCCGCCGAGGCCCGGCGCAACCGCATGGCGGATATCCAGACCTTCAAAAACTCGCGCCTCGTCGGCGAAGGCCGCGACGCACTCCTCGCCATCCGCGTGGACACCCCGGGCGACTACGGCGACTTCATCCGCAAAACGGTGGATGCCGAAAATGCCGACCGCATGGCGCTGATGAAATTCGAAGCCGAAAAACAAAAAATGAGCCTTCCCCAGATTCAGTCCAAGCAGGCATCCCTCGCAGCCAAACTCGCCTTCAAAGGCGAGTGGATCGAACTCGTCAAAGACGACGGAACCGCAGAGTGGATGCAAAAAGAAGAGTAGCGGCGTAGAGCAAATCACACCTCAATCGTCGCGCCGATGGCGGGCAGGAGGAGTTCCAGGCCGTCGTTGGCGAAGGCGGCTTGGGCAGCGGCGGTGTCGATTTGGATGGGTGGGAAGGTGTTGTAGTGCACGCCGACGACCTTTTTTGCGCCGCAGAGTCCGGCGGCTTTCACGGCATCTTTAGCGCCCATGGTGAAGGTGTCGCCTATGGGCAGGACGGCGAAGCGGAGGGCGAATTCTTCGGCGATGAGGTTCATGTCGAGGGTGAGGGCGGTGTCGCCGGCGTAGTAGAAGGATTCCTCGCCCATTTTTACCACGAAGCCTGCGGGATTGCCGCCGTAGCTGCCGTCGGGCAGCGAGCTGGAATGGATGGCGTTGACCATTTTTGCGGTGCCGCCTAACAGGCCCACTGTGCCGCCGTGGTTCATGGGTTGCGTGTTCGAGACGCCTTGGAGGCCGAGCCAGTCTGCGATTTCCCAGTTGGCCACCACCTTCGCGCCGGTTTGCTTGGCGAGAGCGACGGCATCCGCGATGTGGTCGGCGTGACCGTGGGAGATCAAAATCACATCGGCTTGGATTTTTGTGATGTCCACCCCGGCTGCAAGGGGGTTTGGCGTGATGAAGGGATCGAAAAGAAGGCGCGTTCCGTCCGACTCGACCAAGAAGCAGGAGTGTCCGAAATAAGTGAGTTTCATAGCAGAGACAACAAATCACAACGCGCCGAAGCGTGCAAAATTTTAGAACAAGGCGAGGTTGGCAGTCCGCCATTCTTCGCTGACGAGTGCGGCGCGAAATCCATTGCGGGCGACGGCGGCGAGTTCCTCGTGAGAAAAGCCAAGATGGGTGGCGAGGAAGAGATACTCGTCCTCGAGGGTGTTGCCGAAGCTGATGGGATCGTCGGTGCTGAGCGTGCAGGGAATCCCGGCGTCGAGCAGTTGGCGAATGGGATGGCGGTCGGGGGATGGCACGATGCCGAGCTTGAGATTGCTGATCGGGCAGACATCCAACGAGATTCCCCGCTCGCGCAGGAGGTCGATCACAGAGGCGTCCTCGATGGCGCGGACGCCGTGCTGGATGCGCTGGGCGCCGAGAATTTCTACAACATGGCGAACGAAATCCGGCCCGCAGAATTCGCCAGCATGGGCCTTGGTGAACTTCCCAGCATCCCTCGCCCGGCGCCAATAATCCTGGGCCCAGTGGCCCAGGGGAGTCGTTTCCGTGCCGTGGAGATCGATACCGTCGAGGTTTTCCCAACCGAGGGCGGCCTCAAGCATGGGGGCCATTTTTTCGGTGTAGCCATCATGGTGGATACCAAAAAAGATCCTCACCTCGAGTCCCGCAGGCACCGCGCTGCGAATGGCATCGCAGACCTCGCGTCCATCCAGGTTCATGAAATCCATGCAACCGGAAGCGAAGCTGAGTTCCATGTAGCGGATGTTGCGCGCCAGTCGGTCCGAGAAAATCGCTTGGGCGCACTCATGGTAGCGCTGGGCGGAGATGAAAAAATCTGCCGCGTAGCCGAGGAGTTCGGTCTCAAAGTGGGCGAAGTCGCGGAAGCGGAAATCCGGCGCCCATGAGGCGGGCGGACTCGCGTATTTGCCCGGATGCGTGGCCTGAAGGAGGGGCCAAGGCAGAGCGCCTTCGAGGTGAAGATGGGTTTCCGTTTTTGGCAGGGCTTGGATGTATTTGTGTGTGTCCATTTTTTTCAGCGAAGGAGCGAGTGGAGCATTTCCTCAAAGTCCGCGGCGGCATTTTGACGGGTGGTCGAGGCTCCCGCGATGCGGGCGCGACGGCAGGCCGCGGCGTGGGCGACGGGATCGGCGGCCCAGTCCAAAAGAATGCCAGCAAGGTCGGCGGGTCTCGCGGGATCGATGACGACTCCGGCATCCTGCTCGGTGATCAAGCGCGCTGCCTCGGAGTCCGCCGGCCCGATGAAAAGGCAGGGGCGGCCAGCCGCGAGAACGCCGTAAACTTTGCTGGGAACCACAAGACCGCAGAGGTTCGGTCGCATGGTGACGAGGTGAGCATCCCCCGCCGAAAGGCTTTCCGAGAGCTTCGCAGAAGGTTGGGATGGGAGGAACCTCATGTTTGAGAGACCCAAGGTGGCCGCAGAGCGCTCAATCTCCGCGCGGCGGGGGCCATCGCCGATCATCAGAAAAACGATGTGCCGTCCTCTCAGGCTTTCAGCGGCCTTGAGGATCGCGTCGAAATCATGCGCGAGGCCCATGTTTCCCGAATACACGACCACGAAGTCGCCTTCGAGCCCATGCTCGCGGCGGAAGGGATTGTTTTTGCGGTCGATGGGAGTGACCGCTGGAGCCCAGTTCGGGATGTTAAAAATCCGAGCATAGGAGACTCCGCGCTGGACGAGTCGAGATGTCATGCAGCGACCGATGGACACAACGGCATCGCAGCGCTTGAGCGCGAGGGTGGAAACAGAGCGCAGCAGACCGATAAGCGGACTGCCTTTTGGAAGAACCCCGATCTCCTCGGCGACTTCGGGGTAGAGGTCCTGAGCCCAATGGACGACCTTGTTGCGCTTGAAAAAGCCGATCATCGGCCCCAGCACGGCCAACATAGGCGGATCGGTCATCGTCACGACCAAGTCTGTCCTCCGCAGGAGCAGAGCCCTCGCAAGCAGCCAGGGAATCATCAGAGAATAACTTGCCGCCCGCAGGATGACGCTGCGCCGGGAAAGAGCCGCCCCGGCGCGGTGGATGAACACACCTCTCCGTTTGACTGATTTGGGCTCACCCGCTTCTCCCGTGCAGAGAACAGAGACATCCCATCCGCGCCCGGCGAGGCTCTCCGCAATGTCGCGCAGCATTTCTCCCGTGGCGCCATGGGATGGCGGATAGACTCGATTGATGAAAAGGATGGATGGCATATCAGGTGCCCTCTGGCGCTTGGGGTTTTTTAACCCAGGGGGTGATGCCATGGAAAACCCAATAGGCGGGAATTTTCCACATTTCGATCCGGGCCCATTCCTCCTCCTGCAGGCGACCGGGCGGTGTGTCCCACCAGCCGATGCGGGATGTGGTGACACCGAATTCGATACCGGGGATGCATTGTTGGAAGGTCGCCAAGGCGCGGCGCGCATGGAACGAGGAGGTGACCAGCAAGGCCCGGCGCACGCCGGCGGTCTCGAGGAGGGGTTTGGCGAATTGGGCGTTTTCCCATGTGGTCTTGGATTCCTTTTCGATGCTGATGCGATCCTGAGGGACCCCCGCCTGCAAAAGAGCGCGGCGGTTTGTGGGGTGGTCTCCCGTGCCGATGATGAAAATGCGCGGAGCAACGCCCTTTTGATAGAGGCGCGCGGCGAGAACCGGGCGCGCCTGGGATTCACCGCCAAGAACAACGATGGTGTCGGGATTTTCAATCGGAGACTCAATCACCAGAGCCTTCCTCCACACCTTGGAAAACCACACGGGGTATCCTGAAACCAGAGCGACGATCAGCAAAAGAAGGAGCGTGGCCGCGCAGAAAAACAGGCTTCGCTGGAGGCGCTTCATCACAGACGGGAGGCGGCTTCGCGGAGCGTGTCCTCGTAGTCCTTGACGCGATCCGGCAGATTAAAGGCGCTGGCCTTCTGAATCGATGCGCGCCGCATGCCTTCCAGGCGCTCGCGATCCCCCAAGATCGTTCGCAGGGACTTGGCAAAGTCCTCTGGCGTGAGATCGGAGAAAAGTCCGTTGACATCATGCTCGATCACATCACTCAAGCCTCCGATGCGGCTTCCAGCAATCGCAAGGCCATGCTTGAGGGCTTCGATTCCCGCCATGGGGAGTCCTTCGGAGCTGGATGTCATGAGAAGAACATCCGCCAGCTCGAGGCGTTTGGAAACCCCCTCTGCCGCGAGCCAGCCTGAAAAGGTGACTCGATCTGCAAGACCGCACGAATGAACGAGCTCTTTCATCGAAGCGCCCAGCGGGCCCTCGCCAATGACTTCGAAATGCCATGGCAGGTCTTGGATTTGCGCCAGCGCGCGGACGGCAAGTAGGGGATTTTTTTGAACGCTCAAGCGCCCGAGCATGAGAATGCGGGGGGGATTTCCCGCCTTCACGACCACTGGCGCTGCAATCATGGGCACCCCGTTCAGAATGACCTTGGCACGGACGCCGCAGTTTTTCGCCGCGAGGTCTCCCACAAATCCACTCACAGCCGTCACTGACGCCGCCTTTTTCCAGATGGGCTGGATAAAGGGCCCAAGCACGCGGAAGAGGGAATCTGTTTGCTCAGGCACCCCGCCGGGGACATCTCCCAAGTGCGCGGTGAGCACATAGGGAATGCGCGTCAGAAAATGCAGAGCGAAGGCCAGCGCGCCGGTAGGAACGACGAAGTGCGCGTGGATCACATCCGGCTTCCAGGAACGGCATATCTTCCAAGCCGGAAAAAAGGCCGTGAGGAGATAGAGCGCCATTTCGGGAACCGAACAGGTATCCTCCCGCTTGCGGAACGACTCGGGGCGGATAACTCGAACGCCGTTCACCACGATCTCGCGAGGCAGGTGGCGCAAACCGGCCGAAATGACGCAAACCTCGTGCCCGCTTTGCACAAGCCCTTCGGCGACGGACGCCGCCACACGCCCCCCACCCCCGCCGACGGGTGGATATTCGTAGCAGAGGACGAGGATTTTCATGGGAGAAACCGGTCGTAGATGTCCTCCACAGCCGAGGTCATTCGCTCGACGGAGAAGCGGGCTTCGATTTTGGCGCGGGCATTTTTAGCAATGCACGAGGAGAGTTCGGCATCGGTGAGTAACGACGCCGTGCGTTCGACGAAAAGCGCGGCATCAGCTGGCGGAACAAGAAAACCTTCCTCCCCATCGCCGATGACCTCTGCGATGCCGTCCAGTTTCGAAGCCACCACAGGCAGGCCCATGGCCATGGCCTCGAGGAGCGTCATGGGCAGGCCTTCGTAGCGTGATGGCATGAGGAGGACATCGGCTGCGAGGTAAACCAGGCGCGTGTCGGAGACATAGCCTGAAAAAAGGATCCGGCTTGCAATCCCGAGCGCAGCGGCTTTTTCGCGGAGCATCTTTTCCTCGGGTCCGTCCCCCGCCAAAAGAAAATGCACATTGGGAAATCGCGCGGCGAGTTGTGCGGCGATGTCGAGGAAGAGGCCGAAGTTCTTCTGGGGATTCAAACGGCCGACTCCAGCGACAATGCGTGAACCAGCGGGAAGTCCAAGCCTCGCCCTCGCCTCATCCCGCGACGCTTCACCGGGACTGAAACGGCGAAGATCGATGGCATTGGGAACCAGAGAGATTTTATCCGGGGAGATCGATTCATGGCTGGTCAAAAAGTCCCTGCAAGCGCTGGCGACAGCGATGATGTGATGGGCGAAGCGATTGGTGGATTTGTCGAGGGCGAGAAGGATTTTGTTGTCGATCCGGTGCGGGTCGTTGGTGTGGTCGTGGTTGATGATGACGGGCACGCCCAGCAAGGCTCCGAGCGGCTTGGCAATGATGTTCGACGGGATGAGATGGCAGTGGAGGATATCCGGCTTGTCGGCGAGAATCCGCCATGGGATCGAAGCGAGGTAGACGGGAAGGAACTTGTGAGGCGAGAGCGAGTGGACTTGCACGCCAGCCTTCTTCAGCCGGTCCCAATAAATGCCGTGGCCGTGCAGCGTGGCGACCTCATGGCGGAAGCGGGAACTGCCGCAAGTGGCCAGGTTCAAGACGACCTCCTGAGCACCGCCGAGGTGCAGGCTGTCGATGATGTGAAGGACGCGTTTCACGAAGGATTTCTCAGCTCCCATTGTTGCCAAACATGTTCGCACCAGAGGTAGAGACGCTCGTCGGATTTCCCCGCGAGGTGGGCGGCGAGTTTTTCCCGCAGCATGGGTGAGTTCGCCTTGGGGGCGATGCGCCCGCTGCGGAGCCAGCTTCCGACCGGTGTGCCAAAGCCTTTTTTGCTTCGGTAAATGATGTCATGCGGAAGCAATTCCTCAACGGCGCGCTTGAGCAGATATTTCGTGGTCTTGCCACGGAGCTTGTAATGATGCGGCAGGCGGCGGGCGAAGTCGGCGACTTCCATGTCGAGAAAGGGACTCCGCACCTCGAGGGAATTCATCATGCTCGCGCGGTCGGCTTTGGCGAGGATGCCATCCTGCAAATAAATCTCGGTGTAAAATTGGAGGGTGCGATCGACAGGGTCGGCACTGGCGCAGGATTCCCACGCCTCGATCGCCTCGCTGTAGATTTCCTCAATACTGAAGCGTGAATCGGTGAGGCGGGCGAGCTCCGAGGGCTCGAGAGCACCCAGCCAGACAGGATTCCAAAGGCGCGAAGGATGATCCAACCCGCGCAAGGTGCGTTTGATTTTGAAATCGAGGCTGATATTGGCGTGGGAAACAGGCAAGCGGGCTGCCAGAAGGCGCAGGGCCTTGTGCAACGGCCGAGGGACCATTTTCGAGTAAAGGCCGGCCATTCGCAGAGCGCGGAAGGGATCGTAACCCGCAAAGAGTTCATCACCCCCATCGCCGCTGAGGGCCACGGTGACATGGCGACGCGCAAAACGGCAGAGCAACCATGTCGCCAGGAGCGAGCCATCGCCCTGAGGTTCATCCAACACATCAAAGATGCGCGGCATGACCTCCAAGGCGGCATCGAGGCTCAGCGTGTCCACATGGTGGTTGGTTTGCAAAAACTCCGCCACCTGCTGGGCATACATCGACTCGTCGAATGAGGCCTCATGAAACCCAATCGTGAAAGTCTGCAAACCCTGTAAGGCCGGCGCGCCGCCTGCGCCACGGTCTTTGGTCGCCAAAGCTGCAATCGTGGAGGAATCCAACCCTCCACTCAAAAAAACCCCCAACGGCACATCGGCCACCAACCTCCGCTTCGTGGCTCGCGCCAAAATCTCGAGCAACTCGGAGGCAAGTGCGGATTCACTTTTACCCGACTCCTCCGGCTCAAGCGTGTAGCGCCAGTAGCGGGTGAGGCGCGGCGATCCCCCGCCCAGCGGCAGCGTGAGATGGTGTGCGGCAGGAAGTTTGTAGATACCCTCGATGGCGGAGTGCGGGGCAGGAATGAGAGCATGGGCGAGGAACTTCACCCTTGCGATTTCCGACTGGTTGCGAGGGGCCAGCGGATGCTCAAGCAGAGCGGTCAACTCGGAGGCAAATGCAAAGGTGCCTTTGCGATGAAAGTAGTAAAGCGGCTTCTTGCCAAACCGATCGCGCGCCAAAAAGATCCGCCGCTCCACCGCATCGAAAATCGCAAACGCCCACATACCATTGAGGCGGTCCAGCATCGCCACTCCCCACTCGCGCCAAGCTTGAAGAAGGACCTCGGTGTCCGAGTGGTCTGTCGCGAACCCCCGCCCTTTCGCTTGCAACTCCTGCCGCAGCTCGGCGTGGTTGTAAATCTCGCCGTTGAAGACAATCACCGTCTGCCCGTCTGCGGTGCACATCGGCTGGGCGCCGCCTGCAAGGTCGATAATCGAGAGGCGGCGGTGGCCGAGGAAAATTCCCTCGCCCGCCTTCTCAAAATAACCCTCGGCATCTGGCCCACGATGGGTGAGTCGACGCGTCATGCGGTGTAAAACCTCGCTGTCCCCCGCGCCGACAAATCCGGCTATGCCGCACATCAGACAAGGCCGGCCTGCCGCTCGCAATTCCGCGTTCTGCTCACGAGGTAGATGGATTTGTTCTGCGACTCGTGGAATGTGCGGGTGATCATTTCAGCCAACAATCCCATAAGCATGCAGATGACACCTGTCATGAAGGAAAAGACGGCCATCATCGGCAGTGGCGTCGCGGTGAAAAAATATCCTCGCGTCCGCATGTAGAGAGCCCATGCCGCAAAGAGGAATGAGGCGATAAAAAACATGAAGCCCCAGAAGCCGAAGAGATACATCGGCTTGAGCATGTATTTATCGAGAAATCGGACGGTCAAAAGATCCATGAGGACTTTGAGAACACGCTCCAGACCATACTTCGAATGCCCCGTCTTGCGGGCATGGTGGCCGACGGGGACCTCGGCGATGCGGGCGCCGTGCCACTTTGCGTAGATCGGCAGGAATCGATGCATCTCGCCGTAGAGTCGAACGCCCTTGATCACCTCGGAGCGGTAGGCTTTGAGCGAACACCCAAAGTCGTGGAGTTTGACCCCGGAAACGGCGGAGATGAGTTTGTTGGCAAGAATGCTCGGCAGATTCCTCTGAAGCGCGTTGTCCTGACGATCCTTTCTCCAACCGGAACAGACCTCGAAGCCCTCATCCAGCTTGGCCACGATCCGAGGAATGTCCTTCGGATCGTTCTGACCATCTCCATCAAGGGGAATGATAATCTCACCACACGCAAAGTCGAAGCCGGCCATCATTGCAGCCGTCTGCCCGAAGTTGCGGCGGAAGTGAACGACTTTGACCTCGGGATGTTTCTCCGCTAAGCCGTCGAGAAATTCGGCACTGCCGTCCTGGCTGCCATCATTTACAAAAATAATTTCCCAATTTTTGGGAAAGTGCTGGTGCATGACTGCTTGAACATTTTCAAAAAGTGAGGCCAGGGCTTCGCGCTCGTTGTAGACCGGAACGGTGAGTGAAATCATGCAGAGTGTAATCGGTCCCCGCTTTCGATTCGGAGCGCGTAATCAGTAGGCAATCCCCGTGGTGAAAGAGGAAATCTCAGAGGCTTGGATCCATGCGCACATAGTCATAGCGCGTCTCAAAGCCCAACTCGGGCGGGAACTCCGAGTAGCCGGAGTTGATCCAAGGAATATCGCTGCGGTAGGGAGGAGTGTAGCCACCCTTCTGCGTGGGGAACGGGAAGAGTGCCACTTCGTAAATGCCATAGCCCAACCGTGCAAGAACGCGTCCAGTGCCGCGCACGAGGCCATAGCTCATGGCAGCGGCGTTGCCTTCCATGTCGTTGACCATGGCCCATTGGTAGGGAATCTCCGTGACTCCGAAGGCAATATTGCTAATCCCGCGCCCGAGTTTCCTCGTTGGGCCGTAGTCGGATCCCGGAGGTGCTTGGATGTCAGCGATGAGGCTGGAGCAAAGCGCGAAGGAAAGGAGGGAGCAGATGAATACTTTCATGGGTTTGTTTTTAGAAAGCACGCTGCGACCAAGCAAGCAAGAAATCGCTGCAGCGAGGCATTCCTTTCAAACGGCGCCCGCTGGTCGTCTTGTATCGAGGCTCACGGATGGTGGCCGTAGGCTTGTCCTTCGTGTTCGTAATCTTCTTGGAACCGACGCAACGACCACCAGAGGGAGAGGGCGGAAACGAGCAAGCAACCGATGCCAACCGCAGCACTGCCAAGGATCATCTCGCCGACACCACATATGAGCGACAAGACCATGACCATGCCGATACACCAAGAAAGCAGGGTTCTCCGGAAGGTTTCAATAGGCTCATAGGGCGCATCCAACTCTTTGATGACCGGCTGCCAACCGAACGCGAAGGGACGGGCTTTGAGAAGAAATCTCTTGAGATTTTCCATCGGTTCGGGAGGGGTGAGGAGAGTGACAAGGATGGTTATTGAGGTGACCGACGCGATGGCAAAAAGCATACGAGCTCCTGTGAGGCGCTCCGCCGTTGAAAACTGAACTCCATCCTCAAGGTTGAGCAGGCTGGCCATGGGGGCATCAAAAACCTTGAAAACCAGCATGCCTATCACAACGACCCACCCTACGATGAGGCCTGCAAAGGCACCGTAGCGATTCATGCGCCACCAGAACCACTGAGCCAAGGCAACAATGATACCGCCAGATCCCAAGACATAAGCGATCGTCAGTAGCTGTATGATCGAATCTGCAACAATGGATATCGTTGCGCCAGCCACTGCAATAAGCACGGTGGCAAAGCGCCCCAGGACGACATACCTGTGCGCTGGTGCATCGTCCTTGATAAAACGACGAAAGACATCGTTCATGAGGTAAGACGAGCCCCAGTTAAAAAGGGTGGTGATGGTCGAAATAAAAGCCGCCAGCAATGCAGCAACCAGAAAGCCCCGTAAGCCCACAGGGAGAATCATCATCAACATTTTAGGATAGGCACTGCCTTGGTCAGCGGCTGGCAGATTGGGGATAAGAATCATCGAACAGAGGGCCACAACGATCCATGGCCAAGGCATGAGAGCGTAGTAGCAGATGGTGTGCAGGAGTTGGGCTTTACTTGCATGGTTTGAGTCTTTGCAAGCAAGAAGGCGTTGCGCATTGTAACCGCCGCCGATGGCTATACTAAAGCCAAGCAGAATGAATGTGACAGCGTCCCAGAAAGGCAATTGTCCCGCTCCCGATCCAATCTCCGGGAGGAGTTGCAGTTTGTTGCCAGACCACTCCGGCAAGGCGTGAAGTTTATCAACCATTACACCCAAACCACCGACGGCCCACACCGACATCACGGCCAGCAAGATAGTGCCAATCGTAGCGAGGATGAGTTGAAAAAAATCAGAGTAGACCACCCCGGAAAGACCTCCAAATGTTGAGACAACCATCGCCACGACTACTACGCCGATGGTGACATAGATGCTCATTTCCCGTGGAAGCCCAAGGGCCTCGCGAGATATGGTCTCCATCGCCTTGATGACCCAGCCGCACATGATCGGGCAGATGACGAGAGCCCCGAAGGCACCGCTCCAGCCGCGCAGGAGCTTCGCAAAGCCTCCTCCGAATCGGGCCTCCACGAGTTCCACATCGGTGAGGAAGGCCATACGGCGCCAGCGTCTTCCGAAGTATACTGCGGTGAGAACAGCGCCAGTAAAGGGCGCACAAAATTGCCACACGAAATGAATCCCGTGTTCTCGCACCAGCGCTGTCACCCACAACGGGGTATCGGCGGCGAAGCTCGTAGCCGTAAGCGACGCTCCAGCGGCATACCAGGGCAAGGATCGTCCAGAGACAAAAAAGGACTCCATATCCTTTCCACCAGATTTCGTGAAGTAAATGGCTATGCCAATCGTGGCAGCAATCATCAGGATGATGGATATGTAATCTGCGAAGACGAGGGTATTTTGCATGGGGTATGTATTTATAGAGTGGGGGCTTGGCAGAAATGAGTGCGGAATTTTCCTGTCAAGTTGTTAGTATTAACCATTTCAACCAAGGTTGGGAGTCTTTTTCAGTATGGCTTCACCAGACTCGCAAAAGCATCCGTCGATGGTAAAAAATCCGTCTTCAGCTTGGCTTCCCAGTTCGGGAGCAAGAGTGGCCTGCGTCATTTTGCCCAAAGTCACGCAGCGGGATGGGCCGGAGAACCTTGCCCTCCACCAATTGCCAGTGCGATCCCAGTGGATATCGAGTTGTCCCCCACCCCGCAGGCGGAGGCCGGTCAGGTTTCCGCTCTTCCAACTGAAGGGAAGCGCCGGCAGGAGACGGAGCTTCTCAGGGGTGGAGAGGGCGAGCATTTCGTAGACGGCGGAGGTGACGCCATTGTTGGCCTCGGTCTGAACGAGCGGACGCGGACCCTTACGATAGTCCATCGTTATCCCCATGTCTCGAAGGTCGTTGTGTGCGGTAAAGAGATTTACCCCTACGATCGAGCGGCACATGAGTTGCAGGGACTGGAGTGCGCGGCCTGGCTTGCCGAGACGGGAATAAACATGAGCCATGTGGGCCAGCGACCAACCCGTCTGGTCAGCCAAGCCCACAACAAGACGCTTTTCCACGGCCACTCGGCAGGCATCGAAGAGGGGGCCTGATTCCGCTTGGATTTCAAAACCCGGGAAGAGCGGGTAAAGGTGGGACAGATGGCGGTGGTGGTAGTTGTCCTTTTGTCGGGAATCGATCCACTCGGCGATGGCGCCGTCCTCATTGACTCGGTAAGCAGGCAGTTTTTTGAGGATTACCTCGAAGCGCTTCAAATCCGGTGAAGAATCCCCATCGACGAGGCGCAGCGCGGCGACGAGATTGCTGAAGAGTTCGCGCATGAGGGCCACATCCATCGTGGCGTCCACGCACACGCGGGCCGGTTCGCCTTGGGCATCCAGATGGCCCTGCGGCGCGTTTTCCGGCGAGTTTCCAGGATAGTTGTGCAGGAGGCCATCCGCCCCCTCGACCAAAAAGTCCTCGTAGAAGGCCGCCGCCTCGCGAAGAAAGGGAATCGCGCGATTGGCCAGGAATTCGCGGTCGCCGGTGTGCGACCAATAGTCGAAATAGACCTGCGCGAGCCATGCGGCACTGCCGGTCCAATACTGAACATGCGCCTGCGGATTTTTTTTCAGGCCGCACTCAGGCGACATGTAGAGGGGGGGAAGGATACCGCGGCAGCCGAACATGTTTTTGGCATTCGTGCGGAAGTCATTCATCCTCGCTTCCAGTAAATCGAAAACACCAGTCACACACTCGGGAAGGCCGCCCGGAAGCGCTGGCCAGAGGGCCATCTGGAGGTTTTCATTGAAGAAAAACACGCACCACCATGGTGGCTGGTGGTTGCCATTCCAGATTCCCTGCAGGTTGGGAGGCAGTGTGCCTGTGGTGGCGGATGCGATAAGCAGGTAGCGGCCGAAATTTGCCAACTTTGCGAGTAAAGCATCAGGCACATCGCCGCGATAGGCTTTGAGGAGCAACTCGTCGTTTGAGAGCGCGGCATCGTCCACATCGAGATTGAGCACACATCGGCCATAGCGTTCGCGGTGAATGAGCTCATGACGCGCTTGAAGATCGCTTTGCGAAAACAAATCGCCGAGGCGCTTTGCTTCGCAACGAATATCCTCCGCAGAAGGATTCACCAACATGGAAACCAAAAGGCGGCATCCCGCGCGAGGCTTGAGGCGAACCGTATGGGCATCCACCTGAGACGCCTCCAGGTCTCCCCAGTGCAGCACGACCGCGCAGGAGGCGGCCTCTGGGCCATGAAAGAGTGAGGTCATTCCCTTGGCAGCGAATGCGGTCTCCTGCTGGATTTGCAACTGCAACTGCTGGTTGTGATGGTTGACGGATTCCGCAAGATCCTGCGGAGCGAACCAGATGAGGGCTTCTTCGGGCGGTGTGCCGCTTTCGCAGGGTTGAAAAACAAAACACCCGTCGGCCATGGAGGTGAATGCCGTGCGGCTGAAGGTCTGTCCATCGAGCGCCCAGTCGAGTGCACTGATGCCGGATGCGAAATCCACGCCTCGTCGGTAGGAACGGAAGGCCCCAGGAATGAGTTGGCGCCAATTGAGGACTGGGCCGGGCATGTAATGGGCGCTATCCGTCTCGTATCCCCAAGCGCTCCAGCGGTGGCGGTAGAGGTCGTTCGCCTTGGTGAAATCGCCTATGTCCAGCAATCGCCGCACCTCGGGAAGGGAGTCCGATATATCAGGCAGCGACTGGGTCACGGCGCCTCCGTAGTAGCGCTCGTGGTTGAATAAAATACGATCATGGGCGAGGCCACCGAAATGCAGAGCCCCCAAGGTTCCATTGCCAAGGGGTGTGGCATCGCGCCAATCGAATGCCGCCGCTTCCATCCATGCGGAATGGATGCCGCCTTCCAAACCTTCCTTCTTTTGTCCGTCTTGATTTTGCATTGGGAAATTTGAGAAAAAATTAGAGCGTTTCGCCTTCGATAAATTCAATCGGCAAATAAACAGATTTGTAAGGTTTGCCGGGATTTTCCAAGCGTTCCATGAGAAGCTTCACCGCCTCAGAACCGATCGAGCCGACATGCTGGTCGAAAGTGGCAAGCCTCAAGGCGTCGGGGTCGCTCTGTGGCAAATGACCAAACCCGATGACTTTGACCTGATCCGGACAGGAACGCCCGGCAATGCGCAGGGCGCGAATCACAGAGCGTGCGATATCATCGTTCACGGCAAATATCCCATCGATTTCCCTCGCCTCGGACTGGCGAAAGTAGAGATTCAGAAATTCTGGCGACGGTTTGAAGTTGCCACAGTCTAATTCATCAACCTTCAGTCCCGCTAAGCGGGCAGAGGCGAAAAACCCATCACGACGCTCGCGACTGGTGCTCACTTTGACTCCGGCATGGACCACCAGAATGTTGCGGCACCCCTTTTCAATAAGCTTCCGGGCGGCTGATTCCCCTCCGAGCACATCGTCCGTGCCCACAAAATCACACGCAAAATCGGGCAGTTTGCGGTCGATCACCACAAGTGGCACGCCGCGCTCCACGACTTCATTGAAATACATGGCGTTGGCATCGTCATTGACGGGTCGGAGAATGATGCCATCGACGCGCAACTCGATGCATCTGCGCAGTCGGCGGATTTCCTCGCGCATCGCATCCCGCCCGAAGTCACCCGTGATAAGATTGAGAACAAGGGAGTAGCCTTTCGTATCGAGCGAACTCTCGATCGCGCGCAGCGCATCCTCGTAAAATCCCAGGCTGGCTGGCATCACTGCGGCAGCCATGCAGGTTCGGCCCGTTCGCAATCCCTCGACGAGTTTGTTGGGCCGGTATTTCAACGCCTCCGCGACCTTGCGAATCTTCGCTGCGGTCTCCTCGGCAACGCTTGTTTCTCCGCGCAAGGTGCGCGAAACGGTCATCATGGAAACACCGACCTGTTCAGCGATCACTTTGAGACTGGCTTGGCGACTTCCGTTGTTTGCGGCTTTCATTGTTGTTCTTAGATTAGAGGAGACGGGGCAGAAGAACTGGGAGGCCTTTCATCGTTTCCTTGAGGATGGTCCATTTTCGAAACCCGAGGGTCAGAGATTGGAATGATTCGCATCGGGAGGCAAGATGTTAATAGTATTAACATCGCACAACGCTCGGCCAGAGCGAAGACCTTGCCGTTGGATTACCACCCGGGATAACTTTTGGGACTTGGTTCGTGGCATTTTTAGACTGACACCTGAAACCTTTTGAACTAACAACACATTCTCAAATCTCCCCAACCTCCATAAATTCCATGAATCTGATCCTTGAACTCTCCCTCTTTTCCATCGCCGTTATTGGTGTGATCGCATTTGGCATCTGGAAGGCCCGCGATGAAATCAGTGCCGAAGATTCCGGTGCGAGCGGCTACTTTCTTGCCGGTCGGGGCCTCACCTGGTGGCTGGTGGGCTTCTCTCTCATCGCGGCCAATATCTCCACCGAGCAGTTTGTGGGAATGTCCGGCTCGGCCGCAAATTGGCTTGGCATGGCCGTAGCGTCGTATGAGTGGATGGCCGCGATCACGCTGGTGCTGGTGGCATTTTTCTTCCTCCCGCGTTTTCTGCGAACCGGAATTTACACGATTCCGGAATTTCTTGAATACCGCTTCGGCCTCTCGGCACGGCTCGCCATGGCTCTTCTAACAATATTTGTCCTGGTGGTGATCCCGACCGCATCCGTCATTTTCAGTGGTGCGAAGTTCATCTCCGGCTATTACGCGGGCACCCCGATCCTTGGGAATTTGGTTGCCGGTTGCTGGCTCATCGGCATCCTCTCGGCGGCCTATGTTTTTGCGGGTGGTCTCAAGGCCTGCGCGTGGACCGATCTCATCTGGGGAGCGGGGCTTATCCTCGGCGGCGCAGTCGTCATGTGGCTGGCCATGCAGACCCTTGGAAACACCCCAGCGGAAACCCTCATCACCACGAAGGTCGCCAATTCACAAGCCACCGTGCAGGACCTCCAAAACGCCGGGGCCTGGGACCGCCTCTGGCTCCTGAACGACGGGCGCGACGGCGAGGCTGTGGTGCGAAACGGCCCCAATGGCTCGGGTGGAAAGCTCCACATGGTGCGACCACTGGAGGACACCGACATCCCCTGGTCGGCTCTCCTTCTGGGGCTCTGGATTCCAAACTTCTTTTATTGGGGCCTCAACCAATACATCGTCCAGCGCACTCTCGGCTCCAAATCCCTCGCCGAAGGCCAGCGGGGCATCGTCTTCGCCGCCTTTCTCAAACTCATCATCCCCTTCGTAGTCGTAATTCCAGGCATTCTCGCTTACAATCTCTTTTCGAATGACCTCCACCAATCCGCTGCCCCAAAAAATGTAGCTGCCTTTGAATCGGCGCTACCCAATGCCACCACTTTTGTGGACGAGGGCATGGTGCGCAAACAGCCGGAACTCGCCCTTAAAGCCCTGCAACGCAATGCCAATCTCGCCGGCGAATCAGCAGAACCCTCGAGCGATCCCGTCGTTATGGCTGAAAAAATCAACCAACTCTCGGCGAAGGCGCTTGCCGCAAATAAAACGCTCGTCGAGGGCCCTCATCTTATCGGCTTCGACTACGACTCCGCCTTCCCCGTTCTCGTTCGCAATCTCCTGCGGGAGCACTGGTATCTCTCCTGGTTTGTTCTCGCGGCCCTCTTTGGTGCTGTCGTCAGTTCCCTGGCCTCGATGCTGAACTCCGCCTCGACCATCGCCACGATGGACCTCTACGCCAAAGCGGCGAAGGTTACCGACGGGGCCCAACTCGTCAAGGCGGGCCGCGTGTTTGTCGTCATCTTCGTTTTGGTCGCGATCCTTGTGGCGCCCCATTTCGACAACCCCAAACTGGGAGGCATCTTCAAGATCATCCAGGAATTCCAAGGGTTCGTATCCCCAGGAATTCTGGCCATCTTTCTCGTTGGATTCTTTGTTCCACGCGCCCCGCGCTATGTGGGCATAATGGGCATTCTTCTGAATGTCGTTGCCTATGGAGCGCTGAAATGGGGACTTGGTGACGCCATTGTTTCAGCAGGTCTCTGGTTTGCGCCATCCATCTCTTTCCTCGACCGCATGGCGATCTGCTTCCTGCTGGTGCTTCTGGCCTCGGGCATTGCCACCCTTCTCCACCCGCTGCGCGAACCCGTAAAAATGCCGGTCAACGAGGCCATGTCTCTCGCCCCGTCGCGCTTCGCTGCTTTCGCCGGCGTGGGAGTCATCCTGCTGACCATCGTTCTTTACGTTGTCTTCTGGTAAAAACCAGGACGCAGGAAAGCCGTGGAGAAATCCACGGGGAGAGGAAGCGAGGGGATGCTCTTGTGCTTGCCGGGAGAAAAATTACGGAAGCATACGGAGCCCCTTGGCCGAGTCGTGGAGCCGAACGCCCTTGGGGACTTCGATGGGCTTGGTGGCTAAGCCGTCCGTCGCGTCCTTAAACGCAAAGCCAAGCAGGTCTTCGTAGACGACATCAGCGGTGTGTTGGGCGTAGCTGACGCGGTTCTGATAAAGGGCATGGGCGCTGTGGTTTTCCGGCAAAGGATTCGGGAATGCCGTGGTGGGGGAAAAAGCATAGATGTCCGCTGTCACGGTTTGGACGCCCGTTTTTTTGTCCCTGACCAGAAACACGGGAACGCAACCCTCCGCCGGATAAGCGGCGAAACCTCCCCATCGAGCCCCCTCGCCCGAGGTGTTGATTTTTCCGTCACTCACCCACACCGACTGCACAGCATCTGCTTGGAAGGTGATGCGTTCGATGAGCGCGGAGTCCACAAGTTTCGCGGCGGTGGCGCGCACCTCGCTGAAATTTCCCGAGACGAGATACCAGCGGATGGCCAGCGAGTCGCCGCGTGCGACCATCACTTTTGTGGCTTGCTCGGCGACTTCATAGTCACGCAGGGCGCCATCGCCCGAGGTCCCCCAGAGGAAGAGGCGGCTCCCCTCGACCCGGTGGGGAATATTTGGCGCGGGCGCGTTTTTCTTTTGCGACGCGACATTCCTCACTCCAAAAACCAAGGCAAGCGCCGGGGAATTGTCGTCCTTCGCATCCCCCACCCATGCGGCCCAGCCACCGGACTCCGGCAATTTCCGCTCTTTGTTTTCATGCCAACTCCACACGCCCTCGACTTTCTCCCACGAGCCATCGGACTTCGAGACGATGGTTTCCGGAAGGCTGGATTTGCGCACGCCGCCCCATGGCGAGCTGATGTAATCCACCGGCAAGTCGCCGAAATTGTGGAGGATTTGGGTGACCTCCAACGCACCGCCTCCGATATCACGGTAGGCGGTGTAAACGAGCAGTTCGGATTTCCAGACACACGGTGATCGGGCCTGCTGCATCCAGTTCACCAATTCCAGCGTTCTGGTCTTTGGATTCCAACGCTTCCTCAGGCAGGGTGAATAAAAGGGCGCAGAGGCCGTGCCGCCATCGTATCCATCGCCTTCAATATAGATTCCCGATTGGTGAACAAAATAGAGGAGCGGATATACGCTGCTCCACGAGGCTTGGTTGGCAACTTGGTAATTCTGAATCGGGACGGCGAGTTCCTCGCTGGTGGCGACGAGTTGCCAGACCTCGTCATTCCATGGAGAGGCGACGCGCTGTGGCGGGATGGATTCGCCATAGGGCCCACGCAGAGAGTAAATCTGGCCGCCCTTGCCGATACCGAGTTGCCATTTTGCACTTTTGATATCAGCGAGAAAAACCAACTTTTCATCGAGGCCCGGGGTCCAGACTGAACCCGAAGGCTGGTAGTCGAAAGAGCATGTCGCCTCGTCTGGAGCAGGGGCGTTTCCCGATTCGGGAAAAACATCAAGGACCGAGCTTTGTTGGAGGTCGGGAGCAGCAAATCCACTTCCGCACGGGCAGGCCAGCACAACCATCAGAACCATCCCCCAAAGCGTCGCCTGTTTCCCTTGAGCGTTCCCACGAAGAGGCGCAGCGAACTCCTCTGGCGCATCGAGAGGGTCGTCTGGCGATGAGAAGCCCTTATTTTTCATGGCGCCCGGGAAATGTGAGTTCAGCGATACCGGATTTATCGAGGTCACCAAATCCTTCTGAGACCATGCGGTCGAATTGCTTTGTGGCAGCTTCGGCAAGCGGAAGATTGAGGCCGTTTTCGCGGGCGAGAGTGAGCGCGATGCGACTATCTTTTGCGGCGTGGGCACCAGAGAAGAAGCAGGAGTGGTCCCGGTTCTGCATGTCTTCGCCATCAGTTCTCAGGACCCGGGAGTCGGCACCTGTCTGGGAAAAAACCTCGCGCAGGAGGGTGAGATCAAGGCCAAGCGCAGCTCCGAGACCGAGACCTTCGGCGAGTCCGGCGGTGTTGATATTCATGACCATGTTGACGAGTGCCTTGACCTGAGCGGCCTTGCCCGCTGCACCAATGTGGCGGAGCGAGTGGCTAAGATCCTTGAGGATCGGTTCAGCCCGTTGGAATGCCGCGAGCGATCCGCCGGTCATCAGATAGAGAGTTCCCTCGCGGGCTTGGGTGATGCTGGAGGCCATGCAGGCTTCGAGAGAATCCGCACCGGCCGCATGGGCGAGGGCCTCGACATCACAGTGGATTTCTGGCGAGACAGTGGCGCAGTTCACAAAAAGTTTGCCGGTGGCGCCGACGAGGAGGCTATCGCCGCTCTCGGTAAAGATCGCTCGCATGGCCTTGTCGTCTGTCACGACCGTGATGATGACGCTGGCCAGCTCGGTGGCTTGGGCGAGGGTTTTGCAAACTTCCGCACCGATCTCATTAGCCAAGTCGGCGGCGAGAGTGGCGTGGTTGTCGTAGACGGCTGTGACGCTGTGTCCTTTGTCTTTCAGGCGGCGGGCCATGTTGGATCCCATGCGACCGACTCCTACAAATGCTATGGTTTCATTTCGAGACACGAGTGCTTTGTAAGCTGCGCGGCACGGTTTGTCGTGTATTTCCTTACCGACTTCCACGAAGACCAAACCCACCATCAGGAAGGCAGCGCCCCCCGGTGCTTTCAGCAAACCGTCTTGAGTTCGATGCCGAGAAGGGCTGCGAGTTTTTTGAGTTTTCCTGCGATGTGTCCGACCCCGATGGCGCAGTGGTGGGCAGGGCCGTGGGCATTCCATTGCTCCATGAAAGCGCGGGCTCCGATCGGGAATTTGTAGCGGCTGTTGGTGTTTCCAATTTGGAGAATGGGGCCGGGAACGGATTTTCCCTCGGCGACGAGAAATTCCGGGCGTCCATTCGCTCCCTCGATCACGGAGAGAAGGGTCACGGAGCCGTGACGCACGCTCATTTCGACGGAAAGACCGCGGCCGACTTTGCCATGGTAGACATCGAGCGGACGGACCTTGGTTTTGCTGGAGGCGATCTTGATGTGGCCCGGGCCGTCATGGCCGAGAAGGATGATGTCCTCTCGGAAATCGGCGGCGTAGTATTCGGTAAAGGAACCTCCAACTCCAAAAGTGTCCATGATTTTCATGGCTTGGGCGTTTTTGACCTCGTATTCGCCGGCGACGGGAACACCTCGTCCTGTGAGCAGCGAATTACCAAGGATCACGGATGTCATGACATCCTCGTTCTCATCCGAACCAGTGCCCATGTAGTAGTAGGCCATCGAGCCGAGGCGGTGCTTCTCGACGAGTTGGTCGAGGGCAACGGCTGTCCGTGCGGCGCGGACGAGTTCGTCCGGCGAGACATCGGGCTGGATGTCGAACGCCTCGCGGAATTCCGCGATCTTGCCTTGAACTGAGGCATCCCCCACCCCGCGTCGGAGGGAGGCGAGCTCCTCGACTTCCAAGATTTCCATGTGGCCACCGAAGCAGGCGAGCTGGCCGGTGAGATCGGTGTAGATGTCCAGCATGCCATTGTAGTAATGGCCGAGGAGTCCCATGCGGTTGTTGGACATGGTGTGGGCGACGCGGGCGGCCTCGATCCATTCGTCGAGTTCGATCCAGACGGGATCGTTGTCCAGGAGCGTGCCGGTGACTTGGTGGAAATCGATGCGGGCGCGCTTGAAGGCATTCGCGATCTCGGGAACCGGGCAGGCGGCGCACCAAGCAAGCCAGTCGCCAGTCATTTTCGTGCGATTGCCAAGGTTGTTGAATGCCTCGTAGTCAATCGCCTCGCCGGGTTGGAGGTTCATGATCACGACGGGAACCTTGGCGCGCTGAGCCACCGGAAGAACGGTGGAGGAAAGCGCGTAAGTGGTGACATAGAGGAAAACGATGTCCACCTCCGAGCGCCGGAAGAAGCTGCCGGCCTCGGCGGCGCGCTCCGGCGAATCCACCAGACCCGCGTTGCAGATTTCGACTCCGGGGCGAGTGAGTTTGTCCGAGACCTGGGCGACATATCCCTCGAGGCGTTCCTTGAGGCCCTCGAATTGAGGCCAGTAGGCCTCGAGGCCGATGCCGAAAAGTCCGACGCGAAGGGGGCGGGTGGTATTCATATTTTTTAGGATGTTGAAATCAACAGATCGCATTAATGGCCGGCGGATTCGCCGCCGAGGTAGTTGCCGTATCCGACGATCGCTGTGGAGGCGACCAGGATCAGAAGGCCAAGGAAGACCAGATTCATTGTCTTGCGACTGGAGCCGCGCCATTCGTGAAGAAAGATTCCCCAAATCGTGCTGAAAATGATGATCGACGCCATGTGGAGGGTCCAACTGGAGAAGGTGTAGGCACCCATTTTCGTCTCACCCATACTGTAGAAGAAAAACTGCAGATACCAGGTCACTCCGGCGAGGGCGCAGAAGAAATAATTTCGCAGGAGGGGAGCAGGCCCCTCGTAGCTTGCGGCTCCTCCGGAAGCCCCATGGGCTGCGGCCTCGCGGTTGGCGGCAATCTCGGGAGCGGCCGAGATCATCATGCCCTCGGCAGCACTCATCTCGGAGATGTGGGAGGGACGCATGTTGAGGTATTCGTGGCTCGACCGGTTGCGGATATTCAGGATCAGGCACCAAATGAAATTCGTGGTGAAACCGCCCCACAGCACAACGACCAGAACAGGGAGATTTTGCCAGAGAAGACTCCCGCCGGAAGCTTCCAATGCCGCCTTGGTGATCTCACCAAGCGGCTTGCCGGCGGCCAGGCCGTAGGCGAAGCAGGAACTCATAACACCAGCAAAGACGGCAACGAGCATGCCTTTCTTGAAATCGAATTCCTTGATGGCTGCCGCTTTTTCCTCTTGGGAAAGTTCCTTTTCCTTGGACATTCCCGCCGCTCCGCTGATTCCTATGCCGACGAGGCAGGCCAGCACACCAGCGAGAACGATGAGGCCGGAGTTCGTGGCCAGAAGCTCACCGAATTTTCCGTCAAAAATCGGCGGCATGAGCGTGCCGAAAGCGGCACAAAAACCCAGCGCCACCGCCATGCCGAGAGCAATCCCGAGATAGCGCATGGTAAGGCCAAAAGTGAGGCCACCGATCCCCCAAAGGATGCCGAAGATGTAGGACCACATGAGAGAGGACTGCGGTGCGGCGGCGATATGGCCGAAGAGATCCGGCACGAGCAGGCTGGCGAGTGCGGAGGGCGCTATGACCCAACTGAAGACACCACCAACGATCCAGTAGGTCTCCCAAGACCACCGTTTCACGCCGCGGTAGGGAATGTAGAAACTGGCGGATGCAAGGCCGCCAAGCCAATGGAAGAAGACGCCGAGTGCAAGGTTCATGGTGTAAAGTTTGGTGGAGGGTGGAATTTAACCGCGTTTGGAAAGAACTGCAGACTCGTAATTTTTGACCTCAGACATCCAACCAAAATCTTTGGGAACATCCTGACACCGGCAATATTCCTCCCATATCGCACCGAGCGGAAGCGTCTTGGCTTCTTCCATGAGCGCCAGGCGGGTGGTGAAGTCTCCGGAGGCTTCGGCCTCGCGCAAGAGCGCTGCGGGCTCGAGCAATGCGGCGAGGACGGCCTTGATGGTCGAGCGGGTGCCGATGACCCAGGCCGCGATGCGGTTGATGCTGGCATCGAAGAAATCGAGCCCGATGTGTGTGCGGCCAAGAAATCCGCCACGCACGAGTTCCTCCATGATGGCACGCGTGGGATCATCCATCAGCACCACATGGTCACTGTCCCAGCGGACGCCGCGACTCACATGGAGCAGGATTTCGGGAACAAATTGCAGGACGGAAGAGATTTTATCCGAGAGGTTTTCTGTGGGGTGGAAATGACCGGCGTCCAGGCAATAGAGGAGTTGGTTTTTTATGGCGTAGCCAAGGTAGAACTCGTGGGAGCCGACGACATAGCTCTCCGAGCCGATGCCGAAGAGTTTGCTCTCCACGGCGTCGAGGTTGAGCTTGCGGTCAACCGGAGCTGCAAAAATCTCGTCGAGCGAGGCCTCAAGGCGCTCGCGGGGCGACTTACGATCATACGGTATGTCCTTCGAACCATCGGGAATCCAGACATTCGTGACTACCGGCGAGCCGATCTGCTTCGCAATTTCCGCGCCGATCTTACGGCAAGCTATGCCGTGGTTGATCCAGAATTCGCGGACCGCCTTGTCCGGATGCGAGAGAGTGAGTCCATCGGCGGCGAGCGGATGGGAGAAATAGCTCGGATTGAAATCAACCCCGAGTCCCTTCGCCTTGCACCAATCCACCCAGCTTTGAAACTGAGTGATCGTGTAGGCATCGCGATCCACACGGCCAGCGGAAAGGTCGGCGTAGCAGGCATGGACATTCAATCGGTGCTTGCCGGGAATGAGCGAGAGCGCCTGGTCGAGATCTGAACGGAGCTCAGAGATCGTGCGGGCCTTGCCGGGATAGTTGCCCGTGGCCTGGATGCCGCCACCTTCGAGTTTTGACCCGTCTTTTTCAAAGCCGCCTACATCGTCACCCTGCCAGCAATGGAGGGAAATCGGCGTTGCGGCCAGAGTGGTGAGAGCGGCTTCGGTGTCCACGCCAAGAGCGGCGTATTGATCACGGGCGGAGGTGTAATTATTCATGCAAAGGGAGTATTTGAGCGGGGGTGGCGGATTAGGGTTTCGCACAGAAAACTAATGCATCGCCTCCAAGCGGGGAATACTTAGAATGATCATTCCTATACAAAATATGACACCTCCAAAAGGCGACTATTTCGTCTACATTTCGACAACTCCAGAGCGGGCCCGCTGGGGAGTTGAGGTTTTAGGGTGTGGGTTTACGAAGGTCGCTTCACATCAGCCCTACCCGGCTCCAGGCCATCCAGAGGATCACCATTTTGACTATAAAAAAGGTCGCACCCTTCAAGCTTTGCAAATCCTTTTCATTTCCGATGGCAGTGGATGGATTCAGACGGCGACACGCGAACGCCAGCGGGTCACCGCCGAATCGGTGGTTTTCCTTCTGCCTGGGGAATGGCACCGATACCGCCCCGATCCCAAGACAGGCTGGAGGGAACATTGGGTGGAATTGGATGGGTGGGTGGTGCAGCGTTTGATCGAGGAGGAAGTCATCAACAGCCGGCAGTGCGTTTTTCAGGGCGTTGAAGGCACTGGCATCGCGGAGATTTTTCAAAAACTGCACGGGCTTGTCTCTGATAGTCGCCCATACACCGTGCCAGAACTGGCGAACACAGCGCACCAACTCCTCGGGCTCTGCACGGAATTGCAGAACTCGGGCAAAATCCCCTCGAGGATCGCGGGAGTCGTCCGCCGTGCGGAGGAGCACCTTGCTGGGCCACACAGCAGAGATGTGGATCTGGAAGCGCTCGCGCGAAAACTCGGAGTGGGCTACTCCTATTTCCGCCGTATCTTTCGCGAACAGACCGGCCTCTCACCGTGGCAATATCTCCTGCGATCGCGTCTCGCTCGCGCGCAGCGCATCATGGCCTCCGGCGAGGAGACGCTCGCCTCGATTGCCGAGACAGCCGGGTTCGGTTCCGCCTTCCACTTTTCCGCCGCCTTTAAAAAGGCCCACGGCGTGTCACCGGACACCTGGCGCAAAAGTCTTCGGCACTCATAGAGGCCCTATTGAATTCGAAACGCTGACTTCGTTTAACCACGAATCCTAAGGATAAATCAGGCATATTTCGATGGCCAGAAATTTGAAAAAAACAGTTGCGATAGGATGACTCGCAAGGAGAAAAACGCGCGATTCTTCGGCACATGGACAAAAAACGATCACTTTTTGACATAGGACGAGAAGACAGACCGCATGCCTGTGTGGTCTGTTTGTGGTGAAGTCAAACAAGTCCCACCATGCACAACGAACACGACACAGCCGTTCTCTCACGCCCCCCGAAGAAACTTGACTACAGCCTCACCGGCGAGGAGTCGAAGCGCGCCATAGAGCGTGGCCTCGCTGAGGCGGATTGGTATCAGAGCCCGCTTCCACGAGCCACGATGCGGAAGCTGCTCGAGCGCCGAGACGGCCCCGCGCTGCGCGACACGGTTCTGTGGTTTGGACTCCTCATCGGCTTCGGTGCCCTCACCTGCTGGCTCTGGCCCTCATGGTGGGCAACGTTGCCGTATCTCTGCTACGCAGCGCTCTATGCATCGACCTCGGACTCCCGCTGGCACGAGTCGAGTCACGGGACGGCATTCAAAACGGATTGGATGAACAACACGCTCTATGAGATCGCTTCCTTTATGGTCATGCGCGAATCAGTCGTTTGGCGCTGGAGCCATACCCGCCACCACAGCGACACCATCATTGTGGGTCGCGATCCGGAGATCGTTGCTCCGCGGCCTCCAGACCTCGCAGGGCTGGCGCTGGGTTTCATCAACTACGGGGTGTATCCCAAATATTTCCGATCGATCATCAGCCACTCGCTGGGCCGGATGTCGGAGGATGAGAAAACCTATATTCCCGCGAGCGAGTTTTCGAAAATATCCGCTCGCGCCCGGATGTATGTCATCCTCTACCTCGGGGTGCTTGCTCTTTCGATTGCCACAGGCAGCATCCTTGCCATCCTGCTGGTAGGCGGCTGCAATCTTTTCGGTTCATGGCTCATGCCGATCTATGGCTACACCCAGCATGCGGGTCTCGCGGAGAATGTCCTCGATCACAGGCTAAACTGCCGCACGATCTACATGAACCCCGTGAACCGCTTTCTCTACTGGAACATGAACTACCATGTGGAGCATCACATGTTCCCGCTCGTGCCCTATCATGCCTTGCCACGGCTTCACGAAGCGGTGAAGGCCGACATGCCCGAGCCGTATCCAAGCCTCTGGTCCGCGTGGAAGGAAATCGTTCCCGCCCTCCTCCGCCAAGTGAAGGACCCCGCCTTTCATGTGAAGCGTTGTCTCCCCGAGCCTCAAGAACGGATTGATGAAAACACATGCCGTTCGGAAGCGTCTCCCGACAAGGAGGGATGGCTCGAAATCTGCGCTGGTGCGGATCTCGGACGGGAAGATGTCATCCGCTTCGACCATGGCAAAAAGACCTTCGCCCTCTTCCGAGACGACACAGGAAGCCTGCATGCCACAGACGGCATCTGCACCCACGGCAACACGCACCTTGCCGACGGCCTCGTGAAAGGAAAAATCGTCGAGTGTCCGAAGCACAACGGCCGCTTCAATCTGGCGGATGGTTCGCCAGCGCGGGCTCCCATCTGCCGGGGACTTGCAACCTACCCGATCGAAGAGCGTCAGGGCCGCATCTGGCTCAACACCATGCGGGCGGGCGGCGACGGGGCGCGACACCAGAAGCCACACACCTTGCGTGTTGTGGGCAACCGCAGTGTCTCGACCTTCATCAAGGAACTTGTCCTGGAGCCCATCGATCCTGCGGCAAAGATCGACTTCACTCCGGGCGACTACATGCAAATCGACATTCCCGCCTACGAGGAAATCCGCTTCAGCGAAATGGACATCCCCTCCCCCTATTCGGCCGTGTGGGAACGCCAGCATCTTTTTGATCTGGTCGCAAAAAATCCCGGCGATTCCGGGCGGCGGAACAATTACTCGCTCTCCAGCAATGCCGCCGTCGAAAGGACCCTGTCCTTCAATGTGCGCATCGCCACGCCACCGCCAGGGCAGGACTGCCCGCCCGGCATTGGTTCGAGTTATGTTTTTGCTCTCAAGCCCGGAGACACTGTCACAGCCATCGGCCCGTTTGGAGACTTCCACATCAAACCCACGCAGCGGGAAATGATCTACCTCGGTGGCGGGGCTGGAATGGCCCCGTTGCGAGCCCACATCTCGCGCCTCTTTGAAACGGACAAGACCTCGCGCAAGGTCGGGTTTTGGTATGGCGCGCGCTCGCAGCAGGAAATTTTCTACAATGACTATTTTGAAAACCTCGCTGCGGAAAATCCGAACTTCTCATTCCACCTCGCCCTTTCCAACCCGCTTCCGGAGGACAACTGGACCGGCCTCACTGGCTTCATTCACGAGGTTGTTTTGATCAACTACCTTGAGAACCACCCGAACATCAAAGCCGTTGAATTCTACCTCTGCGGGCCGCCAATGATGATCAAGGCCTGCAATAAAATGCTCGCCGATCTCGGCGTGGCACCACAGCAAATCTCGTTCGACGCATTCTAACTCCCATGAAACTTTTGATTCTTTGCCCACGCTGGGGAAGCGAGTCCCTCGCTCCCCGCGAATTCATCCGCCGAGTGCGCGAGGCGGGTTACGATGGCGTGGAAATCGCACTGGCGGACGGCGACAAAGCGGCCATGGAGGCGGTGGAAATCGCCAAATCCGAAGGCCTCGCCCTTGTCACCCAACACTACGAGACACTGGATACCGACAGTGAAACCCATGCCGAGCATTTCGAGAGGCGCCTCCGCCACGCGGCCTCCGCAAAGCCATTGTTCGTCAACAGCCACACGGGACGAGACCTCTTTTCGCTTGAAAAGAACCTCTCAGTTTTTGCAATCGCAGACTGGGTCGCCCAGGACACTGGCATTCCTGTTTTTCACGAAACCCATCGCGGCCGCTGCCTGCACTCGCCTTGGCGCACGGCCGAGTTGTTGGCCGCCCGCCCCGCTACAAAACTCGTTTTCGACATGTCGCACTGGTGCACGGTCTGCGAGTCGCTGTGCGAGGACCAGGCCGAAACCATCACCGGGATTATTCCAGCCGCAGCACACATCCATGCCCGGGTCGGCCACGCACACGGCCCCCAGGTGCCCGATCCCCGCGCTCCAGAGTGGCAAGCCGCCCTTGAAGTGCATGTCCACTGGTGGAAACGCATCGCGGATTTGCGACGGGCTGCTGGAGCGGACGTGTTGACCATTGCACCGGAATTCGGCCCGCCGCCTTATCTTCCCACCCTGCCATTCACAAACATGCCTGTGGCCTCACAGTGGGACATCAATGTTCACATGATGGGGCTTTTGCGCCAGCGGTTGTGAGCGGAGCTTCCACCCGTGCTCATCGTCCGGCGGTTTTTTGGGAATCGCCCGAATCGCCAGTGCTGGCCCGGGGCTGCCGATTGTAGGTGGCGCGGTAAACCTTGTGGAATTGCGCGTAGCTCCCAAACCCCGCCGCATAAACCGCCTCGGCCAGAGTGACCTGCTTGGGCCCTTGCCGGATGGCCCAGAAACGCTCGAGGCGCACGGTGTTCCTGTAGCCATTCAGCGGCACGCCGACCTGTTTTTTAAAAGTCCTGCTGAGATAGGCAGGGCTGACGCCGCATTGCTTCGCCAGGTTTTCCAAATCCACCTCACCGATCTCGCCGCGAATGATCTCCAGCGCCTTGAGCACCGACGGATGCAGCCTCACCGCGCGGTCCAGGTCGGCGGAAGCGCGCTGCCTGCCCCAGCAGAAGAGGAGTAAATGAGCGAGGCCCGCATTGAGAAAATCGGGATTCCGGTGTTCGTAGCGGAAGTCCGGCGAGAGGCCGAAGCCCGCCTCTCGGTTGAGAGTCACAGCATCAGGCCCGCCCTCCATCACGCTGGAAATCGTTTGGCACACCAGCGAGTAGGCCGATGGAGAAAGGGTGCAATGAAGGACAGCATTCCGTGGCGGGCGCTCGTCCAATAGCAATTGATTTTCTTCGCTGTGACAGCAGGAGCGAATGAGGCTCGGCTTGAAAACCGCCACATGGTATTGGGCGTCGGCACTGCGGTGAACGACGCGGTGCGGTTGGCCTGGAAAAAGCCAGAATAGCTCACCTTGCGGAAAGGTGTAGCGGCTTTGGCCAACCACATAGGTCACCGATCCGCGCACCACGAGATTGATTTCCAGTTCGCGGTGATGGTGGGTTTTGAGCCACGGAACCCCATGGGCATCCTCGGCAAGAAAAGCAAACCCGCCGTATTCCTTGCGGAGCTTTAGATTTTCAAGCACACGGCCACCGTATTGTGACTTTTTGAATTATCAAGAATGACTCGAAGACCCGTCACTCAGTCGCATTGCGCCGTATCCACAGGGGCGGTGAAAAAACGAGCCCTCAGGACCCAACTCCTCGCCTGTGAATACGCAATCGGCGCTTCGATTCCTTGATTATTCGGCCGTCAACTTCGAAGGCAGCTTCTCACCACTGCGAACGCAATCAGGTTTTGAGCTCAGTCGAACCCTTGCGGAAGCGCAGTGGAGGCACTCCGTAGGCCGTGACAAATTTCTTCGTAAAGTGGCTTTGGTCGTAAAAGCCATACGCGAGGGCGATGTCTCCAATCGATTTTGTGGTTTCGAGAAGATCCTTTCGGGCCTGTCTGAGACGCACCTGGAGATGAAAAGCAGAAGGGGTCATGTGGAAGATTTTTTTGAACCTTCGCTCGAATTTGCTCGGGGACATGCCCTGTCTGGCGGCAAGGGTTGGAAGGTCGAAGTGTTCGCGGCTGAAGCGTTCGATGTGGTCGATCGTTTTGGCGAATTCATTCATCTCGCTGGATCGCACCGAGGCCTCAGAAAGATTTCGAGCGATACCAACCAACCCCAAGATGCATCCGCCCGACGATAACAACGGAAATTTCGTTGTGATAATCAGGTTTGTCTTCGATTTACCGAGAGGCATGGGCTCGATTTGATTTTCCAATTTCACGCCGGTCTCCACGACTTTCCGATCGTCGTGCATATACAGTTGCGCGCGCTTTTTCGGGAAAAAATTCAAGTCGGTCTTGCCCACAAGATTTTTCAGCTCCGATATCCCGCAGAGCTTGAGAAAGGCTGGGTTGGCGGCGATGAACCTCCCATGCTTGTCCTTCGCAAAAAATGACACATCGGGGAGGTAGGCGAAGGCCGTGGTTGCAGCGGCCAGCAGCGCACTCAATTCGGAAGCGGGGGTTTTTGGCTTTGGTTTCAAATGTCAAAAAAATACAAAAAATAAACGATAAAATACAAGACGTGATTATGCCGATGCATTAATGATTAGATAAACGATCCCCCTTCTCCTCTGAACTCTCCTGCACAAACCATGAATCAAGAGCAAACATCCGAATCAAAACTTCACTGTGATCTAGGCGCTACCTTGGGTGTTCTCCTTCTCCGAATCTGGCTTGCCCTTCGGGCGATTGGTTCTGGGATCGAAAAATATGCGGGCACGGCCGTTTCTGACAATGCCGTGATGATCGATGGGGCCGTGAATTCCTACGGGCTCACAGACGCCGCATCGACGAAAGTGTATGGGTTCGCCTATTACCACGGGGTGCCGACCGCGCTGATGGACAAATTTGCGGCCGAACCACTCCTGCCCGGGCCGGCGTTGAAACTTTACGATGCCATTCTCGGTCCGTGCTTCATCCTTCTGGGTTTGGCTCTCCTTGTTGGCTTTGCCACCCGCTATACGCTTTTCGCGATGGGACTGCTTTATACGAGCCTGACTTTTGGCCTAATCCTGATCAACGAAAACTCCGGTGTCGCCTGGCTGGGAATCCATATCACGCTCATCGCCCTCATGCTTTTTCAAGCGAAACACAACAAATTCGAACTCACTGGCCGATGGAAAATCTGACCTCCTTGGATACTGCTGGCATGACCCGGCGAAGCTTCTTGCATAAAAGCGCCCTCGCCGGCGCAGGGTTCGTGCTTGGCGCACCCTCGATCCTCAAAGCGGTCGGCGGCGCCGCAGCCCCGTCGAACATGATCAACGTCGGCTTCATCGGCTGCGGCAAACAGCACGAGGTCGTTTTCAATGCGATGGTCAACATTCCCGGCCTTCGCTACACTGCCGTCTGCGATATCATGAAGGACCGCGTGGGTGCCGCCTACGGTCGCATCCGCTCCCGCTTCGGCTACGACCCGAAACGCTACATCGACGCGGGCGACATGCTCCAGAAGGAGAAGGACCTTGATGCCGTGGTCGTGACCACGCCAGATTTCTGGCACGCCCCGCACACTGTCATGTCCTTGCAAGCTGGCAAGCATGTCTATTGCGAGAAAATGATGTCCAATAGCCTTGAGGGCGCGCGTTCGATGGTGAAGGCGATGGATGACACCGGCAAGCTCTGCCAGATCGGCCACCAGCGCCGCAGCAATCCCCGCTACATTTACACGCTCAAGGAACTCATCCAACGCCACAAAATCTGCGGCCGCATCATCAATGCCAACGCGCACTGGAACCGCGCGGTCAGCTCCTCCCGCGATATCACAGTTCCTGCTAAAATTCTTCCCAACAAGGAAACGCTTCTCAAATACGGTTACGGTCGGCCCAATGAGAATTTGTCGGATGAGGAACTCCAGCGCCGCTTTCTCAACTGGCGCCTTTACAAAGACCTCTCTGGCGGGCCAATTTCCGATCTCGGCGCCCACCAGATCGACATCTTCAACTGGTTCTTCGGCGGTCCGCCAAAGTCTGTAATCGCCTCAGGCGGTTGCGACTACTTCAAAGACCGCGAGCATTTCGATAATGTCATGTGCATTTTCGACTACGACACGCCCGAAGGCGGCGCAAGGGCATTTTACCAAGTTCTCACCACCACCAGCGCGGGCGGCGGCTATGCCGAATCATTCATGGGCACGGATGGCACCATCACTATCTCCGAGCGCTCGGCCTACACGAAAATCTACCGGGAGTCCGGATCGGCCCCGAGTTGGGATTCGCTCGTGCAGCAAGGCTGGCTCAAAAAAGCCTCTGCCTATGCAGCGCCGGCCGACTCCTCCGATGCCATCGCCTCCTACGCCTCAGCGGCTCCCGAGGGTTTCGAGCTTCCGGGCGATTTGAACCTGCCGCCCCACCAACCCCACTTGGCGAATTTTTTCTCCGCCATCCGAGGCGAGGCCAAACTCAACTGTGATGCACGCGAAGCCCTTGAGTCCGAGGCTGCAATTTATTGGGTCAATCCCGCCGCCGAACGCAACGAAACCATCCTTCTCACCGAAGAACACCTCCACGCATGAAAACATCAACACTCCTAACCCTCATTGCCACGGCCGTCGTTCCGCTCGCGCAAGCAGCTGATACGATTCCGCTCACCACCACGATCCCACCCGAAAAAATCGAAGGCACCCCGATTGAGGTCAAAGTTCCCAACCTGAAGCCTGCCGCTTCGAAGGCCCCTCAAATCCAAGTCCCCGCCGGAACTGTTCTTCTCTCGAAAGGCAAATCGGTCACCGCCAGTGACGACTTTCCCATCATCGGCGACCTGCCCTACATCACCGACGGGGAAAAAGAGGCAGGCGAAGGCTACTTCCTCGAACTTGCCAACGGCCTCCAGTGGGTGCAGATCGACCTCGAACAAGAGGCCTCCATCCAAGCGCTCTGGGTCTGGCACTACCACTCCCAGCGCCGCGCCTACCACGATGTCATCATTCAAATCTCGAATGATCCCGCATTTGCCACGGGCGTGACCACCGTCTTCAACAACGACTTCGACAACTCTGCCTCCCTCGGCACCGGCTCCGACGCCCCCTACATCGAGACCCAATACGGTCTCCTCGTCCCCGTGGCAGGCGCCAAGGGTCGCTATGTTCGCCTTTACAGTCAGGGAAACACCTCGAACGACATGAATCACTACATCGAGGTTGAGGTGTTCGGAACGCCTGCGCAGTAACGCTTCAGCGCATGCCCTGCATCGCCCTCCGCCTAGCTCTCACCGTTCTTGCAGTGACAGGAAATGCTCTCGGTTTGGAATACTCGGTGTTCAATCAGGATCCTGACGTCAAACGCACGGCGGATGGAGCTTGGCAAGTGCATGACATGTCCCGCCCATGGCCGCCCTCGGCCACGCCAAAGCCATGGGCAGAACTCGAGCAGGGCACGAAGCCTCCCTCCGGCGC
>Ga0247836_1001607_pt1 | contig 35417 bp, 40 predicted proteins | sample LaCruzMarch2015__4_FD_187116 | JGI IMG/M metagenome (GOLD analysis project Ga0247836, IMG submission 187116) | Freshwater microbial communities from meromictic Lake La Cruz, Castile-La Mancha, Spain - LaCruzMarch2015_14m | ecosystem: Environmental > Aquatic > Freshwater > Lake | place: Spain... | reverse complement strand
ACGGATCAGTCTCCTATGGGAATGCTCGGATTCCACTTGAGCCATTCTGGACGCGGTTCGTGGTTCAATTGAAAAGAGTCTCCGCTCTTGGCTGAGGAGCCCATGGCTGAGTTGTCGGGAGTGGCAAAGGCAATGCGCCCATCCGGGGCCATGATGGATTCGGTTTGGATGCGGAATTGCAGGATGCCCATCGAGGCCTTGAGACCACTTGAATCCCAGAACTTCGAATTTGCCCGCACGAGATGGCGGTATTTCTTTTCCACGACGATGGTCAGCATGATCTGCCGACCATCGGACGAGAGCGACTTGGCGGTGACGCGACCTACATTGATACCTCGATAGTAGACAGAGGATCCGGCATTGATAGGCGTTGAGTCGGAAAGAAGGTTGAGCGTGAGGCCACTCTGTAGAATCTCCTCCGCGTCGATGGTTGTGCGTCCCGTAAAGGAGTCTGAGAGTCGCTTGGAAGAGCCTGGAGTGCACTCGATGTAAACACCGCTGATAAGCGTTTCGAGCCCAGTGATGCCTTGCAGGGAAATATTCGGACGGACGATCGAGAAAAACGAGTCCTCTCGGCGCAGGAATTCATAGCCTTGATTCAGACGGGCCGTCACAACAACCTGCCCCTCGACGGTATCCACTGCGTCGACCACACCGACTGGCACTCCAAGGTAGCGGAGTTCCGTGCGACCGGGGGCAAGTCCGCGGCCATTGACAAAACGGATTTTGATGGGAGCGGAGAGGGCTCTGGCATTTGCCTCATCGTCGTAGAGGGTGAATTGGGAGTTTTGAGCTGCGCTTTTGACTCGGGGCGCAAAAGTGTCGAATGCAACAGCTCCTTGCAGGAGACCTTGAAGACCGTTGACATCAAATTGCAAAAAGCCAGGGCCAGCCTTGATGGAAGTGGCCGGAACGCGCCAGAAGCGCGCATCGGCATCCAGCGCGTTGCGAAATTCCGAGTGTATAACACCAAGAAGGATCGGCTTCTCACGGTCATCGAGTTTCTTTTCCAGGATCGAACCCACGACGATGCCTTTGTAAAGAACGGGGGCACCTTTGCCCATCACGGGGAGATTTTCAGCGGAGAGAGTGAACATAAGACCTTGCCTCTCGGCCTGCTGGCGGCCCCACTCCTCATCGGTCACCGAGCGACCGGCAAAAAGATCGGTGTGTGTGCCTCCCGTGCCCGGGACGAAGTCGATGTAAACGCCTGTTACCAGCGTATCGAGGCCGGTCACGCCTTGGAGTGAAATGTTGGGGCGCACAAGGGTGAACGATGCGGCTGTATCGGCCAGATAATCGTATTCCGGCAAAAGGCGAACTGCCGCAAGAATGAGCGCGCTGGAAGGACTGGGTTGGATAGATTCCACGAGGCCGATGGGTTGACCGAGATAGCAAACACTTGTTTCGCCCGGCTTGATCCCCCGCGCGTTGTCGAAGGTCACTGTAAGCGGACGGCCAGCGCTCCGAGCGGCAAACTCCGTTGCGGACAGTTCCAGCAGTGCATCATTGGATACTTCCATGCCACCTCTGTCGAAATGATCAAATGCCAGAGCTCCCTGCACCAGAGCATCGACTCCTTGGACATCAAGCTTAAATCCGTGCTGGCCAAGATTCATGGAGGTCGCCGGCAAGCTCCAAAAACGCGAGGTTGTCCGGAGCGTGCTTCGGTAGTCCTGCTCGATCATGATACGAAGCTCAGGCATGCCATCCTTGTCGATCAGTTTCTGGCGAATGAGGCCCACCTTGACGCCGCGATGATAGACAGGGGTGCCTCGATTGAGAAAAGGAATCTGGGCTCCCTTGAGTCGGACTGTGAAGGAACCCGGCAGGAGGGGCATGAGCGGAGCTTCAGGGAGGCCGACAAACCGACTCGCTGGAGCACCGCCGGGATTGCGTGCACGGATCGAATTGCCTTGGATGATAGACTCCAAGCCGGTGAGTTCTGCGAGGGTGATGACCGGCTTCTCTACCCAGAAATCAGTCTCCTCGGAGGCAAGACCTGCGGCGAAATCTTTCAGGCGAACTTTGACGAGGACTTTATTAAGATTTTCATCCAACTCGACTGCGCTGACTGTGCCTGCGTCGACGCCGCGATAAACGAGCGAAGTTTTGCCGGCTTGAATCCCGGGGACCTCGTCAAAGACGATTTCAATTTCAGGACCCATCGACTTGTAGTCGGTCCAGAAGAACCAGCCGGTGGCCAGTGCAGCAATGAGTGGAAAAATCAAAACCCAGGCAACGCCTCGTTTACGCGAGTCACTAATGACGCCGTGGTCGTGTTGTTGTTGATGATTGGTCATGTGGAGTTAGGCATTGGTTGCTGCCAGATCATGTGAGTCTTATAGATATCTGCGGCGTAGAGCGTGCAAATTATCATGGCCGCGAAAAAAAGCGCACCGGCCTCTGCTTGCACGCTGGCAAGGATTCCCAACTGGCCGACGGCGACAAGAATGGAGAGGAGAAAGATATCAACCATCGCCCAGGTTCCTATGCGGATGAGAAATAAATGAACTTTCATGCGACGGGACTGGTTCACTTCCGATCCGTGCAGGCCAAGCAACCATGAGAGCGAAACCAACTTCACAACGGGCACGACCACGCTTGCAAGAAAAACGACCGCAGCCACCGGGACAAGTCCGGTCTCGTAAAGTTCGAAAACTCCCCCCATGACAGTGAGGGATTCGACCTGTCCGGTGAGAGTAATTGTCATGACTGGCAAAAAATTGGCTGGAATGTAGAGAATGATGCCAGCCGCAGTCAGGGCGCGTGAGAGTTTGACTTTAAGATGGTCGGTCACTTGACACCCTCCAAATAAAGCTCAGCGCATTTCCGGTCGAAGCATTGAATGGTCAGCATGGTGAAGACTGCCGTGGCTAGAACCCAGAGTGAGCCTGGTTCCCAACTCACGGTGCCGAGAGTGCGGAGCTTCACGACAGAGACCATGCATGCGATGGCGAAAACTGGCAGGAGATTCCAAGATTCCAAGGCCTCGGCCAGACGCAAGGCAGCCCCCGCGAACGGTAGGCGCAGCTGGAGCGTCCAATTGGCTGAGACATAGGAAACCGAAGCCAAATAAAAAAATGGAGCCAAGATGGCTGAGAAGAAAACCAGTGCGCCAAGCGGTTGGAAACCTTGCATCCATAAGGCTCTTACGCCTGTGATGATCAAATTTTCCTGGGAATTTCCGGCAACGCTGAAAATAAGGATAGGGTTGAGATTTGCGGGAATAAATGTCACCAGGGCGGCCATGGCAAACGCCCACGCTGCAATCATCGTCTGCCCGGGGCGCATCGACTTCACCTGCTCGCCACAGCGCCCACAGCAGAGGTATTCATGGTTCCCCAAAACACGGTCGCGCAACGAGGCGTGGCAGCGGGGACAATGAATCCACCGACCTTCGAAAGAATTATCTGGCAGATTGCACTCAGACTTCATTAGGAGCTAAAGGACCTTCGGCAATTAGCGGGGCACGATAGCGAGGAAATTCCGCACGCGGACAATTTCGGCGAGTGAGGTGCCATTTTCAGCCCACAGTCCACTGGAGCTGCCACCATCGAGGTTGATCGCCGTCTTGGGTTTCCAGGTATCCAGAATCGCCGGTAGCGCGAGGATGCGAGCGGCATCGGCCAGCGTGACGGAGGAGATGTAAATGAGAGCCGTCTCGCCGCGAGTTCCCTTGCCCACGATAGTCCGGCGGGCGATGCGCTCGTCATTGAGCCCCTGGACCAATTGGTCGTTTTCCACAAGCATGGGGCCGCATTGGAGGGCCTGAAAAAATTGAGACTTCGCTGGCAGGTAATCACCCGAGCGGAGGATTGACACAAGACCATCTTGCCCCACTCCGACGAGGCCGCTCAGGAGCTTTGCTTTTTCAAAACCGTGGAGTGTTTTCCCATCGGAGATCACCAATCCCACGGGGCGGTAGTCCTTGTGAAAATAGCCACCGTTGACACCACCCACCGCTTTGGCATGGGTCAGTGTGTTTGCGAGTGTGGCATGTCCAGGCGACGGGCTGTCGATGACACGAAGTGTGTAATTTTTATCATTGAAGCAAAGCGCTGTGACGCGAGCCGTTTGATTCCCATTCACGCAATGGGTTTCGATGAGTTCGACATGGGGAGCAGGCTCTCCGAGAACTTTTGCCGAGACGATGCTCCAATCCGCTCCCGCAGTCACAATTGAAACGAGCATGGCTATTTGAACAGCTAAAAACAGCAACAATCTCCTCTGGCGGCTGGTCGGAGTCATGGTCGGCTTCAATTTTACTCGTCTTTTGCAGCACTGAGGCGGGTGAGAACGCTCAAATCCTCAAGCGTCGTTGTATCACCAGTGATTTCGACTCCCGCGGCGATTTGTTTCAAGAGGCGGCGCATGATTTTCCCGCTGCGGGTCTTTGGCAAGGATTCGGTAAAGCGGATTTCATCAGGCTTGGCAATGGGGCCGATGGCTTTGCCAACATGGTTACGGATTTCCGCAGAGAGTTCTTTGGAAGCGGCGTGGCCTTCCCTGAGCGTGACGAACGCCACCACACCTTGGCCTTTGATTTCGTCGGGACGGCCTACAACGGCGGCCTCGGCGACAGACGGGTGACCAACGAGAGCACTCTCGACTTCCGCAGTTCCCAAGCGGTGGCCGGCGACATTGAGCACATCGTCAATGCGGCCTACGATCCAGAAATACCCATCCTTGTCGCGACGGGCCCCATCTCCCGTGAAGTAGGCGCCTTTCACTTCGGACCAATACTGTTTTTTGTAGCGGGGCTTGTCGCCGTAGATCGATCGAAGCATGCCGGGCCAAGGTTTGCGGATCACCAATTTTCCCCCTTCACCATGGGGGACTTCCTTGCCCTTCTCATCCACAATAGCCGCATCAATGCCGAAGAAAGGAAGCGTGGCCGTGCCTGGCTTGGTGGGAGTGGCGCCTGGCAGCGGCGAGATCAAAATCATGCCGGTCTCGGTTTGCCACCAAGTGTCCACAATCGGGCAACGCTCCGCGCCGATGTGCTTATGATACCACATCCAAGCCTCGGGATTGATAGGTTCGCCAACACTTCCCAAGAGACGAAGCGAGGATAGATCGTGCTTTTTGGGCCAGTCATCCCCCCACTTCATAAACGCACGAATGGCTGTGGGAGCGGTGTAGAGGATGGTGACTCCCAGTTCCTCGATGATTTTCCAGAAGCGATCGGGTTCCGGCCAGTTCGGGGCTCCCTCGTAGAGCACGCAGGTGGCGCCATTCGCAAGAGGTCCGTAGACAAGATAACTGTGACCGGTGATCCAACCCACATCGGCGGTGCACCAGTAAACATCCTCCTCCTTGAGGTCGAAGATGTATTTGCTCGTGGCGGCGGTGCCGGTCAGGTAGCCGCCAGTCGTGTGCAGAATACCCTTCGGTTTGCCTGTAGAGCCGCTTGTGTAAAGGATGAAAAGCGGATGCTCACTGTCGAGTGGGATGGCTGGGCAATTGGCATCGACATACTCGACTTCGCTATGCCACCACACATCGCGGCCCTCTTCGATATGGACATCGATATTCGTGCGCTTCGCAACGATGACGCGCTTGACCTCGGTGTTTCCTTGGAGGGCATGATCGACATTTTGTTTCAAGGTAACGCACTGGCCGCGGCGGTAACCTGCATCCGCAGTGACAACGACTTTCGCGCCACTGTCGGCCAGTCGGTCCTTGATGCTCTCGCTGCTGAATCCGCCGAAGACCACCGTGTGAACAGCGCCGATACGAGCGCACGCCAGCATCGCGATAACGGCTTCTGGAATGAGAGGCATGTAGATTAAAACGCGGTCCCCTTTTTTGACGCCATTGCGCTTGAGAATATTTCCAAAGATGCAGACTTCTCTGTGAAGTTGATGGTAAGTGAGTGTGCGGCGTTCGCCGGGTTCGCCTTCCCAAATGATGGCAGCCTTGTTGCGACGAGGACCGTTGAGATGGCGGTCCAGGCAGTTTTCAGAGGCATTTAATTGCCCTCCCACAAACCACTCTGCGAAGGGCGGCTTCCAGTTCAGGACTTTTTTCCATTTCTTCTGCCAGACCAACTCTGACGCCTCATGCGCCCAGAATTTCTCGGGATTCTTCAGCGACGCTGCGTGCAGTTTTTTATAATCGGCGAAGCTTTTGACTTGGGCTTTTTTTGCGAATGCTGCCGAGGGTTTGAAAGTGCGTTTTTCCTGAAGATGGGATTCGATATTTTTACTCATAGGGGTGGATGGAAAGTTAAGCCACAGTGGGGATGATTTGGCAATAAAGGATGAGGAAAATCGCTGCTTGCCAAGGAGGGCTTCAGAGCGGGTAGTGTGGGGTGTGTTTCAAGTGATATTCAATCGAATAAGCGCCGGAGAAATGGCGGCGCTTCCAAAAGATTTGCAGTTAGACCTGCTTGCCGAATTCCAATTTCTCCCTGGAGATTTGGAGTCGCTGGAGGATGAAAGGTTCGGCAAGGTGTCGAGAGACAGGCGCTCGCTTTTGCGTTATAGGGCGAGGGATTACAGGATTTATTTTGAAAAGCATCCAGAGGGCCTCTTGATCCATCGGGTGCTTCATAAAAACACAATTCGAGATTTTCTTTTCCGCTCCAATCTTCCCATCGATGAAGAAGACGGGGAGGTCGCCAAGACCAATGTCTTCTGGTCCCTCATTCATGAAGCCGAGGAGGCAAGGAAATGAGGTTTTTTCGCGATGAGTCTGAGCGCAGGAGAGAGTTTCCCGTCGTAGAAAACGGAATATTTCTCGGCCATGCCGGCGTCACGATTCTTCCCCGGCGTGTGGCGGATTCCATGAAGGCGCATGCAGAGACCAGTTGCCACCAGCACCAAGAATTCGGAGAAGTTCTGCAGGATGTCGCCCGCACACGCTCCCTCTGCGCACAGCTCATAGGGGCTCACGCGGATGAAATTGCACTGCTCGGTCCGACTTCGCTTGGGTTGAGCTTGTTTGCAAATGGACTCGATTGGCAGCCTGGCGATGAAGTGGTCTATTATGGCGATGACTACCCCGCGAATGTTTATCCTTGGACCGCTCTTGCCTCGCGAGGAGTTTTTCCGAGGGCGCTGCAGCCTGAGGAAACGGGCGACATCACTCCAGAGCTCGTAGAGGCTGCGCTGACACCACGGACAAGATTGGTGGCGCTGGCATCTTGTCACTATTTGAGCGGGCGCCGAATAAATGTCGAAGCCATCGGGCGACTGCTTAGATCAAAGGGCGTGTTGTTTTCGCTTGACGCCATTCAAACGCTTGGTGCCTCACCCCTCAATGTGGAATTTGTCGATTTCCTGAGCGCCGATGCTCACAAGTGGATGCTTGGGCCAATGGCGATGGGCATTGTTTATGTGGCACGGAGAAATTTTGAGAAGTGCCGTCCTACATTACTTGGGGCATGGAATGTCAAATCTCCTGACTTCATCGCCCAAGAGGAAATCGTTTTTGAAGAAACGGCGAGGCGCTACGAGCCGGGAGTTCTCAATGTCAGCGGCATGTATGGCATGAAAGCCAGCCTCGAAATGCTTCTTGAGATCGGTTTAGAAAATGTTCAGAGCGGGATTTTTGAGAACAGGGATTACTTGGAAAGAAAACTCCGCATGCTTGGTTTTGAATTCATGTCTCCACGAGCGGATGATTCCATGAAATCCGGGATTCTCACGACGAGACATCCCGAAGTGGAAAGTGGCGCGATTTTTTGCAAACTTGAGAAAGCAGATATCGTGGCTTCGTTGAGAAAAGATCATTCCGGTGAAAAGTGGATAAGATTTAGTCCACATTTTTACAACAACACTAACGAGATGGAGAAAGTCTCGGAAATTATGGGTGGAGCTGTAGGAGTGCGGTATGATTAATTTTACTGGCGCTGAAAGAAAAATATTGCACTTAGTGGCGGGATTAGTATTTTAGTGGCAGTTAAAAATTCAAAATGCCGCGTAAAATTTCACACTCCCGAGTTTATTCCGTTATCAAAGCCGCCGAATGCTTCCCATTTGGGGCATCGATCAATGACATTTTGTCGATCCCGATGATGAGGGGAACCCCAAAAAGAACACTCCAAAGAGATTTGGATCGATTAATTCATGAGGGGTTACTAAAAGTTCAAGGAAAGGGGCGGGCGACACTTTATGTCATTCCTTTTGAGGAAGAAAACGAATCGTCTACTATTCTTAGAGATGAACCTACGACCTATAAAGTTGACCCGCCATGGTTGACTGCCGAAGGGCGTCGTATTCGCTATCTTGTGCAGCGTCCCTTAACCGAACGCACACCTGTTGGCTATAAATCCGATTTTCTCGACGCCTACCAACCCAATCGAACATGGTATCTTCCCGCCACTACCCGTGAGGAATTGGCGCGTATTGGCTATGTCGGTTCTGAAGAACTCCCGCCAGGCACTTATTTGACGCAGGTGTTACAAAGGTTGCTCATCGACCTGTCTTGGAACTCCAGCAGGCTTGAAGGGAATACCTATTCCCTGCTTGAGACGGAGCGGTTGCTTCAACTGGGAGAAGCGGCAGAAGGACATAAATCGGAGGAAACTCAGATGATTCTAAATCATAAAGCAGCACTTGAGATGCTTTCTGAGGACGCTGCCGGAATCGGATTTAACAGCCACACTATCTGCAACCTCCACGCGCTGCTCGCTGATAATCTCATCCGAGATCCATCGGCATGCGGACGCGTGCGTTCTCGTCCGGTTGGCATAACCGGAACGGTGTTCCACCCACTCGCCGTCCCACAACTCGTCGAGGAGAAATTCGAGCAAATTTTATGGGTCGCAAGCGAAATTGAGGACCCTTACGAGCAGGCTTTTTTTGTGATGGTGCATTTGCCCTATCTTCAACCCTTCGAAGACATCAATAAAAGGGTCTCTCGCCTAGCTGCCAATATTCCACTCATCCGCCATAACCTTTGCCCGCTCTCGTTCACAGGGGTAGAGCAAAAAGATTATATTGGTGGACTCCTTGGCGTCTACGAACTCAATTGTATCGAATATTTGCGAGATGTTTTTGTGTGGGCCTGCAAAAGCTCCGCAAACCAATACATCGGGGTCAAGGAAGCGCTTGGAGCACCAGATCCATTCCGACTGAGATATAGAAACGATATCTCCCGATTTGTTGGAAAAATCGTGCGAGAAAAGATGGGTCGACGTAAGACTGAAGATTGGATCGCCGAGGAAGTTGAGAGGTCGCTACCCAAAAGTGACAGGCGTCGTTTTCAGGAGCTCATAAGTATCGAGATGGATGGTCTGCATTCGGGAAATATTGCAAGGCACCGATTGCGCTTGTCTGAGTTTGAGGCTTGGAAAAATAGCTGGGAATAATTCTTCTCACCCTTGTTCACAGGCCCTGCATTCTACTTGAGAGCTGCGAAATTGGGCGATCTCAGCCAAGTAACCTGCAGCAATCTTCCTCGAGATTCCACTCTGTCACGCTTGGAAAAATGAAAGGAAAATCTGTTCAAATTTCCGAATTAGTCCTAATGGTTCTGATGTTATGCCCTCCTCGCTCCTTACCCCTGACGATTACTTCCCCCTTGTCGAAGCCCGCCATTGTGACCCCTTTCGCGTCTTAGGCATTCGATCATTCAAAGGTGGGTTTCTTGCCAGAGTTCTAAGACCTGATGCCTCTGAAGCCGCTGTCATCCTCGATAGCAAGGAAGCAAAGGCCCAGAAACTTGTGAGGGTGGATGAATATGGCCTTTTCGAGGGTGAGATCAAAGGTTTCAGCGAAGGCATGTCATACACGCTTCATTTGACCGGGCACGATGGCAGTCAATGGAGGGAGCGGGATGCCTACTCCTTCGGACAAGTCCTCGGTGAGATGGATATTTACCTCTTCAATGAAGGCACACACTACGATGTCCACAAGGTCCTCGGCGCACATGTGAAGCTGATCGATGACATTCCAGGGGTGCACTTTTCGGTCTGGGCACCAGCAGCCCAGCGCGTGAGCGTAGTGGGTGATTTCAACAACTGGGACGGTCGAGTTCACCAGATGCGTAAACTTTTGCCATCCGGGGTCTGGGAGATTTTTTTACCCGGCGTTCACGAGGGATCACATTACAAATTTGAGGTCCGTGGGCCTCATGGTGAGGTTCATTTGAAGACCGACCCGTATGCTTTTTTTGCCCAGCATGGCCTTGAGACGGGATGCATGGTGTTCGATCTCGGTCGCTACACTTGGAGCGACGCTGAGTGGATGCATCGCCGTTCGCAGATCGATCCCTACAACTCGCCCATGAGCATCTACGAGGTCCATACAGGCTCCTGGCAACGCATTCCAGAGGAGGGAAATCGACCATTGAGTTACATTGAACTCGGAGACCGCCTCATACCTTACGTCAAAGAAATGGGCTTCACTCACATCGAGCTCATGCCTGTGATGGAGTATCCTTTCGATGGGTCTTGGGGATACCAAGTGGTAAACTACTATGCCCCAACGAGCCGATTCGGAAACCCCGATGAGTTTCGCAATTTTGTCGACCGCTGTCATCAAGAGGGCATTGGAGTGATTCTTGACTGGGTCCCTGGGCACTTCCCGAAAGACGCGCACGGTTTGGCGCGATACGATGGAAGTTACCTCTATGAGCATGAAGACCCGCGTCTCGGAGAGCACCAAGACTGGGGAACGCTCATTTTCAATTATGGACGAAACGAAGTAAAAAATTTCCTCATTGGAAACGCTCTTTTTTGGTTGGAGGAATACCACATTGATGGCCTGCGGGTGGATGCTGTCGCTTCCATGCTCTACTTGGACTACTCGCGCAAAGCGGGTGAGTGGATTCCAAACTGCTTCGGTGGCAGGGAAAATCTTGAGGCGATTAGTTTCCTGAAGCGCTGCAACGAGGTTTGCTACGAACGCCACCCCAATGTGGCCTTGATAGCCGAGGAATCAACCGCTTGGCCGGGCGTTTCAAAGCCCACCTACACGGGGGGACTGGGATTCGGATTCAAATGGAACATGGGCTGGATGAATGACAGTCTGCGCTACATCAGCAAGGACCCTGTCCACCGCAAATTCCATCAAGGAGAGATAACCTTCTCCATGCTTTATGCTTTTCAAGAGCACTTTATCCTTGTGCTAAGTCATGATGAAGTTGTTCACGGCAAAAGTTCGTTGATTAATAAGATGCCGGGCGATGACTGGCAAAAATTTGCCAACTGCAGGATGTTCCTTGCTTGGATGTGGGCACACCCCGGCAAAAAGCTCATTTTTCAGGGGATTGAATTTGGGCAGTTTTCGGAATGGAAGCATGATGCAAGCCTTGACTGGCACCTTGCGGATCAACACCTCAACGGAGGTCTCCGTAGGCTTCTGCAACACTTGAACTGGCTTTACACTCATGAGCCCGTTTTTTTCGAATTAGACGACAGTTACGAGGGATATGAGTGGATAAATTTCGAAGACGCTGAAAACACGATCTGGTCCTTTATGAGGAAGTCCCGTAGTGGTGAGCGAATTGTATTTGTCGTTAATGCAACCCCTGTTACGCGCGTCTCCTATCGAGTAGGTGTCCCCCAAGCAGGCTTCTATAGCGAGGTTTTAAATACGGATGCCGAAACATACGGTGGAAGTAATGTGGGGAACTATGGGGGCGTTGAGACACACGCCGATTGGAGTTGGCAAAACCAACCCCACTCGATCGAGATCAATGTTCCACCACTGTCGGTGGTTGCATTCAAACTCCGGAATCTGCCAGTTGTTTAAATGAGGAAGTGAGTCGACTAATCCATCAAGTCGGCGTAATTCGCAAAAGCCATAGACCTGCTCAGCTCCGAGATGGCACTGGAATCGTCCAAATCCAGTGCTTTGGAAGTGAGTTGCCCACACTCGACAGCATCAAGCGACTGGACTGCCTTTTTAATTCGCGGCACCATAGCGCTTGTGGCACTGAGTTCTTCCACTCCAAGTCCAATGAGCAGGGGCGTGAGTAAGATATCTGATGCCATTTCCCCGCAGATACCGGTCCAAATGCCTTGAGCCTTGCCAGACTCGACGACCATTTTGATCATCCTCAAAATGCAAGGATGGGTGGGATTGTAAAGGTGGGCGATGCGATCATTCAGACGGTCGACAGCAATAGAATATTGGATGAGGTCGTTTGTGCCTATGCTGAAAAAACGCACTTCGCGGGCCAGGTGGTCCGCAACGAGGACAGCACTCGGAGTTTCGATCATAATGCCAACCTCGATCCAAGGATTGAACGAGATCCCCGCTGCAGCGAGTTCTTGTTTGCACTGCTCGAGTATCGAATTCGCCTGCCTGAGTTCTTCAAGACCGGAGATCATCGGATACATGATGCGAATGTTATTCGTAGTGGCGGCGCGCAGGATTGCTCGAAGCTGGGTTTTAAAAATATGCGGATTTTCAAGGCAGAAACGAATGGCTCGGCAGCCGAGAAAAGGATTCTCTTCTTCTCGCGATTCCAGGCTGGAGGCGACCTTATCCCCGCCGATATCGAGCGTTCGGATGATCACGCTATGAGGTAGTGCCTGCTCGGCAGCGCGCCGGTAGTGCCCAAATTGCTCCTCCTCACCGGGTGGATTGGTGCGATTGAGATAGAGAAACTCTGTCCTGAAAAGGCCAATGCCTTCCGCACCATTTGCAGCGACATCCGACATTTCATCCGGCAGATCGATATTTGCAGAGAGAACGATATGTCTTCCATCCCTTGTTGTGGAGGCTGTTTCTCTGATCAAGCGCAACCTCTCGACAACCTGAGCCTTCTCGCGCGAGAGGCGTTCATATTCGAGAAGCGTGCCAGTCGATGGATTTAATATGAGCAGGCCGCTGTATCCATCGATGAGAATGTTATCTCCAGTTTGAATCTGGTGGCAGATACCCTGCATGCCCACGATAGCAGGAATTTCCAAGGAGCGGGCCATGATGGCGGTGTGAGAAGTCTTACTACCGATTTCCGTCACGAAACCATGAACCAGGCTGCGGTTCAGTTGTGCCGTGTCCGATGGAGTGAGGTTGTGAGCGACGATGATGTGTGACTGGGCGAGCGTGGCTGGATTTTGCGATGCCTTGCCAATGAGATGCCTGATAACGCGCCGGGCAACATCTTCGATATCGACCACGCGCTCCCGTAGGTAGGGATCATCAATAGCTTCGAGCGTGGCGCAGTATTTGCGGGCCACCTCTTGGAAAACATATTCTACACACAAGCGATCGCGCTCGAGACCTCTTAGAACTTCGTCAATAAGTGTTCGATCCTCTACAACGAGGAGATGGGCATCAAAAATACTCGCATCCTGCGCGCCAATCGCGGAGGCAATTTTCTGTTGAATCTCTAACAACTCGATGCGAGTTGCAATGAGCGCCGCCTCGAGACGGGCGATTTCGAAAGGAATTCCATCCGCCGAAATTTTTTGAGGTAGTAGATTTTCCTCTTCTGTGAAGTGAACGAGGGCCTGAAAGTGAGCGATTCCCTGAGACACAGGAATGCCCGCAAATCTTTTTTCAGACTTTACATTGTCGGCGCCACTCATTGCCTCGCACTGTGGGCAAAAAAAAGCCCAAAGGCAATGAGAAGAAAAACGGGTTAATCTTCGCCGAAACGAGTTTCAACTAGATTTTTAATTTCTGCGACAGCCTTCTCTGCATCCACCCCGTCGGCTAAAATTGATAGTTTGGAGCCCTTTCCCGCAGCAAGCATCATGAGGCCCATGATACTTTTTCCATTGACTCGCTCTCCATCCTTTTCCACCCAAACTTCCGACCTGTAGCGGCTGGAGATTTTTACAAACATCGCGGCTGGGCGCGCATGGAGGCCGTTACGGTTTTCGATGACCACCTCGCAGACTATTTTCTGCTGGTCATCGGGTGTCTTTTTTTTCGTGAGAATTCCCATTATCTGTTCCTGCGTTCGCTGATCATGTGAAGCAACTTTTGATTAAATTCCTGGGCGCTATTTTCGCCCATGTCTTTGAGTTTTTGATCCAGCGCGGCCACTTCTACAAGCCTTGCTATGTCGCGACCGGTGCGGACGGGCAATGTGACATGTGGGACTTTGAGGCCCAGGATTTCGTATGTTTCACGGTTGAGTCCAATCCTATCCACATTTTCCACTTCATGCCAATCCTTGAGTGTCACAACAAAGTTAAGTTTTTTTTGAGGAACGACTGCGCCCGCTCCAAAGATGGAGGCGATGTTGATAATGCCAATGCCTCGAACTTCCATGTGGTAGCGGGAAATACTATCCGACATACCAACGAGCTCACTACCCTCAACCGACCGGAAGCGTGTGATATCGTCGCTCACGAGGCTGTAGCCTCGCTCAATGAGACCAAGGACACACTCGCTTTTTCCGATACCGCTTGCCCCGCGTATCAGCGTCCCGACCCCAAGAATGCTCACCATGCTGCCGTGCTCGGTTGTAGAAGGGGCAAAATCCGTTTCCAAAAGAATCGTCGCCGCATTGATGAATTTCATCGTGATCATGTTCGTGCGAAGCACGGGCGTTTCAAACTCTGCAGCGGCGTCAAGGATAGCCGGTGGCACCGGAGCATTCCTTGCCACGACGAGACAGGGCATGTTGCGACCCATGAGGCCTCGAGCGCGCTCCTTGAGAGTCGCCGCAGGGAGGCTTTTGAGATAGCTCAACTCTGCGGCTCCAAGAACTTGAATGCGCTTGTCGGCGAAGTAGCTGAAAAAACCGGACAGAGCAAGCCCTGGGCGATTGATGGTGGGTTCGCGGATGAGACGATTGAGACCTCGCGAGCTACCCTCGAGTCTGAGGCCGAGCTTCTCGGCATGGTTTGCGTAGAAATGCCCAACCGTGATGTGGCTTACTTTTTTTGAGATTTTCGGTAAGGCGGGCATTGCGGAATTAAAACACGGGACTACACGGGGGAGGATACACCTCGGCGAGGGTGCATGCAACTCGCGCCACTGGCAGAAATCACATCGAGAAGGATTCTCCCAGATAGAGTTTACGGCTGATCGGGTCATTAAGAAGGAAATCCTTGTTTCCTTGGCTCTCCACCCGGCCTTCAAAAATGAGATACGCGCGGTCTACAATATTGAGTGTTTCCCGCACATTGTGGTCTGTGATGAGGATGGCCAGACCTTGTGCGCGCAAATCTTGGATGATTTGTTGGACATCGTGAACAGCAATCGGATCGACGCCGCTGAATGGCTCGTCGAGCATGAGAAGTGAGGGACTGGTCACGAGGGAGCGCGCGATGGTGAGCCGCCTCTTTTCACCGCCGGATAAAGTGAGGGCTTCATTTTTTGCGATATGCTCGATTCCAAATCTCGTGAGAAGCTCGTCACACCGTTCCTTGCGGGCTTTCTTGGAAAGGCCAGTTGTTTCTAAGATGGCGAGGATATTCTCCTCTACCGTTAACTTTCTAAAAATCGATTCTTCTTGCGGAAGATAGCCCATGCCACAGCGGGCACGTCGATACATGGGCATTGATGTGACATCATCATTACGAAAAAAAACCTTACCACCGTTCGGGCGGACCAAGCCGACAATCATATAAAATGTTGTTGTCTTGCCCGCTCCGTTCGGCCCAAGCAGGCCTACGATTTCCCCTTTCTTGACATTGATATCAACCCCATTGACCACTGCGCGACGGTTGTAGATCTTAACGAGTCCCTCTGTGTAGAGAAGCGGTTGTTCCGTGTCGTCGTTCATTGAGACTTCGAGGTGTCGGTGATGAGTGTTTTGCTTCCACCAATGGTGCGGGATTGACCCGTGCCTTTGAGGATCATGACTGTCGACTGCTCGGTGGCCACTTGGTTGTTTATGCCCTGCTGAATCGATGGCCAGTCGCGAAGGGTGACCTCTCCTGTGTCAGGCTTGTAGGTCATCTCCCCCGCCCTTCCGATGGCCTGCTGAGCAGTGCTTTGAGGATCAGACTTTTCTTGAACAATGATGACATTTCCATGCGCCTCGGCGACGGCGATGCCTTTGCGATCCTTGCTGAGCGTGACTTTGAGACGGTCGGAGGTGAGGGTGAATTGGGAGTCGCGCACAACGACGCGGCCTACAAATTCGGCGATGTTTTTTTCGCTGTCAAAGCTCGCTTCTTTTGTAGCAGTGATCTCTGTTTTCGCCCCAGTCGGCCGCTCGCTTCCGGGCATAGAAAAAAGACCTTGCGGTTTTTTGGATTCCGCTGCCATGGAAGGTTTCGGATCCTCTTGTGCGATGGCAAAAGGAAGGAGGATGATAAATGCGGTAAGAGCCAGAGTTCCTGCTTTCGTTTTCATTAATTGGAGGTTTCTTCGTTTGAGATCACCATTTTGACATTGCCTCGCAATATTCCGAATCGGGTTTGCGTGTTGAATTCAATGCTGTCTCCGGTGATTTCAAAATCTTCACGCCGTATCGTAGCAGTCTTGTCTCCGGTCAGGAGGTTGGTTTTAAGGTTAAAGACCGCCTGCGGCAGTTCAACGAAAATCTTCTGCCCCTCGCTGTCCAGAGCTTCAAGTTTGAGCGAAGCCATTTCCACGACTTCCTCGTTCACTTTCGTTGCCGTTGCCGCCTCGAAAAGCATGAGAAGTTTTCCGTCTTGATCATACTGGGGCACCTTAAGGCCGTTGACTGGCATTCCTACGGGAACAGGCATTTCAAATCGCTCCGGTTCGGTAGGTGATTCCGTGCCCGCCGGCGTCTGCTGCGCTTGCACTGCAGCCACCAAAGAAACAAGGACAAGTAACTGGGAGAGTTCACGCCACGACATCACGGAGGGCTTTCAGTTGTTTGATCAAAAGAGGCAAATCCCGAAGAGGAACCTGATTGGGGCCATCGGACAGGGCTTTTGCGGGATTTTCATGAGTTTCCAAAAACACCCCATCACAACCCGCAGCCACGGCAGCACGCGCTAATACGGGTGCCAATCTCCCATCGCCCCCGGTCGTCTCCCCTGCCCCACCGGGGCGCTGCACGGAGTGCGTAGCATCGAAGATCACCGGGCAACCGAGCTCCTGCATCCAAGGGATGGAGCGCATGTCTGCAACAAGATTGTTGTAGCCAAAAGTCGTGCCCCGCTCGGTGAAGATATAATTCCGGCAACCTGATGCTTCGAGTTTGTGGGCGACATTTTTCATGTCCCATGGTGCGAGAAACTGTCCTTTTTTGACATTCACGATACGACCTGTTTGGGCTGCAGCGACGATCAAATCGGTCTGACGACAGAGAAATGCAGGAATTTGCAGTATATCAATGAAGCGGCCCGCGATCTCAGCTTCTTCGGGCGAGTGGACATCAGTCGTTACAGGCACCCCGAGCTCGCCTCCGATTTCAGCCAGCAATTCGCAGCCATCCTGCACGGATGTTCCGCGGAAGGATTTATTGGAGGTGCGATTCGCCTTGTCGTAAGAAGCCTTAAACACAAACTGAACACCCTCACCATCACAGATGGCTTTTATTTTAGCCCCCATCCGACGGGTAAAAGCCGGGGTCTCGATCACGCATGGACCGAGAATGAAAAGAAGTTCGCGCCCCCCGATCGAATGTGGGCCCACTTTGATGATACGACGCCTTGGCATTTAAATGATCATCCTAATGACCGCACGGGATTGGGCAAAGAATTTCTCGAGCTACACCTGCGGCCGAAAGACAAATGCTTCTACCAAGCGCTGCTCGGAGCCGCGATCTCGCAAACCATGCTCAACAGATGGAGCGATATCCCAGATCCAACGTTCCGAGGGCAGAGGAAGCTCCAGATCGGCAAGAAGCGGCGTCCATGCATCTTGCCCATAGCGTCGCGCCGTATCGGTGACGAGTATCCCGCAGGGGTGGGCTTTAAGGAGGGAGAGATGAAATTTGCGAATACGGTTTACGCAAAGATCGATCTCCTGGTTGGTAAAATGTCCATCCCAACGCTTCAGAAGAGGCAGGGCAAGTTGGGTCAGCACGCAGGAGGACACGAGTGTATCGACACTTTGCATCAGTTGAGCGAGTTGCTTATCAACCGCAATCGGGCCATTCGGATTTTCCAAATGCAATGCTCCTGAAAGGTCTCCAGAAAACAATTTGAGCCTGTTTCCTGAGCATAATGCCCGAAATCGAACATCAAACGGGTGGGCGATATCAACAAGCGTGACACGCTGAAACCTCTCTATCAGATACTCGAGGTCAACATCGTGAAGATGCCCACTCCCAAGAACCGCCACATGCCGACCTTGGGGGAGATTGCGACTGAGGAATGCCTTGCTGGCTTGGAGATGACCCTCCCATGCGGATCGGCAACGCAGAGCGCGATGGCGGATCGCTATTTGTTCTGCGAGAAGTCCACTGGTCCTTGCGCGCAGAGAGGCGGGTGTGAGGCACCATTCCAGTATTTCTAAAATCATCGGGCTTTTCGTAACATTAAATTCGTGTGCAAGGAGACGCGACGAAGTTTTTTTTGAAACTGGAAGTTACGAACCGGAGCGTATACAACTCCGGCATGGCAAGAAATGTTTTAGGAAAGGATCTGGAACCCTGCTGCTACGAGCCCCTCACGGGATACTACCGGGATGGTTTTTGTCATACAGGGGCAGGGGATAGTGGGGTTCATACCGTCTGCGCGGTCATGAGCGACGCGTTTCTGAAGTTTTCGCGTGAACAAGGCAACGACCTCAGCACGCCGAGGCCGGAATATGAGTTTCCTGGACTGACCGCTGGCGACCGTTGGTGCTTGTGTGCGAGTCGTTGGAAAGAAGCCTACGACGCCGGCATGGCTCCAAAGGTCGTTCTTGAATCCACCCATGCCTCCACATTGGAGTTCGCCTCGATCGAGGAACTCACATCCTGCGCCGTCAAATCATAAAAAAAATCAGCGTCTCGCCCCGCGCGCATTGTTGCGGTCTGTGAGAAAAAGATTCGATCCGCGCTGCTGGAGAACAAAAGTGTTATTGTCTCCATGTTTTGTCCAAGGCCCAGGCGGAACCTCACGCGAGTCGACAAACTTCCAATCGCAGACATCCTTTCCTCCCATGCCGAGGTAATCACGCAGAGCTGGAGAAACATCCAGCCCAGCGCCTTGGTTCAAATTGGAACGGGGGCGTTCGTTTCCAAAAACATATTGCCAGTGATCCGTCCGAAAGGGGCCGCAATCTTCCCACTGGGCATAGGCAATGCGATTCCCTCGGCGGATGGCCACCCACCGCCCCTTGCATACCGACTGCCCGACTTTCTCGAACGCTTCCCTGAACCACGGAATGACTCGGCGGGACTCTGGCTTCGTAGCCCCCCGCGTCACGTCATTGTAGGGGAGCGCCACATAGAAGGGATTCTGGCGAGGGATAAATAGGGGAAGGAAGCCTCGGCGAGCCTTGGGATCGGGGTTGTCGTATCCCCCAAAATTTTTGTGCCACTCCGGATCCCAAGAGCTCTTGCAATTCGGCACCGGATTATTGCGTGTGGGGCGTTCTCCGACCCAGAAAACCGTGGTCACAATATTACGCTTCCATGGGTATCTGCTGAGTCCGAGGCTGGAGGGTGCTTGAGTCGAAACTGCGGGAGGCTCGATCATCCGTATGGCTCGCTCGCGTAGGCTCATGGCGATTTTCTCAAATTCGGAGTCAATCGATGCAAGAGCAAAACTCTGTGCCAGAACCGAAAGAAATAATGTAAGGAGGATGCGACGCGTGGGCATTTGACCTAACTTGATTCAGCAAACCGGCGATCGCAAACCAAAAGTCCTATTTTTCTCGCGATGTGAGTGGACACCGAGAGGGGAGATGATCGGATTCGGAAAAGAGAGAAGGTCGTTGTCTTTTTTCGGAGGAGGCATTGTATTCCACGCCATGTCGCGTGTTTTGATGCCATGGATTTTAGCTGGACTGAGCGGATTTCTTTTAGGGTTGTGCTATCCGCCATTCGGATGGGGCGATCTTTGTTGGGTAGCCATGGTGCCGCTTGCATGGGCCCTTTGGTTTTGCCCGCCCGCTGAGCGCCATGATTGGAGAAGGACAGCGGGCTTGGGTTACACGAGCGGTTTCGTGTTTTTTGCGATCTCCGCCCATTGGCTTACAACGCTCACTTGGCCGGGCTACATTCTTCTCTTATTCTATTTTGCCCTTTACTTTGCCGCGTGGGCCCTCTTTGCCAGAGCTTTGGTTCCCTCGAATGCGGCTGAGGAATCTTGGCTTGGATCGCTACATAACCTGCGTGTTTGCGTCCTTGGCTCCGCAGGCTGGGTCGCTCTCGAATGGCTTAGGGGAGTTATTTTTCCGGCATTCGGCTGGAACGGTCTTGGCATCGCTCTCCATGAGAACATCGCCCTTATTCAAATCGCGGATATCACCGGAGTAGGAGGCGTTTCTTTTCTTGTCGCGATGACCAATCTTATGCTGGCAGCCACCGTCAAACGCCTCCTCCTCGAGATCAAACGAGGGGCCCGGCGCGCACATTATGATTTTGCTGTGACCATCGCTTTGGTGGCTCTCACTTGGACCTATGGCGTGCGCAAACTCTTCACCCCCGAGCCTCCGTCCGAGTCTTTGAGCTTTGCCGCCGTTCAAGCAAATATCCCACAAAATGTCCGCAACAGCCCTGAACGCGAAATTGAGGTGCTCGAAAACCTTAAAAACCAAACACTCCCCGCCATCGCCATGGCACCAGATCTCATTCTATGGCCCGAGTCCTGCACTCCCAGCCCGCTGCTGGGAAATCAGTTTACGTGGGACTTAGTGAAAGATCTCGCTGAACAACACACGGGCGACTTTCTGCTTGGAACGACGCACTGGGGCACCGATGGTGACTACAACTCCATCGCACTGCTCACAAAGCGCGCAAAAGAAGCCCAACTGCACCACAAGATTCACCTCGTTCCATTCGGCGAATATGTGCCACTACGCGAGGAATTCCCGCTTCTCGCCAAAATCGTGGGCGACCTGATACCCTCCGACTTCGACCCCGGAAAGGATTTCACACTTTTAGCGCTCAATTCCAAGTCGGTGAAACTTGGTCCACTTGTCTGTTTCGAGGATACCGTTGCGGATCTCGCACGGCGCTTTTCTCTTCTCGGCGCTCAATGCTTCGTGGTTGTCACAAATGATGGGTGGTTTCTCAAAAGTGCTGGCTCGGTTCAGCACCTCAACAACGCTATCTTCCGCTGCGTGGAAAATAAAATCCCCATGATACGCGCTGCCAACAGCGGCGTGACCTGCGCCATCGACCGTCTTGGCATAGTCCGGGAGGTCCTGCGTGACCCTTCAGGAAGCACATTTTTGCAAGGTGTGCTCTTCAGCAAAATCAATGCCCCCACATCGCATCAGCCGACTTTCTTCACCCTCTACGGCGAAGTCTTTTCGATTTCCTGTCTGATCATAAGCCTGCTTGCGCTCGCCATTTCGCTCATCCAACTCAGAAAAAGTAAAAAATCGTCTTGTTCGAACCCATCCGAAACGAAAACCTCCGCGCCATGAAAGTCCTCGTAACAGTCCTGCCGAAACCATCCGTCCTCGATCCTCAAGGCGCTGCCGCCGCCGAAGCCATCCGTCATCTCGGGCTCACCGGAGTGGGACGCGTCCGCATCGGCAAAGTCATCGAACTCGAACTTCCCGACTCGACACCCGACTCCGAAATCCATCGCATCTCCGCAGACCTCCTCTCCAATCCCGTCATCGAGGACTACTCGATCAGCAAATCATGAAATTCGCTGTCATCCGCTTCCCTGGCTCGAACTGCGACCAGGACTGCGTTCTCGCTCTCAATAACCTTCCTGGCGCCTCCGCCGACTTCGTCTGGCACAAGGACACCTCTCTCGCCGGCTTCGACGCCGTCGTCATTCCCGGGGGCTTCTCCTATGGCGACTACCTCCGCTGCGGAGCCATCGCCCGCTTCTCGCCGATCATGCAAACGGTAAAAAGTTTCGCCGCTGCCGGTGGCACAGTCCTCGGCATCTGCAACGGCTTTCAAATCCTCTGCGAGAGCGGACTCCTCCCCGGCGCCCTCGTTCGCAACAAAGGTCTCCACTTCGTCTGCAAACACCAAAGCATCCGCGTGGAATCGACCACTCCCCGATTCACCTGCGCCGCCACCAAAGGCCAAGTCCTTAATATCCCCATCGCCCATGGAGAAGGCTGCTACTTCGCCGACGACGCCACCCTCGCCGCCCTCAACGCGAACGACCAAATTCTGGTTCGCTACTGCGACGCCCAAGGCCAAACGACCGATGCCTCAAACCCCAACGGCTCCCGCGAAAACATCGCCGGCATCTGCAATGAAAACCGAAATGTCTTCGGCCTCATGCCCCACCCCGAGCGCGCCTGCGACCCCGCCCTCGGCAGCACCGACGGATTAGTGATCTTCGATAGTTTGTTGAAATGTTAACCGCGGAGCACTCGGAGAGCACGGAGGAGTTTGAAAATAACTCCCTGACGGACGCCATCATTGGTGCGGCCATCACAGTTCATCGCGAACTCGGGCCTGGCCTTCTCGAATCAGTTTATGAGAAATGCCTCGCATTCGAGTTAGCCGACCGAGGTTTCTTCGCCACCACGCAAAAAGAGATCCCCGTCAGCTACAAAAACCTCACCTTCGATTGTGGTTTCCGCGCCGACCTCATCGTCGACAACAAAGTCCTGGTGGAACTCAAATCCATCGACCAACTCCTCCCCGTCCACACCGCCCAAGTCCTCACCTACCTGAAACTCTCCAACCTCCGAACGGGCCTCTTGATCAACTTCAATGTCCCGCTCCTCAAAAGCGGCATCAAACGCCTTTCCATTTGAAAACTCTTCTTCACCTCCGTGCTCTCCGTGTCCTCCGTGGTTAAAAATTCTTCCAATATGTCCGCCATCACACCCGAAATCATCTCTAAACACGGCATCACGCCCGACGAATACGAACGCATCAAATCCATCCTCGGACGCGAGCCCAACCTCACCGAACTCGGCGTTTTCTCCGTCATGTGGAGTGAGCATTGTTCCTACAAAAATTCGAAGCTCGAGCTGAAAAAATTCCCAGTCACCGGCCCGCGCGTCCTCGTGAAGGCGGGCGAGGAAAATGCCGGCGTCATCGACATCGGCGACGGTTGGGCCATTGCGTTCAAGATGGAGAGCCACAACCACCCGAGCGCCATCGAGCCCTTCCAAGGCGCGGCCACAGGCGTTGGCGGCATCATTCGCGACATTTTCACCATGGGCGCCCGCCCTGTGTTCTCGATGAATTCCCTCCGCTTCGGCGACATTCGCGGTGACTCCCAACAATCTGCAACCAACCGCCGCCTCTTCGCAGGCGTGGTCAATGGCATCGCCCACTACGGAAATTGCATCGGCATCCCGACCATCGGCGGCGAGGTCTATTTCGACGACAGCTACTCGGGAAATCCGCTCGTCAATGTCTTCTGCCTCGGCATCCTCAAGCACGAGCAAATCGCCCGCGGAGCCGCCAAGGGCGTGGGCAATCCCGTTTTCTATGTTGGTGCGGAAACAGGCCGTGACGGCCTCGCTGGCGCCGCCTTCGCTTCCCGCGAACTCACCGAGGAATCCAAGGAAGACCGCCCCGCCGTGCAAGTCGGCGACCCCTTCCGCGAAAAACTCCTCCTCGAAGCCTGCCTCGAACTCCTCGCCAGCGGCTGTGTCGCAGGCATCCAAGACATGGGCGCCGCCGGCCTCACCTGCTCGACCTGCGAAACCGCCAGCCGTGGCGGCACAGGCGTGGAAATCGATGTCAACCTCGTGCCGAAACGCGAGACCGGCATGACCCCCTACGAAATCCTGCTCTCCGAGTCCCAGGAACGCATGCTCGTCATCGTCAAAAAAGGTGAGGAAGACAAAGTCCGCGCCATCTTTGAAAAATGGGATCTCCCCTACGCCCATGTCGGTGTGGTCAATGACGACGGCATGATGCGCGTTCGCGAAGGCGACAATATCGCCGTCGAAATCCCCGCGCGCCAACTCGCCGACGAAGCCCCGCTCTACTCCCGCGAAGCCGCGCCGAAAAAAGCTCCCGAGCCCCTCGACCTCGCCACCGTGCCTGAAGCCGACCCGCTCACCGCTCTCGAAACCCTCCTCGCCCACCCGAGCATCGCCTCCAAGCAATGGGTCTGGCAGCAATACGACCACATGGTCCGCCTCGGCGCCACCGTCCTCCCCGGCTCGGATGCCGCCGTCTTCATCGTCCGCGAGGCCAACAAAATCCTCGCCGCATCCACCGATTGCAACGCGATCTATTGCAAGCAAGATCCCCGCGAAGGCGGCCGCATCGCCGTCGCCGAAGCCGCGCGCAACATCGCCTGCACCGGCGCAACCCCGCTCGCCGTCACGGACAACCTGAATTTCGGAAATCCCCACAAACCCGAAAATTTCCTCCAACTCCGCGAAGCCATCGAAGGCCTGGCCGAAGCCTGCCGCGCATTCGACACCCCAGTCACCGGCGGCAATGTGAGCCTCTACAACGAATCCCCCGCAGGAGCCATCGACCCCACCCCCACCGTCGGCATGGTCGGCCTCGTAGAAAAACCCGAGCACATCACCACCCAAGCCTTCAAAGCTGCGGGTGACATCATCCTTCTCATTGGCGAGCCCGGCAACGAACTCGGCGCCTCACACTACCTCCTCGCCGTCCACGGCCGCAAAGCCGGCGCCCCGCCCCAACTCGACTACGCGAAAGAACTCGGAGTCCAAAACGCCGTCCGCGACCTCATCCGCCAAGGCCTCGTCCGCAGCGCCCACGACTGCTCCGAAGGCGGCCTCGCCGTCAACCTCGCCGAATCCTGCCTCAGCGGAAACCTCGGAGCCAAAACCGAAATCCCCGGCCCCCGCGCCGATGTCGCCCTCTTCAACGAGTCGCAATCCCGCATCGTCATCACCTTCAGCCCAGAAAACTCCGCGAAAGCCGAGGATTTCCTAAAAGACAAATCCATCCCCCACTCGCGCCTAGGAACAGTGGTCGCAGATCAAAAACTCACGATCACCGCCGCTGGCAAACCCTTCGCCTGGCCACTGGAAAAACTCCGCACCGCCCACGAAGGAACGATCCCAATCCTTATGGCATGGCAGCAATAGGCGCGCCGACGTCCCCGTCGGCCCACCATCAACCGTGAAAACCACCCCATACGCCGCAGAAGCCAACGGGGACGTTGGCGCTCCCAAAGAGTGGTATTCCCGAGGCTATCTCCCCCACCGCGACGCCAAACAACTCCTCCAAACCGTCACCTTCCGCCTCGCCGACAGCCTCCCTCAGGAAAAACTCACGCTACTGGAAGAAGAGTTATCGAACCTCCCCGAAAACCAACGCGCCACACACCGGCGCGAGAAAATCGAACAGTGGCTCGATGCCGGCATGGGCTGCTGCGCCCTGCGCCACCCGAAATTGGCGGAGCAAATGCGCGATGCACTCCAGCACTTTGACGGCCAGCGTTATCGACTCCTCGCTTGGTGCATCATGCCGAACCATGTGCATGTGCTCATGGAAACTCTCACGCCCATCGCCCAGATCATCCAAGGTTGGAAATCGGTGACCGCCCGCTGGGCATTGGCCCACAACGCGGAGCTGCAAATCGGCATCCCAAGCCTAAAGCAACTCTGGATGCGAGACTATTGGGATCGATACATCCGCAACGACAGGCATTTCGAAAATACCGTGCTCTACATCTACCAAAACCCCGTCAAAGCCGGCCTATGCCAACGCGCTGAAGATTGGCCCTGGTCCAGCGCCGGAACGCGGATGTCCTCCTCGGCAACCACCCACTCCTCGGCCAACGAGGACGTTGGCGCTCCCATTTCTGTTGGCATGGCAGCAATAGGCGCGCCGACGTCCCCGTCGGCCCATCAACAAGCGTGAAAAACACTCCACCCCCGCAGAAACCAACGAGGACATTGGCGCTCCCAACCGCGCAAAATTTAGAAACTTGAAATCTGTGTAAATCTGCGAGATCTGTGGATAAATCTTTCTTTATGAAACCCGACATGACTCCCGGTGAAATTCTCCTTGAGGACTACCTCATTCCCATGAGCATTTCCCAAAACGCCCTGGCTCGTGCCCTCGGCATCAGCCCGCGCAACATCAAGGAAATCGTGCTCGGTCGCCGCAGCATCACTCCGAAAATGTCCCTCAAACTCGGCAATTTTTTCAAACACAGCGCCCGGTTCTGGTTCAACATCCAAACCACCTGCGATTTGCGCCAACTCCAAAAAAAGGAAAAGCAGATCACCGCCACTGTCAGCAAGGACTACACCGAGTTGGCGGCTTGAATACTCCGCTAACTTCCGACCATGCCGTCCAAACCTCGATTATCCAAGTCAAAGCCAGGGAAACTGGGGGTCAGGCAACACTTTCTTTCATTTTTTAAAAAGGACTTAAGCCACAGATATATAAATATTTTGGCAAAAACCATATTTGCCAAATCCGCAAAACCCTCATCCCATCTGCGCATTACATATTTCGGATTGAACGATTGGCTGAAACAAGAACCTCAGGCGCGCCGACGTCCCCGTCGGCTCAGCGAAAATTCAATCTTGAAGAACGACGAATCCGTGCAAGATGCCAACGAGGACGTTGGCGCTCCGACCTCATAAGCGAACTGATCCGGCCGCAACAGTCGAATCCACATGACCAGCTGGCTCCACTTTGCGAATGCCGTTCTGGGGGCAAATGGGTTGCGACTTCTTGACATTGTTTCATTTTAAAGCAACATAGGCGTCATACTTGTCATCGATTTCTTCAAGTCTGCGGAAGGAAAATCCCCCGTAGCGGAATATCTGGATGAACTTGATGGGAAGCAGGGTCGGCGAAGGTGCTTTAGACTCTCTCGGCGATGAAGCTGACACACCCGGCGCCTTCCGTTTACCTGAAAAAGATGGTGGCAACGGAAGATCTTTGGGAGGTGCGCGTGATCTTCGCCGGAAACATATTCCGCCTGCTGGGCTGGATGGAAGGCACGGACAAATTGGTCCTTGCGCACGGTTTCACCAAAAAGACCGAGAAGACTCCGTTGCAGGAAATCCAAATAACCGAAACCCGAAAGAACATTTATGAAAACAAAGAAACCTGATGACTTGGACCGCTACATTGCGCAGCGAAATGAGAAGGATGCGGAGTTCGCCGCCGCCTACGACAGTGAGCAGGCAGAGTGGGAACTCGGCCAACTTCTGGCCAAGACCCGCGAGAGCGCAGGACTCACGCAGGAGGCATTGGCCCGCAAAATAGGCTCTACGCGCAGTGCCATCTGCCGCTACGAGCGCCATCCGGCCAATCTCACCCTCTCGACATTGGAAAAAGTCGCCCGCGCCACCGGGCGGCGTCTGGTCGTGAAATTTGCTTGAACGGTAAAATCACGACAACATTCGATCAGCAACTGTCTCGACGCTGCAAAATTTTCCAAATGAAACCCGCCATCACTCCCGGTGAAATTCTCCTTGAGGACTACCTCATTCCGATGGGCATTTCCCAAAACGCCCTAACTTGTGCCCTCGGCATCAGTTCGACAAGCATCAAGGTAAAGGAGTCAGAGCGAGGCTGCAAAGGCTTTCATGTCATCTGACTCCTTTGTCCGGAAAAGTTGGCGCCCGGGGCTGCTACGGCTATGATGGGCGACCATGAAGGCGGTTCACACCTTGCTGCTCTTGCCAGGGCTGGATGGGACGGATGTTTTTTTCCGCCCGCTTATGGCTCACCTCCCGTCGTCCATCCGCGCGCGGGTTGTCTCCTACCCTGCGGAAGAGGCCAACTCTTATGACAAACTGCTTGGCCTGGCACGGGCCGCCGCCGCAGAGGCTGGCCCGTGTTGGGTGCTGGGTTCCTCATTCGGCGGACCGCTGGCAGTCTTGCTTGCGGCGTCCGAGCCTGAGCTGGTGCAGGGGCTCATTCTTTCGGCGACTTTCTTGCGCGCGCCGGATGCAACGCTTGCACGGTGGCGTTTTCTTCTTCTGCCTCCCGTAGTGGCGTTGGTTCGCACCATACGACGCATTCCAATCTGGATGAGGCCCGCCGACGATCCATTGCGGGTAGCCAAGGCCGAGGTCTGGGCGAGGGTCTCCGCCCGCACTCTCGCTGCGAGGTCTCGCGCGGTGCTCTCGACCGATGTTCGCCAAATCTACCGCGAGGGGCGGCATCCTGTGCTTTGTGCGACCTACGACGGCGATCGAGTCGTGCCACGGGCCTGTGCCGAGGAAATCCTGAACGGACGGCGCGGAGCGCGATTGGTCTTGCTGCCTGGAGGGCACCTGAGCATGCACGGCGATCCGCTTCCCTTAAGGGATGCGGTGGCGAGTTTTCTCGCGGCAGGAACAGGGCTGGACAGCGCAGCAACATTCATCTAACCAACCCACATGAACATTCTGGATCAACCTTGCGGCGCCACCGGCAGCGAGCTCTAAACCATGGCGCATCTGGTCGATGACAAACAGGGAGTGGAGACGATTTACCGCCGCTGGGCACCATTTTACGATGCCGTATTCACAGCGGTTTTTGAACGCGGGCGGCAGGCCGTGGCCGAGGCGACAGGGCGCATCGGCGGACATGTTCTTGAAGTTGGCGTTGGCACGGGGATTTCCCTGCCCCTCTACCCGCGACATTGCCGCATCACTGCGGTGGACCTTTCGCCCGAAATGCTTGCGAAGGCGCGCAAAAAAGTCAGCACTCTCGGTCTCCACCATGTTGAGCGATTGGAGTTGATGGATGCCGAGAACCTCGATTTTCCAGACGGGACTTTCGACGCGGTGGCTGCAGTCTGCGTGGTCAACACCGTGCCGCATCCGGAGGCCGCGATGGAAGAGTTTGCCCGCGTCTTGCGTCCCGGTGGAGAAATTATCCTGCTCAGCCGCGTGGGTGCCGACAGCGGCGCCCGTGGAGCCCTGGAGAAAGTTCTTCAGCCTGTGGCGGCTCGACTGGGCTGGCGATCAGAATTTCCCTGGTCGCGATTTTCCGGCTGGATTTCCACCAGTCGTCATGCCATGGAGACCGTCGAGCGTCGTCCCATGCCGCCGCTCGGGCATTTTTCCGTCCTCCGTTTCCGCAAACTTTCTACAACCTAAACAACCATCCATCCGCACCATGAACGAAAAACAAGGATTCTTCGCCACATTGCACCAGCTTCGCTGGGACGACCATCGATACTACCACCACAGCCGGATCAACCAGTCGCTCCATCTTGTGAGCGCCTCGAGTTTCGTTTGCGCCTACTTGCTCGTCTGGACTCAACCAGCCGTGGCCGTTTTCTTGGCTTGGATCGTCGGGATGACCAGCCGCCAGGCCGGGCATTTTTTCTTTGAACCGCGCGACTATGACGATGTGAACCACGCGACGCACGACCACAAGGAAGACATCAAAGTCGGTTACAACCTGTTTCGTAAAATCGTCCTCATGACCCTTTGGGCAGTCTCACCGGTCCTGCTCTATTTCACCCCCACCGTCTTCGGGCTCCTGCCTGCGCCGCAAAACACCATGGGCTTCTTGAACAACACAGCCATCCTTTGGCTGGCAGTCGGAGTCGGCGGCCTCCTCTTCCGCACCGTGCAGCTTTTCTTTATTAGCGATGTGCAGACCGGTCTGGGTTGGGCCGTAAAAATCATCACCGACCCTTTCCACGACATCATGCTCTACTGGAAGTCGCCGATTTACCTGCTGCGCGGCGAGCTCATCGACCCGATGCACCATGTGCGCGATCAAGTCGGCGAGGCAACTGATCAAAAAGACCTCGAGGACGGCGAAGCAGTCCCAAGCGGCAGCGCTTCCTAAGCAGCCCTACTGCCGGATAATAAAGCACCAATCGTTTCACGCACGAGTCGTCGCCGCACCGGCGAACGGCCCGGTTCGGCCCAGAACCATCCGTCATCCCGCATGGATGAGGCCGCCACAACGAAACGCCGGGCTACTTCCTCAAAGTCGCGGTCTGTGTAATCCAGGCTGAAGATGAGCCGCCCCGAGCCCGTCCACGGCAGAGCCAGTCCCTGCGTGCGGAGATAAAATTGCAGCATCCAGTTGTAGCGGGAGGGGGCATCGTAAAGAACGACCCATACCGACGACATATTGGCAACGCGAACGGGCAGATTTTCTGCCGCAAGAAGGGCATTGAGACGGGCAGCCCGGGCGTTCCATCGTTCGTCAAGCCCCTCGTAGAGGGCAAGAATCTCGGGCGAATCCAAACGGTCGAGGAATTCGGCCATTGCTCCCATCACGGCAGGATGCGAGTTGAATGTGCCACGGGCGAAGCAGATATCGGCAGGACGGTCTTCGCGGAAGCGGCGCATGTATTTGCGACACCCGCAGAGCACCCCGACCGGCAAGCCGCCGCCCAATGTCTTGCCATAGGTAACCAAATCGGCCCGCACGCCGAAATACTCCTGCGCGCCTCCTGGGGCGAGACGGAAACCGAGGAAGACCTCGTCGAAAATCAGAACAATGCCACGCGCGTCGCACACCTCGCGCAGGGCCTGCAGCCAGCGCGTGTAAGCCGCACGGTCGAAATGGGCGCGGCGGCCGTTGGACAACAGCGAGGCATCGGTGGGTGCGGGCTTGTTTGGGTGGAGGGCCTGCAGCGGGTTGATCAACACGCAGGCGATGTCGCGCCGCGTGCGCAGGACATGAAGAGTGCGATCGGACATCTCGGACAAAGTGTAGGTCTCGCGGGCGGTGGATGGATTACCCGCCCCGGGCTGCACATCGCCCCACCAGCCGTGGTAAGCGCCGCAGAACCGCACGAGGTGCGTGCGCCGCGTGTGGTATCGGGCCAAACGCACAGCCTGCATGACCGCCTCGGTGCCGGACATGTGGAAAGACACTTCATCCAGGCCGGAGATTTCCCGCAAACGCGCGACATTGGAGGCGACCAGCGGGTGATAAGGCCCCAGCACCGTGCCGGCCTCGCGCACCCGCTCCCAGCCTCGTTCGACGCAGGTGCGGTAAAAATCGTGCCCGAAAAGGTTAACCCCATAGGATCCGGCCACATCGTAGTATTTGTTCCCGTCGAGGTCGGTTAGCGTAACTCCCGCCGCGCCCTGCAGGAAGGCATCCGGGGGAAGGTGCTCCCCGACCACTTTGCGGTAAGGGAACGGCACACGGTAACGGTCGGTGAATTGCAGGTCGGAGATGCTCTCGCGGGCCGTCGCCGTCAAATCCTGCGTCGTCGGGGATCGGTCGCGAAGGCAGGCTGCCAGCCGCGCAAACGCGGATTCGCGACGCGCTGCAACCTCCTGCGGAGCCCCGTCGGAGCGGAAAAACCTCTCTCCAGTGAATTCGTAATAAGGCACCCATCGAGCCACGCGCCGCGACATTTTGGCGTGGCCCGTAAGCGACGGATGCTTGGCTGCCGAAAGCTGGAGGCGGACCACCACTTTGGCCAGCAGCGCCACAGCCAGCACGCCACCCGCAGCGGGGAGCGCCCAAAACGCGGATTGCTCAATCATCGCCCCGCGTGATATTTCTCGTTTTTGGACTCGACATGACCAAGCGAACTATTAGCACGCGGCTCCTCAGCGAGGGAAGCCTCAATTTTATCCTCACCAACGGCTTTCCCCGCCGCACTGCCACGCGTTTTGCAGGATGGTTCTGCCGCGTGCGACAACCGCTGGTCCGCGACCTCTCCATCGCAGTGTGGCGCCGTTTTTGTGATGTCGATTTGGCCGACGCAAAAAAAGCGCGCTTCGATAGCCTGCACGACTGCTTTGTGCGCGAGTTGCGTGACGGGGCGAGGCCGGTTGATCCATCACCCCGCACCGTGGTAAGCCCGTGCGACGCCATCACTGGTTCCTGCGGCACCATCCGTGGCGACGAACTGCTTCAGGTCAAAGGATCGCCTTACACGCTGAACGAACTCCTGCGCGACGAGTCGACCACCGCCGACTTGAAGGGGGGCATCTACGCCACGCTGCGGCTCACTGCCGGCATGTATCACCGCTTCCATGCGCCACACGATGTCCGCGTAGAAGGCGTCCACCATGTGCCAGGCGAAGTTTGGAATGTCAATCCCCCCACCCTCGAACGCATTGATCGTGTCTTTTGCCGAAACGAGCGCGCCGTCATCCGCCTGCGCATCGAACCCGGCGGACAACTTATCGTTCTTGTTGCTGTGGCCGCAGTCCTTGTTGCCGGCATCCGCTTGCGCCTTGGAGACGCCGTAGTCGACCCTCGCCAGCTCGGAAACGGCCCCGTGCCGTCCACGCATTTTTCCAAGGGAGACGAAATGGGCTGGTTCGAGCACGGATCAACCATAATCGTCCTTGCCCCTGCTGGCTTCACTCTCGCCCCTGGCGTGCAGACCGGTATCCGCCAGCGCGCGGGGCACCCCCTGTTTTTGCAGACGCCGGCCTCACTTTAAAGCCGCCACCAACTCCGAGTGCTCCATCTCGGCAAATTTTTCAAACAAAGCGCCCAGTTTTGGTTCAACATTCAAACCACCTGCGATTTGCGCAGGCTGCGGTAAAAGGAGCCTCAGGCGCGCCGACGCCCCTGTCGGCTCATCCCATCAAACTTGGTCTAAACTTTTCTTCCAGCCTTGCCGGAGGGAGGCGGCAGGGAAACTGGGGGTCAGGCAACATTTCCTTTCATTTTAAAAAAAGACCTCATTCCTAGATATTTACATATTCTGACTAAACAATTTATTGCGTGTGATTTCAGAAGGACTTATGAGGTGGTTTCCAAGCCATCTATTGACATAATGTCATCGCGTGCCATTATGCCATCATGATTAAAACCCAGATTCAATTGGAGGACTGGCAATACAGTTCGCTCAAGCGCGCAGGGGCTGACGCGGGACGAAGTTTGTCGGATGTGGTCCGCGAGAGTGTGAGCCTTTTTTTGAAGACCCAAAAAAAGGGCGAGCCCGGTTCACTGGAAGCGCTTGCCGGGAAATACTCCTCGCGGTCCGTCGAGGACTTAAAGGCACATGATCGCGGGTGGGTGGAGTCGATCCGGTGAAAAGCGTCTTTGTCGATACGAGCGGCTTCTATGCGTTTCTGGACCTCGACGACCGGTTTCACGGGGAGGCGAAGCGCTTATTCCTAAAATCCGAAGCGGGCGAGTGGGCTTTGGTGACATCGAGTTATGTGCTACATGAAAGCTGGGCGTTGATTCAGGCGCGGCTGGGGTGGGATGCGGTGGAGGATTTTTTGCGCGAATTGGTGGTGCGGTGTCGGATTGTGTGGGTTGATGAGCGGATTCACCAACTCGGCGCAGCTCGGGCGCGGCAAGCCAGGGAACGCGGTCTCAGCCTCACCGATTGTGTCTCCTTTGAAGTGATGCTCGCGGAAGGTTGCCGAGAATACCTCGGCGACGATGAGCATTTCAAAACCGCGGGATTCCACGCTGCGCAGTAGGAGGCTGGGAAGGTGGCACTCCCAGATGCTCATATATTGGCAAATTCCTTGAAGGCGGAAATGTCCCTCAAACTCGGCACATTCTTGATGCAAAGCGCCCAATTTTGGTTCAACAACCATACTATCTGTGATTTTCTCCAGATCTTGAAAAGGGAAAAGCAAATCACTGCCGCAATATGCAAGAATTTCACCGCGTTGGCGGCTTGCGATCACCCAAGTCAAAGGATTTGCTGAAAGAAAAGCCTCAGGTGCGCCGACATCCCCGTTGGCTCATCGAAGATAAAACCGTGAAGAACGACAAATCCCTGCAAGAAGCCAACGAGGACATTGGCGCTCCAACCTTGTTGCTCTGGTCGGTGCCGTCGCAGCAAAAGCCGACGCACTGACAACGAAGCTCAGCACTCTCGATCAACTCAAGAAATACCTCATGCACGATCTACCATCCGGCAGGATGCAGGTGCCAGTGAAGGGTTGACAGAATGATAGCATATGTGCTATCAAGTGAGTGTGATGATTCCCCGCATTGTGGTTGATACGAATGTGCTGGTCGGCGCTTTCCTGAGCAAGACTGGCGGCGACAATCGCGAGGTGATCCGACGCTGTTTGAAACGGGAGGTTCAGCCGCTGTTAGGGGTGACCCTGTTCAGCGAATACGAGGATGTGCTGGGACGGGACAATTTGATGAAGAAATGCCCGCTGACACCCAGGGACAGGCTCGTGCTCCTGGAGGCCTTCCTCTCTGTCTGCGAGTGGGTGAAGGTCTATTACCTCTGGCGCCCCAACCTGCCGGACGAGGGGGACAACCACCTCATCGAACTCGCGGTGGCAGGCGCCGCAATTGCCATCATCACCAACAACACGCGCGATTTGAAAGGCGGCAATTTGCACTTCCCCCAAACCCGAATTTTGACACCAAAACAATTCAGCCAAACCACATTCAGCTTATGAGCACCCTGACAATCCGTCTTCCAGAGGACAAACACTCCCGCATCCGCCAACTTGCCAAACACCGCGAGATGAGCGTCAACAAGCTCTTTGAGGAACTCGCCACCATTAGCATCGCGGAGTTCGACGCGGAATCTCGATTCCGTGCGATGGCAGCGCGTGGTTCGACGAAAAAGGGCCTTGCACTTCTGTCCAAGCTCGACACAGCTTTTTCCGCCATGAAGTGAGGCACCATGAGCGAACTCAACCCCGGCGAAATTATACTTGAGGACTACCTCATTCCCATCAACCAAACTGGATTGCGCCCATGAGCGCCCTAACAATTTCGCGGATGTGGCGGCTGTGATGCTCCTGCGTTTCGATGAGGTGCGGCTTCTCGGACTTCGGCATCTTGCCTTGCCTCGCGAGCATGGCCCATTGGGAATCTACGACCTGCGCGACGGGGCGCTCCATGTAGAGGATTTTGTAGCGGTGCTTTTTGGGGAGCGAGGGCAGGAGCGCGGAGATGACTTTCACGGCCTTGCCTTTCGCTTTTTCCAGGATGCGCGGGTCCTTGGGGAGCTTCTTGATTTCCTCCCACTCCCAATACCCTTCGGGATTGTCCTCGTCGGCGGTGCGCTGACCATCGGTCATGGGCGGGAGGCCGCCGGCTTGGAGGATTTGCATCATGAGGCTGGTGCCGGAGCGGGGGAGTCCGCTCACGATGATGAGATTCAGGGTATCGATGGGTGGTTCGGCGGGTTTGGGAGGGGGCGCGGCGCGTTCGGCCTTGCGCGTGGTTGCGGCAGAGTGGATGCGGTCGGTTTCGGCGGCGGCTTTGGCGTTCGCGGTGGAGCGCATGAAGCGGGCCTGCTCCATGCAGGTGCGGGCTTCATTGGGGAAGCCGAGCTTTTGAAGGGTCTGTGCAAGGAGGCGGTAGGCGGGGATGAGATCCGGGCAAACCTTGATGGCGGTGCGAAAGGAATCCGCTGCCTCAGCGAAATGCCCCAGCCGAGCGAGGGAGGTGCCGAGGGCGAGGTGGGCGAGCAGGGCGTGGAACAGAAGCCGGGTGGAGGGGTGGATGGTCATCGGTGAGCTTGCCGTTCCGACCGAGAGAAATGGGACATGCCGGGAGGATGTCCCTCCCGGGCGAACGAGCGCACGGTTGGTGCGGCAGCACCTTGTCAAAAAGGCAGCGAATATCCCTCAACTGCGAAGGATCCAGTCGCTGGCAGGTTCGATCGTGAGTTCAGGCGGGGGCTTTGCTCCGTCCATTGCGTCGCGGTTAAGCAC
>Ga0247836_1001604_pt1 | contig 35460 bp, 34 predicted proteins | sample LaCruzMarch2015__4_FD_187116 | JGI IMG/M metagenome (GOLD analysis project Ga0247836, IMG submission 187116) | Freshwater microbial communities from meromictic Lake La Cruz, Castile-La Mancha, Spain - LaCruzMarch2015_14m | ecosystem: Environmental > Aquatic > Freshwater > Lake | place: Spain... | reverse complement strand
TTGGTTGAATCAGAAAGATATGGAACGGATTCTTTCACCATGAAAACCATTTTTGATGGAATTAAAACACCGAGAGACCACAGACATCATCCTCAAAAAATTTTACGCAGTATACAAAGAACTTGGTCATGGATTTTTGGAACGGGTTTACCAAAACGCGATGTTTTTCGCTCTGCAAGAGGCTGGTTTAAAGGTGGAAGCGCAACGCAGGATAAAGGTCTTTTTTAGAGGCCGGGAGGTTGGCGATTATTTTGCTGACCTGATTGTGAATGATGTAGTCATCATCGAGTTAAAGGCGGCAGTTGCCTTGACTCCGGAACACGAAATGCAATTGGTCAACTACCTGAAAGCCACGGAAATTGAGGTAGGTTTGTTGTTGAATTTTGGCAAAGAGCCTGAATTTGAACGAAAAGTGTGGGTCAACGATAAGAAGAATTTAAAACGATAGATACTCATGATGGTGTTTATCCGTATCATCTGTTTTGCCTTCCGATCATCAACCAACACGACAGGATTGAAAACGGATGGAACGGATGGAACGGATGGGAACGGACTTTGACTCGCCTTCGGCTTGTCCTTATCCGCCGCAGGCGGAAAAAAGTCCGTTATGATCCGTTCCATCCGTTTGATCCGTTTTCTATCCTGTCGCTTTGGTTGAATCAGAAAGATATGGAACGGATTCTTTCACCATGAAAACCATTTTTGATGGAATTAAAACACCGAGAGACCACAGACATCATCCTCAAAAAATTTTATTCAGTATACAAAGAACTTGGTCATGGATTTTTGGAACGGGTTTACCAAAACGCGATGTTTTTCGCTCTGCAAGAGGCCGGCTTAAAGGTAGAAGCGCAACGCAGGATAAAAGTCTTTTTTAGAGGCCGGGAGGTTGGCGATTATTTTGCTGACCTGATTGTGAATGATGTAGTCATCATCGAGTTAAAGGCGGCAGTTGCCTTGACCCCGGAACACGAAATGCAATTGGTCAACTACCTGAAAGCCACGGAAATTGAGGTCGGTTTGTTGTTGAATTTTGGCAAAGAGCCTGAATTTGAACGAAAAGTGTGGGTCAACGATAAGAAGAATTTAAAACGATAGATACTCAGGATAATGTTTATCCGTATCATCTGTTTTGCCTTCCGATCATCAACCAAAGCGACAGGATAGAAAACGAATGCAACGGACTGAACGGATTGGAACGGATTTTTACTCGCCTTTGGCTCGTCTCTATCTCGCTGGCACAAGTCTTGCACAACAGCGGCCTGCTCGTTCAACGTCTTAAGGTTTCTTCCAGCGACCGTACCATGTGTTTTGAATGGCCTGGAAATCTCAACCCAGCTCCGAAACACCTTCTTAATCTTCAGTTGGCACAAAAATAATCTACCCTTCAGGGGGCAAACCATCAAAACCCTTTACTTTTGCCCCAGCAAATACAACCATTATGCAAGTTTTACCTGGCAAAAGTTACCCCTTGGGTGCTACCGTTACCCCGGAAGGCGTGAACTTTAGCTTGTACGCCCAGAATGCAACTGCGGTGGAATTGTTGCTTTTTGATCAGCACGATCACCACCAGCCTACCCATATTTTCCAGCTTACTCCGCAGCACCACCAGACCTTTTATTACTGGCACTGTTTCATTCCCGACCTTGAGCATGGTCAGGTATATGGCTACCGGGTGCATGGGCCTTACAACCCCGATTCGGGCATGCGCTTTGATGCCCAAAAAGTGTTGCTCGACCCCTACGCACTCGCCGTTGTGAGCAATACCTGGGACCGCAACAAAGCGGGTCATCCCGGAGACAACTGCGCTACCGCACTCAAAGGCATTGTAGTGGATCCTTACCTCTACGACTGGGAAGACGATACCCCACCCAATCATACCTTTGAGCGCACGGTCATTTACGAGTTGCACGTAGGCGGGTTTACCAAAGATCCTTCTTCAGGGCTGTCGCAAGAAATGCGCGGAACTTACCGGGGCTTGATCGAAAAAATACCCTACCTGAAATCCTTGGGCATCACGGCAGTGGAGCTTTTGCCCATTCAGCAGTTTGATCCTTTTGATGCACCCACCGGAAGACTCAATTATTGGGGATACAGTCCCATTTCTTTCTTTGCACCCCACAACGGATACGCCATCAATCAAGATCCACTTGGTGCCCTGAACGAGTTTCGGGACATGGTCAAAGCCCTGCACAAAGCCGGCATCGAAGTGATTTTGGACGTGGTCTTCAACCACACTGCGGAAGGAGATCAAAACGGGCCAACGTTTTCCTGGAAAGGCTTGGCCAATCGAACTTATTACATCCTCACCGAAGACAAACGCCATTTCAAAAACTACAGCGGTACGGGCAATACCCTGAATGCCAACCACTCGGTGGTGCGCCGTATGGTGCGGCACTGCTTGCGCTATTGGGCAGGAGTGATGCGCGTGGATGGTTTTCGCTTCGATTTGGCTTCAGTACTGAGTCGCGACAGCGATGGCCGACCCATGGCCAACCCGCCTTTGCTTTGGGAAATTGAGTCGGATCCAGTACTGGCATCCAGCAAACTCATTGCCGAAGCCTGGGACGTGGAGATGTACCAGGTGGGCAATTTTGTGGGGGATCGCTGGGCGGAGTGGAACGGAAAATTCCGCGACCGCATGCGGGCATTTGTCAAGGGCGATAATGGCTATGCGGAAAAAATGATGCAATGCCTGTTGGCCAGTCCGGACCTCTTCCGTACTGCTGAACGCAACCCCCACCGCAGCATCAACTTTGCCACTTGCCATGATGGGTTTACGCTGAACGACATGGTCAGCTACAACGACAAGCACAACCTGGCCAATGGTGAAGGCAACCGGGATGGCCACAACGACAACCGCAGTTGGAATTGTGGGGAAGAAGGCGAAAGCAAAAACCCGGAAATCAACTCCTTGCGCCTGCGGCAAATCAAAAACTGTTTTGCCATCCTGCTCCTGGCCCAGGGAACCCCGATGATCCTGATGGGCGACGAAGTACGCCGTACTCAAAAGGGCAACAACAACGCCTATTGCCAAGATAATTCACTCAGCTGGTTCGATTGGACGCAAGTAGACAAGGAGAAAGACTTACTCCACTTTGTAAAGGAGATGATCAACCTCAATATGACCTTGCCCCATTTTCAGGAATCTTATTTTCTCAACAGCCAAAATACCACGGTGCACTGGCACGGCATCAAGCCCGGTGAACCCGACTGGGGCGACGATTCCCACAGCTTGGCCTTTTCGCTGCACAATCCAGAATACCACGAAGAAATTTACGTGGTCATGAATGCGTTTTGGGACAGCCTCAATTTCAATCTCCCTTCTCCAACCAGACCGGATGGCAAGGGCTGGTACCGCCTGGTAGATACTGCACTGCCCAGTCCTGATGACATCAGCAGCACCATACCTTCTGAGCCACTTTCTTTAGACGTGTATCAGGTCGCCTCTCGCTCAGTGGTCGTGCTTTTGGCCAAAAGCACCGACGTAGATGACCCCTGGATGCTGTCCAGCGAAATGACTTTTGAAGACCTGATCAACGAGTAATGTCGGCAACAATTTTTTGACGTTGCTCTTGATAGGGCGCTGCGGTTCGTTTTACCTGTTCCACAATCGCGTCTGGCGCAGTGCTTGGATGACCGCTATCAAAAGGGGGTTGCGGAAGGTATTCCATCATCAATTGGATGGCTTCGGCGGTAGCTTGGTCAAACAGGGTTGCCGCCAAGGTCAATCCAAAATCGATTCCTGCCGATACTCCACCGCCGGTAATGCGGTTGCGGTCTTGAACCACGCGATCGGGCAGCACTTCTACGTCCTCAAATTGGCGCAACAAATCCAGCGACAGCCAATGCGTAGTGGCCCGGTAGCCTTTGAGTAATCCTGCTGCTGCCAGAATCAGGGCTCCCGTACAAACGGAGGTCACATAAGCGGCTTGGTGGCTTTGCTGGCGCAAAAAATCGAGCAGCACTTCATCCGTCAAACACTCGTTGATGCCCGGGCCTCCGGGTACACAAATCACGTCCAGTTGTGGTGCTTCGGCAAAACTGCAATTGGGCAAAATGGCCATGCCTTTCTCCGTAACTACCGGGTCGAGGGTTTTGGCCAACAACAATACCTGGGTGTCGGGCAAGCGGGCAAATACTTCGTACGGCCCGTCAAATCGAGTTGGGTCAGTTTGGGAAAGAGGATGAATCCGATGGTTTTCATTGGCGAATTTTTAGCATTACAAACTCACATTAGGGATATTAACCGCAGAGTAAAGGAGTTGACGCGGAGTTTCGCGGAGTTTTTTTAAGGGCACCTTCGGTGCGGAGAGGCCGCGGAGTTCGCCATTTTTTAAGGCTGGTTCGTTGCCCTAAATCAAGTCCCATCAGTATGCTTGATTTAGGCAAAATACTTCTAGAACACGATCTCCAGCCACCGCAGGTGGCAAACTCTTTAGCACTAAAAAAACTCCGCGAAACTCCGCGTCAACTCCTTTACTCTGCGGTTAAAATACGTGCTGTGAGTTACAAACACATACTCTAAAATAATTTGCACATAATTCTTAAACCGCCAGCGATAAAACCAGCAGCCCACAACACCCCCCACAATGCAGATAAGCCTATTGAATAGGCAAAGCGTTGGTAAATGGGGAGCTCTGATCTGAAATAGGGAAAACAGAAAATGAGCAGTAAGGCGATCAAACCATACCAAACATAAACCGTATTGCCCCACTCACAGGAATGTGGCCCGCAAATGAATGCCAAAATGAATTGACAAATCACTAGCGCGAGGTAAATAAGCAAAACCGTTTTCATGTTTTTTGCAACTTATAAAGTTATGCGCTATCTATTTATTAACCCGCTTGTAACGACAAATGCTGTAGAATTTCCATCGCTTTACCGGCGTCTTTTTTGTCCACAAAAATATGGTCGTGGTAAAAAGCAGCCACTACGTTGCAACTGACGGCTCCGTCGGCCAGGGCATTGGCAAAAGCTGCGGTCAGACCAACGGCTTCCAGATCAGAGTGGACACTCAAGGTGATCCAGGAGGCCACAAAGGAATACGCCATTTGGTATTGATCCGCGCTTTCTCGGGTCAGAATAATGGTGTAACCTTCTGCTTCCTTGAACAACATCAGTGTGGCGTCCAAAGGGATAGCACCGAGTTCAGGAAGGACACAAAAAACGTAATCCCCATCGTTGAGGGTAGGGCGCATGGTTTTCAACAAAGTAGTGAGGTCTTTTTCTCCGGGCATTTTATCGTTTTAACTATCAGTTTTGGTACGCCCCTTTACAACTTCGGCGCCTTCGGCTTAATCGGTGCTTCAAACGCATTCACGCCTGGCACTTTGAATTTTCTTTTGAATACTTTGTCGTGGCAAGTGATGTACATGGTATCAAAATCCTTGCCACCAAAACACATGTTGGAAACCTGGCCTTTGGTTTTGGGTACAGGCAATATGGCATTGACGCGGCCCAGTTGATCCAGCACCTGAATGCCCATGAGGGAACTGACATAAATGCGCCCATCGCGGTCGCATTTCAGGCCATCCGACCAGGCATTTTCGTCGATGTCACGCACGTGCAACCAACCGAAACGTTGCTTGTAGGCCAACTTGCCATCGGCCTGAATCTGGTATACCCACACCCAATGTGAAGCCGATTCGGTAACGTACAATTGGGTCTGATCAGGAGAAAGGCACAGTCCGTTGGCAAACATTAAACCCTCGTCTACCACTACTTTTTCGCCAGTAGGTCGAATCAGGTACAGTTTGCTGGGTTTTTCCCGACCATCGGGGGAAGTGATGTAAATGTTGCCATTTTTGGCCACGGTAATGTCGTTTCCGCTGATGCTATCGGCCACAATGGCTTCTTTGCCGTTGGCATCATAACTCAGGATTTGCTTGACGCCACCGGCTACTGTATAGCGTTTTCCATCTGCACCAAAGGCGGTCCCACTGGATTTTTTGGCATCCAGGTTCAAAGTGGTCAATTTTCCGTTGAGGTCTACTTGGTAGGTTTTAGAAGTGGGGATGTCCTGAAAAAAGACTTCTCCCTGAGCATTGGTGGCGGTGCCTTCGTTGAAGGTGTAGCCTTCGCCAACCAGTTCCCACTCGGTGTTTTCAACCAAAATAGCGCTCAGGAAATCATTTTTTGAAACGCCTTTGGCCACAGGTTTCGGGTAATCCTTCCACAACCAGCGCATGGCCTGTGGAAAAACAGCCGTGCCGTGCTGCCCATTGTGGGCCCCTTCTCCCCAAACGTGATTGACTTCATACCCCGCAAAAGTCAGGGCGCGTTCCATGGTTTCGTTGGCTTTCCACCAATCTCCGGCGTAGATGTTGAGGTCGTTGGTACCGTCTTGCAAGAAGATGCGAATCGGCTTGGGTTCGTACTTCCGAATCAAGGAAGGGTAGCGATCCGCGCCGCGCAGGTTCACATACGTGCCAATGGCGCTGAATACCCGCGAAAAAGCATCTGGACGCTCCCAGGCTGCCGTAAATGCGCACACTGCTCCACTGCTGGAGCCTCCGATGGTACGGTCATTGCCGCTTTGCGACAATTTGATGGCGCGGCCATCGCTGGTTTTTTTCTTTTCTACCTCTGGCAAAATTTCCTCTAGCACCAGGCGGGCATAATTGTCGCCCAGTCCGTCGTATTCAAAACTGCGGTTGAACCGATCAAGCGCAGCATCGGGATTGGCTGCTTTTACTTTGCCGGGAGTGATAAAGATCCCAATGGTGATGGGCATTTCTTTTTGGTGGATCAGGTTGTCAAACACGGTGGGCGCTTTCCACTGGATGCCATCCTGGTTGACATAAACGCAGGCGGGTTTGTCGGCACGGTATTGGGCGGGAACGTACACCGACACTTCGCGGGTAGTGCCCGGAAAAATTTTAGAGTTGTCAAAGCTGAAACTGAAAATCTCTCCCTTGGGGACGCCAGCTTTTTCAACTGAAGCGGGATCAACAGGGTGATTTTCAGTAGGCGTTTGTGCCACAGCAAGAACAGAAAAGAGCAAAAGGAGCGATGCGATCAGATTTTTCATAGGTGTGGTTTTAGGATGCTTTAAAAGCAACGACAACTATGCAAAATAAGGATAAAATGCGGCAAAGTATGACGCAAAAAATTATTTCCCGCTCAAAAAATCGGGAAGTAATTCTTTATGCGTTGCTAAGGCTCCTTTTGCAAAAAAAATTAGTGTTGTGGCGGCCCACCTGGGCCACCTCTTCTTGGGGGCTTGTGGCTTTCCATAAATTTGGTGTATTTGGTCTTTTGCTCCGCGTTAAGCAAGGCCATTGTTTTTTGATCCAGCTCCTTGCGGGCAGCTTCCATCGTGGCCTGGTCTGGCGGGCCTTGCTTGGCTTGTTTGTCCATTTTTTCTTTCATCGCTTTCATGTGGTCGAGCTGGATTTTGAGGATGGCCTCCTTTTGCTCGGTAGAAAGCGACAATTCCTTGGCCAGTTCGTTGACCATCTTTTCCATTTGCTCAGGACTTGGGGGCTTGGGAGGGCCAGGATGATCCATGTTTTGGCTGATTCCCAGATTGGAAAGTGCCAAAAAGCAAATGAAGAACAAGCAGAATTTTACACGGATTTGGTTCATGGTATGCTGATTTAGCGGGTGAGTTTGGTTAGACGAACTTCGGTGAAAGTACCTGCACGGAGGAGGCGGGTTTTTTCGAAAAAATCGTAAAAGTTACGCACACCGCCTTCGGCGATGCGCGTAACTGGTTTTTAGCCACAAATTTTCACAAATTAAGGCGCAAACTTGCGTTTGTGCTTTCTTCACGAACGAAGTTCGTGCCCTAATTTGTGAAAATTTGTGGAATTTGTGGCTGAACTTCACATTAACACTCCACCGAAGGTGGGGTGTTAAATTTTCACAAAAAATAAAAAGCCAGTGCCTACATAGGATAGGCACTGGCTTTTTATTAGACTTTATGCAGGAGTATTTAGCTAAACAAGGATTGCAATTTCATGGCAACACCCATATCTCCTTTGATTTTTACTTTGCCACCCATTACGGCCATCATTGGATTCAGTTTTCCGTTGCGCAAATCCATCAAGGTTTCCAGGCTGGTGATGATGTTGCAGTCTGCATCTTTGTCTTCATTGCTGACCTGCGGGGTCTCTCCCGTCATGTCCAGGAAAACATGGCCTTCGTCAAAAGTGAATTTGAGCGTTTTGCCAATGGAAGGCGCTTTGCTGGCTAAGGCTTTGAATTGTTCGGTAATTTCGTCGAGTGTCATGGCAGTTTTGATTAAATGACTTAGCGAATATTCGCAGCAATATACACCAAAAACTAATTATTGTCTTCTACAGTGGTTAAAATCTCCACCGCATTGGTATAGGTTTCCTGCATGGCCGTGGCGTTGGCTTGTCCTGCAAAAAGTGCCATTTCGCAGTTTTGCAGCAACTTTTTCAGGCGTTCCACCAAATCGGGTTGCACATTCAGTTGCGCCAGCGCTGCGGTGATTTTTTCCTTAGACCAATCCGCCTTGGGTATGCTCAGTTTGTCCCCCAAGTACCCCAAAATGGCTTTGGAAACGGCATCGTAAAACTCGCGGCTGTTGTTCGCTTTTAAGTGCTTTTCTGCCTGGTTGAGGTGACCGAGTGCCACTTTGCGGGCGCTTTTTTGGAGGCGGGCCATATCCCTTTTTTCTTTGCCAAAAGCCCTCCAGTATTGGTAGCCCAAGATGCTGCCCCAAAAGAGAAAAGGTGCCAGTGCAAAAACCCAAAACAGTGGATTGTTGAACAGGGGAGTTTGGCTTTTGTGCAGTCGCAAAATGGATTTGAGCGGTCTCAGTCCACTTCCGCCCTCCAGACCATCCTGGCTTGTTGCGGCTTTGGCACTGCCTTGCCGTACATTGATTTGATAGGAATAGTCCTTGAGGGTTTCGTATTGCTTGGATTCTGAATTGAAAAAAGAGAATTCGGGTTGGATGGTAAAGCGCCCCTTCTTCTTGGGCATAATCAGGTATTCGATGGTTTTGTGGGAAACCCGCAATCCACCTGTTTCACTGGCTTCCTCATCAATGGTGCGCGGATTGTAGATTTCAAAAGCTTCTCCCAAATTCAGGTTGGGCGCTTGCACTCGCTTCATGTCCCCATCGCCGGTCAGGGTGAGGCGCAGGGTTAGGGCATCATCGGTGGTTACATCGGTACGATTGATGACGCTGCTCATGTTGAAAATACCTACGCCACCACTGAAACTTGTGGGCGGATTGAGAGGCAAGGGTTTGACGCTGAGGGTGACCCCATCGGTGCGCAATGGAACTCGCCGAATTTCAGCGCCAAAGGTCAGTCCCGTTAAGGGATCGGGGCTACCCCCTTCTACCACCGCGACTTGCAGCGTTGCGGGATCGATGCTCAGTTTGCCTATTTTTTGAGGATACAGGGCAATGCTGCGCAAAATCCTTGTATTGTAGCGCAGTCCTCCAACTACTTCCACTTCCATTTTCGGATCAGGATGTTGAATTTCTTCCACATAAAATCCAACATAGTCCGACTCTTCAATGAAATTGAAATTTTCCAGATCTACCCGGGTGTATACTTTGTAATCCAGACGGACTTGTTGTCCCAAATAGGCCTCCGTGGTATTCAAGGAGGCTTTTACAAAAAGCTCTTCTCCCTTCTGGGTTTTACTACTTTTGCTTACGTTTTGGTTTTTGATCACCTCAACGGTCACGCTATTGCAACGCAAGATTTTGCCATTGACCTCGATGCTGGCGGGCCCAAAGGTGTAGGTTCCGGGTTTGTTGGCCCGCAAAGTATACGCAAAAGCCATCTCACTGGACATGCGTCCATTGATGATGGTGGTGCTGGCACTGCGCGAAGGCCCGGCCACCAGGGAAAAGGACTTGCCAAAAGAAGGGGCTTTAAAATTGGTGCCTTCGCCATTGCTCAAGGCAAAAGTCACGTCAAAAAAACTGCCTTCCACCACTTGTTTGGCATCAGTAAAGGCCCTGAAATCGGGTTTATCGCGCTGGGCCCAGGAAAGGGTGGCGCACAAAAACAAGCCACAAAGCAGGCTAATGGTTTTACAACAGCTCATGGCGATTACAGCTTGTAGGTTTTGCGTTTTTTCTTGGGTTCTTCTCCCGGTTGAGGGGTGGAATTTCCCCAAGGCGAAGGAAAATCACGGAACATGGGGAAATCGCGGAAGGATGGAAAATTGAAATCCTGTCCAAAGAAATCGTCTTTCTCTGCTTTCTTTTCCGGCGCTATTTTGATGCCCTCTGGGTTTGGCCAAATCGTTACTTCGAGGGGTTTGGTTTCCAGAGTTTTGCCCTTCACATCAATGCTGGCAGCGGGAATAAAAAAAGATCCGGTCTCCTTAGGATGGATGTAAAAGCTGTATTCAATGGTTTGGGATACCTTGCCATTCATCATAGACATGCTGGTGAAGGTATTGGGGCCATTGATCACGGTAAAGTGGGGTTCAAATTCGGGCGCACTAAAATTGCGACCTTCCCCATTTTCAAGTTTGAAACTTACTTTAATGTCATTGCCCAACAGGATCGAGTCGGTGCTAACCGTCACTGTGAATTTTACATTCTCTTGGGCCATCATTGCATTGCAGCTGAGCAACGCGATTGCAAACAAGATCAGATTGCGCATGATTGAAAAGTTTAAGTTGGTGTATTCAATATCCTTTCGCCCTTAAATTTACCAGTCTTTCCCGGATTTAGGTCTTCCCTGGGCTTTTTTCATTTTGCCTTGTACCTTGCGTTCCTCTTCATCCATGATTTTAAGCAAGTTTTCAGCCTCTTTTTGGCTGAGGTCCTGGGGCGGACTTTGGGATTCACGATCCTGAGGTTGGCCTTGATTTTTCTGAGACTGCTGGCCTTGCTGCGGATCTTGCTTGGGTTTTTGTCCCTGATTGGAAGGAGGAGGCTGGTTTTGGGCCTGGTTTTTATTGTCGCCTTCTTGAGGGCGCTGTTGTTTTTTTTGTTCTTCCTGTTTTTTGCGTTGTTGCGCCAGTGCCAGGTTGAACTTGGTTTCCTTATCGTTGGGATTCAAGCGCAAGGCTTCTTTGTAGGCCTCCACACTTTTCTTCAATTCATTGAGTTGGAAATAAGTATTGCCCAAGTTGTGCAATGCCGCTGCTTTTTCCGTAGGAGAAGTAGATTTTTTGGCCGCATTTTGATAGCGCGTCAGGGCTTCCTGGTAGCGTTTTTGTTGGTAGATGGCATTGCCGAGGTTGTACTGGCCTTTGGCATTGTCTTTGCGTTCGAGGGCTTTGCGGTAGCTGCTTTCCGAATCGCCGTATTTTTTTTCAAGGTAGTTTTGATCCCCTTTGCGCAGCAAGGAATGCGCCGTTTGTGCATTTAGCCCATTCGCGTGGCAAATACCGAATACCAAGATCAACATAGTCCATTCACGATATCCTGCTTTCATAGTCCGGTCTTTAGCCCTTTATTCAACAACGCGATCGCCTTGGAGGTTTTTTCGGGACGGCGGTAATGCATCAAAAATTCTGCGAGTAAAAAACCAAGACCCAACAGCAAGAAAAGTTGAAAATGGCTGCGGTATTCTGATACTTCGCGCTGTTCGTACTCCCGTTTTTCTACTTTGTTCAGTTTGTCGTACAAGGCATCGGACAGGGCATCGGTTTGGCTACTCAAGCGAAAAAAGCTGCCGCCGCCAAGGGTGGCCAATTTGCGCAGTACTTCAGCGTTGAGCTTGGAAGTAACAGGTTTTCCTTGCTCATCTCGCTTGTAATCTGCCATCCCGTTTACATCCGTATAAGGCACAAAGCCGCCAGCTTCCGTGCCGACTCCGATGGTGAAAATCTTCATGCCCTGACGGGCTGCTTGTCTGGCCTGACTTTCTGCTCTGGCTTCGTGGTCTTCGCCATCGGTAATGATCAATACAACCCGGTTGCCGTTGCTTTTTGCGGTATTCTGTTGGGCAATGGCGAGTGCTTCACCGATGGAAGTCCCCTGGCTGCTGATCATGTCTGGATTGGCACTTTGGAGCAATAAGCTTACCGCTTCGTAATCGGTGGTGAGGGGTACTTGCATGTAGGCTTCGCCTGCAAACAGGATTACGCCAAGGCGGTTGCCGCTCAGTTTTTCAATCAATTGCTGGCACAATTTCTGCGCCTGGATCAAGCGATTGGGGGCAATGTCCTGGCACAACATACTTTGCGAAACGTCGAGTGCAAAGATCACATCGATGCTTTGTCGCCGCACCGCCTGGGTTTTGGTTCCCCATTGGGGATTGCTCAAGGCAATGATGATGAAAAACAGCCCAAAGAGAAACAGTATGTTTTTGCTGCGCAGCCTTTCCGGCGAACGGTCGGGCATCAGGCGTTGAATCAGATCCAGGTTGCCCATGCGTGCCAAAGCCTTCTTACGGGCAAAATTTGCCCCCAGCACCAATACAATCAAGACTGGCAGCAGTGCTAAAGCGTACAAATAAACAGGGTGCTCGAATCGAAACATAAGCAGCAGTTATGGCAAACTTCTCAGCCAGGTTTGTCTCAACACAAACTCGGCCAATAAAAATAGCAATCCCAATAAAGCCCAACGAGGAAACTCTTCGCTGTATTTTTTGATGGTGGTAACTTGTATCTCTGTTTTTTCAAGCAAGTCGATGGTTTTGTAAACCTCGCGCAAATCCTGGTTGTTTTTTGCCCGAAAATACTGCCCACCGGTCATGCGGGCAATTTCGCGCAGCAACTCCTCGTCAATTTCCACCTGGGCATAATCCAGAAAAAAACTGCCATCGCTGAGGCGACTTACGGGGGTAAGGGCTTCGCCGATGGTACCTACCCCAATGGCGTATACCTTAATGCCCAATTCTTTAGCCAGTTCTCCAGCCGTGAGGGGTTTGAAGTACCCCACGTTGTTGACGCCGTCGGTTAGCAGGATGATGACCTTGCTTTTGGCAGGACTTTTTTTGAGGCGGTTCACGGCACCGGCCAGGCCCATCCCGATGGCGGTACCGTCTTCCAGGTTGCCACACTCAAGCTGTTCCAGAAAGGTTTCTACAATGCGGTGATCGGTGGTCAGCGGGCATTGGGTAAAGGCTTCGCCGGCAAAAACCACCAGACCGATGCGGTCGTGGGGACGGCCTTTGACAAACTCAATCGCCACTTTTTTGCTGACTTCCAGTCGGTTTGGTTCAAAATCCTGGGCCAGCATACTGCTCGACAAGTCCATCGAGAGCATGATGTCGATACCGTCTGCTTTGATTTTTTCTTCTTTGAGTACCAATTGGGGGCGAGCCAGCGCTACCACCAATGCTACAAATCCCAGTGCGCGGATGATGGGCAGCCAGCGGCGCAGTTTTGCTTTGAGCGTTTCCATGCCCGCAATCCCCTGAAGGCTCGGCAGGGTAACTGCGGCGTGCCTTTGCTTTTGCTGTTGCCAATACCACCTGGCCAGGATGGGCAGCAACAAGAGCAGCAAGAAAAAATAGGGATGCAGAAATTTCATAGTCGCTTAAATTGTTGGTTCTGTTCCGGTATGGGTTTGTTCTACAAAGGTTTTGACGCTGCTGAGCGCTTCCAGGTGGAAACTCAGGGGCGGCTGGGCTTTGGCAAATTTCACCAAATCAGCGGTTTGGAGCATTTGCCGCAAAGGCATGCGCCATTCTTCCGGGATCGGGATGTTGCGCAAAGATTCCAGGATATCATCAGTGGTTGATTCCAGTGCATTGATGCCGTACTGACCTTCGAGGTATTCGCGCAGGATGTAGGTCAATTGGGTCTGGAATTCGTTCACTTCACTTTTTTCCAATAGGCCAGATTGCTCCAGTTCTGCCAGTTTGGCCAGGGCTGTTTCGTGCGCAGGTGGCGGTGGTGGTGGCGGCGTATAGGTTTCCGACTGTCGTTTGCGCCTTCTGCGCGACAGGTAGAGAATGGTAAAAATCACAAGCCCCAACAAAATCAGCACAATCAATATCGGCATTAAAAAATCGCTGAAACGGACTTCTTCGCGGTTGATGTTTTTGATGGCCCGGAGGGTATCGCGCTCAGGATTGACGGGGATGGAATTGACCTTGAGCTGAAGCCCGGCAATGGCGCTCGCGCTTTTGATGAATCCCCCCTCTTCGTAATCTACGGTGATGGCGGGAATCTGGTAAGTACCCGCTTCGTAACTGCTCAACAAGTACTGTTGCTCCAAAATTTGTTGGGGCGATTGCGCTACGGTGAGTAGCGTGCCTTTTTGTACCAATTCAATTTTGGGTACGGCTTGCAAGGCCTCCTTGATCTTGACCGCCTTGAATTTCAGGTCTGTTGGCAGACTGATTTGCACGGTGAGCCGCACCTGATCGCCAATCAGGATCTCCTGGGCGTTGAGTTTGGCATTGACATTGACCTGAGCCAGGGCAAGATTGGTGCCTGTAGTCAGAAAAAACAACCCCACAAATAGCCGATAGAACCACCTTGCACTCATGATCCAGAACGTTTTTTAAAAAACTGATGCAAAGCATTGGTATACGAGTCTGTGGTGAGGATGTCCAGGTTATCGGCACCACATTTCAAAAAAGCATTGCGGTAATACTGGTAGTTTTGCGCGTACCAATTGGCGTAGGTATTTCTGACTTTGGCCGAGGTAGTATCCACCCAATTCAGGCTTCCCGTTTCGGCGTCCACTGCGTGTACCAGGCCAATGTTGGGCAAGGTCGACTCAGCGGGATCGGCTATGCGTACCCCTACCAGATCGTGCTTGCGGGAAGCAATCCGCAGGGGTTCTTCGTACCCTTCACCCATAAAATCGCTGATCAAAAAACAAATGCTGCGCTTTTTGATGATGCTTTGAAAATATTGCAAAGCCTTATCAATCCGGGTGCCTTTGCCCTTGGGTTCAAAATCGATCAATTCGCGGATGATGCGCAGGATGTGTTGTTTGCCTTTTTTGGCTGGAATAAACAATTCGATTTGATCCGTAAATAGGATCAAGCCTACTTTATCGTTGTTGGTGATGGCGGAAAAAGCCACCAAGGCACTGATTTCCGTAATGATTTCTGATTTGAATTGCTGTACAGTGCCAAAAAGTGCCGAACGGCTGATGTCGACCAACAGAATGACCGTTAGCTCCCTTTCTTCCTCAAAAATCTTGATGTGGGCCTCGCCAGTACGTGCGGTCACGTTCCAGTCGATGTTGCGCACATCGTCGCCGTATTGATAGTTGCGTACCTCACTGAACGACATGCCCCTGCCCTTGAAGGCGCTGTGGTATTCACCCGAAAAAAGGTGTTTACTCAGGCCCTTCATTTTGATCTCGATCTTGCGGACTTTTTTGAGCAATTCGCTGGTCTCCATGAAAGCTAAGTTGAGGAGTTGACTACCCGGCGCTTCGGTCGCTTCGGTCGCTTCGGCTTCGTTCAGCGACCGAAGCGACCGAAGCGCCGAGTAGTCAACCATTTAAGTAACGCAGAAAAATTAACTTCCCGATTTTGGGTTTTGAATAGGAAGTCGAACGGTTCATTTCAAGTGAGCTTCCTATTCAAAACCCTCTAAAAAAATCGGGAAGTAATTTTTTGCGTCATATCAGGGTACTTCAACTGTATTCAAAATCTTGTTGACGATGTCTTCCTGGGTGGTGTTCTCGGCTTCTGCCTCGTAGGTCAGGCCCATGCGGTGGCGCAGTACGTCCATACAAATGTTGCGCACATCTTCGGGGATCACATACCCCCGGCGCTTCAGGAAGGCGTAGGCTTTGGCCGCCAAGGCCAGGTTGATGCTGGCGCGCGGAGACGCCCCGTAGCTGATCAGTGGCTGCAAATTGGACAGGCCGTAATCGGCAGGATTGCGCGTAGCAAAAACGATGTCGAGGATATAACGCTCAATTTTTTCGTCCATGTACACTTTGCGCACCGATTTGCGGGCGCGCAAAATTTCTTCCGGGCTTACTACGGGTTGAATTTGTTGGCCGAACGCTTCGTCGCTGAGGTTGCGGCGCATGATTTCGAGTTCTTCCTCTTTGCTGGGATAGCCAATTTTGACCTTGAGCATGAAGCGGTCTACCTGGGCTTCGGGAAGCGGGTAAGTACCTTCTTGCTCGATGGGGTTTTGGGTAGCCAATACCAAAAAGGGTTCTTCCAGTTTGAAGGTATCCACGCCGATGGTCACCTGGCGCTCTTGCATGGCTTCCAGCAGGGCACTTTGTACCTTAGCGGGAGCGCGGTTGATCTCATCGGCCAGGATGAAATTGGCGAAGATGGGCCCTTTGCGCACTGTGAACTCGTTTTGCGAAGGGTTGTAAATCATGGTGCCGATGATGTCGGCAGGCAAAAGATCGGGAGTAAACTGGATGCGGCTAAAGCGGGCATCGATGGCCTGCGAAAGGGTTTTGATGGCCAGGGTTTTGGCCAAGCCGGGTAAACCCTCCAACAATACATGACCTCTGCTGAGCAAACCCAGCATCAGGCGTTCAATCATTCGTTCTTGCCCAACGATCACTTTGGCCGTTTCGGCATGTAATTTTTCTACAAAGGCGCTGTCAATGTAGATCTGTTGGTTTAGCGCTTCTATGTCCACGTGGTGCATTAGCCGGATAACTTTTTTTATTCAGGTGTGCAAAATTGGTGAAAAATTTTGAAAAGAGGATGTTTTTTGCACGTGGAAAGTTGAACCGGGGTGGGCTTGGGTAGTTTTCACGCGGATGTTTCACAAATCCATCACGATTTTCAAATTATCTTTCACTTTATCCTTCAGATGCCCTGGTAAGTTACCTAGTTTTTTTAAGAGTCTTTTATTGTCAATGGCTCTAACTTGATCAATCATAAAGATCAGCCAGCCAAACTTCGAATTGTTTACCACTCATCTTCTATCGCTTCAAACTCATGCAATACCGCCATAGAGTCCTCAGAAACCATAGCCGATTCTTGCAGAAGTTGCTTTTCGAGTAAGAATCTATCTTGTAGCGCATTGTAATATTCTATGGCTTCATTGATGTATTTGTTCCTACTCACCTGTACGTTCTCCAGGATTTTTTCCATTTCCTGAAAGACGGGTTCATTTAATTTTAAAGATATACTTTTCATGCTGAGATTTTTACAAAAATAAACCACTTTTTGATATGATTCCAGTAGTACCTACAGCCCTTCCACCTTCCAATCCTCTACGCATCGTTCGGCTCTGCTAAAATTGATGCCCAGCAATAACACGGGGCGTCCATCGTGCCGATATTTTTCGGCATATCCTTTTTGGCGGAGGTAATCCAGGGCTTGTTGGGCGCTTTGATCTAGCTTAAACTCCAGCACATAAACATGCGTTGGAGTTTTAAGTACCGCATCAGAGCGCCCACGGAGGCCCGCTACTTCGGCCTCGGCATCCATACCCATGTAGCGAAAAACGAGGTAAAGCATGGCGTGGTAGTCTGCTTCATTGTTTTTGCGATCGAGGGTACTGGGGATGTTTTCAAAGAGGGTATTGACAATGGAAATGGCAAGCTCCAGGTCATTTTTGAAAAAAGCTTCGCGGAGTTTCCAGACGGTAGGACCAGGGGTAGTTAAAGGCAGATTGCCGTAGGCTGCCATCAGGTGATCGGTAATGGCTTCGCGAACTTCGTGATTGGGATATCCCAGGTGATATACGTTGCCCGGTTTTTTGCTTTGTAGGGTAAGGTAACCCGTCTGAAACAACAGAATGGGTAAGTCCATATCGTGAAGCACATAGCTTTCAAAAGCGCGTTCATTTACCTCAAAATGTTCAAGGTTAAATTCGGATCGACGCTTGATTTGTTGAATCAAAAAACTAGGCGTACCGGTAGCGAACCAATGGTTGGCAAACCTGCGCTGGCTGCAAAACTTCATAAACGAAACAGGATTGTACACGTAGTGCTTCAAATCCCAAGTGTAACCATTGTACCAGTACTTGATTTGATCCAGCAACGCTTCGGGTGATAGCTCCAGGTCTTGCTCTGCCGCTCGCAAATAATCGACAAAGTAGTGTTCCAATTCCTCTTGGGTGTATCCGGTAAGGGTTGAAAAACTACGGTGAAACGTAATGTCTTCAAGATGGTTGAGATTGGAAAATACACTGACCTGGCTGAATTTGGAAATCCCGGTGAGCATCAAAAACTCAATCTTGTCGCCAATCGGCTTGAGGATGCCGTAAAAATCGCCTAGGATTTGGCGGTTTTTTTCGGCTTCTTCGGGCAGGTGCAACACATCCAGCATCGGTTTATCGTACTCGTCAAATAGCACGACTACCCTTTTTTGGTATTTTTGATACAATTTCCCAATCAACTCACTCAGCCTGAAAGCTGGGCTTTCCTCACTTAGCTCCAATTGATGCTCCACGGCAATCAAATCCAGGTGTTTGTTCAATCCGGTACTCAGTCCCCAATCCTTAAACCCTGTGCGATCCATGTAAAAATGCACGACAGGATGCACCTTCGTCCAATCCCAGTGATCTTCAATCCACAATCCCTGAAATAACGCTCGTTTTCCGCTGTACAATTGAGCAATGGTAGACAGGAGCAAGGACTTACCAAAACGGCGTGGCCGGGATAAAAATGCAGCTTTAAAATCACTGAGCAAAGAATATATCTGAGCAGTTTTATCCACATAGATTGCCTTGCGTTCGATGAGTTCGTCAAAATGCTGGATGCCCAATGGTAAGTTCTTCATGCCGTAGGAGTTGGTATACTTAGCACAAAGATAAGGATTCGGTATCCCCTTTACAAATTCCTTTTCTTCTTCTCCCGCACCGCCCAATCCACCGCCCGTGCCGTCAACGCCATGTACGTCAACGACGGATTCTGCGTCGAAGTCGACGTCATACACGCCCCATCCGTCACGAATACATTCTTACACGCATGCAATTGGTTGTGGGCATTCAGCATTGAGGTCTTCGGGTCTTTTCCCATGCGCACTCCCCCCATCTCGTGGTTGGCGTGGCCGGGTACCCGTTGGGTGTCAATTTTTTGGATGTTTTTGAAACCTGCGTTGTCCAGCATTTCGGCAAACTGATCGTGGAAATCTTTGAGCATCTTCAGCTCGTTGTCGCTGAAGGCCACCGAAAAGCGCATTTGGGGCAGGCCGTATTTATCCTTCAATTCCGAATCTAGCCGCACAAAATTCGTTTCGTGGGGAATCACCTCGCCCACCATGCTGGCGTTGATTTGCCAGGGGCCCAGTTTTTTGGTCAGGTTGTCTTTGAGTTCGCTGCCCCAGCCCTCACGTACAGGCTCACGAGAGGAACCCATTTGTGCCGCATAGCCGCGCAGAAAATCCGTTTCCTGCTTGTACACGTTGCGAAAACGGGGAATGTAGGCGCCGTTGGGGCGCTTCCCTTCGGTAGTCGTATCCTGAAAACCATCGTATTCGGCAGCGATGCGGCCCCGGTAGTTGTGAAACCCAATGAATTTGCCCAGCACGCCACTGTCGTTGCCCAGGCCATTGGGGAAGCGGGCGGAGGTAGAGTTGAGCAAGATGAGATTGCTGTTCATCGCTCCGGCGTTCAGGAAAATGATTTTGGCGTAGTACTCGGTCGTCTCCAGCGTTTGGGTATCGATGACCCTCACGCCAGTGGCGCGTTGTTTTTTCTCGTCGTAGATGATGGACTGTACCAGCGAATGCGGGCGCAGGGTCATCTTGCCCGTTTTGGCTGCCCAGGGCAGCGTAGAGGAGTTGGTGCTAAAATACCCCCCCAGCGGACAACCGCGTTCGCAGAGGGTGCGGTTGGCGCATTTGCCCCGGCCTTGCTGGCGGTGAATGTCGTTGATTTGGGTCAGGTTGGCACAGCGCCCGATGATGACGTGGCGGTTGGGGTATTTTTGGGCAACCTGCGCGCTAAAGTGTTTCTCTACACAGCTCATTTCGTGTGGTGGCAAAAACTCGCCGTCGGGCAAGCTGGCCACCCCATCGCGGTTGCCGCTGATGCCCGCAAATTTTTCGACATGACTATACCAAGGGGCAATATCGGCATAGCGAATTGGCCAATCTACGGCATACCCATCGCGGGCGGGCCCTTCAAAGTCAAAATCGCTCCAGCGCTGGGTTTGGCGAGCCCACAGCAAGGAACGGCCTCCTACCTGATAGCCACGAATCCAGCCAAAGGGTTTGTCCTGGATGTATTCCTGCTCGCTGTCTTTGACCAAAAACTGTGTGGTAGCTTCCGAAAATATGTAATGGATATTCGTTCGGGATTTTTGGTATTCCGCAGCAATGGCACTGGGCACGGTGCCCAGGTGATCCAATTCCCAGGGCATCTTGTTGGCGGTGGGATAATCTACGATGTGTTGCACATCGCGACCGCGTTCGAGCACCAGGGTTTTGAGTCCTTTTTCGGTCAATTCTTTGGCGGCCCAGCCACCGCTGATGCCTGTGCCAATCACAATGGCATCAAAGCTGCGCTTTTTGATACTGTCTACGTTGAGGTTTGACATCTGTGTAGGAGTTAACTTTCCGGCAGCAAATTACAAATTAGCCTAAGTATGCCGCAAAAAATTTAATTCTGTACGGCTAAAATACCACCAAATGCCATTCCAAGTCAAACCATCCAAACCACGTTCTGTATGCAAGTTTTGGTCAAAATCGTCTAAGTGTTTGTCTTTCAGTGACCCCTTATGTTTCTAAATTGTAAAAAAAGATAATTTTCGCTTCTTTAAGCGAGATAGACATTATACCTTTGCACCGATTTAAGCGAAAGCGTATTTCTCTTGAAAAGACAAACCAAGGTAAAAGTGAGCAGAAAGCCGATCATCAGAATAGCTTTGACGTTGTTTATCAGTATTTTGGGTTTCAATTTTGCCTGGGCCAATGAAGAAGGCCAGGGTGAAGAAACCACTGCAAAGTACGACCCGGTAGGCACGGTAATGAACCACATTTCGGACGCCAACGAATTCCACGTCTGGAAAGGTGTCCATATCCCCTTGCCCTGTTTCCTTTACGCTCCTGAAAACGGTTGGTCTTTTTTCACTTCAGCCAAGTTTGAACACGGCCACAAGGCCATCGACCGCTACGTACTCAACCACGGACGGGTCAACCGCATTACCGATGCCAACTTCCCAATGGGCGAAGTACACATTGAAGGTGTACACGGCAAAAAGGAGAAAGTAACCATAAAAGGCAAAGAAAAAGAAGTAGAAACTTTTTTTGCACATTACCAAGGCAAAGAATACGCCCTGGATAAGCCCAGCACTCTGGACGGTGGAATGATGGGTGGAGGAATCACTTCCTTTTACGATTTTTCGATCACCAAGAACGTATTCACCATGCTCTTGGCGACCTTCTTGTTGTTTTTTGTATTCATTTCCGTACGCAATGGCTACCGCAAAAATGAAGGCAAGGCACCGAGCGGCCTACAGTCCTTCTTCGAACCCTTCTTTGTGTTCATCCGCGAAGAAGTAGCCAAGCCAATGATTGGGGAAAAACACTACGAGCGTTTCATGCCTTTCATCATGTCGCTTTTCTTTTTTATCCTCTTTTGCAATTTGCTGGGTTTGATGCCTTTCTTTCCAGGTGGTGCCAACGTAACCGGCAACCTGGGCGTAACGTTTGTACTGGCAGTTTTTGCCTTTATCATCACCAACATCAATGGCAATCGCCATTACTGGCAGCACATCATCTGGATGCCAGGTGTACCGGCATTCGTTAAGTTCATTTTGACGCCTGTCGAAATCCTGGGTTTGGTGATCAAGCCTTTCTCCTTGATGATTCGTCTTTTCGCCAACATATCAGCAGGCCACATCATCATCCTGAGTTTGATCGGTTTGATCTTTGTATTTGGTGAAAGTGGCACCAATATGGGCGGCGGAGTGATGGGTGTACTTATTGGCGGTGCATTTACGGCCTTTATGAACCTGATCGAATTGTTGGTGGCGTTCTTGCAGGCATTCGTGTTTGCGATGCTGACTGCATCCTACATTGGTGCCGCAGTAGAAGAAGGACACCACGATCACCACGATGAGGCGCACAAAGCCCATTAATTCTTTGAAAACAATCCTGCGGACTTTGTTCGTGGGCTTTATATAACAACCTTAAATTTTCTCATCATGGGAGCAATTGGAGCAGGACTTGCAGCGCTTGGCGCTGGTCTGGGTGTAGGTTTGATCGGTAGCAAAGCAATGGACGCTATCGCTCGCCAGCCAGAAGCAGTAAACGATATTCGTGGCAACATGATCATCACTGCTGCATTGGTTGAAGGTGCCGCTTTGTTTGCAATCGTAGTTGGTTTGATCGCAACCAACGCTGGATTGTAAATTAAGCTGTAGCTTTACCTACAACACCAATGGAATACCGGACAGGAAGCGGTTGGCTCTCCGTCCGGTATTTCTAACGTTTTTCCATGTAGCGATTGTTCCCCGTGGAACTTTTGTTTCAACTTTGAGCAAAGTCATTTATTGTAACATACTCGCCGGTTTTGCGGCGTACAAAGCATAAAACATGACGCAGTTTGTATTTTTCGCTGGTTTTTCAGTCATGCAACCCGATCCAGGTTTGATCTTTTGGACGGCCCTGATCTTCATCATCATTTGGGGAGTGCTCGGACGCGCTGCTTTCAAGCCCATTCAGACTGCCCTCAAAAAGCGCGACTCCGACATCCAGCATGCCCTGGACGAAGCCAAGCGGGCACGGGAAGAAATCGGCAAAATGCAATCGCAAAACGATCTTTTGTTGAAAGAAGCGCAGGAACAACGCACTGCGATTCTGAAAGAAGCAAAAGAAATGCGCGAAGCAACCCTCAAACGTGCCGAAGAAGATGCCAAAGCCAAAGTACAAGCCATGCTTGCTGAAGCCAAAACCGACATCGAGCACATGAGCCTGGAGCTTAAAACCAGCATCAAAAATGAACTGGGCAATATGGCTCTGGACATCGCTGAGAAACTGGTGCGCAAAGAACTGAAGAGCAACACCCAAAATGTGGAGTTGGCTCAGAAATTGGTAGAAGAAATCAAATTCAACTAGCCCACGATTAAATTCGTGGCTGTTTGGTATCCACACATACGCCTCTTATGTCGGTAAATAGAATTGCATCTCGTTACGCCAAATCTTTGATCGATCTGGCGGTAGAGCAAAATAACCTGGAGAAAATTCACGGGGATGTGGAGCATTTGCAGCGGATGATCAAAGGCAGCAAAGACTTTGTCAGCTTCCTGCGCAGTCCGGTGATTCAATATTCCCGCAAGAAAAAAGCGCTTGAGGCATTGCTGCAAGACAAATTTGAAGACCTGACCTTCAAATTCGTGGATCTGCTGGCCGCCAAAAAACGCGAGGCTTATTTGCCCGAAATTGCCGAGGAATTCATCATCCAGTACCGAACTTTGAATAAAATTTCCCAAGCGATCATCATTACCGCTGGCGAAAATACACCTGAACTGGAAGCCCAAATCAAGAACAAACTACAGCAGGCTACCGTGGGTTTTGCCAATGTAGAAATTGTATCCAAGGTTGATCCCAGTTTGATTGGTGGTTTTATAATTGAATTTGAAGGCCACGTCTACGATGTAAGCGTGCGTTACGAAATAGAGCAAATGCGCAAGCAGTTCAAAGTGAACTTGTTTGAATCCGCAATTGGACGATAAATCTTTTGAGCCATCAGCTATCAGCAATGAGCCATCAGCTGATAGCTCACTGCTGATAGCTGATAGCTTTTCATTTAAATAACTCACCGGTTAGGTGCAAATTCGATAAACAATGGTTGACGTTAGACCAGAAGAAATTTCTCAGATACTCAAGCAGCAGATCTCTGGATTTGGATCTGCTTCCGAATTGGAGGAGTTTGGTACCGTATTGCAAGTAGGCGACGGTATCGCTCGTGTTTATGGTCTGAATAGTGCTCAGGCCGGTGAATTGGTAGAGTTCGAATCAGGCGTACAAGCCATCGTACTGAACCTGGAAGAAGACAACGTAGGGGTTGTATTGATGGGTCAAGGCGATGGAATCAAGGAAGGTTCTCGCGTAAAGCGCACCAGCCGCATCGCTTCGATTGAAGTAGGTGAAGGTTTCCTTGGCCGGGTAGTTAACCCGCTTGGACACCCCATCGACGGTCGTGGCCCGATTGCAGGTGCAAAGTACGAGATGCCATTGGAGCGCAAAGCACCAGGGGTAATCTTCCGTCAACCTGTAACCGAACCCCTCCAAACAGGCATCAAGGCCATCGACGCCATGATTCCAATTGGTCGTGGCCAACGCGAATTGATCATTGGAGACCGCCAAACGGGTAAAACCGCCATCGCGCTCGATACCATCATCAACCAACGCGAATTCTACGACCGCGGCGAGCCTGTGTTCTGTATCTATGTTGCCTCCGGCCAAAAGGCTTCCACCGTTGCCAACGTGGCAAAAACCCTGGAAGACGCTGGTGCCATGGCTTATACCGTAATCGTTGCCGCATCGGCTTCTGATCCTGCGCCATTGCAGTTTTACGCACCATTTGCAGGAGCTTGTATTGGCGAGTTCTTCCGCGATACAGGTCGTCCAGCTTTGATCATTTACGATGACCTTTCCAAGCAGGCCGTAGCCTACCGCGAGGTATCCTTGTTGTTGCGTCGCCCTCCAGGCCGCGAAGCTTATCCTGGTGACGTATTCTACCTGCACAGCCGTTTGTTGGAGCGTGCCGCCAAAATCATCAACAACGATGAGATTGCCCGCAACATGAACGACCTGCCTGACTCACTCAAAAACGCAAAAGACGCCAACGGCCAGTCTATCGTAAAAGGTGGTGGTTCTTTGACCGCACTGCCCATCATCGAGACCCAAGCTGCCGACGTATCTGCATACATTCCTACCAACGTAATCTCGATTACGGATGGTCAGATTTTCCTCGAAACCAACTTGTTCAACGCGGGTATCCGCCCAGCCATCAACGTAGGTATCTCCGTGAGCCGGGTAGGGGGTAACGCACAGATCAAGTCGATGAAGAAGGTTTCGGGTACCCTGAAACTCGACCAGGCACAATACCGCGAATTGGAAGCTTTCGCCAAGTTTGGTTCCGATTTGGATCCTGCTACCTTGGCTATCCTTGAAAAAGGAAAGCGCAACGTGGAAATCCTCAAGCAACCACAGTACTCTCCAGTATCCGTTGAGAAGCAAGTAGCCATCATCTACCTGGGTACCAATGGTTTGTTGAAAGATGTTCCAGCTGATAAGGTTCGCGAATTTGAAGAAATCTTCTTGCTGACCATGGAGCAGCGTTACCCAGAAATTTTGGCCAACTTCAAAGCGGGCAAACTGGAAAACGACGACCTGGCCAAAGTAAAAGAATTGTCTGCTGAGCTGACCAACCAATTCAAGTAATCCACCATGGGTGCAAATTTAAAAGAGGTACGCGAACGGATCAAGTCGGTCATCAATACGCAACAGATCACCAAGGCCATGAAAATGGTTTCGGCGGCCAAGTTGCGCAAGGCCCAGACTGCCATCCAACAATTGCGGCCTTATGCCAATAAACTGAACGCAATGCTGCGCAACATCCTCTCCAACCTGGAGGGCGATGCCAGTTCCATCTACGGCCAGGAGCGTCCGGTAGAACGCGCTTGTGTTGTGGTGGTTACCTCCAATCGGGGCCTTTGCGGCGCTTTCAACTCCAACGTGTGCAAAGCAGCAGTGGCCGTGATTGATGCCAAATATGCCAGCGTACGCACCAAAGGCAATTTGGAAATCCTTTGCATTGGCAAACGTGGCGGCGAGTATTTCAAAAAACGCTATCCCGACTGCAAGATCATTACCGATCACCTGATGTTGTTCGAAAACCTTGCTTCTGATAACGTGGAAAAGGTGTCCGGCAAATTGATGGAAGCTTTCGCCAGTAAACAATACGATGCTGTAGAAGTGGCTTATGGCCGCTTCCGCAACGCAGCACTACAATACGCAGAGATCGAGCGCTGGTTGCCCGTGGAAAAACTGGAAGTGGAAGGTACCGGCAACAAACGTGCCGATTACATCTTCGAGCCAACCAAAGAAGGCCTCTTGGATTACCTGATCCCCAGCATCCTGAAAACGCAGTTTCAGAAATATGTACTGGATACTCAGGCCTCTGAGCACGGTGCCCGGATGACCTCCATGGACAAGGCCTCGGAAAACGCCAACGAAATCCTCCGCGAATTGAAAATCAACTACAACAAAGCCCGTCAGGAAGCGATTACCAAGGAAATCCTGGAAATCGTGGGTGGCGCAGCGGCGCTGTCGTCGGATTAAGAAAGCATACGAACAAAACGAAAAATAATAAGGGGTGTGGCGCTGAAAGTGCTGCACCCCTTTTTGTTGTGGTGTTTTTACTAACCCAAGAAGAACTTGCCCGAAAAAGTGGAACCAGTAAGCACTACATCTCCAGGCTTGAAAACAACAAGGCAGATATTGAGTTACTGACCTTCTAAACCTGATCCATCCTAAAATATCCACAGCAATGCGAAAAAGGCCTTATTGAAATCCCGATTTTGCGGAAGTGGAGGCGGGTTAAGCGAAAAACTGTTTGAGACCCGACGCAGGAGGGGCGAGTTTTTTTCGCGCCGCCGGAGCTTTCGCAAAATCGTTGGATTTTGTAGATAAAGTTTTCATTTAAAATCTTTAGGTATACAAAAATAAAAACTTTGTGAAAAATAGGTTGTTCGTATTTTCCTTTCTCTATCAAAATCAAGATTTTCCAAAAGCCATCAAAAACCTTAACTTGCCTCCTGAACAATGAAAGCGTTCATTCATTGTTCCACATTCACCATTCATTCTTTGTACATGCGTGCTACTTACACGGAATCCTTCCTTCAGGAGTTGGAAAAACTCAATTCCGCTCAACGCATTGCCGTAGAGCAGATTGAAGGCCCCGTGATGGTCATAGCCGGGCCAGGCACCGGAAAAACGCATATTCTGGCTTCGCGGATCGGCAAAATTCTGCTCGAAACCGATACCCAGCCCCAAAATATCCTCTGCCTTACCTTCACCGATGCCGGCGTAACGGCCATGCGCGAGCGCCTGCTCCAGCTCATTGGTCTCGATGGGCACCGGGTACACCTCTATACGTTCCATTCTTTTTGCAACGCCATCATTCAAGACAACTTGGAACTGTTTGGCCGCCAGGATCTGGAGCCACTGGGAGATTTGGAGCGGGTAGACCTCATTCGCAGCCTATTGGATAAGCTGGACGTAGAGCATCCGCTCAAACGTGGCCAAAGTGACGTGTACTTTTACGAAACCCACCTCCATGATTTTTTCCAGCGCTGCAAAATGGAGAACTGGACGGCGGAATACGTCATCCAACAGATTGACAATTGGCTCAACAGCTTACCCGAACGCCCCGAATACCGCTACCAGCGCAACCAGGGCGCACAGCGCAAAGGCGACCTCAAAGAGGCCAAAATCAAGGAAGAGCAACTGCGCATGCAGCGCTTGCGGGCCGCCGCCGAATTGTACCCGCGCTACGAAGCAACCAAGCAGGAGGCCAGGCGTTACGATTACCAGGACATGATTTTGTGGGTATTGCGCGCCTTCGAAACCCACGAATACCTCTTGCGCAGTTACCAGGAGCAGTATCTTTACCTGTTGGTAGATGAGTACCAGGACACCAACGGCTCCCAAAACGAGATCCTCCTGCAACTGATCAACTATTGGGATACCCCCAACGTGTTTATTGTAGGCGACGACGACCAATCCATTTTTGAATTCCAGGGCGCCCGCCTCAAGAACCTCACCGATTTTTATACCAAATACCTGCAAGACCTGCAAACGGTGGTGCTGACCGAAAATTACCGCTCGGTTCAATCCTTTTTGGACGGCGCCGGCCACCTCATTCAGCACAACCAACTGCGCGTAATCAGCCAGTTGCAGGCTTTGGAACTGAACAAAAACCTCAAAGCGGCCAAGCTACAGCAGCAAGCCATTCCACGCATCACGGAATACGCCAACCGCATCAGCGAAGAAATCGACCTTATTCAACAAATTGAAGCCCTGCAAAAATCGGGGGTACCCTTGCAGGAAATGGCGGTCATTTATGCACAGCATCGTCAAGTCAGAAACTTATTGGTGGTTTTGGAAAAAAAGGGCATTCCCTACCAAACCCGCCGCGATGTCAACATCCTGGAGTTGCCCCTGATCCAGCGCTTGCGCAACTTGCTGGATTACCTGCACCACGAAACCTTGCAACCGCATTCGGGCGAACAGCGCCTGTTTCAAATCTTGCACGCCAATTTCCTCGGAATACCGGCGGTTGATTTGGCGCGGATCAGTACCCATTTGTCCCGTTTCCCCAATGATGCCCGGCCTACCTGGCGCGAATTGCTGTTGGACAACGATGCCTTGGGAGAGTTGAACCTGGAAAAACCCGCAGTATTGGCCAATTTCGCCATTTTGCTAGAAGAATTGATCAGCGATAGCCTCAATGAGCCGCTGCCGGTTTTGGTAGAAAAACTGATGAACCGCTCCGGTTTTTTGCAATACATCCTGTCGCAAGCCAACCACACCTGGCAAATTCAGGTGCTGCATACTTTTTTTCAGTACGTGCGCGAAGAGTGCTTGCGTCGGCCACATTATAACCTGGCCGATCTTTTGCACAATCTACAGCGCATGGAGGCCAACCGCTTGTCGCTGGCACTCGCTCGCTTGAGCGACGAGCAGGATGGAATCCATTTGCTGACGGCCCATGCGGCCAAGGGACTGGAATTCACCGCCGTATTTATGCTGGACTGCGTCAAGGATTATTGGGAGCCTTCGACTGGGCGCAACAGCTACCGCTTTTCACTGCCCGAAACCCTGACCTTTTCTGGTGAAGAAGACGCTACCGAAGCGCGGCGACGCCTGTTTTATGTGGCGCTGACCCGTGCCAAATCTTTCTTGCACCTCTCCTATGCTCGTCAAGACGACAGCGACAAAGCCCTGCAACGCGCCATGTACATCGATGAATTGCTGGGAGCACCCGAGATCGCTTTTGAAGTCAAAACCTTGCCTGCCAGTGAGGTGCTCGATATTCAGTTGTTGCGTTTGCAGGAACAGCAAAAACCCAAAATTGACCCTCAAGACAAAGGCATGATCGAGGCTTTGTTGCGCAATTTCCGCATGAGCATTTCGGCGCTGAATACCTTTCTCAATTGTCCCTTGTCTTTTTATTACGAATACATTTTGCGCGTACCGGGCTTGCACAACGAAGCCACGGCATACGGCACTGCGGTGCACAATGCGCTGCAGCGCTTGTTTGACCGCATGCTGTTGTCGCGCGAGCGGCTTTTCCCTTCGGAGAAAGAATTGCTCTACTTTTTTGAGCAGGAATTGAACCGCCAACGGCAACAAATTTCGCTGGCCTCCTTCGAGCGTCGCCTGGAATTGGGTAAGCGCCAACTGGCCCGCTACTACCAGCACTACTATGGCCGCTGGCACAAACGCGTTCGGGTAGAATACACCATCCGGCAGATTGAAGTGGACGGGGTGCCACTGACCGGGACGATTGACAAAATCGAGTTTTACGATCAACTGCGGGTGGGCATCATAGATTACAAAACTGGCAGCCATGACGGGGGCAAATTGCGCCGCCCCACCGAAGCCAATCCCCACGGCGGCACCTACTGGCGGCAATTGTTGTTTTACAAAGTCCTCTACGAACACTTCGACCGCTCTTCCCGACGGGTCACCTTTGGTGAAATTGCCTACCTGGACCCCAACCCAGATGGCCAATTCCCGGAGGTACGCATGAGTTTTACAGGCGAGGATACCGCCTTTATGCGGCAATTGATCCGCGAGGCGTACGCCCGAATCCGCAAACACGATTTTTATGAGGGCTGTGGCAAGGCAAATTGCCAATGGTGCAATTTTGTGAAACGGGAAGGGGGGACGGATCGGATTGAAAGGGTGGTGGCGGAGGAGTTGGATGATTTGGGGTGAGGCCAAAGAAGTACCAGGACTCAAAAGTAGGGGCTCCCCCGAGGTTTAGTATCCAAGGAGGGCTAGGTCTGATGTTCCTTAAACATTACACTAACCGCTTGAAAAAAAGTTTGAGCATTATCCGAGCAACCAGACTGGAAGGCAGTTTTGGCAATGAAAAAAATCACTACTTGTTACGCAAAGTCAAGGCCAAGACCAAAGAAACGGAAATAGCTTGGATATTCTTAGGTGTCCATTGCGCCAATGCAGTTAAAATTGCCAAAGCTAGACAACAAAAAGGGCAGGACATTAAACTCGCTGCTTGAGCAACACCCTACTCGGAAAAGCTTGATCATTCGGTGGGATTTTTTCTTCAACCTGTTCCTAATGGGTTCTAGCGCAGCTTTGCACAGCAATTTGGTTTTTAACCGCAGCCAAACGCATAAACAAAAAATGCCAACCGAATTTTATTCCGATTAGCATTTTTTTGGGCCGCTTTGGCAATTTTCAGGGAGACCCTAAGTAATTTTTTGCGTAATACTAACCGTATCGCGTTAAAAAGAGGGTTGCAAGTTGGACTAAATTCGAACTCACCTCAAATCACATTCGTCTGCACAAACTCCGCTTTTTCAGGATAATCCGTGGTGTAATGCAGCCCCCGGCTTTCACGCCGCAAACGTGCCGAACGCGTGATCAGGTACGCAATCGTAATCAGGTTGCGCAATTCGCACAATTGAGGACTGATGGTGGTGGTGTTGTAAATTTCTTCCGTTTCGCGGTAGAGCAATTCCAGGCGATCGAGGGCGCGTTTGAGGCGCACATTGGAGCGGACGATGCCCACATAACTGCTCATGATTTCCTTCAATTCTTTGATGCTCTGGGTAATGAGTACCATTTCTTTGGGATCGGTGGTGCCGCTGGCATTCCAATCGGGGATGCCTTTTTGGATGCTCCAGTTGTCGATTTTCACCAAAACATCATCGGCTATGCGCTGCGCAAAAACCATCGCTTCCAGCAGGGAGTTTGAAGCCAGGCGATTGGCCCCGTGCAACCCGGTAGAAGTACATTCGCCTACTGCGTACATCCGGTGAATAGAAGTTTGCCCCAGGGCATCTACCTTGATGCCGCCACACATGTAATGGCAAGCTGGAGCTACCGGGATCATGTCCTGCATAGGATCGATGCCGATGCTTTTGCACTTGTCGTAAATGGTGGGAAAGTGCGCAAGGAAATCCTCCTGATTGATGTGCCGACAATCCAGGTACATACAATCTTCCCCACGGATTTTCATTTCGTTGTCGATGGCACGGGCTACGATGTCACGTGGCGCGAGGGATTTGCGTTCATCGTATTTGTGCATGAACTCTTCTCCTTCCTTGCTTTTGAGGATACCGCCAAACCCTCGCACTGCTTCTGAAACCAGAAACACGGGATTGTCCCCACCTGGATTGTACAAGGAAGTGGGGTGAAATTGCACGAATTCCATGTTTTCTGTCCAGGCTTTCGCCCGGTAGGCCATCGAAATGCCGTCACCGGTGGCAATTACCGGGTTGGTGGTAGCGCGGTAAACCTGACCCGTGCCGCCAGTAGCCACTACAGTTGTACGTGCCAGGATGGTTTCAATGACGTTGTTTTTCTTATTGAGCGCATAAGCACCAAAGCACTGAATGTGCTGCATCAAGCGGGTAACCGACATCCCAAGGTGGTGCTGGGTAATCAGGTCGATGGCAAAATAATACTCGTGGATGCTTATGTTGGGTAGTGCATCTGCTTTGGCCATCAAGGCGCGCTGCATTTCCCAGCCTGTGAGGTCTTTGTAATGCAGGATGCGCTTTTCAGAATGGCCTCCTTCTCTGGCCAGGTCGTATTGTGAGGCGTCTTTGGTTTTGTCAAATCTGGCGCCCCAATCGATGATGTCTTGTACGCGAGCTGGTCCTTCGGATACCACTATGTCTACGATACCCTCATCGCAAAGGCCGTCGCCAGCATCGAGGGTATCTTCTTTGTGTTTGGTGTAAGAGTCGACTTCAACGTCCCAAACGGCGGCCACTCCGCCTTGGGCATATCGCGTATTGCTTTCTCCTTCAATGGTTTTGGTGAGCACAGTGACAGACAAGTCAGGGCGAGCTTCTGCAATTTTGATGGCGGTGCTTAATCCGCCGATGCCAGAGCCGATAATGAGGACGTCGGTTTCGATCATCAGAATTGAATTGTTTACAAAAAGTAACGAATAGGAAGCAGAGATGTTTGAAAACTACGGTTTTATTGGACAAATTCCACTTCGATGCCCATTTCTCCTACCCCGTTCAAGCGCATCGTTTGTTTACCGTGCACCTGATACCCTTTGAGTGGGCGGTACTCCAGTTCTTGCCAGGTACTGGCAATGATGCTTTTGAGGTGGTTGCGAATGGCAATGCGGTCTACTTGCTGATCGGCAAAAGAAATGGCAATTTTTTGGGTCTTAAGCTGTTCATCCAAGGCTTTGTAGGTGATGGAGCGGATTTCTCCAGCCTCCCGCAGGGTATCTGCTGTATATTTTTCCCGCCAGGAAAGCTTGTTGATGTCGGAATGCACAAAAACGGCCAGTTCTTTTTCATAGTCGAGGCTTAGGTTCTGCAAATGGTCCGCTTTGGCGTTGTATTTCACCGTCTTTTGGGCTTTTACCTTGCCTTTGTTGAGGGTTTTGATTTCTGCATTAAAGAACCCGGCAATGTCGAAAAAATAAGGCTCTTTGCCTTGAGCGGAGCTTGCCGGAGCACTGGGGGTGCAGCTCCAGGTCAACATCAGTAATGCGAAGCCAAAAAAGTATCTGAGCATGAGTTTTTTTTTTTGACATAACACCATAAAACAAGTCTGGGTTGTAGTCGGAGTCAAGGTGCAATGTCTTTCACCACAAACATAAGCAAGGGGTGAATAAAAAGTATCATTTTAGGATGACGCAAAAAATCGGGAAGTTAAGTTTTCTGCGTTCCTTAGCCCCGCTTGATGCTGTATTCCAATTTCCCTTTTGCCTCTGGCGCTTTGTGCGTCAGTAAAATCCGCTGTACAGGTTTGCTGTCCCATTTGGTTTTGAAGCTGCTGTACTCCATGCCTTCAGTAGACGGAACATCCATGCTGACTGTCCATTTTTTTGGATCGTATTGCATGACCAGCACCTGGCCTTGATCCGACAAGACAATTTTACCCGCTTCCGAAAAATCCACATTGCAAATGGTGATAAAGGCCTGTTGCAAGGTTTTGGGCTTTTGCTTCATCAGGTAATCGTCGATCAATTCCACTTCGCCACTGGTTTTTTTCAATCGTACGGTGCGGTTCCAGGATTGGATGCCGGCTTCGGTGGGGTAGGCGTCACCAATTTCCATCGAGAGGAAACTCTCCTTGGCGTTATTGACCCGATTGACATTTTTGGCTTTGAACTCCAACCCTGCTTTTTGGCCAAAACCATTGATGATGGGCAGGTTGTGGTATTCAGATTGGGTAAACCAAAGTTCGTACCGCTTGCTGGAAAAAGTACGTGCGGTGTAATTGCCCCGACCAGCATCTACAATCATGGGTTTGCCATCCAGGTAAATGATGAAATCACCCACGTCGTTGTGGTTGTGACTTTCGGCATTGTGGCCGCCGTGGGTAGCCAGATAAATGCCATTGCTGCTGCGGGTAGTCATTACTTCGATGTCCGAAAACCAGGCATCGCTGGAAGGTGTATAGGTGAAATTGTTGTTGGCCAATTGCACTATGCTCAGGATATTGAAAAGCCTGCGCGGGCGCTGGAATCCTGAGATGGAAGTAGAGGCTGCCGGAAATTTGCTGAACGCCCACTGGCCAAATTGTACCATGGTGGGATCATTGATGGCCTTGCCAAAGCGGTACAACATCAGTCCATCCGGGGTGAGCTTGGGATCTGCATCGGCAAAATTGACGAAATAGTTGTCGGCAATATGGGTTTTGTACACATAAGAAGCCATTTTTTGGATCAAAGGTAGTGTGTAAATGTCGATTTTTTTGTTGCTGGCACTGGCGTACAATTCCAGGCAATCGTATACAGAGGCACCTGCGGCAAACCAGTAGCTCGGTCCTTCGTCGCAACCGCCATCATCGCCGAGGCTATTGAGGTAGCGATCCAGCCCTAACATGCTTTGGTGCAGCATTTCGGCGCGTTGTTTTTCGTCTTTTTCCAGCAGCAAGATGGCCGTAATCCAGTTGGACATGATCCAGGGATTCCAGTTGTTGACGGGCTTGGTTTTGCTCATCCAACTGTACTTGTCCGCATTTTTGGCCATCGGGATGAACAAGCGTTGTTTGGTTTCGTAATAGATGCGCGAGCGGAGGAGTGGATTGATTTTGTCCAATTTTTCACCCGTAAAATAATCGGTCAACGCCAAGACCGCCGCCGTTTCTGCGCCAAAAAGATCAACTACCGGATTTTCTACATCGGGAAGTCCGGTCGTGCTGATGTGCGCCGGAACGCCCCAATAGCTTTCTTCACAAATCGACCAGACCCCATTCATAATTGCTTCGGTAAAGCGACCCCGATTTTCGATGCTTTCGGCCAACACGAGGTTCATCAAGGCATTGCGCTTGCCAAAAGAGAGGTTGCCGTGTTGCTGGCGGTCGCCAGAGCGCACAAAATCCAGGGAAGTACTGGCCGAGATGGGCTCAAACTTGTACTTCAGGGTGTTTTCTCCATTTTTGATCAATTGGTTGGCCGTGGAGTCGGGGAGTCGCTTGCGCCATTCTTCGGTTGTTTGAGGATAGGGTTTCCACTGTGCTTTGGGGATCAAGGCTTGCTGGACAGCGAGGAGGTTGTACTTGTTGCCCAGGATGTTGCGTTGGGTAACTTGAGCAAAAGTCAGTTGGGTGCAGCAGAGCACCATGAAAACCAGGAGGTAAATCCGCATTGTGTATTTTTTTGAATGAGAGTGTTTAAAAAAGTGTATCAATTCTAGCGACTCCAGCTCCGCACGATTTTCTCCCTGCTCATCAAAGAAGAACAAAACCCCGAGTTCGGGAAATTGGCGGAAGTATTTTTCATTTTTTTCTTGCATGATTCAACAGTCAACTTAGCGCACAATTAGCTAAACTTTAGCCATACTTTAGCTAAAGTTTAGCTAATTGCAATACAAAAAAGCATTTAACTAAAACATAAAAAACTTAATAATCAGAAACTTTTAATACCCATTTTGGGTATCTATTGGTGCCTGTATTGTGTATTGTTTCGTCCTTTTTAGACATGGCATACAAGATATTGTGAATCTTGTTGCGCTTCTGCTTTTTGCCCAAAATGCCCGGCAACTGATCGTAAATGAGTTTATCGACGTCCTCCTTAGAGGCGCTCCCAAACCGTTCAAGATATTCCAGGATCAATTGCTTGTAGTGATGGTCTTTAAAACCCTTTAACTTTATGTAATCACTTTTCTCGCCGGTTACCTTGGCCACAGAAGCGGAAATGTGAAAGTTTGGTTTTCTTCCCTCAATCAAGTTTTTCTCTTTTAGCCGTTTGATTTCCTGCTCATTCAAGACTTTATGCTTGGCAACTTTATCGAGTGCCATGATGTCCTCTAAAATTAAATCGGGCATCATGGACAGTTTTCGGGCATAGTTCAAGTGTAACTATCCAGCCGCCTTCAGCGGCGAAAAAAAAAATTAAAGGATTAAAGGAATTGCTATTTTTGAACTATGCTGACAGACAAAGAGCAAATAGAAGACCTCAGCGGTCAATTATCAAATG
>Ga0247836_1001593_pt1 | contig 35691 bp, 45 predicted proteins | sample LaCruzMarch2015__4_FD_187116 | JGI IMG/M metagenome (GOLD analysis project Ga0247836, IMG submission 187116) | Freshwater microbial communities from meromictic Lake La Cruz, Castile-La Mancha, Spain - LaCruzMarch2015_14m | ecosystem: Environmental > Aquatic > Freshwater > Lake | place: Spain... | reverse complement strand
AGAAAGTGTTTATTAACGCGGTGCGTCACCATGGCATCAACGGGAACAAACCAGCCCCCGCCAGCCGAGTTATAGACTACGCCATTTTCATCCCATAGTCTTAGTTGTGTATTGCTACTTAATCGAAATCCAACCGTGGGAAAGAGTTGCAGATTACGTATTAATGATGGCTGATTGGGGTTCACTTGAAACGAATTGCTTTTCGTATCAAAGCCATACATATAGCGGGCCAGGGGTGAGAAGTCGGTGATGTCCAAGGGATTATTTCCTTTGGGCTTAAAACTGGCGCCGACTTGGGGTCCGGCCGCCCACTGGCCATTATTGCCAAAAGGAAAAATGACCCGAGCACCTAAGTTAGCGCCCCAGCGTGGCAAGAGGTTGGGGTGGTTGCCCCAGAACGTGAGCATCGTATTGCCCTCGCTGTAGCGATCGGATGTGCTGATGGGTATGCCGGGGCCGTACGCCCTCACATACGATGTATCCAGACGCAAGGTGCCATTAAAACGATTAATGTTGAGAGGTTGGTAGTAGCGTAGCCGAATGGTGTTTTTGTAGATATCACTCCCTTCTGAGTCATGGTAGCCCCAGAGCTCCAAAATGCGATCCCGGTCATATTGCTTGGAGGTATTTTCAAATTGGGATGAAAACTTGTTTTCATTTTCTGATGCAAAAGAAAATCCAACCATTAGCTGGGCAGATGAAATTAGTGCAGCAATCTTAAATAGACTTTTTCTCAATTAAGCCTCATGAAGACCCAATACTTTTGGTTGCGATAAGGGATAAAGTACAAAAGCAACTTTAATGGCTGCGGTAAGGAAGTTATAAGTGCGGGGCATATAAGCCTAAAATGCCTTGGCATAACGCACTATAAAACGATTGCTTTCCATGAAGCCATTCATAGTGGCGATGTCGTTGCCGTACTGCACAGTAAAGCGACCTACGCGTGTGTGGGCTACACCACTTACAAAATAGCGCTGGGTTACGAGGGTATTGTTACGCTCTACGCCATTCCATGCGGTTTCACCGCCAGTGACGTAGACGTAAGTTGCTCCCACCGTATAGATTTGATTAATTTTGTAAATTGGCCCAGCTTGGGCGGTATAGAGTGGTTTTTGCGTCAGTTGCAGGTTTTGATTGGATAAACATGCTGCAGCGCAGGCACTATTGGCGCCAAACCAAGTGGAATCGACGGCAACCGCAGCATCCACATTCTGAGTAATGGGGCGCTGGTAGCCCATTTGCAATGCTTGTGCGTAGCGATTGCTACCTAAATTAAACGCCTTGGTATTGGAATACTCGCCGGTAGGTAAATAAAGATAACCTGCGACTCCAAAATAGGTCCGGGTGGCATGATTGGCGTAAGGCCAAATTGCCGTCACGATACCGGAGTCCGTCTTCCTTGCTACCCGGAAAGGCTGCCAGCGATCCATCGGTTGAGAGGGTGCCAGTTCAGGTTTGCAGGTAAGTGACGGCCGGTAGTGAGCCAATGCTGTAGGTGTGGGCTAAGCGTATGGATGCCGCGTTACTCTCGAGTCTCGGGTCGGCGCCGGTATTAACGCCGTTTCGGTATAAGTCGTTGTTTTGGCTATTGACGTAGGACACCGTCACCACAGTCCGGTTGGGCGGCGGGGCAACAATGTCGCCTGGCTGCAAATCAATTGCCATGGCGGGCCTAAAAAGCAGGCTCAGAGTACAAAGAAGTAGAGAATGGCCTGCGGTTTTCATGGTGATTAAGTTTACTTAATTCGGTAGCAACGCAACTTCAATACCGCTATGAATGGGTTTGGCTGGGATTTGCCCTAGAAGTCATCCTACTTTTGCAATTTCTATTACAGTAAGCTATTACCAGTTAAAGGAACTATATGAACACACTTGACGCCATTCGCCAGCGTAGAGCCGTAAAGCACTTTGATGCTACGCATCAAATTACCCCTGCTGAAACCGATGCCTTAATTGATCTGGCGATGCAAGCCCCATCGTCTTTTAATATTCAGCACTGGCGTTTGGTCAATGTAAAAGATAAAGCACTGCGAGTGCAGTTGCGTGCAGCAGCCCATGATCAGGCGCAGGTCACTGATGGCTCACTCTTATTTGTGGTGACCGTTGATATCAAAGCATGGGATAAAGATCCTGCACGCTATTGGGTGAATGCACCTAAGGCAGCGCAAGACATCTTGGTGCCATGGATTAATCCGTTTTATTCGGGTAATGAGCAGTTGCAACGCGATGAAGCCATGCGCTCTGCTGGAATTTTGTTACAAACCATGATGCTGGCAGCAAAGGCAATGGGCTACGACTCATGCCCGATGGTTGGCTTTGATTTTAATAAGGTTGCTGAGCTCATTCATTTGCCTAAAGACTATGCGGTAGCGGCCATGCTGGTGATTGGTAAAAGCACGCAGGCGGCCTGGCCTAAGCCCGGATTTATTCCTAAATCAGAAATGGTGATCGACAATCACTTTTAATATGTTCAAAAATCTACCCCTTGTTACTCTGCTGCTATGTGCCATGCCGGCAATGGCATTGGATTTCTCGGATATTGCCACTGAAGGGCAGATTAAATACATGAAGGAGCGCCCTGATCCCGGGGCCTACTCCTATGAATCTCGAGTGATTATTACGCCAGCAAGCCTCGTGAGCGGCAGCGTTGAGATTGCAACCTGCCACTACCAATTGGATCCGATTCGGAAAGTCGTGATTGTGTTTAATGCCAACCGCATTCAGGCGATTGCAGTCAAGAGCGTTGACAAAATGGCCTCAGCAGAAGTGAAGAATAATCAAGTGGTTCTAACCGATGTCGAGCGCGGCGCCTCAATTTGCATTGATTTGCAATCCAAAGCGCTAGATCAAGTTGGGGTCGGCCAATACCGTCTGAATGCAGGTCCGCTGATGCGCCGTTATTTTGACGGCTTCTTACCAATGGCGGCCAAGCTACGCGTGGATTGGCCCGCCAATATGCTGGTTGTAGAGAAAACCATGCCGTCTGAAAAAGAAGGGATTCAGGTAGTGCAGGGGAACGATGGCGTGCAGTTGGATATGATTTTTGCTGGCAAGATGAACGCGCAAATTTACTTGAAAAAGCCGGATTAAAAAAGTATTCTAAAACTTGGAAATGCAATTCTGAACTAAAGGAATCCACAATGAAAACACTCATGAAATTGATTGTTGCAAGCACCGTTCTGTTATCGACTGCTGCGTTCTCGGCCGGGCAGCCAATTTCGGCGGCAGATCTTGCAGATATTGAAAAGCAGGGCAAGTCTGCTGTGATCTCAACCCATGCGGATTGGTGCTCTACTTGCAAAACCCAAGATAAAGTATTGGCTGTCTTTATGAAAGATCCAGAGTATAAAAACGTCGTGTTTTATCAAGTGGATTATGATAATCAGAAAGATTTATTAAAAACTTTAAAAGTGCGTACACAGAGCACGATCATTGTCTACAAAAGTGGTAAAGAGGTAGCGCGCGCTACTGGCGATACCAAAGAGGCCGCTTTATCTAAGCTGACGCGCCAGGCACTGTAGTGGATTTTGGGTTTGGATCTTTTCTTTTTGCATTTATTGCAGGAATCTTATCCACCCTGTCTCCCTGTGTTTTGCCCCTGATCCCCATCATTATTGGAGCAGCGGCAAATCAGCATCGCTTAGGCCCTTTTGCCCTAGCTGGGGGCTTGGCCATATCATTTGCCCTTATCGGAACAGGATTGGCTAGCCTTGGATCTAGCATCGGTTTAGCTCAGGATAGTTTTCGTTTGATAGCTGCCATCATTATGGGCATGATTGGAATCGTATTACTCTCTAGTGCATTACAAGAACGCCTCGCCGTTGCCATGTCCGGCTTTAGTGGCGCTGGAAATACTTTGTTATCCAAAGTATCCATGGATGGCCTGTCCGGTCAATTCTTGATCGGCATCTTATTGGGCCTAGTGTGGACACCCTGCGTGGGACCAACCTTAGGCGCAGCGATTACGTTAGCAAGTCAGGGTACGGATTTAGGCAAGATAGCCATTGTGATGGCTGTATTTGGCTTGGGTGCTGGCTTACCATTGGCACTATTAGGCGTGTTATCCCGAACTGCTATGCTAAAAGCAAAGGCCAAGCTAGGTGGCGCAGGTCAGATTGGCAAACAGCTACTAGGTGGCTTCCTAGTCTTGATAAGCCTCTTGGTCATTACTGGACAAGATAAGCCTATAGAGGCATTCTTGCTGCAGCACTCACCTGCATGGTTAACCGACTTAACAACAACCTTTTAACTTCCTTTTTTATGGGTGTCTTGGCACGATCAATCAAACAATTTTTGATCTACGCACTAGCTGGATACTTATTTTTTGGCGCCTCAGCAAGCGCTAATAAATTAAATAGCGCCATATCCGTTCAACTTTTCCCAATGGATGGCGGATTTGAGGTGAAGGCCAGTTATGCCACTCCGTTAAGTCAATGCCAGGCTTACGCGCTGCTGACTAATTTTAATGATAACGAGCCATCGGAGTCTATTCGGTCCAGCAAGGTAACGCGCTTATCTGAGAATACAGTTCGAGTAGAGCAGCGCATTGAAGACACGACCTTGCTGTTTTCGACGCACTTTGATTCCATCATTGACTACACAGAAGAACCAAGTAAGGCAATGCAATTTAAGCAGCTAAAGGGCTACCTAAAAGAATATCGTGGATCATGGCTTTTAACCCCAATAGAAGGGGGTACGGTGTTTACTTTCAATGCATTTTTACAATTAGACTCCATCTTCCCGCAATTTCTTATTAAGCAATTTTTATTATCGCGGATGGAAAGTCGTTTTGAAAAGATGGCTGCAAGGGCTAAGGCAAGGGTAGATTTAATTCCAGATCAGTGCAAATGAAAAAGATACTTATTTTGTTTCCAAAGGATTGGGATTATGTCGCGCTAAATACGCCGCACTTTTCAAATCAGTATCAATTTTATTTTGAAGGCTTCAATCTCTTTCGCTTTCCGGAGAACGTGCGGTTATTAAACTGGAATGCGCTTAGTTATATTGAAAAACTAGAAAAAAAGTATCGTGCGATTGGCCTAGATGGTGTCGTCAGTAATGACGAGCAATTTGGTTGCCTGATTGCGGCCATCTTAGCTGAGCGGCTTGGATTACCGGGAAATAAGCCAGAGGCTATTATTGTTTGTCAGCACAAATTGCAGAGTCGTTTAGCGCAGAAAAAAATTATTTCTTCTGCAGTTCCTCAGTTTTGCCATGTTCCTTATCCTTATCGTCAGGAGCAGATGCAGAGTTTAGCATTTCCCTTATTTATTAAGCCCATTAAGGCAACCTATTCTGTATTGGCCAAAGAGATCCGTGATGCGGGCGAACTGCAACAACATGTTCAATTTAATTTTTTTGAAGAAACCTTAATACGTAAATTAGTACAGCCTTTTTTGAAAATCATGCCCTTCTATTTGCCGTCCTTAGTCGATCCAAATGGATTGATAGCAGAGGAAATTATGTACGGTAGGCAGCTTAATATTGATGGCTATTGTATCGACGGAAAAGTTCATTTTCTGGGTCTGATTGATGAAGTAATGTACCCGCAAACCCGTGCATTTATGCGTTTTGAATACCCATCTCAACTACCCGATATGATTCAAAGCCGCGCCAAAGGCATTGCTGAAAAAGTCCTAAATGGAATTGGGTATTGCCATGGATTTTTTAATATTGAATTGATTTACGATGAAAATACAGATGATCTAAAAATTATTGAAATTAATCCGCGCATGGCATCCCAGCTCGTCAACTTATATGATCGGGTAGATGGCGTAAGCTCATACAGCATTTTATTTTCTTTGGCTGTTGGCGAAGAGCCTCATCTGCCTATGCCGAGGGCACAATTTGGTTCAGCAGCTAGTTTTATTTTTCGCTCGTTTAATCATTTGTCCTCGCAAAAGAAGCTTACGAAAGCGCATGAAGTACGTGTCTTGTCTCAATATCCCGACTTAATCTTAATGCAGTATCGCAAAAAAGGCGCTGGCTTAAAACGGGAAATTAAATGGCTCGGCAGCCATCGGTATGCCGTACTAAATTTGGGTGGCAATAGTAGAGATGATCTATTTAAGCGCTTTCAGGCTGTATGTACCGCACTAAATTTCGATGAATCAGTTTGTAAAATTCTAACGCAATAAAATTCATGTTTTTTGCGAAGCATCGATTGCCTTCATTACATACCCTTTCCAAATCAACTTATTTTGGCGTCCTAGCCCAGCAGAGTTAATATTGATACCTTACTTCACATCATGTGATAAACATCACACTTTATATAGTGTGATTTTCCCTATTTATTTTCACTGTAGGAATTCTTTGTATGGTGCACCTCCGAAAATCCAGTGACCGCGGCTATGCCAATCACGGCTGGCTCAAAAGCTACCATTCCTTTTCATTTGCCAGTTACCATGACTCGCAATTCATGGGCTGGGGAAATTTACGTGTGATCAATGAGGACCGTGTTGCAGCCGGCAAGGGTTTTGGTAAGCACAGCCATCGTGATATGGAGATTGTGAGTTATGTTCTTTCGGGTGAGTTAGCGCATGAAGACAGTATCGGCAATGTAAAAACCATTCCGCCGGGGGATGTGCAGCGAATGAGTGCTGGTACCGGGGTTATTCATAGTGAATTCAATCATGCACCAGACCAAGAAACCCATTTCTTACAAATCTGGCTAGAGCCCCTACATAAGGACGTAGAGCCAGGGTACGAGCAAAAAACCATTCCGCCCCAAGCCAAGCGCGGCAGCTTGCATTTAATTGCATCGATCGATGGTGCGCAAGGCTCAGTGAAGATGAACGCCGATGCCAAAATCTATGCTGGTTTATTTGAGGGGCGGGAGTCGGCTAACCTGAAAATGGATCCGGCTCGTAAGGCATACGTGCATTTAATTAAAGGCACATTAGTGGCCCAAGGACAGCAATTGCAGGCGGGCGACGCTTTAATGCTGAAGGGTGAAAGCCAGGTGACCCTGGAGCATGGCGAGGGCGCTGAGGTTTTGGTGTTCGACCTGGCACCCTGATTTCGGCATTAAATTAGGGGTTTCATAGAGCTTCCCGCCTTCAAAGTAACTCTACTTTTCCAAAATCCTAGGTATTACGGTGGGTATTTTGCGCTCAGCAAGCTAAGCAGATACCGGCTACATTCGGGGTATACGACTACTGCCATTTGGCATGGAAGTGCGTAATATAAGCGTTAAATCTAAATAAGTATAAGTATCGGTATGCAAACACCATCTCCTGAATTAGTTGAATTGACTTACGTCAGCCAGCCGGCTGAGGAGATGTCATTTTTAGGGTTGATGCGCCTTCTGTATCACTCCTATCTGCGCAATCAAGCCCTCGGAATCACTGGTGTTCTGATATTTGAAGATCAGAAATTTGGCCAAGTAATTGAAGGCCCTGCTAATTTAATTGATGGCTTATGGGAGAAGATTCAAAAAGACGATCGCCACAAGAACGTCAAGTTAATTGCTCGTAAATCGATTGAGCGCCGTAGCTTTTTAAAGTGGACCATGATTTTTCAGGGCAATGAAGAAATCGCCAGTCGCCTTCCCGAAGTCAAGGCTGCTGTAGAGCAGGGTGATTTTCCAAGCGATCACCCTCTGCTGGTTGCCTTGCGCAACGAAATCCAGCGCTAATTACTTAAGCATTAGTCGTTTTAATTGCGGCTGCCATTCGGTCTAGCGCTTGTTCCAATATGACTCGCTGGGTTCCAAAATTGAGCCGCACAAATTGCGGCGCATTAAATTGAGCGCCGGGCGATAGCGCAAGCCCAGCCCCTAAAAAAAGTGCGTGTGGGTCAGCGCAATTGAGGGCGCTGCAATCAATCCAGGCCAAATAACTCGCCTCCATCTTGGCTATTCGAAGTGGGGGCATGGTCTTTATACGAGCGGCTACATAATCGCGGTTACCTCGGAGGTAGTGCAGTAGGGATTGCCTCCAGCTTTCCCCGCCTCGCATCGCAGCCAGGGTTGCGGTATAAGCCAACAAGCCAGGATCGGTAATGGTGCGGTGTAAGTCGGTTTGCATTGCTGCGCGTAAGCTGGGATTTTCAGCAATGGCCCACGCTAAACCAATGCCTGGAAAATTAAATACTTTGTTGAGTGACATGAGGGTGACAGTACGCATCGAAATACTTTTACTGAGGCTGGCAATCGGGGTATGGCGTGCCTGGGAATCAAGTACTAAACCTGCATGAATCTCATCGGAGCAAATGAGGATATCGCGCTCTTCACAGAATACCGCGAACTGCTGTAATTCAGATTTGGTGTAAACGGTGCCACCCGGATTTTGAGGATTGCAAAGCATGGCTAATTTTGTATTGACTTCGCAAGATTGACTCAGCGTTTGCCATGGCAGAACCCATCGATCATGGCTCAGCATGAGGGGAATTTCAGTAAAGGGGCGGGGGCCTTCAGAGCAGGCTAAGCGCAGGTGGTGGTAAACCGGTTGCGGAACGATCAGGTGTTCCCCTGGGTTCGTTAGTTGGCGAACGGCAGTGTATAGCCCAGAAACGACGCTCGGTAAAATGACAATCCATTCAGGATCCACTTCCCAGCTGAATTGTTCTACTAGATAAAGTGCAATTTCATGGCGCAAGGAATCGGGTGCGTGGGTGTAGCCGAAGACCCCATGCTGTACACGTTGAGAAAGTGCTTCCAATACGCAAGGCGGTGATTGAAAATCCATATCCGCTACCCATAGCGGTATGACATCGCCAGCAGCGTAGCGATCCCAACGTATCGAGTCACTATTGCTGCGGTTTACAGGGGCGTCAAAATCATAAGGCATGGATTGATTGTACTGAGTGGGGGTAGACCACCATTTTCCGTCACTAAAGTAGTGGGCAAGCAAATACATCGATTTAAGGCTAACATTAAGCTATAAATTTAATTAAGAAAGCACCCTTCATGTTAAAAGCCCTCAGAATAAAACTAGCCCGTTGGATCTTGGGCGAGCACTGCGCTTGTTATAAGATGGGCTATCATCCGCTTGTCGATTTTCGTCAAAAAAGTGCCGATACCCAAGCAAAAGCTAAAGCACGTCAGGCCTAAGCTAATTCATTAAGGAAATGTAATGCGTAACAGTAAAGCAGTAGAAACAAAAAACAAGCTAGTCACCATTTATGGCGGATTAACGATCGCCTTCATTGTGATTTTTGGCGGAATCTCAGTCTTGTCTTGGTTTGTATCGGCACTGAATTTCTGATCCGATAGGTACTGCGTGGTGCGGCAGCAATATCATTTTTTATCGTTTGTTTGCTCACCTTGATGCCGCTCTCTTTTTTCGCGTTCCTTCCGCAGGTCGCGAAATTGCCACCAAGCAAATAGCACCACTCCGCCAAATACTAAAACGAGCTCAATCATAATGACTGTGGCGAATTCACTCATAGTCGACCTTTGCATTCTGCATAAGCAAAATAATACCGCTCATCTACTGTCCACGTGAAGATCTTTCTTACAGGCGCAACCGGCTTTATCGGAAGCCACTTTTTAGATAGCTGTTTGGCTCAGGGCCATAGCCTTGTCTGCTTGCTTCGCTCCAGTGCGCAAGCGAACTTAATCGAGGCAAAAGGGGCGCAGGCATGGGTCAGCAGCACTAATGATCAATCATCCTTAGTAAAAGCTTTGGCTGGAATGGATGTCCTAATTCATGCGGCGGGTTGCCGTGATTTAGCGGGACCCGTTTTGGCGTTTGAGCATAGCAATATCGATTTAACTCGTAGTCTAGTGGAAGCCGCTACGCAGGCAGGAGTGAAGCAGTTTATTTACATCAGCGCCGCATCGCTTGTGATGAGTGAGCCAACACCTATTTTGGATGCAACTGAATCCTACCCAGTTCGTATTCGTGATTATTTGCCCTATACCCGCAGTAAAGTGCTTGCCGAGCAGACTGTATTGGCTGCCAAAAATAGCGCGATGCGCGTAGTCATCCTTCGCCCCAGTTTTGTTTGGGGTAATGGCGATAGCGTCGATCGTGAAATTGGTCTAGCATCCAATCGCGGCCAATTTGGCTGGTTCAGTCAAGGCCGCTACCCCTTTGCAACGTGTTCGATTGCGAATTTGTGCGATGCATTGCAAGGGGCCATGCTCTATTCCCAATCGGGGCATATTTTTAATGTAAGCGATCGTGAACCCATTGAATTTCGGGCATTCATGCAGCAGCGGCTTGAAGCGGGTGGCTACCGCGTCCCTACGTTTTCAGTACCCAGAGCCTTGGCTTGGAGGCTTGGGGCTTTTACCGAGAATGGCTGGAAATACCTACCAATGCCGGGGAAACCGCCGATCGTGCGCGAAATGGTGCGATTGATGGGGTTTGCATTTACAGTCTCCATCGAGCGTGCCAATCATGAGCTAGGCTATACAGCGCCGCATTCCATCACAGCAGGAATGCAGGCTATTGCCAGCCATAAACTGGCTAAACAGGGCATTAGCCCCAAGAGTCAGCAATAATTGCTTGGAATTACTATAATTTAGCCATTGAAAAGAGCGGTATCCGTTCTTCGGTTTATCTGAGCTAGGAATTGCAATGCGCATTGAAGACAAGGATCCAGCACGGCATGCGGGAATTGAGTACCCGATGGAAGTGGGCGCCCCTGTTTTTGCGCCCATTAAGGTTACCGAAGAAAAAGACAAAGCAGTCAACGTAGCCCGCCAAAATGCCAAACAAGAATACGACCGCATTATGGAGCAGGCTACCGTCTTGATGAAACAAGCAAAGGCACTGCAGTCGCGCTTGGATGCCACAGAGCTAGTGCATGCTGCTAAGTTTGGCTTTAATCCAATTCATGGCAAAACCTATTTTCTGTATTACGACCAACGCAATCAAACGAATTTGCTATTGCAAAATGGCCCGCATGACTGGACTTGTGGCGTTCCGGCCAACTGGAACTACCTGATGACCGTCAAAAAACTGGGTGATAGTACCTGGGAGCAGGTCGAAGAAATAGTCGAGTAAATTTCGGCTTTTGCATTGACTTCCCCCGCAGTGACTGTAACTGCCCTTTATTGGTTTCGCTCTGATCTGCGATTGGACGACAACCCCAATCTGCTAGCAGCCTGCAATGCTGCCGGCGCAATTCTTCCAGTCTATATACACGCGCCGCAAGAGCATGTCATGTGGGGCTTTAATCGAATTAGCGAACACCGTACGCAATTTTTGCGTGACACCCTCGCCGATCTAAAGCAAAAGCTTACGCTGCTTGGTTCGGATTTGGTGGAATTGCAGTCACCGCAAGAGAGCGCGGCAAGCCGGGCAGAACGTTTAGTTGAACTAGCACAGCAGCACGGAATCAACACCATCTATTGTGAAGTAATTCAGGCACCAGAAGAAATGCAAGAGATTGCGCTTTTGAGGGCGGCCGGATTAATGGTGCATGCCCAGCTAGCCTCCAGCATGATTGCAATGTCTGACTTGCCCTTCACGCCAAAAGCAATGCCGGATCAGTTTACGCAGTTCCGTAATGCGATTGAAAAAGCAAAACAGCTGTTTACTAAGCCAGTTTCTGCTCCAACCCACATTCCGCCACTGCCGCTGAATTTCGATCGGTCTGCATGGACAAGCCGAGCATCAATAGCTTTAGCAACAGAGCATGTGCTACAAAGTCACCCTCATAGCTCGTTTCCGCACCTCAGTCCAGCATTTCGCGGGGGAGAGAGCGCTGCCCTTGCTCACCTGCAACAGTATTTAGAGCGTGCCTTGCCGCATTCATATAAAGCTACTCGCAATCAACTGCATGGCGTGGATTATTCCAGTAAGTTTTCTCCTTGGCTTGCCTTAGGGAGCATTTCAGCGCGTCGCATTATGCAGCAATTGAAGCAGTTTGAGGCCGACCGAGGAGCGAATGAAGGAAGTTATTGGTTGTGGTTTGAGCTACTTTGGCGGGATTATTTTCGCGTGCTCCACCTCAAATGGGGGCGGCAGCTGTATTGCGCGAGCGGCTTAAACCAGGCCGAGAAGCCGGTGCATAACGCTCGTGGATTTGCGCGGTGGTGCTCTGGGACAACAGGTGAATCGATTGTCGATGCCGGCATGCGAGAACTCAAAGGCAGCGGCTATCTATCCAATCGCTTGCGCCAAGTAGTGGCCAGTTACCTCATTTATGATTTGCATTCCGATTGGCGTGCTGGCGCAGCATGGTTTGAGTCGCAACTGCTGGATTACGATGTGTATAGCAATCAAGGAAATTGGCTCTACATTGCCGGCAGGGGAACAGATCCTCGCGGTGGGCGGCGCTTTAATCCGCAAAAACAAGCCCACGACCATGATCCGAGTGGAAGCTATCGCGCCTTGTGGTTAAGCGATTGATCGAGGCACAGCGCCGCCACAATAGTTTGGGCATGGATTTCAACGGTGAGCGCAATATCTTTTCCGTAGCCACCTGCCATGGCAATGGCGACCGGAACGCTACTTGCCGCCGCCCAGTCAAAGACCATTTGATCACGTGCCAGCATGCCTGCTTTCGTTAGACTGAGCTTGCCTAAGCGGTCATTTTCGTGGGGATCGGCACCAGCGAGGTAAATAATCAATTGCGGATCAAAAGTGGTTTTGACGGTATTGAGCGCCGTACTTAAAGCCGCTAAGTAGGGCGCGTCGCCACAGCCATCTGGCAGTGCTATATCCAGATTGCTTCTCTCTTTCTGAAAGGGGAAATTATTTTCACCATGCAGTGATAAGGTAAAAATACGTTCATCGTTTTCTAAAATAGCCGCAGTGCCATTGCCTTGGTGAACATCTAAATCAACGATAGCTACCCGAAATTGACTGCCTTGGGTTTTCTGCATGACGCGTGCAGCGATGGCAGCATCATTAAAAACACAAAAACCGCCGCCGCGATCTCGGTAAGCATGGTGAGTACCGCCAGCTAAATTAACCGCTACACCATCCAAGAGGGCCGCTTGACAGGCTGCAATGGTAGCGCCAGCCGAGCGCCGTGAACGTTCTACCATGCGCTGACTCCACGGAAAGCCAATGGCACGTTGCTCCGATTCACTGAGCTCACCCGCAACGACTTTCTGGATGTAGCTTGGTGTGTGGGCATACAGTAATTGGGTATCGCTAGCAGCCGGCGCCTCAAGCAGATTAATGTGGGGGTGCACTGCGATGGCTTCGCGTAGCAAGCGGTACTTTTGCATCGGAAAGCGATGGCCTTCCGGTAAAGGCAGAACAAAGTGGTCGGTGTAAAAAGCGTTCACAAAAGGACGATGACTTGAATATGAAAGACGCGTTGGGCTTAACTCAATTTGCTGCAAGGATGGCTTTTGCTACTCCTTGCCCACTGAGCCAGGCACCCTCGACGCGGCCACCCTGCAACCAGTCTCCGCAATAAGCAATGCGCTGATGCGAGTGGTAATGAAACTCGGGCTGATAGCTGGGTTCACTGCTTGCATAACGCCAGCGGTGAATAGCGTATTCATCTGGAGCTTGGCCACCCAGCGCGACAAAAGCGGCAATCATTTGCGGTGCAATGGTGAGGGGGTCGGCATCAATCTGATCTTGGCTCCATTGCGATTGCCCATGAATGGCCCATACCTCGGTACCCGTGCGTTGGGGTTTGGCATTATTGCGGGCAACCCAGCTCAGAATGCCCTCATTAATAAAGGCAGCTTCAAACGGCATATCGATTGCTTGATGAAAGCGTAGCATCATGGTCCAGCACCCTTCGGTTTTGGCCTGCTCATGAAGTCTTGCGATGCCAGGATAGACCGGCTGAGTTAGGCTGAATGCCTGGGGTGCTGGTAATGCCACAACCAAGCAATCTGCTTGGTAATCCAAAAGACCATGCTCCACCGTTTGCAGTTGCCAGTGGCCCTGAGTTTGGCTTACTTTATTCACAGTATGGCTTGTTTGTATTGCGAGGGATTGGGCCATATGGTGGGCAGGAGAAGTCATCCACGGGGTGCCCACATAGCGCGCATCGCTTGGTTTACTCTGCTGCCAGGTCTGATTTTCGTAGACCCCAACGGGGGTATGCCATTGCGCCGCAGCACCAGCTTCAATCCACTTAGCTAATTGCTTCTGAAAGGCGGGGTCGCGCGCAGTAAAGTAACGCGCGCCATGGTCACATTGCCAGCCATCGCCTTTACGGGTGCTCATGCGCCCCGCAACACCCCGGCTTTTTTCAAATACGGTAACGTCCATACCGGCTCTATCTAAAGCGTCTGCACAGCTCAGGCCGGCCAAGCCGGCGCCGATGACAGCAACCCGACTTTTTTTCTCTTTCCTAGGTAGAATCAACGCCATAGTGCTATTTTATTAACGGAGTCTGTAATGAGCGATATTGATAAGCGGTGTTGTGGGTCTGGCGTATGCATTATCAATGAGGCAGGTGAGTGTTGGTGTGGTCAGCGCTGGGATGGAAGCAAGATGAGTTTTGTGCCGCTGGATAGTGGTTCGGCAAGCGAAGCTAAATCACTCTCGAGTAATGCAGCGCCTTCAGACAATCAAAGCCATTCTGGACTGAATAAGCAATCCTAGACCTGCAGCTTTGGCTCCGATGGAATGCAGGAACGGCCGGCTTGAGATTCGGCTTGCTTGAGCCAGGCTGGCTTTGCACCCTTAGCGCTCTCGCCTAGCGCTCGAAATTGTTCTGGTGTCAGCCGCTTTTCTAGCGCGCCGATAAAACAGCTGCAGTAGGGCTTAAAGTCGGCATCGCTGAGTTTGTCTTTCAGCCCCTGATGAATCGAGCGTTGCTGCTGGATGCATTGTTGGGTGTAGAGCTCATTTGGTTTCGGGGTACTTTGCGCGAGCGCAAGGCCGATGCTCATAAAGTACGCAGTGCCAATTAATCCAAGGGCTTTAATAAGGTGGTGCATTGTGCCGTTCCAGTCGGTGTATGGGTTCAATTACGGATGAAATGAGCTGTGCAGCTGTGGTCTTGCGACCTGGCAAATCAAAGCTAATTCACGTGAACCCATACTAGGGTAGTTAACGGATTCTTGCTGCTTGGTAGCGTAAAAATGCTTTTCTACCAGCCAATAGGGCACTAAAAACCATTACTGCTGTAGCGAAAAATTGTTTCATGGGGTTCTTTCAAGGTAGATTAAGCAACATTTAAGGGAAAACCCTTAGTTCCACTATACGCTTTTTTCCCAGCAGGTGGATTGACCCCTTAAAACCATCGGCACAGTAGTTTTATTCTGCGTTTTGCAATGCATTTTCAATGTCATTGGCAATACTGGCTGGGGTATCCGCAGAGCCATAGCGGCGAATCACTTGACCCTTGCGGTCAACTAAAAACTTGGTGAAGTTCCATTTGATCGCCTCGGTACCCAAAAAGCCAGGGGCGCCGTGTTTCAGGTACTCAAATAATGGGTGGGTAGCGCTGCCATTGACATCGGTTTTTTCAAACAAGGGGAAATTGACCTGATAGCTCGTGCTGCAAAATTGCTCGATCTCTGCTGCCGTGCCAGGCTCTTGCCCGCCAAATTGATTGCATGGAAAGCCCAGTACCTCCAGTCCGCGATCCTGAAATTGCGTATACAGACTTTGCAGTCCAGTGTATTGACTAGTAAAGCCACAGTGACTGGCCACATTCACAATCAGCAGGACCTTGCCAAGGTAGTCATGCATCTGTTCTGTTTCACCATTGAGTCGGGTGAGATTAATGTTCGGCAGCATGGAATTTTCCCTTCCTTGAATTGAGCCCATAGATACGTTGATAGGAGTGGGCGGCGACTCCATTTTGCAATGCCTTACGAACTGGTTTTGCAATTAGCTTAATCGCAGACTGGACTGCTATTCGCTCTAGAGCAGATGGTGTCTTGCGCTGAATCAGCGGAAAGACCCAGTCGGGTAAATTCATAAAACCGGCTTTACTGACGAGGCGCACAAAGGGCCGTGAGCCCGGACTACTGGGGTATTCATCGAGCAGGTTGATAATGGTGCGGGCACGCTCGCCATAGTGCAGCTCCGGTAAATACGCAGTAATCGCCTCGTCTGTGGCGCTGGCAGTATCTGGGAGATTCGTAGCGCCAAGTCGGTTGCCAATCAAACGCATCTCAGCAAAGTAGCGATCCATGTTCATCTGCGATACCTGGGGATTGCGATAGCGCAGGTAAGCATGCATAAAACTACTGGTTTCAGTCAGGTGTACCCAGTTAAGTAGATGGGGATCGCTGGCGCTGTAGGGTTTACCAAATTCATCTACACCTGTGATGTGCTTATGAATGCGATTCACCTTATCAATCATCTGGTTTGCCATGGCGCTCGGGCCATAGGTTGTAGCGGCAATAAAGTAAGCGGTGCGACCAAGGCGACCCTGCAAGTCGCGCCGAAAGCTCGAGTGATCCCAAACTCCGGCCAGCGCACCTGGGTGCAGTGCTTGCAAGATGAGCGATGCAATACCGCCCACCATCATTGCCATAAAATCGGCATGCACTTCCCATGGCATGGAGTCTGGACCCAGCAAACCTGGGTCACCAGCAGGCGTTAAGAAAGCAGTAGGTGGACTACTGCTACTCACTAACTGGCGCACCATCTGCTGAATCAATAGATCTACCATGAAATTAAATTACCCAAGGCAGGTAATTGGCATCAATGCAGGGTTGAATTTAAATCAACGCCATCCTCAAGTAATTCATGAATTAAATCAAGGCGTAGCCTGGGGTTGTCTTGCATCAGTAAGTGATTTTTTTGAGTAACCGACAGTGGCAAAATTTCAGCGAGTCGATTCGAGACCCAAGCGCAATCATTCAAGTGATATGGCTCTTGAAACGGCAGTTGGCTTTCGAGTAGACCTTGCTTTTCTACCGAGCTAATAATTTCAGACAGTAAAAGTGCCGTATCACTTAACTCATCGGGTATGGGCATGACAGGATCGCTCGCAATGAGTTGGACCTCACCCATCCACAAACCACTTTTTTCACGCTTTGACTGGAGGAGAGAAAATCGAGATTGACCAATCGAGCGGGTCATATACAGGGCGGGCTGGATTGGATCAAACTCAATAATCTTTGCTAAGGTGCCAAATTTAGACAGGAGGATGTCGGGTTGTGCTGGGCTTTGTATTTCAGTGCCCTCCTCAATGCCGACAATGCCAAATAAGGCCTGATTTTTAAAACAGGTTTTCATCATATCGAGGTAGCGCACCTCAAATATTTTCAGTGCAATGACACCATCCGGAAATAAAACCGTTTGCAGGGGAAATAAGGGAATCCAAAATGGTTTAGGAAGATCGTGCATCCGTTTAATGTACTGGATCTGTACGGATTTTGCTGAAGAGGCTAGTAAGCCTGTTTCAGGCAATCACTTTCGATAAAATGTCCTCATGGCGCTTAGACCATGAAGGAATTCCTGATGCTTGGTTATTCAAAACCTGCGCCATAAAATCAAGGCTGAGCTCTTGGGTGGCTTCCTTCACCTGCTGATTGAGAACGGCTCCACCACTACGAGTTCGGTCAGTAAACATGCTGTGTGAGCCGCCTTCAAAAACAGCCAAGGCTTTTCGCTGGCTACCAATGGCTTCAAAAATGGCGAGGCGATCCGGATAGCCACTAAAGTAGCCCGGAATCTGGATATTGTCTTCTGTAGCGGTAATGTGCAGGGTGGGAAGTTGTATAGGCTGCAGAATGGAATCCACGGTTTTTTGACCGTAAAAGCGGGGCGCTGAAATCACAATAGCGGCTTTAATGCGCGCATCACTCAGATCAACGGGTATGTCATCGCGACTGACGCGTGCACCGGAGGCAAGTAGCGTGGTATTGGCGCCATAAGAGTGCCCGGCAGCAATAATCTGATTGGGGTTGATTATTTGACCTAGTGGATCTTCCAGTATGCGCGTCAAGGCAAAGCGTAAATCAAATACCCGATCAATTGCCTCTTTTTCCTGAGCCGCCTCTTGCAGTCTGGATACCAAGTTAAAGGGATTGCCAAACCAGATCGAGCGGTCACTACCGACGTGCTGGACGTGCAAGCTAGCTAGACCATGGCTTGCCCAATAACTTCCCAAGTAGCTGTAGCCCAAACGAGAGCCACCAATACCGTGGGAGAAAATAATCATGGGAACAGGGGCTGCGGAAGACGCTGCAGTCGGCTGATAGAGCCGAATGGGCACAGGGCGATCACGTACACCATCAACCCAGTCAAGGTCATGGATTTGAAACCCAGCCGTAACAGCACCTCCGGGTAGTGGATATAGGGCAAGCGAAGGCGCGGCCACCAGCAATGCCGCAGCCGGAAGTTGCTTTAAGAGTTGCCTTCGGGAAAATTTAGTCATACCCAATTCTATTTGGCTTTTGCAAATCAAGCAGGGGGTCGATTGCAGCAAATGCCTTATTTAGCGCTGCGTCGGCGCCGTGCTAAAAATTGCACTAAACGAAAGTGACTAAAACCCATAACCAGCGCAAATACCGCCACTGAATACTTCATTTCAATGCCGGTCAGTGATTGGGCGATGGTCGCAAACAAGACAGACCACAGCATGATGCTAAGGTAAGACACGATAATTAAGGGCTCTTTTATGCGCGAACCATCAAATGCTTTGGTGTATGCCACGGCGATGGGTGCCAATGAGAGAAGCAGGTAAAGAAAGATTTTCATGGCTTGATATTGAACCGTATTACTGCGTTTGACAATGGCTAGCCCTTGCCTTACTTGGCGCCGTCTATAATCCACTCTGCGAGCACTTTGGCATTTGCTTCACTTAATTTGGTATTGGCGGGCATAACCACCACGCCCCATGCACCGCTTCCGCCCAAGCGAATCTTAGTAGCCATTGCCTCAATGACTTGAGCGCGAGGTTGGTTTTGATAACGCGCTGCAATTGCTTTGTAAGAGGGCCCCACTACCTTACGATCCATTGCATGGCAACCCATGCAAGTGCTTTTCTTGGCTAAATCAGCCGACGCATGCGCCAGGTTTGGTAGCGCCGCAAATAGTCCCAGCGCCAGGCCGAAGGTAAAAATGGAGTGGGTTTTTAGATGGATCATAAACACCACTTTACAAGGATTTCGGGCAAGTAATAACCCCATGCACCAGCCCCTTATTGGCTAGGCTCAATCTGAAAAAGTTACAACGTGATCCGCGCCTAAGCGGATACCAATTTTCTCGCCAATGTGGTGATCGTGATGGCTAGGTACATAGGCAAAGACCTCTTGGCCTGAGCTGAGCTTGAGCGTATATAAAAAGTCAGCGCCCCGAAAGGTTTTCCGAATCACCTCAGCCAATAACGGACTAGCATCATCGTGCTGAATATCATCGGCTCGTAGTAGTACGTCGACTATCCTGCCAATCGGATCGTGGTGATTGTTGTCCAGTTTGAGTTTGCCAAGCTCGATTTCAACCATGGCATTGTCTTGGATTGCGCCCTTCACAAATACGCCACGGCCAATAAAATCGGCGACGTAGCGATTGATGGGTTGATGATACAAATCGTAGGGTGTATCCCACTGAATGATGTTGCCGTCATTCATGACGCCGATGTAGTCGGCAATGGCGAATGCTTCAAATTGATCGTGCGTTACTAAGAGGGCAGTTACGCCATTGTTTTTTAAGATATCCCGCATCTCAGAAGCAAGCCGCTCACGTAAATCAATATCAAGGCTGGAGAATGGCTCATCGAGCAAAATCAAATCGGGCTCTGGTGCCATGGCCCGTGCTAATGCAACCCGTTGCTGTTGACCACCACTGAGCTCATGGGGATAGGCTTGGCTTTTATCCGCGAGCGCCACCTTACCAAGCCAATCCATAGCGACACTACGACGTTGGCTGGCTGGTAAGGTGTTCAGACCAAACATCACGTTCTCAATCACGGACAAGTGCGGAAACAAGGCGAAGTCCTGAAACACCATACCCACCCGGCGCTGACTCGGGGCTAGTTGTACTGAAGGGGAGCTAACAACCTTGTCGTGTAACTTAATTTGCCCGTGTTGTAAGGGCTCAAAGCCACAAATAGCCCTTAAAACGGTCGACTTACCGCAGCCTGATGGCCCCAATAGGCAGGCAATGCCACCCGACTCAAGCTGAAGATTGAGGTCATGAACGATGCGCAGCCAGCCCTTGCCATCCGGTTTGGGGTAGGCAATCTCGATTTCTTCAAGTGAAAGTAAGGGCTTTACTGGATTCATCCCTATAATTTTCGCATTAACCGGCTAAATCCACCGGATTCTTTAAAGCTAGTTCTTACGATTGCCCCCAAAATGAGTCGAATAGTTGTACTGATCGCATTATTACTCTCCTTGCCTTTGCTTGGATTGGGTGTCCCTTTTCTGTTTCCAGAGAGCGTTCCGGGCGGAGCGAGTGCTGTGGGTCAAGGCACTTTGGCTCACCTTTGGGAATTTGTTTTGGGCGACTACTTGGTATCGACCATTATTTTGCTGGTAGGTGTTGGAGTTGGTGTATTCATTCTTGGGGTCGGTAACGCATGGTTAGTTGCCAACTACCAATTCCCGGGCAAGCGCATTTTTGAATGGTCCTTGATTTTGCCCCTGGCGGTACCAACTTATGTGATGGCGTATTTATTTGTGGATATGTTGGAGTTTGCTGGCCCGATTCAAACTGGATTGCGCCATGCTTTGGGTCTTGAACGCCTGTGGTTTTTTCCAGATCCCCGATCCCTAGGCGGCGCTATTTGGGCTTTTTCATTCTGCCTTTTCCCCTATGTGTATTTGATTGCACGCACCGCTTTTTTAGATCGCAGCGGGCGCTTAGCCGAAGTTGCTGAAACCCTCGGCTACAGCGGATTTCAGGCTTTCTATAAATTGGTACTGCCAATGGCACGCCCCGCTATTTTTGCGGGTATGGCACTAGCATTGATGGAAGTGTTGGCTGATTACGGCGCAGTCTCTTATTTTGGTGTGCAAACATTTGCAACCGGTATTTTTCGGGCGTGGCTTTCTTTTGGTGATCGCTTAGCTGCCGTGCAACTCTCGTTGGGCTTATTGGCATTCGTGCTAATTATTTTTTATGTCGAGCAACACAATCGTGCGCGGCTTCGCTATGCCACGTCGGGCAGCGTGCCGCGTGCAACGGTGGCGAAACAGCTAAGGGGAAAAAAAGCGTTTTTGGCTTTTTCAATGTGCGGACTTACCTTACTGTGCTCTTTTATATTACCGGTGTTTGGTTTACTGCAGTTGCAGTGGGAGCAGGGAATTAGTGTGGATGCACGCTACACTGCGTGGCTCACGAACTCACTGTGGCTAGCAGGTATAACCGCAATTATTTCAGTCGTATGCGCCCTGTTTTTAGCTTACTTTGCGCGGGCATCGAAAAGCGCCATGATGCGCTGGGTCAACCGTTTACTGGGTTTGGGTTACGCCTTGCCAGGCGCGGTACTGGCGGTTGGCATTCTTTCTTTGCTGGGCCTGATTGAAGCGGCGTGGATTATGTCAGCTACGGTTTGGGTATTAATTTATGCTTACCTGATTCGGTTTTTATCATCCAGTTTACAAAGCGTTGAAACGGGTTTATCCCGCATTACTCCGGCCATGGACGGCACTGCAGCCTTGTTAGGTGCATCGCAATGGCAGACCATGACGCAGGTTCATTTGCCTTTACTTAAGCGCAGTTTACTGACTGCCGGCCTATTTGTTTTTGTCGATGTAATGAAAGAGCTGCCCGCCACTTTACTATTGAGGCCTTTCAATTTCGATACCTTGGCAGTCGCTACTTATCAATTGGCTGCCGATGAGCGCTTGTCAGAGCTTGCCTTGCCTTCCCTGACGATTGTGTTGGCAGGCCTGATACCGGTGATCCTGTTATCGCAGGCAATGTCCAAGCCGCGCGCGTATTAGCCGCGACCCACGTAAGGCATATTAGTTGCCATAATTGTCATGAACTGAATGTTGCTTGCCAGTGGAAGCTCTGCCATGTGCAGCACCGCTTGGCCGACATGATCCACGTCCATGCGCGGCTCTACCTTGGTTGAGCCATCGGCTTGAATAATACCAGCAGCCATCTTCTCAGTCATTTCGGTAGCAGCATTGCCAATATCAATTTGGCCGCAGGCAATATTAAATGGGCGTCCATCCAAGGAGATTGATTTGGTGAGGCCGGTAATCGCATGTTTGGTTGCGGTGTAAGGGGCTGTCATGGGCCGCGGTGCATGGGCAGAAATCGAGCCGTTATTAATGATGCGACCGCCTTGCGGGTTTTGTGCTTTCATCATGCGAATCGCTTCTTGAGAACACAAGAAAGCACCGCATAAATTACTGTTGACGGCATTCATCCACTGCTCATAGCTTAAGTCTTCCATTGGGATAGCGGGAGCGCCTGTGCCAGCATTGTTAAAGAGGACGTCGATCCGACCCCATTTGGATTTTAGGGCGCGAAAAAGGCTTTGAACCTCTGCTGGCTTACCAACATCGCAAGTGACTGCAAGGCAATTGCTATCGTTACCACCAATCTGTTGAATTGCAGCTTCCAGAGCATTCAAGCGGCGTCCAGTCATGACAACACAATAGCCGCTACCGATCAGGGCTTTGGCAGCTGCTCGGCCAATGCCGCTGCCGGCGCCAGTGACGAGGGCAACGCGAAGGGGGGAGGTATTCATGGAGCGCTTTCTCAAGTGATGCATTCGGAAACTGGTATCTTAGCGTGAAAACAGAGCCGTCTCCGTAGGTCAGGGCATAATCCAAAAAACACCGCAGATCATGAACCGCATACAAGGACTCCGCTATAACCCATATGCCTTATTGGCCATATTGCTGCTGTTCATCGTATTTGTATTTGGCGTACTGTGGTCCCTGATTCCAGCACCACCCAAGTCGATTGCGATGGCCACTGGATTTCAGGATGGCTTGTATTACCGTTTTGGTGAGCGTATGCAAGCGTCCCTAAAAAAGGAGGGGGTGGAGCTGCAGGTACGCACCACTGGCGGCACGCTCGATAACCTGGCTTTATTGGCTGACCCTAAATCGGGCGTGGATCTAGCGATGATTCAGGGCGGTGTTGCGGATGTAGCTCAGTACCCTCATTTGGTATCCATTGCCGGGATGTTCTATGAGCCAGTATGGGTTTTTTATCGTGAGGCGAGTTTTAAAGGAATTCCAGATGGCCTAACCTTGCTCACTCAGCTGAAAGGCAAGCGCGTTTCAATTGGAAACCCAGGTAGTGGGACAAACTCGATTGCAAAAGTTTTACTAGAAACCAGTGGCATGCAATCAGCGGATCTGGATATGCAGACCCTGACACCGCAAGAGGGGGCCAGTAAATTAGCTGCAGGCCAACTGGATGCGGTATTTGTGGTGGCTGCCTCCGAGGCGCCCTTACTGAATGGCTTTTTTAACTTACCCGGTATTCAGCTGATGAATTTTGTTCAGGCAGATGCGTATACCCGTGCTTTGCCTTTTCTGACCACGGTTGAAGTGCCGCGGGGGCTACTGAGTATTGAGAGTGATCAGCCGCGATTAAGTCGGCACATGATTGCTGCTACCGCAACCTTAGTTGGCCGTGAAACCATTAGTCCCGCGATTGTCAGCTTGCTCTTGCAAAATGCCCAAGGCGTTTTGAAATCCTACTCTCGCTTACAAAAGCCAGGTGAGTTCCCCTCTACTAATGGCCTTGATTTTCCATTGCAAATTGATTCTGAAATCTATTTAAAAGATGGCCCATCATTTTTACATCGCCATTTGCCTTTTTGGACAGCAGTTTGGGTCGGACGCTTTGCACGAGTTGGCATTCCGATCTTAGCCATTTTGATTCCCTTGATTGCCTATGTTCCAGCACTTCGCGAATTAAGTTTGCGTATTCGCTTATCACGCATTTATGCTGAGCTAAAGGTAATAGAACGGAGCGCCGCAGATCCCGCCACGCGCGAGCAAAATAGACGGGCATTGGCAGAAATACAGGCCCGGGTTAATGCCATGAAGGTCTCTGCTCTTGAGTCAAAAGAGCATTACGACTTAAAGGGGCACGTCAATATGGTGCGAGAACGCCTAAAACACGAGTCGTGACAGCAAACGCTTCGATGTCCTAAAATAGAGCAGTGAATCTTTCTCCGCCGTTAACGCATACACAGCAGCTCGCTCCTGCAATCCAGCAGGATGGTTTTGCAATAGCTGCGGCCGCATCGATCGCGGAGTTAACGAATCGAAGCATTGCCGACTTAAATAATTTAGGTGAATATTGGCAAGACTTGCCACGTGACCCCTATTTAAAGGATGGTGGGCGCTATCGATTCCGTCGCCATGCTAGTTACACGCTCAGTGGGTCTGAACTCACCATGGTGCCGCATCGAGCACATTGGCAGTCACTGGACTATAACGCTCTGCATGGCGGTATTGAGCGCTGGTTCGAGCCAATCACGCAGGCCCTAGCGAGCAATTTAGCCTGGCAGGCCGTGATAAAAAATACTGCCGGGCTGCTCAGTTCCATAAAGCCAGTCAAAACATGGTTTATTGAAGCCCATCAATTTCGGATTGATACCAGTGATGGCATTGGTAGGCCAACCCCAGAGGGCGCCCACCGCGATGGCGTCGATTTTGTGGGTGTATTTTTAATCAATCGCCACGGTATTAAAGGCGGCGAAACGCGTATTTTTGAGGTCAACACATCTGCGGGATTGCGCTTTACCTTAACTGAGCCCTGGTCCGTTTTGCTGATGAACGATGCGCGCATGATTCATGAAACAACGCCAATTCAGCCAACCATGCCGCATGGTTATCGCGATACCTTGGTACTGACTTTTCGATCAAATGGGTTTCAGGATTCTCCTAAAGTCAATCAATAACAACAATAGCGAACCTCATCTGTGTCTACGTTTGCCGGAAAGTTACCGTGTACTCCCCTAATGTTAGTTGCGCAGATTTGCGCCTTACTCGGGTTTGCCTGTTATGCCGTTACCTTAACCACACTGCAAATCGAGTGGGACCTCAGTAATTTTGAATCTGGCCTAATCGCCAGCGCCTATTTCTTTGGATATATCTTAGTTGTACCGCTGGCAACCGTGCTCACTGACCGCGTTGATGCGCGCAAGATCTATATCCTTGGCGGACTGTCAGGGCTTATCGGTTTATTGGGTATGGGCCTCTTTGCATGGGATTTTTATTCTGGATTTTTCTTTATGGCTTTAAATGGCGCCGGCCTAGCCGGTACCTATATGCCGGGTCTCAAAGTATTGTCAGATCGCGTACAGTACGGCAACGTCACGCGGCACATCTCCTTTTACACCGCTTTTTTTGGAATCGGTGCTGGATTGTCTTATCTAATTTCAGGCTGGATATTAGAAGCCTTAGGATGGAAGGCTGTATTTGAGTGGATTACACTTGGCCCCCTTGCTGCATTGCTGATTGTTTGGCTGCTCATTCCAGCTTTAAATAAACCCGAATGGCACGGACCAATGGCGATACGGATCAGCGATGTATTTCCATTAAAAAAATGGCAGATGGTACTGCAAAATAAAGAAGCATCAGGTTATATTTTAGGATATACCGCCCATTCCCTTGAGTTGTTTGCTTCACGCAGTTGGTTGGTGGCCTTTTTTGCATTTTGCACGGCGTATACCGGCGAAGTTTTTTTCTTAGCCGCCACGACCTTGGCTGGCGTGATTAATTTCTTTGGCGTTCCTGCCTCCATATTAGGCAATGAAATGGCAATTAAATTCGGCCGGCAAAATTGGATCTGTTTTGTGATGCTCACCAGTGCTATTTTGGGCATTGCACTGGCTGCAGCCACCGGTCAGGGCTGGTGGGTGATTGCCTTGCTTGCTACAGGGCACTCGATTTTCATTATGGCTGACTCGGCTACTTTGACAGCAGGGCTAGTGACCAGTGCACAGCCGCAGATCAAAGGTGCTGCCATGGGCCTACACTCCCTGATGGGTTTTGGTGGTGGTTTATTAGGCCCAGCCATTTTTGGCTTTGTGCTTGACCTGTCGGGGTCTCAGGCATCGCAGTCGGCTTGGGTGTGGGCTTATTTTTCGATTGTGATTTGGGGAGTGCTCTTTGTGTTTTATGAGCGCCGCAATGGATGGTCCAGTCGAAAATCCAATTCGCCCCCTACATGAAATGAATTCAATAGAAGCGTGTTATCACTGCGGTAATACGATTGCAGAAAATACACACCTAAATGTGGAGCTGGGTGGCAACGTGCGCCCATTCTGCTGTTCTGGATGCGTGGCGATTGCGCAAACCATTCATGGTGAGGGACTGGAAGTCTTTTATGCTCGGCGAGTGCCAGGCGATAAGCCGGATGCGGATGACATTAGTGATGCAATACCGGAGCGACTGCTGCCCTATGATGACCCGCTCTTACTTGCGCGCTTTACTAAATCCATCGGCGATACCCAGCTAGAAACTACCTTAAAGTTAGAAAAGATCCGCTGCGCTGCTTGTGTATGGCTATGCGAACATTTTTTGAAACGGATACCAGGCGTACACGATGTCCAAATTAACTATGCAACGCAAAAGGCCCGCATTCAGTTTGATCCGAGGCAGGTCAGCTTGGCTGGTTTATTGCATGCGATAGAGCGAATTGGTTATGGCGCTTGGCCGTTTGAGCCTTCGCTTGCGATTGAAATGGCCAAGAAAGAGCGGCGGCAATTGCTCGCCCGCTTGGGTGTAGCGCTATTGGGCATGATGCAGGTCATGATGTATGCATGGCCTACTTATTTGGGCGATAGTGACATCAGTGCGGAATCTGAACTGCTACTCAATTGGGCAAGTTGGGCATTAACCATCCCGGTTTTGGTCTATTCGGCAGGACCCATCTTTCAGTCTGCATGGCATAGTGTGCGGCTCTTTTGGCCGAGCAGGATGCTGGGCATGGATGTGCCAATTGCGTTAGCGCTAGCACTGGCATTCATTGCGGGCACTATTAATTTAGTTAATGGTTCTGGTGAAAGTTATTTTGATTCGATCACCATGTTTATTGCATTTATTCTGGGCGCGCGCTACATCGAATTACTAGCACGCCAGGATGCGCAGGGCGGGGCAGAAGCGCTTGCTAAGCAGTTACCTGCCACCTGCGAGCGCTTTATCGATTACCCCAAATCGACCGAGCTGAAATCCGTCCCCGTCGTTAAATGCCAAATAGGGAACTATTTGCGTGTGCCGGCAGGTGCCGTGATACCGGCCGACGGTAGTCTCGTTGAGGGTGAATGCAGCCTCGATGAATCACTGCTGACGGGTGAATCAAAGCCGATTCGAAAGCAGATTGGCGACACCTTATATGCAGGGACGCATAATATTCAAAATCCATTGGTGATGATAATCACGGCGGTAGGGCAATCAACCCGCATTGCTGGCATTGCCTCTTTACTGGATAACGCCTTGCAGGCCAAGCCTGCAGTGCTTGGCTTGGCTGAAAAATGGGCGGGTCATTTCGTTCTTTTTTTGATTGCCAGTGCCGTTTTATCGACGGCTGTTTGGCTCATGATTGATCCTAGTAAAGCGTGGACTGTTCTGGTTGCTGTTTTAGTGGCAAGCTGCCCTTGCGCGCTCTCCCTTGCAGTACCTACTGCTATGGCAGCATCCCAGGGAGCTGTTACTAAACTCGGCCTATTGATTGTGCGCGGTCATGTGATGGAAAGCTTGGTAAAGGTAACGGATATTGTTTTAGATAAGACCGGTACATTGACTATGGGTGAGCCTGAGTTAACAGAGGTCGAATTGTTCAGAGCCGATATCGATCGATCGATGGCGCTTGCGATTGCTACGGGACTGGAGGAAGGACAATCTCACCCTTTAGCGCTAGCATTTGTTCGTGCCGCACATCAAGCAGGGCTTGCCCCCAATTCACCTGGAATCCTAGTCAATAATCAACTAGGTTCTGGAGTACGTGCTGGCAACTTTGTTTTAGGTAGCCAAATGTGGATGCAGTCGCTCGGCCATATGAAGGATCCTATGCATCGGCATTCTGGCGAGTATGGCACTGTTTTCTTAGCCGATGAACAAGGTTTAATTGCCCGCTTCGTATTTTTAGATACGCCAAGGGCTGGCGTTAGTGAATTACTTGCTATGGCCAAGCGTCGCAGTATTACAGTGCATATGGTGTCCGGTGATGATGCTACGACGGTAAGTTGGTGGGCAAACTATTTTGGCATTACACAGTTCCACAGCGCCATATCACCTGAAGGTAAGTATGCATTTATTGAGGCTCTTCAGGCCGATGGCCGAATCTGTTTAGCAATTGGCGATGGCATCAATGACGCACCCCTATTAGCGAAGGCCAATGTTTCAGTAGCAATTGGCTCGGGCTCACCGCTGGCCTCTGCTAGTGCCGATGCCATTCTCACCGCCACCTCCTTAGCACCACTAGCCAAAGCACTCTTGATGGCAGATCGCACAAAAGCCGTCATTCAGCAAAGCCTATTGTGGGCCTTCATTTACAACGTCGTAGCAATACCGGTGGCAATGATGGGCTGGGTTAATCCTTGGGTTGCGGGTATCGGCATGGCTTTATCTTCGCTAGCCGTTACCCTGAATGCGTGGCGGCTGCGTAAAGTGTAGTTTGCTCGTTCATATTCCGTGCAGCAGGTGATTGCGCTAGACTGCGGTAATGGAAAGCCTGCTCCTTTTAATACCGTTGTCATTGCTACTAATTGCGTTTTTGGCCTATCTCTTTTATTGGGCTGTAAAAACCGGGCAGTTTGATGATTTAAATGGGCCAGGCGAAGCCATTTTGATGGATGACGACGCGCCTAAAGCAGAAAAATTAAATCCTGTTCCTGATCTCAAGTCAAAGCCTAAATCCCGTTAGTAATCGCCAGTTACAGCAAATAAGTTAGCCCGCCAGAGCAATTAGGCTGAGCTCATTTGATATAGATCAAATTAGCAATACACCCTTAAATCGATAATAAATTGCGCTGTTGAGCATTATTTAAGGCGGCTTATCGCCACGATTTGCATAAGGGAGAAGCCATGGACAGCACCGTGGGTAGTTACCAAGATCACTTCAATTACAAGGTGGTTAGTCAGTTCGCGATTGCGACCATCGTTTGGGGTATTGTGGGCATGCTCGTCGGAGTGATACTGGCGGCGCAATTGGTTTGGCCTGAAATTACCTTTAATATCGCCTGGCTGAGTTATGGACGTTTGCGCCCACTGCATACCAATGCGGTTATCTTTGCATTTGGCGGTAGTGCGCTGTTTGCGACCTCTTATTACATTGTCCAGCGCACCTGTCAGGTGCGCTTATTTTCCGATAAATTAGCAGCCTTTACCTTCTGGGGTTGGCAGGCCGTCATTGTTGCCGCTGCAATTACCTTACCCTTAGGAATTAGTACCTCGAAAGAGTACGCTGAGCTTGAGTGGCCGATTGATATCTTAATAACGGTAGTGTGGGTTGCCTACGCGGTAGTCTTCTTTGGCACCATCATGCAGCGCAAAACAAAACACATTTATGTATCAAACTGGTTTTTTGGCGCTTATATTTTGACCATCGCGCTTTTGCACATTGTCAATAACATTGAAATGCCAGCAAGTCTTTTTAAGTCTTACTCGGCTTATTCGGGTACACAAGATGCAATGATTCAGTGGTGGTATGGGCATAATGCCGTCGGTTTTTTCTTGACCACCAGCTTTTTGGGAATGATGTATTACTTCATTCCAAAGCAAGCGGAGCGCCCAATCTATTCCTATCGTTTATCGATTGTGCACTTTTGGGCCCTGAACTTTACCTATATGTGGGCTGGGCCGCACCATTTACAGCATACCGCTTTGCCAGACTGGACACAGTCTTTGGGTATGGTTTTTTCAATCATCCTGCTCGCGCCATCATGGGGCGGCATGATCAACGGCATTATGACGCTTTCGGGCGCCTGGCATAAATTACGCAGTGATCCGATATTGAAGTTCTTGGTTGTGGCGCTGTCCTTCTATGGCATGTCGACCTTTGAGGGCTCGATGATGTCGATTAAGACCGTGAATAGCCTTTCCCATTACACCGATTGGACTATTGGCCATGTGCATTCTGGAGCGCTCGGCTGGGTGGCGATGATTACTATTGGCTCGCTTTATTACCTGATACCGCGCCTTGTTGGAAAAAAGGACATGTACAGCACACGCTTGATTGAGCTTCATTTCTGGATCGCAACTTTGGGTGTGGTTATTTACATTGCGGCGATGTGGATTGCTGGTGTGATGCAAGGTTTAATGTGGCGCGCTTTTGAGCCAGATGGCACTTTGACTTATAGCTTTGTTGAATCAGTCAAGGCAACCTATCCCTTCTATGTCATTCGTTTGATTGGCGGCCTATGCTACTTAGGCGGCATGCTCCTGATGGCATACAACGTCTACAAGACGCTTCACAACAAGAGGTTCATTGACGCGCCTATACCTGCGCCGTTAGTGATGGCCCATTAAGGAGAAGAAAATCCATGTCTAAGCCATCCAAATTCTTTTCCCATGAAACCTTTGAGCGCAATATTGGTTGGTTGATTATTGCCACGATTGTGGTGGTGTCAATAGCCGGTTTAGTGCAAATTGTGCCTCTGTTTTTTCAGCACTCGACGACACAGCCATCGCCCGGTATAGTTCCCTTTCCGGCACTCAGTCTTGCGGGCCGAGATATCTACCAGCGTGAGGGCTGCGTTGGCTGCCACTCGCAGCAAATCCGTACGCTGCGCTCCGAAACAGAGCGCTATGGCCCTTACTCATTAGCCGGTGAATCAGTTTACGATCATCCATTTTTATGGGGCAGTAAGCGGACGGGACCTGATCTTGCGCGTGTGGGTGGGCGTTATTCGGATGAGTGGCATCGCATTCATTTTCGCAATCCAAGGGACGTAGTTCCTGAATCGAATATGCCGTCCTATCACTACCTCCAGAATGCTGAAGCGAATGCAGACAGCATCCAGTCGCATATGAAGGCCTTACGCCGACTGGGTGTTCCGTACACCGAGGAAGAAATTGCCAATGCACCGAAAGAGCTGGAAGGCAAGACAGAGGAGGATGCCTTAATTGCCTATATGCAAGGTTTGGGCATTCACCGCAGATCAACCAATCCAGCGGTCGCCACTAGCTCCGCTTCCAGCATCGGCAAATAAAGGACAAATGACATGATCGAAATCATCGCCCCCTATTTGTCTGCTATTTCAACTGTATTGGGCTTAACTGCTTTTCTTCTGATTATTTGGTGGGCGTGGTCTGCTAAGCGGCAGCCAGCTAATCAGAAGTCAGCAGAATTACCGTTTGATCTTCCCGATGAATTTACCAAGGAAAAGAAATGAGTGACTTTATCGATTCCTACTGGAGCATATTTATTGCGGCCATTACCTTAATTGGTATTGCATGGTGCGTGTGGCTGCTTTCTACTCAGCGCAAGGTAACGGTCGAACAAAACGCAGATGGCAGTGTTGCCGATACTGGGCATGTTTGGGATGGTGATTTACGTGAACTCAATAATCCATTGCCGCGCTGGTGGGCCTGGATGTTCCTTTTATCGTGTGTCTTTGGCCTGGTTTACCTGCTGCTGTATCCCGGCCTTGGATCTTACCCGGGGATACTGGGTTACACCTCTGATACTGCCTACACCACGTCGGTTGTTAAGGCCAATGAGGAGCTCAAACCCATTTATGCAAAGTACATGGAGCTAGATGTGCAGCAAGTGGCTGCGGACCCCAAGGCCCGTGAAATGGGCCAACGCCTTTATTTAAATTATTGCGCTCAGTGCCACGGATCCGATGCCGGTGGGTCAAAAGGCTTCCCCAATCTGACCGATAACGATTGGCTTTATGGTGGCAGTCCCGAGATGATTAAGACGGCTATTCTGCAAGGACGCAGTGGGGTGATGCCGGCATTTTCCCATTTAAGCAAAGACAATATTGTTGATTTAAGCGCTTATGTTCGTGGCTTATCCGGATTATCGGTTGATCATGCAAAGGCAGAGCGCGGTAGCGCATTGTTTGCCACAAACTGTTCCGCATGCCATGCAGTGGATGGGAAGGGCAATACTGCCATCGGCGCCCCGAATTTGACGGATAAAACGTGGCTGTATGGCAGCACCGAAGCTACGGTTACAGAGTCGATTGCGAAAGGGCGTAATGGACAGATGCCTGCCCATGAGGCAATCCTTACTCCTGAAAAAGTGCAGTTGATCTCTGCCTACGTTTGGAGTCTAACGAATATTCGCGTCGCTCAGGCTAAATAATAGTGCTTGGAGCATTGCCCGATCCAAAAGTGATTCCGATTCAATCGGTTGAGGAATCGCTTTACGAGGTTCGCCGGAAGATTTATCCGAGATCGGTATCCGGTATTTTTGCTCGTTGGCGCATTGTATTTGTATTTCTGACTCAAATTCTCTTTTACGGATTGCCTTGGCTTAGTTGGAATGATCGACAAGCCATATTGTTTGATTTAGTTCAGCGAAAATTTTATATCTTCGGCTTGATTCTGTGGCCACAGGATGTGATTTACCTCACCCTCCTGTTAATCCTTTCTGCACTGAGTTTATTTTTATTTACTGCCGTTGCGGGCCGCCTCTTTTGTGGCTATGCCTGCCCGCAAACTGTTTATACCGAAGTATTTATGTGGATCGAGCGCAAAGTCGAAGGCGATCGGTTTGCCCGTATCCGTTTAGATGGGCTAGAGTGGCCTTGGAATTTTAATAAGTGGCGGCTCAAAATCACAAAACATGCTCTGTGGGTAATCGTCGCGTGTTGGACCGGTTTTACTTTTGTGGGGTATTTCACACCAATTCATATATTGGCGGGCGAGATCATGAGCGCCACCTTAGGTCCATGGCAGGCGTTTTGGCTCTTCTTCTATAGCTTTGCCACCTGGGGTAACGCTGGCTTTATGCGCGAACAGGTCTGTAAATACATGTGCCCCTACGCCCGCTTTCAAAGCGTGATGGTCGATAAGGATACCTTTCTGGTGACTTACGATACGGTCCGTGGCGAGCCCCGTGGAGGCCGCAGTAAATCTGAAAACCATATTGCAAGTGGCTTAGGCGATTGCGTTGATTGCAGTATTTGTGTCCAAGTTTGCCCTACCGGAATTGATATTCGTGACGGATTGCAATACATGTGCATTGGCTGTGGTGCCTGTATTGATGCCTGTAATCAAGTGATGGATAAGATGCAATACCCGAAAGGCTTGATTCGCTATACCAGTGAGCGAGCGATCCTGGAGCGTGCACCTCAAGAGAGCGCCATCCGTCGTATTTTTCGCCCGCGGATCATTTTTTATACAGCGGTCATTGTGATCCTAACATCTGTCTTTTTAGCTTCACTGGCGACCCGCAATCCATTGCGAGCGGATGTGATGCGGGATCGTGGTGCCTTGGCACGCGAAGTGGATGGCGATCGGATTGAGAATGTATACCGTATTCAAGTAATGAATTCTTCCGAGAATGCAATGCGCGTCAATTTTAAGGTGACGGGCTTACCTAATTTACAAATACTGACTTCACAAGGAAAGCCGTTAATGGATGTATTGGTTGAACCCTCTAGCAATCAATTGATACCAATTCGAGTGAGCTCATCACTGGGTGAGACCACTTCAGGAAATTACCCTATCCATTTTGAAGTGGAAGGCGTTGAGCTGCATAAAGGTAATGACGGTGTTACTCGGCTACGCGATGAAAAATCGACATTCATCGTGCCACGTTAAGTTCTTTTTGAAAGGAAAAATCATGTCAAGTCAATCTTTCGTTAAGCCCTGGTGGAAGCAACTATGGCCCTGGCTTTTAATCAGCGGCCCTGCAGTGGCAGCGATTGGTTGTGCAATAACAATTTGGCTTGCCTTTACACACCATGCCGATCAGCCGATTCGGGATGGTGTGAATAAAAAAGGATTGAAGATAGAGGCAGTCTCTAAATGAGATCGCGTTTGCTTATTTGGATCTTGTGGCCTTCTTTTTTAGTGGCAGGTATTGCTGAGGGCTTATTGTTTACCGTAATTCATCCCGAAGATATTCTGCTCTTTGGTGAGTCTATTGCGATATCAAATGAGGGCATTTATACCCTGGGTTTTTTCATTCTTTGGGCATTTTGTGCAAGCTCTAGTGCACTCAGTATTTTTGTTTTACCTAAGGCGGGAGAGGGACCTAAAATTTGTGAGGATGAAGCTGACCTGATTTAGATACAGATTTTTCCTTCGGGTGAGCGGCCTGGATTCGATAGGCCGGCGAGCTCGTACAATCCGTTGATATCGATGAGTTTGACATGCCGCTGCTTTACCTGGATAAGACCTGAATCAGCAAATCGAGATAGCATCCGACTCACAGTCTCAATTTGAATACCCAGATAACTGCCAATTTCTTCTCGGCTCATGCGGAGATCAAGCTCGTGATTGGTGTAGCCGCGAACAGTCAGGCGCTCAGATAAGTTTAGTAGGAAGCCTGCTAGGCGCTCTTCTGCACGAAGGCTTCCAAGCGAGAGTAAGTGGCGCTGATCTTGGGTTAGCTCGCGGCTTAGAATGCGGTGGAATTGATTTTGTAATGTAGGTATTTGACTAGCAAGGGACTCAAATTCGGTAAAGCGAATAATGCACGCCTCACTATCTTCAAGGGCAATCGCATCGGATTGATGGTAGCCATCACCAATGGCATCAAGACCTAGGATTTCACCGGGGAGATGAAAGCCAATGATTTGTGCCCGTCCATCGGCGAGGGTATGTTCTGTTTTGAGTGTGCCAAAGCGAACACTATAGACCGACGACATGGGGTTGCCGTGACGGTAGAGGGCATCCCCTTTTTTTAAGGAGATTCTCTCTTTGATAAGAGCATCGACTTTTTCAAGCTCCTGATTACTAAGTCCAACTGGAATGCAAAATTGACCCAACACGCAAGTAGAGCATTTATTACTAGAGTTTGTTTTCGGTGCTTGGTTCATAGTGTGCCCGTTTGCCTTAGGGGCTATTCTATTCCGTTGTACACTTTTTGAATCACTTTCTTGCGAAATCATGGTAACTACTAGCCTATTCGCCACTCTTTTTTTGAGTACCCTTGTTAGTGGCTGGCATTGCGCCTTGATGTGCGGGGGCATTGCAGCTGCAATGGAGCATCCTCGAGCCAGTGAAATTGCCTTGGTGCCCAAGTCAACCCTTTTCTACCGTCAGCTAGTTATGCACCTCGGTCGAGTTCTAACTTACGTACTTCTTGGTGCGGCTGCAGGCTGGGTGGGTGCAATGGTGTGGCAACAAAATGTATTGCCAATACAAAGGCCCTTATTTGCACTTAGCGCACTGATCTTAATCGCAATGGCGTTCCGCTTATGGCGGCAACAAGGCACAAAGCCATCATCGGGTTGGTTTGGACTCGAGCTTGCACAGCTTTGGTCGCGTACGATTGGTAATATGGCCAGCAGTCCATCGCGTTGGTTTAGTGGCATGCTGTGGGGCCTAGTTCCCTGCGGCCTGGTCTACAGCGTGCTGCCCTTGGCTTTTTTATCCGGTAGCGCGCTATCGGGTGCCGGCTTGATGCTGGCTTTCGGTTTGGGTACCTTACCCAATCTATTGCTGATCTCGCGCTTTTCTGCCAGCCTCGTTCAGTTTAGCCACTACGCTTGGGTACGTTATCTCGCGATTGCTTTATTGATGGGCTCAGGGCTATATGGACTTTACCGCGCCTGGGTACTGCCGCAAGCCTTATTGCAGGGGGGCTTTTGTATTTCCTGATGGTATTGTTTGCTGTATTGCAAGCGAAATGCCAGTTTGAAGATCGTCGCAAATGCATTCTCTGCTAATACGTGCAAGAAGGCCGCTGCGTTCCAGCGTCTCTAGGGGTTGATGGGATAAGCCGCACACAAACATCGTGATGCTGGATGCAGTGCATTGCTTGTATAGATCTGCAATCGCATCAATTCCTGAGGAGTCGA
>Ga0247836_1001591_pt1 | contig 35725 bp, 37 predicted proteins | sample LaCruzMarch2015__4_FD_187116 | JGI IMG/M metagenome (GOLD analysis project Ga0247836, IMG submission 187116) | Freshwater microbial communities from meromictic Lake La Cruz, Castile-La Mancha, Spain - LaCruzMarch2015_14m | ecosystem: Environmental > Aquatic > Freshwater > Lake | place: Spain... | reverse complement strand
GCTGGTGGCGGCAACGGGATGAGGGGCAGCAGCCCTGGCCAGGGCCCGACGATGGGAATGGTCTGCGGAACCCCAGTGCGTCCGCTTCCTTGCAGTAACTCGGCTTAGGGGGGCGATTCGCCATACCAGGCAGGGCGCTGCTCTATCAGCAACAAACTCCTAGCACCGAGGCGACGTCGCGAAAGAAGTCGGCCTTGTCGATGGGAACGCCCAGCAGCTTCGGCAGCTGGTCCACCACGATCACCAGGCCGATTCCCGACTTGAAGCCCACCAGGACGGACTCGGAGATGAAATCGGCGACAAAACCAAGCCGCAGCAGCGCTGCCAGCAAGAGCATGGCGCCCACCAGGAGAGCAAGGGTGGCACTGGCCACCAGCAGCTCCCCCGGCGCGGCCTCCGGCGTCACCCGGTTCAATTCAGCCCCGACCAGGATGGCGAGGGTGGTGGTGGTGCTGACACTCAGGGGCCTCGACGACCCCAGCAGGGCGTACACCACCATTGGCACCAGGGCCGTGTACAGGCCCACTTCCACCGGCAGACCGGCCACGGTGGCGTAGGCCATCGCCTTCGGCAGCACCACCGCCTCGGTCGTGAGCCCGGCCACCAGATCGACCCGCCACCAGGATGGCCGGTAGCACAGGATCCAATGGTCCCGGGGCAGGAGTGCCAGCCCTGTCATCCGCTCAGGCTTGCATGGTCAGGGGTCAGGGGGCCGGAGAGATCGAGCAGCGGCGACTCCTGGAACGGCCACACCCGGGGAAGCTCCGGCGGGGCCAGGCCGCCTTCCGCCCGGATCCGGACCCAGATCCGCGTGAACCAGAAGCGGGCCGCCTGGCTGGAGGGGCCCCGGTAGCGGGCCACCAGCCCCTGATCGAGGCGGCCGCAGGCCATCTCGCCGGGGAGGCCGGCGCGATCGGCGCGGCAGTGCTCCAGCAGTTCGTCGGCGAATGGCCGAGGGGCGGCCCACACCAGGCTGCCGAACACCGGCAAGCCTGCGAGGCCATGGCCGCCCTCCAGGCTCTCGCCGCCGAGCTCGAGCCGATCCGCCACAGCCCAGCGTCCCTCGCGGCGAATTTCCAGCAGGGAGCGCCAGCGGCCAGAGCCCAGCTGTTCGCCGTCGGCGCTGCGGCCCAGCCGCACCACCTCGGCCCCCAGCCAGCTGGCCCCCGCAGCCAGCTCCACGCGGCAAGCCTGCTCAAAGAGGCCACCGGCAAACACCACCAGCTCCTGGGGAAGCCACTCCAGATCCGCCCCTTCCGCTAGGCGGAAGCCCAGATCCTGACGGGCCCAGCGGCCCTGGGGAGCCAGGCGGGAGCGGCCGATCGAGCCGTAGATCTTCTGGGCCGCGACGCTGGTGACCAGGGCTCGGCTGCCGGCGGCGAGTTCGGCCTGGATGGCGAGTTCATCCCCCCCCACCAGACCGCCGGCCGTGTGCAGCAACGGCAGTTCACAGCGGCCTTCAGCCCGGGCGAAGGCCTTCTGGATCTTGAGCGGCGCGGTGGCGCCCCCCTGATGGGTGGTGGGACCGCTCGGGCCATCGCCCCGGCTGAAGCGCAGCTGGGCGCTGCCCCGCCAGCTGGCCAGGTCACTGGCGCGGACGGGCGGAAGTGGGGGGGGGAGGGTCATCCGGCTGATCGTCGAGGCTGGCTGAGCCCGTTCCCGTAGCAACCGCCACCCTTGGCGCCCAGGGCCCTAGCGAAGGTGTCAGCCTCATCCATGCTTCGTTTCCTTGCCATTGATCCGCGCGTGAGCGAGCAACCAGGCCCTCCGATCGTGCTGGAGCATCGTCTTGGCCAGCTTCCCCCAGGCGCCTCGGCGTTGATGCTTCCGCTGGGCGCCGACCAGCGCACCAGCCTGCGCGGCCATCGACGCAGCGCCTGCGGCTGCGACCTGCTGCTGCAGCTGCCCCGCGGCGCCGCCCTGGAGCCCGGTGAGGCCCTGGCGGACGCCTTGAATCGGGCCTTGGTGGTGGTGGTGGCGGCGGCCGAACCCCTGCTGCTGGTGCGCAGCCCCGACCCCCTGGCCCTGCTGCAGGCCGCTTATCACCTCGGCAATCGCCACGTGGCGATGGAACTGCGGCCCGACCAACTGCGAATCCTGCAGGACCCCGTTCTGGACACGCTGCTGCGCCAGCGGGGCCTGAGCGTGGAGCCGATCACCGCTCCCTTCCTTCCGGAGGCTGGGGCCTATACCGGCAGTGGCCATCACCATGGCCACTGACCGTGGCATCTGAAACCCGCCTCCATCTGCTTCAACTGGTCAGCCCCGCCCTGCCGGTGGGGGCCTTCAGCTATTCGGAGGGGCTGGAAGTGCTGGTGCAGGACGGACAGCTGGCCGGCCCGGACGCGTTGCGGGCCTGGCTGGAAGCGGAGCTGGCGCGGGGGGCGATCACGATCGAGGCGGCAAGCCTGAACCCGCTCCAGGCCGCCCTGGGGCGCTGGCGCGATGCCGTGGCGCAGGGCGATCCGGCGGCGGCGGCCTGCTCCGAGGCCGTCCTCATCGATCTCGACGGCTGGCTGCTGGCCCTGCGCGAGGCACCGGAGCTGCGGGCCCAGCAGCGCCAGATGGGCCGTTCGCTGCTGCAACTTCTGGCCGAACTGGGCTGGCCCCTGCCGGGTAGCGACGAAGCTGTGCCGATCAGCCGCCTGGGCTGGCCGGCCGCCTGGGCCTGGGCCGGTCTCTGCCTGGAGATCGGACTGCAGGAACTGGTGGAGGCCTACCTCTACGGCTGGGTGGCTAACCAGGTGAGCGCGGCGGTGCGGCTGATTCCCCTGGGACCCACCCAGGGGCAACGGCTCCAACTCGGGCTGGCGACGCTCCTGGCCAGGCGGGCCAGCGAGCTGGTGGACGCCGATCCACACCAGCTCTGGAGCGGTGGCGTGGGGGCGGGCCTGGCCCAGCTTCGCCACGCCGAGCTCTATTCGCGCCTGTTCCGCAGCTAGGACCACACCACTGCAGCGATCGGCCCTTTAGAACGCCGTCAACCTGGCGGGAGCATGGGCATGAGCAAGTTGCGGCTGGGCGTGGCCGGCCCGGTGGGTTCCGGCAAAACGGCCCTGGTGGAGGTGCTCTGCCGGCGGTTGCGCCATCGCCTGGAGCTGGCGGTGGTCACCAACGACATCTACACCCAGGAAGACGCCCAGTTCCTCACCCGTGCCGGCGCCTTAGAACCGGAGCGGATCCGAGGGGTGGAAACGGGCGGCTGCCCCCACACCGCCATCCGCGAAGACTGCTCGATCAACCGGGCGGCCGTGGAGGAGCTGGAGCAGCGCTTTCCCAACCTCGATCTGGTGATGGTGGAGAGCGGCGGCGACAACCTGGCCGCCAGCTTCAGCCCCGAGCTGGTGGATCTCTGCATCTACGTGATCGACGTGGCCGCCGGCGACAAGATCCCCCGCAAGGGCGGGCCGGGCATCACCCGCTCCGACCTGCTGGTGATCAACAAGATCGACCTGGCTCCGATGGTGGGCGCGAGCCTGGAGGTGATGGAGCACGACACCGTACGGATGCGGGGCGGCAGGCCCTGGTGCTTCACGAACCTGCGCAGCGGTGAAGGGGTGGATCGGGTGGAGAGCTTCGTCTGGCAGCAGTTACCTGATTCTGTCCGCTCCAGGGGAGAAGCCCGGCCAGAACCCTGCCGTTGATGGCTCCCCCGCCCAAAACGGAGGACCGATTGCCAGCAGTTCCGCAAACTGTGCCAGTTGCTACAAGGTGTTCATGGCCACCGTCGATACGGTCCGCCCTAACCGCCGTTGAGCGGATCACTCTTCAGGAGAACGACCAGATGAAGCCAAACTCGATGCAGCTGACCCGCCTGCGCCAGGCCTCACTGCAAAAGGTTTCCTTGCGGGTGCTGGGCGGCAGCCTGGCTTTGGCCACCGGCCTCACCCTGGCCTCCTGCGGTGGCGGCGAAAAGACCGCCACCGGCGGCGATGGCGGCAGCTTCGACGGCGACGTGAAGGTGGGCATCCTGCATTCCCGCTCCGGCACCATGGCCATCTCCGAGAACACGGTGGCCGAAGCCGAGCTGATGGCGATCGAGGAGATCAACGCCGCCGGTGGCGTGAAGGTGGACGGCAAGAAGCTGAAGATCGTGCCGATCGAGGAAGACGGGGCCTCCGACTGGCCCACATTCGCCGAGAAGGCCAAGAAATTGATTGATCAGGACAAAGTGGACGTCGTGTTCGGCGGCTGGACCTCCGCCAGCCGCAAGGCGATGCTTCCGGTGTTCGAGGCCAAGGATCACTTCCTCTTCTACCCGATTCAGTATGAAGGCCAGGAGTGCTCCAAGAACATCTTCTACAGCGGTGCCACCCCCAACCAGCAGGCTGAACCGGCCGTGTCGTGGCTGCTGAAGAACAAGGGCAAGGACTTCTTCCTGGTGGGCTCCGACTACGTGTATCCGCGCACGGCGAACACGATCATGAAGGAGCAGCTCAAGGCCGAGGGCGGCAAGCTGGTGGGTGAAGACTATCTCCCTCTCGGCAACACCGAGGTCGCTCCAATCATCGCCAAGATCAAGCAGGCCCTGCCGAAGGGTGGCGTGATCGTGAACACCCTGAACGGCGACAGCAATGTGGCCTTCTTCAAACAGATGAAGGCCGCCGGCATCACCCCCGCCAATGGCTACGCCATCATGAGCTTCTCGATCGCCGAGGAGGAAGTGGCCGCGATCGGCCCTGAGTATCTCGAGGGCACCTATGCCGCCTGGAACTTCTTCCAGAGCCTCGACACCCCGGCTTCCAAGAAGTTCACCGCCGACTTCAAGGCCAAGTACGGCGACAAGCGGGTGACCAACGACCCGGCTGAATCCGCCTACAACATGGTTTATCTCTGGGCCAAGGGTGCCGAGAAGGCCAACAGCGTTGACAACAAAAAGGTGCGGGAAGCCTTGATCGGCGTGAAGTTCGACGCTCCTCAAGGGCCGATCGAAGTGCAGCCCAACCACCACACCACGGAACTGGTGATGATCGGTGAGGTGCAAAAAGACGGCATGTTCAAGATCATCGAGAACCAGGGCATCGTCAAACCCCTGGCCTGGAACCAGTTCGTGCCCGAAACCAAGGGCTACACCTGCGATTGGACCCAGAAGCGTCCCGACGCCGGCAAGTTCAAGATGTGATCGGAGCAGGGCCCTGATCGTTCGGGAAGGTGGCCACCCTTTCGGTGGTGGGCACCTTTTCCAGCCTTGCCGCGCTCTGATTTCAGGCGCGGCTTCCTTTTCATTCAGCTTTCTTCAGCCCGTTTCCCCCTAGCCCGTCCCCGACGGGACGCCATGGATCTTCTCTACGAAACACTCTTCAACGGCCTGGCGATCGGCTCGGTCCTCGTGCTCGCCGCCCTGGGCCTTGCGGTGGTGTTTGGCCTGATGGGCGTGATCAACATGGCCCATGGCGAGTTGATGATGCTGGGGGCCTACACCACCTATGTGGTGCAGAACCTGTTCAAGGAGGGGCCGCTCGAAGCCCTCTTTCCGATCTACATCCTGGTGGCGATCCCCCTGGCTTTCCTGGTCAGCGGACTGGCTGGTCTGCTGCTGGAGAAAACCGTGATTCGCCGCCTCTATGGCCGGCCACTCGAAACCCTGCTCGCCACCTGGGGGGTCAGCCTGATCCTTCAGCAATTCGTACGCTCGGTGTCGAGCGCCTTCATGGTTGGCCTGTTGCTGGCGGTGGCCCTCGGCGTTCTGTTTCCTTTGTTCAGCCCGAAGGGCCTCTGGCAGCAGCGCTGGACCCCGATCCTCGGGGTGATGAGCTGGCTGGTGGCCGGCCTGATCGGGGTGGCCACAGCTTCCGCCCTCGGCGCCAACCGTGCCCTTGATCAACCCTGGTTCAGTGCCCGCAACCTCGAGGTGAGTGCCCCCGGCTGGTTGCGCGGCGCCATTGACTTCGGCGGGGTGACGATGCCGACAGCCCGGCTTTTCATCATTGCCCTCAGCCTGCTGGCCCTGCTGGCGGTCAACTGGTTTCTGCAGAAGAGCGTCTGGGGCATCCGCATCCGCGCCGTTACCCAGAACCGGCCAATGAGCGATTGCCTCGGCATTCCCACCCAGACCGTGGATGCCCTCACCTTCCTGGTGGGCTCCGGCCTCGCCGGGGTGGCCGGGGTGGCCGTGACCCTGCTGGGGTCGGTCGGGCCGAACCTGGGTGGCAATTACATCGTGGATTGCTTCATGGTGGTGGTGCTCGGCGGGGTCGGCAAGCTGCTCGGCACCGTGGTCGCCGCCCTCAGCATCGGCGTGCTGAGCTACGTGATCGGCTCCGGTTCCCTGCTGCTGGTCTGGCCGGCGATGCCGGCGGGGATGAATGAGCTGATCACCTTCTTCGCCACCACCTCGATGGCCAAGGTGCTGGTGTTCATCCTGATCGTGGTGTTCCTGCAATTCAAGCCCGCCGGTCTGTTCCCTCCCAAGGGACGCCTGGTGGAGGCCTGATTCATGACCGCTTCCTCCCCATCGCCGCTTCGCCGCTGGTTGCCCTGGGTGCTGATCGTGGCCGCCGGCCTGATCCTGCCGATCGTGCTTCCACCCTTCCGCCTCAACCTGCTGGGACGGTTCCTTTCCCTGGGCATCGTGGCCCTGGGCATCGATCTGATCTGGGGGTTCACCGGCATGCTGAGCCTCGGCCAGGGGATCTTCTTCGCCCTGGGCGGCTACGCGATCGGCATGTTTCTGAGCCTCGACAACCTCGAGCCAGGCAAACTGCCGGAATTCTTCGATCTCTATGGCGTCAAGGAGTTGCCCGGCTTCTGGCAACCGTTCGCCTCGCCGCTGTTCACCTTTTTCGCGATCTGGGTGATTCCTGCCGTGGTGGCTGGGTTGCTGGGCTTTCTGGTGTTCCGCAACCGGATCAAGGGGGTCTATTTCTCGATCCTCACCCAGGCGGCGCTGCTGGTGTTCTTCAATTTCTTCAACGGCCAGCAGAAGTTGATCAATGGCACCAACGGCCTAAAGACCGACACCGCGCGGATTTTCGGTGAACTGGTGGGCTCCGATCTCATGCAGCGCTATCTGTTCGTCATCACTGTGGTTCTGACCGTTGGAGCCTGGTTACTCTGCCGCTGGCTCACCACCGGCCGTTTCGGCGATGCCCTGATCGCCATCCGCGACGACGAACCAAGGATGCGGTTCACCGGTTACAACCCCACCACCTACAAAACCCTGGTTTTTGCAGTGGCCGGCGGCCTGGCCGGGGTCAGTGGCGCCCTCTACACCGTTCAATCCGGCATCATCTCTCCCCAGTTCATGGCGGTGCCCTTTTCAATCGAGATGGTGATCTGGGTGGCCGTCGGAGGCCGGGGCACCCTGATCGGGGCGGTGCTCGGGGCGGTGGTGATCAACTACGCCAAGAGCCTGGTCAGCGAGCAACTCCCGGAAACCTGGCTGTTCATTCAGGGGGGCTTGTTCCTTCTTGTGGTCACGGCCCTGCCCGATGGCCTGGTGGGCTGGTGGAGGCTGGGCGGCCCGGCCAAGCTGCAGGCGATGGTGGGTTGGCCGCCCCGCACGGCCACCTATCCCTCCCTCGACCTCGATCCAGCCCTGCGCTCCGAACAGGGCGAGGGGAAACCATGAGCAGCCGATCCGCCCCCAGTGCTGACCAACCCCTGCTGGAGCTCCGTTCGGTGAGCGTCAGCTTCGATGGCTTCTGGGCCCTCAACGACCTTAATCTGGTCCTGGCCCCTGGCGAATTGCGGGCGGTGATCGGTCCGAATGGCGCAGGAAAAACCACCTTCCTCGATGTGATCACCGGCAAGGTGAAACCCACCAAAGGGGATGTGATGTTTCGCGGCCGATCGCTGGTGGGTACCGCCGAGCACCGGATCGCCCGGCTGGGGATCGGCCGCAAATTCCAGACCCCGCGGGTGTATCAGAACCTCACCCCCCGCCGCAACCTGGAGTTGGCGGTGAGTGGCAATCCCTCCCCCTTCCATCTCCTGTTCGGAGGGCTGGAGTCCCCAGCCCGCGAGCGGGTTCAGCACTTGCTCGGGGTGGTGGGTCTGGAGCCCTTTTCCAACCAGCCAGCCGGCGGCCTGTCCCACGGCCAGAAGCAATGGCTGGAGATCGCCATGCTGGTGGCCCAGGATCCCGATCTGCTACTGGTGGACGAGCCGGTGGCCGGCCTCACCGATGAGGAAACCGGCCGCACGGCAGATCTGCTCAAACAACTCTCCGGCGATCACACCGTGCTGGTGATCGAGCACGACATGGATTTCATCCGCCAACTTGATTCCCAGGTCACGGTGTTGCACGAGGGCCACGTGCTCTGCGAGGGGCCGATGGATGAGGTGCAGAGCGATCCGCGGGTGATCGAGGTGTATCTCGGCGTTGAAACCGACGATCTCGACAGCGTGGAGAACATCGCATGACGACCACGACCGCGCCCATTTCCCCGCCACGCACCAGCAGTGACGCCGGCAATCAGCTGACCCTGCGGGGCCTCAATGTTTTCTACGGCGAAAGCCACATCCTTCGCGATGTGGACCTGAGCGTGAAGCCCGCCCAGATGGTCTGCCTGATCGGCCTCAACGGCGTGGGCAAAACCACCATGCTCAAAACGGTGATCGGTCTGCTGCGCCAGCGCAGTGGCTCCGTGCAGATCGGCGAGCGGGACCTCTCCTCCCTGCCGCCCCACCAACGGGCCCGGGCCGGCATCGGCTACGTGCCCCAGGGCCGCGAGATCATCCCCCAGCTCACGGTGCGCGAGAACTTGCTGCTGGGTCTGGAGGCCCTGCCGGGGGGGCTCACCCGCAACCGCCACATCGATCCCGTGGTGTTCGAGCTCTTCCCGGTGCTGGAGAAGTTTCTGGCCCGCCGCGGCGGCGACCTCAGCGGTGGCCAGCAGCAGCAACTGGCGATCGCCCGGGCGCTGCTGGGCAAACCGAAGGTGCTGCTGCTCGATGAACCCACCGAGGGGATCCAGCCATCGGTGGTGCTCGACATCGAGCGCGCCGTCAAACGGATCATCGCCACCACCGGCATCAGCGTGCTGCTGGTGGAGCACCACCTCCACTTCGTGCGCCAGTCCGACTGGTACTACGCCATGCAGAAAGGGGGGATCGTGGCCAGCGGCCCCACCAAGGATCTGAGCAAGGACATGATTCACCGGTTCCTGAGCGTCTGAGCGTCTGCCGCGATGGGCTGGCTCCTGCTTCTCAGCCTGCTGCTGATCGCCCCCTTGCTGGGCCTGATCTCCCAGCCCTACCAGTGGCTCTCGGAGCTTGGCTTCCGGCTGCAGGCGCTCTGGCCCCTCGGCAGCGGCGAGCCCCTGCGGCCCCTGCTGCCGCTCGCGCCGCTGCTGGGCACCTGGGTGCTGGTGGGGCTGGCAAGCGGCCCGCTGCGGCAGGGGGTGGGCGGCGGGGTCACCCCCGTGCTGGCCCTCCAGGAGGCCCCCACGGACGAGGCCGCCGCCACCGGGCTGGCCCGGCTCAGCCTCAGAACCCAGATGATCCGCCTTCCCCTGCTGGCGCTCACCCATCTGGCCGGACTGACGGTGGGGATCGAATCCCCATCGGCGGCCCTGGGCGCCAGCCTGGTGCTGGCGGCCCGCCAAAAGCTCCTGCCCCTGCAGGCCCTGCCCGCTCCCCTGCTGGCGGCGGCGGGAGGCGGGGCCGGGCTGGGGGTGGCGTTCCAGTCGGCCCTGCTGGGGGTGGCCTATGCCGTGGAGGAGCTCAGTGGCCGCCTCTCGTTTCCCCTGGTGAGCAGCTGCCTGATTCTCGGGAGTGTGGGAACCCTCTTCGCCTCGGGCCTCGGCGCCCCGGCGATGGATCTGCTGCCGATTCGAGCGGGCGTTCCGCCAGGGGCGCTCTGGCCGGGCCTCACCGCGCTGTGCCTGGTCGGCGGCCTGCTGGGGGGCCTGTTCGTGCGGCTGCTCGCCTGGGCATCCATAAAGGTGGGGCAAGGGCTGCAACGGCGGCGCCTGCCGGTGGCCCTGGGCTTGGGTCTGGCGATCACCGCCCTGGCGGTGGTGAGCGGCGGCTGGAGCCTCAACGACGGCCAGCTGCTGATGGTGCACCAGGTGCAGGGCAGCGACGCCCCGGTGCCGCTCTGGGTGCTGCTGCCGAGGGGCCTGGCGGCCCTGCTCAGCCTCAGCATGGGGGCCCCCGGCGGCCTCATCCACGACACGATGTCGTTGGGGGCCCTGCTGGCCTCTCCTTGGTTGGAAGAGCTGGGCGGCGTGGAGCGTTCGACCCTGGTGCTGGGCGGCGCGGTGGCGCTGTTCAGCGGTGCCTGCCGCACGCCGTTGTTCTGCAGCCTGTTCGTGGTGCGAATCAGCGGCGATGCCAGCCTGCTGCCGGTGCTGCTGCTGGTGGCGGCCGTCGCGGCCGTGATCGGCAGCTGGCTGGCGCCGGCCACCTGGAACGAGGTGCAGCTCAGCCGTTTTCTTGCAGTGAACGCCAGAACCGCAGAGGATCGCTCCCCAGCGGCAGGTTCCGTCCCCCCAGGCTGACGACCGGCCGGCAGCCCAGGCTGTTGACCAGCTTGGCGGCGCCGAGATCGCCTGGCTCAAGGGCCGCTTCCTCGGCCAGGCCGAGTTCCAGGGCCCGGCCGCGCATCACCCCCGGCAGGCAGCCGCTGGCCAACGGCGGCGTCAGCCAGGTTCCAGCCCGCTGCACCAGCAGGTTGGCGCTGGTGCCGCAGCAGAGACCACCGGCGGTGCTGAGCAGCAGGGCATCGTCGGCGCCGGCGGCGCGGGCCTCCCGGCGCGCCTGCACCATGGGTCCGTAGGCGAAGGTCTTGCAGCGGCTCAGCAGGCTGGCGGCATTGCGCCGTTCACTGGCGCTCACGATCAGGCGCACCGGCTCGAAGCAGGGCACAGCGGCGCTGAGCTGGAGCCAGAACCGGGGTCGAAGGGGGGGGGCATCCGGTCCGGGCAGATCGAGGCCGCGGCCACCGCCAAAGCCCCGGCTCCAGTTGAGTCGCAGGGCGCCGGTGGTGATGGCGCTGCGCCGCACCGCTTCAGCAAGCAAGGGCTCCAGCCTGGCCCGATCGGGCGGCGGCTCCATGCCCAGCAGCGCCGCGCTGGCGCGCCAGCGGTCCAGATGCTCCCTGAGCAGCCGCGGCTGGCCCCCTTCCACCAGCACCGTTTCGAACAGGCCATCGGCGAGCAGCAGGCCCCGATCGGCCAGGGGAAGGCCCAGATCCGCCGGTGAACCCCACTGCCCCGGGCCTTCAGCCCCGCTGTTGGCGTCTGGAGCGGCAGGGCCGGCGATCCAGGCGATCGCGTTCATGCCAGGGCCTCCAACAGGGGCTGGAGCTTCCAGCCCAGCTCCTCGGCCTCACCGGCCGGATCCGAGTCGGCGACGATGCCGCAGCCGGCATGGGCCCGCAACCGCCGGCCCTGCAGCATCACGCTGCGGATCAGCAGGTTGCTGTCGAAGCTGTCATCGGCCCCAAAGCGAAACAGGGAGCCGCAGTAGGGCCCGCGCGCGAGGGGTTCCAGTTCGCCCAGGCGCTGGCAGGCCCGGATCTTGGGGGCGCCGCTGATCGAGCCGCCCGGCCAGCAGGCCCGCAGCAGTTCCACCACGGTGCGGTCGGCGCGCAGCTGGCCCTCAACCACGGAGGTGAGGTGGTGCACCTGCCGGTAGCTCTCCAGCCCCACCAGCTGGGGCACCTGGATGGAGCCCGGCACGCAGACCCGGCCCAGGTCGTTGCGGAGCAGGTCCACGATCATCACGTTCTCGGCCCGGTCCTTGGGGCTGGTGATCAGGGCAGCGGCGGCGGCGGCATCGGCCTCAGGATCGCCGTGGCGGGGGCGGGTGCCCTTGATCGGCCTGGTTTCGATGCGGCCATCCGGACTCACCCTCAGGAAGCGCTCCGGCGAGGCGCAAAGCACAGCGGCGTCACCGGCCACCACCAGGCCGCCGAAGGGGGCGGGGCAGTGCAGGCGCAGGCGTTGGTAGAGCGCCAGGGGATCGGGCGGCTCCGGCAGCAGCACCTCGCAGCAGGCGGTGAGGTTGGCCTGGAACAGGTCGCCGGCGGCGATGCGCTCCAGCAGCTGCTCCACCTGGGCGGCGAAGGTGGCGCCGCTGGTGTGCCAGTGCCAAAGGGCTGGATCGATCGGCTGACCCGGCGGTTCGGGGGGAGCCTGCTGGGGGCTCAAGTCCGCCACCAGATCGGCCCAGGCGCTGAGCCGGGCGGGGTCGTCGCCACCCAGCCAGAGGCGGCGATAGGTCAGATCGAAGCGCAGCAGCGGGTCGTAGCGGGCAGCCCAGAGGGTGGGCAGTTCAGGGTGATGCCAGCGGCCTCCGGGCTCAACCCAGGCGCCTGCTTCATAGGCCAGCCAACCGAGCCAGGCCCCGCCACGGCGCTGCAGATCATCGAGGGCCAGAAAGGGATCGCGGGCGCCAGGGCTGCCCGGTAGGCCCCGACAGACCACCACCTCGCGGGGATCGGCGCCCAGGAAGGCGGTGGCACCGAGTGGGCTGCCATCGCCGTCGAGCCAGGCGAGGCCATTGGTCCCGAAGTGTGCAGCCAGGGCCTTGGCGACGGTCCAGGGCTCCCGCCAGGGCAGTTCTCGGCTCTGAACGGCGGCCATGCCCTGCTTCCGATGCTGTTGGCAGGGCTGGTTCTAACCGCTTCAGCCGCAGGCGCGAAGCGGGAGAAGCAAAAGAGGCAAGGTCACCTGTTTGGCCCCATCATTTGGCCCCAGGGGCTGACCAGATCGATACGGCCGGCCTCCTTCAGTGCCGCGTCGCGGATGCGGCAGCTGTCGCAGCGGCCGCAGGGCTGCTCGCCGCCGGCGTAGCAGCTCCAGGTGGCGCCGATCGGCACCCCCAGCCACAGCGCTTCCTGCACGATTCGGGTTTTGCTCCACTCCACCAGCGGGGCCCAGAGCTTGGCACCATGGCCCTCGCGGCCGCTTTTGCTGGCCAGATCAGCCAGCTGCTGATAGGCGGCGAGGTAATCAGGGCGGCAGTCGGGGTAGCCGGAGTAGTCGACGGCGTTCACCCCCAGCACCAGCCGCTCGGCGCCGCGGGCTTCGGCCAGGCTCAGGCCCAGGGCGATGAAAACGGTGTTGCGGCCCGGCACATAGGTGGAGGGGATCAACCCCTCCACCACGCCGGAGACGGGCACGCTTTGGGCCGCATCGGTGAGCGAGGAGCCTCCCCAGGCCGCCAGGTTCACCCCGATCGTGTGGTGCTCCGCCAGGCCCAGGGCCGCGGCCACGGTGGCGGCGGCCTCCAGCTCCCGGCGGTGCCTCTGGCCGTAGTCGAACGACAGCCCGATCACCCGGTGGCCCGCCTCGATCGCCAGGGCGGCGGCGGTGGCTGAATCCAGGCCGCCGGAGAGAAGGGCGATGGCGGTGGGTTGGGAGGCTTCGGTCAACGGTGGGCGGTGCGAAGCAGGACCTGGATCCATTCTGTTCCCCGCCGGGGCATGATTCCAGCCGTCTTTGTGGAGTGGTCGATGGCCTGGCGTTGGCTGCTGGTGGCAGGTTGGCTCGGAGCGGCACCCGCCGCCGGGGCGATTCCCCGGCTCGATCTCAAGCCCTATCCGCAGCCAACGGCCGGCGAGCAGCGCTGGGTGATTCAGCTCCCCGGCGTTCTGCCGCCATCGGTGGATCCCACCCTTTCCCGAAATCCCGGCGATTGGCGGGTGGAGCTGACCGTGGGCAAGGAGGTCAAGGTCGACTGCAACCTCCATCGCTTCGGCGGCCGGCTCCAGAGCGAGCCCGCCAAGGGGTGGGGGTACACAGTGTTTCGCCTGGTGGATCCCGGGCCGATGGTTTCCACCCTCATGGCCTGCCCGCCGGGCGAACCGCTGGGCAGCCGCTTCGTTCAGGTCGGCGGCGAGCCCTTCCTGCTGCCCTACAACGCCAGCCTGCCGTTGGTGGTGTACACCCCGAAGGGTTTTGAGCTGCGCTGGCGACTGTGGAAGGCGGAAAGCGGCCAACGAGCCGCTGAGCGCCGCTGAGGGCCGGGATGCCGGCCCCCGCGACCAATCAGCGGCGGCTCACTCCCGCGGAGCACTGGGCGGGGCAGGCGGAGCGGCGGGAGCGGCTGGCACCGGTGGCGCTGGCGGCACAGGGACCTGGGGCTGCTCCTCCCGCGGGGCAGGCGAAGCGGCGGGAGGGGGCGTTTGCGGTTCGGCCGTGGCTCCCGGTGCCACCTCCACCGGCGCGCCCGCCGGGTCCGGCGGCGGCGCATCCGCCCGCAGCGACAGCGTGATCATCGCGGGTGCTACCCCATCGTTGCTGACCAGGAGTTGCACCTGGGAACCCTCCAGCTTGCCGAGGGTCACCACCCGCAACGGACCTTTCGACTCCAGCAGGGCACCGCTGGAGTCGTAGACGCTCATCTGCATCAGCGGCGAGCCGTTCACCCCCAGGGCCAGCCGATAGCCGGGCGGCACGCGGATCGGGAAGAGGCGGGCTCCGCCGGCCTCGATCTGGGCCGAAACCACCCGCGCCACCCCTGGCGCCGCCTCGATCGATTCGATCCGCAGGTTCTGCAGGCTCTGCTGGGCGGCGGCATACCAGAGCTGCCGCAGGGGCTCGGGGGGGATGTCCTGGCCGGAGCGGCCCGGCAGCAGGGCCTGGGCGTTGCCCGACACCAGCTGACGCAGCACGGCCGGACTCAGGCCCTGGGCCGCCAGGCGACGCTGCTGGGCCTCCCAGTCGGCCGCAGTGAAATCACCGAGCCTGCTGCGCAACGCCAGCGGCAGGGCCTCCACCCGCGCCAGCCATTCCTCGGCCAGCTCGTTCCACACCTTGCGGAAGGGGGCATCCTCGAGCGAGTCGCCCGGCAGGCGCCCGCCCCGCTCGGGATACTGGGCGAGCAGGCTGGCATCCACAAGCTTCAGGAACCAGCCCCGGTTCACCTGCAGGGCCCTGAGGCGATTGAGGAGCTGTTGCCGTTGGTCCACCTCCGCCGGTGGAAGGCTGGCGGGGAGCTGCAGCGATGCTTCCGTCGGCGAGGACGCCGGGGCCTTGCTGCGGCCCAGCAACCACCAGCCCAGGCTGATCCCCACCACGGCGGAGAGCACTAGAGCCACCACCAGCGGCCAGAGGCGCCCCTCCACGGCTTCCTCCTTGTCCTGCTGGCGGGTTCGCGGCGGCAGCCGGGGGGGCTGGGGCGGTGGGGGAGCCTGCGGGTCAGGCTCCAGCCGGGGCAACTCCAATGGCTGGGGCTGGGGTGCCTGTGGCGAGGATGCCTGGGCGGGCAGTGTTGGCGGGTCGGGAGGCGAAGGCTCCAGCGCCGTGGGAACCAGCACCACCGTGCGGTCGGCGCGGGGCACCGGTCCGGTGCTCTCCGGCATCGGAAGCTGCTGGAAGGCTTCAAGGGCCTGGCTCGCCGACGCGAACCTGCGGCTGGGATCGGCGCTGATCAGCCGTTCGAGTGCGGCTTTCAACGGAGGGTCGAGGGCCAGCCCCGCCGGCCACCGCCAGGCCAGGCTGCCCGGATCCAGCAGCTGGGCGGGCTCCTCGCCGCTGAGCATCACCAGCGCCACCACCCCCAGGCTGTAGAGATCCATCCAGGGCTGGGCGGTTTCGCCGCGAGCCAGCTCCGGTGGGGCATAACCGGGGGTGCCGCCGGCTGCGGCACTGGACTGGGCGCGGGTCAGGCCGAAATCCAGCAGCACCGGCAGGCCGTCCCGGTCGCGGCGCAGCAGGTTGGCGGGGCTGAGATCGCCATGCACCAACTCCTGGCCGTGCAGCACCGCCAGGGCTGGCAGCAGCTGGCGCAGCAACAGCAGCACCTCGCCAGCACCAAACACCAGTTGGCGTTCCCGGCGGGCCTCGATCAGGTCCTGGAAGCTGCGGCCCCCCTGCCACTCCCGCACCAGCCAGAGATCGCCGCCGCGGCTGATCACCTCGCCGAAGCGGGGCAGCTGGGGATGCAACACCCCCTGCAGCCGGCTCCAGAGCGCCTGCAGGCCTGGTTGGTCCTGGTCCTGCCCCAGCTGCCGCAACACCATCGGCGCCTCGGCGGCCAGCTGGTCGCTGGCCCGCCAGAGGGTGCCCTGGCTCCCCTGGCCCAGCTCCACCTCAAGGCGATAGCGATCAGCGATCACCACCCCGGGTGCCGCGGCAAGAAGGCTGTCCATCAGGCTCCGCGGCGTGGCTGCGCCAACCCCTTGGCGGCCAGCCACTCGGCGTCGTAGAGGCGGGAGCGATAGCGGTCGCCGCTGTCGCAGAGCACCGTCACGATCGTGTTCCCCGGCCCGAGCCGCCGGGCCGTTTCCACCGCCGCCGCCACGTTGATCCCCACCGAACCGCCCAGGAAAAGGCCCTCCTGCCAGAGCAGGTCGTAGATCGTGTCGAGGGCGCTCTGGTCGTCGATCCGAACGGCGTCGTCGATTGGGGCCCCCTCCAGGTTGGCGGTGACCCGGCTGTTGCCGATCCCCTCGGTGATAGAGCTGCCCTCCGCCTCCAGGCAGCCGGTGGTGGCCCAGCGGTGGAGGGCGCTGCCGTGGGGATCGGCGAGCACGCAGCGCACCGCCGGGCTGCGTTCCTTGAGATACATCGCCACACCGGCATAGGTGCCGCCGGTGCCCGTGGCCGACACCCAGGCGTCCACCCGTCCGCCGCTCTGGGCCCAGATCTCCGGGCCGGTGGTGGCGTAGTGGGCGCGGCGGTTGGCCAGGTTGTCGAACTGGTTGGCCCAGACGGCACCGGGCGTTTCGGCGGCGAGGCGGCCGGAGAGCTTTACGTAGTTGTTCGGATCCCGGTAGGGCACCGCCGGCACCGTGCGCACATCGGCCCCGAGGCTTCGCAGCAGGGCGATCTTCTCGGCCGACTGGGTGTCGGGGATGACGATCAGGCTGCGGTAGCCGCGGGCATTGCAGAGGTGGGTGAGGCCGATGCCGGTGTTGCCGGCGGTTCCCTCCACCACGGTGCCGCCTGGCTGCAGCAGGCCATCGGCCTCCGCCTCCTGCAGGATCCCCAGGGCGGCCCGATCCTTGACCGACCCGCCGGGATTCATGAATTCGGCCTTGCCGAGAATCTCGCAGCCGGTGAGCTCGCTGAGCCGCTGCAACCGAATCAACGGCGTGTTGCCCACGGCCCCCACAAAGCCTTGGCAAATCGTGCCCTGGCAGAGCACTGCTGGCTGGCTGCTGCCCATCTCGCCGGCCCTGTAACAAGTGAACGGACTGCGGGTGATCGTAGGGGCGACGGGACAACCGGCCAGGGCCCCTACGATCGGGGGCAGCGAACGTCTGGCCATGGCCGCCTCCGCCCCGACCGCGGACCTGCTCCTACGGCTAGCAACCACTCGCCGGCGCAGCGAAGCGCTGGTGGCCGGGCTGGAGCCCGAAGACCTTGGCCTGCAGGGCATGGCCGATGCAAGCCCGCCGAAATGGCACCTCGGCCACACCAGCTGGTTCTTTGAAACCTTTCTGCTGGTCCCCCACCTGAGCGGCTATGCCCCGGCCGACAGTCGCTGGGGCTACCTGTTCAATTCCTATTACGACGCGATCGGCGCCCGCCATCCCCGCCCGGAGCGGGGCCTGCTCAGCCGCCCCACGATCGGCGAAGTGATGGCCTGGCGCCACCGGGTCGATGGGGGCCTCGAGGCCCTGCTGGAGCAGCTGGCCCGGTGCACGGAGGCCGAGTCGGCCCCCGTGCTGGCGCTGCTGGAACTGGGTCTGCAGCATGAACAGCAGCACCAGGAGCTGCTGCTGATGGACCTGCTCGACGGGTTCAGCCGCAATCCGCTCGAGCCGATCGCCTTCCCTGGGGCCGAGGGCCCCGAAGACTCCTACCGCCGCAGCCGGGTCGCCGGCTCCCTTCAGTGGGTCGGCGGCCCGGATGGCCTGGTGGAGATCGGCCATGCCGCCGGCGGCTTCCACTTCGACAACGAGGCCCCCCGCCACCGCGTCTGGCTGGAGCCCTACGCCATCGCCAACAGGCTGGTGCGCAACGAAGAGTACGCCGCCTTCATCGCCGACGGCGGCTACCGCCGGCCCGAACTGTGGCTGAGCGAAGGCTGGGAGGCGGTCGAGCGGTACCACTGGCAGGCCCCCCGCTACTGGCGAGGCAGCGGCCCGGCTTCCGCCTGGGAGTGGGAGTTCAGCCTGGCCGGCCGCCGGCCCCTGCACCCGGAGGCTCCGGTGCGGCACCTCAGCTGGTTCGAAGCCGACGCCTATGCCCGCTGGGCCGGCGCCCGCCTGCCGGGCGAGGCTGAATGGGAGGCGGCGAGCCAGCAGGGAGCCGCGATTGAGCAGGTGGGCGGAGTTCTGTGGCAGTGGACCGGCAGCCCCTACCGCCCCTACCCGGGTTTCGTGCCCGTCGCCGGCGCCGTGGGGGAATACAACGGCAAGTTCATGAGTTCGCAGATGGTTCTGCGGGGCAGCAGTTTTCTCACCCCGGCAGGCCACGGGCGTCCCACCTACCGGAATTTCTTCGCGCCAGCCAGCCGCTGGATGGCGGCCGGCCTGCGGCTGGCCAGAGACGTCGCATGAGCACCCGATTTCTGGAACGGCGGGCCACCCTGGTCGATCTCCACCCTGTAGCGGCCGACATGCAGCGCCTGGTGGTGGAAGGCCTCAGCCGCGTCCCGAAACAACTGCCCGCCTGGTTCCTCTACGACGCTGAGGGCTCCAGGTTGTTCGAGGCGATCTGCCGGCAGCCCGAGTACCGCCTCACCGCCATCGAAACAGCTCTGCTGCGGCAGGAGGCGGCCGCGATCGCGGCGGCGATGGGCCCCGGCGTACCGATCGAGTTCGGGGCCGGCAGCGCCCGCAAGGTGTCCCCCCTGCTCGAAGCCCTGGCCCCGCCCGCCTACGTGGCGCTCGACATCAGCGCCAGCCATCTGGCCGAGGCCTGCGAGGCCCTCCAGAGCCGCCATCCGGCCCTGGGCGTGCTGGGCATCTGCTGCGACTACAGCCAGCTGCAGACCCTGCCAGCCCATCCCCTCCTGGAAGGCCAACGGCGGCTCGGTTTCTATCCCGGCAGCTCCCTGGGCAACTTCGATCCCCCCCAGGCCCGGGCGCTGCTGAGCCAGTTCGCCCGCCTGCTGGCCCCCAACGGCTGCCTGCTGATCGGCATCGATCAACCGCGACAGGTGGCCAGCCTGGAGGCCGCCTACAACGACCGGGCCGGCTTCTCCGCCGCCTTTGCCTCCAATCTGCTGGTGCGGCTCAACCGCGACCTCAACGGCAGCTTCGATCCCGGCGCCTTCAGCTACCGGGCCCGCTGGCAGGAGCCCCAGGGCCGCATCGAGATGGCCCTGGTCAGCCAGGGGCGGCAACGGGTGGCGGTGGCAGGGCAAGACTGGAGCTTCGCTGCCAGCGAAGCCTTGATCACCGAATACAGCTACAAGTACGCCCCGGAGGCCTTCACCACCCTGGCGGCCGAGGCGGGCTGGCGGGCCGTGGGGCGCTGGAGCGACCCCGACGCCCACTTCAGCCTCCATCTCCTGGAGCCCCGGCCATGAGCAGGGACGACCAACGGCGGGCGGTGCGCGAGCTGCGCGAAACCCTGATCAGCCAGCTTGAAGCGCTCTACCGACAGGCCTTCGACAGCATCGGCAGCCAGGATCTGGGGGAGGGGGCGATCGCCCGGCTCACCCAGCTGCTGCTCCGCTCCCGCGAAGCTGCGATCACCCCCTTGGAGGAGGAGATCGAAGCCCCCCTGATCACCCGGGCGCCGGAATGAGCAGGTCCCGATGAGTGGCAGTTGGTTTGAGCAACTTGAGGCCCAGCTGGATCGCCAGCTGGAGGCCTTCCTGAACAGCCATCCCGATCAGCAGCATCTGCTCGATGCCGACGAGCGCCAGGAGCGGCAGCGGCGATTGGGTCGGCAGCGGTTGGAGATTCGGGCGCAGGCGGATGCCAGCCGCCAGTCCCTTTTGGAGCTGGCGGCGGAGATCACCCAGTGGCAGCAGCGGGTGGGGCGGGCACGGGCCGCCGGGGCCGAGGCCCTGGCCGACCAGGCCGCGACCCACCTGCGCCAGCTGATGGGACTGGGCCGTGACCGCTGGCAGGCCCTGCATGAACTGGGCATCTCCCTGGGGCAGGTGGAAGCCGAACTGGCCCAGCTGCAGGAGCCGCCCCGGCCTGCTCCAACCCCGGAAGGCCCCGATCTGGAGCAGGCCTGGGCCAACTTCGAGAAACAGCAGGACCTGGAGGAGCTTCGGCGCAGCCGCGGCCCCCGGCAGCCCTGAACGCTGCTGATCCATGAGCTTCCTGCTCTCCAAGCTGCTGCCGTTGCTGCTCTATCCCCTTGGGCTGAGCCTGGTGCTGCTGCTCACGGCCCAGCTCGGGCGGGGCCGGCGCTGGTCTGGCTGGGTTGCCGGGGTTGGCGTGGCCCTGCTCTGGATCAGCTCCATGCCCCTCACGGCGCGTCAGCTGGTCTGGGGGTTGGAGGAGCGCAGCGCGGCGCTCACCCCGGCGCTGGTGCCCCGCGCCGATGCCATCATCGTGCTGGGCGGCGGACTCCAGGCCCCCTTACCGCCGCGCAGGGCCGTGGAAGTGAGCGAGGCCGGCGACCGGCTGCTCACCGGGGTGCGGCTGATGCGGGCGCAGCGGGCCCCACTGCTGCTGGTCAGCGGCGGCAGGGTGACCTTCCGCAACGACGACCCGGCGCCGCCGGAGGCCTTGGCGGCCCGCAGCCTGGCCATCGAGCTCGGCGTTGCCGCCGATCGGATCCTGATGAGCGACCAGGCCCGAACCACCGCCGAGGAAGCCGAGGCGATCAATCGGCTGGCGCGGCAGCGGGGTTGGCGTTCCGTGATTCTGGTCTCCAGCGCAATCCACATGCCCCGCGCCCTGGCCACCTTCCAGCGCCGCACGGCCCTCAAGGTGATCCCGGTCGCCTGCGACTATCTCCTGCCCGCTCGCAACCAGCTGGGCGGTTCAACACCGGGCTCCGTGCTGGGTTCTCTGCTCCCCGATGCAGGCTCCCTGCAGGTGAGCACCGTGGTGATCAAGGAGCACCTCGGCCTGCTGGCCTACCGGCTGAAGGGCTGGAGCTGAACCAGGCAGATGTCGTCTGCAGATTTCGGCCTTCCCCTGGTTTCGGGCTGGGAATGGTGCCTTACTTCTTCGGCAGGGGTGGCACCAGGCTGACCCCTTCCGGCGGAGGTGTGGGGTCGGGGTCTGCGATCAGCATGTGCTGAAGAACGATCTCGGGGCGCTCGCTGTCACGCCAGCGGATCCGGTAGGCGGGCATCTTGGTGCCGCGGCTGGTGGTCTGCTCGACCGGCTCCATCACCCAACCCCGGCGGGATCGGCCCTGGGGATTGCGCTTCACCACCGCATCCGCGTGCTTGAAGCGGAATCCGACGCGCTCACCACTCATGGGCTGAGGATTGTGCCAACGTCAGTCAATTATCCACTGCGGCCGTCACCGGCTCCCGGAGGGCCTGCTTCGGGGCGCAGCAGCGGGAAGGCGATCACATCACGGATGCTGGCGCTGTCGGTGAGCAGCATGGCGAGCCGATCGATGCCGATGCCCAGGCCGCCGGTGGGGGGCATGCCCACCTCGAGGGCCTGAAGGAAGTCCTCGTCCACCCCCTGGGCCTCGAGATCGCCGGCCTGGCGGCGGGCCTGCTGGGCTTCGAGCCGCTTTCTCTGATCGACCGGGTCGATCAGCTCGCTGAAGGCGTTCGCCGTTTCCCGTCCCACGATGAACAACTCGAAGCGCTCCACCAGCCCCGGCTTGCTGCGGTGCGCCCGGGCCAGCGGCGAGATCTCCACCGGGTAATCGAGAACGAAGGTGGGCTGGATCAGGCTCGCTTCCACCCGCTGCTCGAAGGCCTCATTCAGCAACCGACCGACACTGTCGGCGGCATCGGGCACCTCCAGGCCTGCGGCCGCCATCGCCGCCGCCGCCTGGTCACGCCACTCGAAGGCGTTGAAGTCGAGGCCAGTGGCCAGCTCCACCAGCTCATGCATGGTGGCCCGCCGCCAGGGGGGCGTCAGGTCGATGGCGGTGCCCTGATACGTGAGCATGGTGGTGCCGCACACCTGCTCGGTGACCGCAGCGATCATCTGCTCGGTGAGCGCCATCATGTCGGTGTAATCGGCGTAGGCCTGGTACACCTCCACCGAGGTGAACTCGGGGTTGTGGCGGGTGCTGATGCCCTCGTTGCGAAAGATCCGGCCCAGTTCATAGACCCGCTCGAAGCCCCCCACCACCAGCCGCTTGAGGTGCAGCTCGGTGGCGATGCGCAGGAACAGGGGCAGGTCGAGGGCGTTGTGGTGGGTGCTGAAGGGGCGGGCATCGGCACCGCCCGCCTCCACATTCAGCACGGGCGTTTCGATTTCCAGGAACTGGCGATCATCAAGCCAGCGACGGATGCCGCTCACCAGCCGGGCGCGCCGACGGAAGGTGTCGCGGGTCTGGGGCGACACGATCAGATCGAGGTGCCGTTGCCGGTAGCGCTTCTCCACATCGGCAAGGCCATGCCACTTGTCGGGCAGGGGCTGCAGCGCCTTGCAGAGCATCTCCCAGCCCGTCACCTTCACCGACAGCTCGCCCCGGTCGGTGCGGCGCAGGCTGCCGTTCACCCCGATCAGATCGCCCGCATCCACCAGGGTGGTGAGCTGGGCGAAGGCCTCGGGCTGATCGGGCAGGGCGGCGGCCAGGGTGGCCTTTTCGATGAACAGCTGGATCGGACCGCTCTCATCCACCAGGGTGAAGAAGGCGAGCTTGCCCATCACCCGCCGGGTCATCACCCGGCCGGCCACGGCCACGGTCAGATCGCGCTCCTGGCCCTTGCCGAGGTCGGCGTGAGCGTGCTGAAGCTCGGCGGTGCGGTGCGAAGGATCGAAGCGCAGGCCATAGGGACCCTGACCGAGGGCCGCCAAGGCCTGGCCCTTCTCCAGGCGAGCCTGCTCCAGACGGTTGTGGCGCGGCTCAAGCAAGGGTGGAAAGACTCGGTTTCAGCGCCCCATCCTGCAGGACTGGTCAGCTCAGAGGGCTGCGGAGGCGGCCACTTCGCTCATCCGCTGGGAGGAGTAGCCGGTGCCGCGCACGGTGAGGATCAGTTCGGGGTTGCGGGGATCCGGCTCGAGCTTGCCCCGCAACCGCGCCACGTAAACATCGACAACCCGGAGGTCGGCGGCCCGGCGGGGCGGATAGCCCCAGAGTTGCTCAAGGATCTCGGCGCGGGGCACCACCCGCCCAGGCTCCCGGAACAGCAACTCCAGGAGGCTGAATTCGGTGTAGGTGAGGCTGATCCGGTCCCCAGCCCTGGTCACCTGGCGGCGGTTGGTGTCAACCATCAGGTCGCCGACCCGCAGGATGCCCTGGCCGGCCGGCACATCCCGGGGCTCGAGCGTGGCCGAACCCCGGCCTACCCGGCGCAGGATGGTGGAGATCCGCGCTTCGAGCTCCTTGGGGCTGAAGGGTTTGGGCAGGTAGTCGTCGGCGCCGAGATCAAGGCCGGACACCCGCTCAGTGATCGCATCGAGGGCCGAGAGAAAAATGATCGGCACGCAGGATTCGGCCCGCAGGCGCCTGCAGACCGCGAAACCATCGAGCTTCGGCAGCATCACATCGAGCACGACCAGATCCGGCTGCTCCTCGTGGAAGATCGTCAGGGCCTGCTCGCCATCCTCGGCGCAGATCACCCGATAGCCGGCCAGCTCCAGGCGCATCTGCAGCACCCGTCGCACCGTGGCTTCGTCATCGACGACAAGCACCGTGGCCAGGGCGTGGGGCACGACCGCTTGGGAAGCATCACCCTGACTGTGCCGGGGCAGCTCTTCCAAGGACATGGCGCGCAGGACCCTAAGAAATGAAACCCTACAGCTCAGGGCCCAGGCCCCGAGAGCACAGGGCCCCGCCCAGAGCCAGGCTCAGGGCCAACGGGCCGCCGCGTAGCGGTTCCACTCCAGCTCGGCGGCGGCGAGGGCATTGTCGCTGCTGACCTGGCCCAGCATGGCCCGTTGCAGGTGGCGGTAGAGGATGGCTTGAAGCCGCTTCACCCCCGGGCTGGCAGGCACGAGCACCTCAGCCCGTTTCAGGGTTTCCACCGACTGCAACCGGGCCCGCCGCACGAGCTCCTGGCGGGGATCGGCCAGGGTCTGGTCGCGCAATCGGCGCTCGATCCGCCCCAGGGCCCCCTTGGCGGAGGGGAGCACCCGCGCCTGCTCGGCGAAGCGCGCCTGGTTCTCGGCATTGGTGAGAAAGAGGGCAAAGCTCACGGCCTGCTTGGGCAGGGCGCTCTGGCGGGGCACCGCCAGGTTCATCACCGCCACGTTGGCCCTGCCGTTCGGCCCGGTCAGGGGCGGGTGGGGTTTGGTGACAGCGGCGATCTGGGGGGCGTTGGTCTGGATGCTGCGCAGGAATTCGGCGCCACTGGCCAGGGTGGCCAGCTCGCCGCTCTGGTAGAGCTCGATCGCGCGGCGGTACCCCTGGCTGACCACCTCCCGCGGCAGGAGGCCGCGGCGATACAGATCGCTCCAGAACGCAAAGGCGCGACGGCCGGCCGGGCTGTTGAAGGCGGCGCGGCGGCGGCCGTCCTGCAGGGTCACCCCCATCTGCACCATCGACTCCAGCAGCTCGGCGGAATCGTCAGGAACCACCGTCACGAACAGGGCGTAGCGACCGGTGCGGCGCTTGACCGCCTCGGCGAAGGCCGGCACCTCCTCCCAGCGGCGGGGCGGCTGGCTGTAGCCGGCCCGGGTCAGCAGGTCGTGGTTGGCGAGGGTGATGCGGGCGGTGAGATACCAGGGGATGGCGAACTGACGGCCATCGGCCTGGCTGGCCTGCCAGATCTTCGGCAGGTAGGCGTCGCCGGCGCCCGGCGGCAGCAGCGGACCAAGGTCCAGCAGGCCCCCCTTGCTGGCCAGGTTGGCGGCGAACAGGGGGTTGAGATTGACCACATCCGGGGCGGTGCGGGCAAACACCGCCGCCAGCAGCTTGCGCTCCACCGATCCCCAGGGAAGGTCCGTCCAGCGCACGGACACACCTGGATTGTCGCCTTCCCAGGCGGTCACCACCCGGCCTATCTCCCCGTTGAACTTCGGCGATAGGTCGAGGGTCCAGAGCTGCAGCTCCCGCTTCGCGGAAGGGGTGGGGGCGCAGCCGGCCAGGAGCACCAGCAGCACTGCGCTGAGAAGGCCACAACGTCGACGCAGGGCTGATCGGAACGGCTTCATGGGATCAGCCTCATCGGATCAGCCTCATCAGATCAGCGCCGCGTCAGTGCGCCCTGCTGGCGCCAGAGCAACAGCAGCAGTGAACAGATCATCGGTGCCAGCAGGCCGGTGAGCAGGGTCTGGGCCAGCAGGGTGTGCAGGCTGGAGAGCTGGGAGAGCGATCCCGGCAGGGGGAAGCCTTGGCGCTGCAACGACACGCTCAGGCCGAGCAGAAAGGTGCCCACCAGGGCCAGCAGCCCCAGGCTCAAGCTGCGCTCGATCGGCGGTCCCTGGCGCGCCAGGCGCCCCCACCACCAGCCGAGCAGGGCCAGGGCGGGGATCTGGGTGGCTCCACCCAGGTTGAGGGAATCCGCCAGGAGCCCCAGCCCCAGCCCCGCCATCGCTCCCGAGACCGGCCCATCGGCCAGGGCCCAGGGCAGAAGCCACAGCACCGCCCAGCTGGGCGGTACCCCGGCCAGCTTGAGGAAGGACGGCGAGGCCAGGCTGAGCATGGGAACGGCGCCAGCGGTAGCAACGGCCCAGGGAAGACGATGCAGGACTCCCATCGATCAAGGCGCCGTTGCGGGGGTGGGTGGCACGGACGATCGAACCAGCACCTGCACCCAGTCGATGGAGCCCACCGGCGCGCTCAGCTGCACCACCGCACTCGGAGCCGGCACACCCTTCTCGTCGACCGACTGGATCACCCCCACGCTCAGGCCCGGCGGCACCAGGGTGCTCGCCGGTGAGGTGACCACCCCATCGCCGGGCCGCACCTGGGGATCCTTCTCGAGAAAAACCAGCAACGGCCGACTGGTACCCACACCGGTGAGCAGACCATGGCGTTGGATGCGCCCCACCCAGACCCCCACCCGGCTGGCCGGATCGGTGAGCAGGGCCACCCGGGCGGTGGTGGGCGTGACGCTCGACACCCGGCCGACCAGGCCACCGGGGCCCACGACCGAATCGCCGGGGCGAATGCCCTGGATCCCGCCGGCACCAAGCACCAGTTGATGCCACCAGCCGGCCGGCTCCCGCGAGATCACAGCCGCGGTCACCTTGCCCGGATCGGCCCGCTTGAGACCGAGGAGGAGGCGAAGGCGGCGGTTGTCCTGCTCCAGGTGGGCCTGGCGGGCCTGCAGCTCCAGCTCTTTCGCTCCCTGCAGCCATTCCCGCTGGGCACTGCCTGGCCAGAACGGCCGACTGAGCAGCGCATAGGCATCGCTCAGCAACGCCCCCTTGCTCAGCCGCACCCCCACCAGGGCCACCAGCAACAGCAACCAGGGCCACGACTGGACCACCCGGCCCAGGGAGGGGACGCGGGGCAGGCGTCCGATCGGCATGGTGATCAGGCGGAGAGGCGGCTGAAGTCAGGCGTGTCCAGCACACGCTCCAGCCGCTTGTAATCCTCCAGAACCTGGCCGCAGCCGTTCACGACGCACAGGAGTGGATCCTGGGCCACGTGGGTGAGGATGCCGGTTTCATGGCTGATCAGGTCGCTGATGCCGCGCACCAGGGCGCCACCGCCGGCCAGCATGATGCCGCGATCGACGATGTCGGCGGCCAGCTCGGGCGGGGTGCGCTCAAGGGTGCGCTTCACCGCCTCCACGATCACGTTGAGCGGTTCGGCCATCGCTTCGCGGATGTCACCGGCCCGAACGTTGATGGTGCGGGGCAGGCCCGAGAGCAGGTGGAGGCCGCGCACATCCATCGAGCCGCTGTCGTGGGCGTCCTCGGGGAAGGCGGAGCCGATCCGGATCTTGATCTCCTCGGCGGTGCGCTCGCCCACCACCAGGTTGTGCACCTTCTTGAGGTAAACGGTGATGGCCTCCGTGATTTCATCGCCCGCCACCCGCACCGACTCACTGACCACGGTGCCACCGAGGCTCAGCACGGCCACTTCGGTGGTGCCACCGCCGATGTCGACGATCATGGTGCCCACCGGCTCGGTCACCGGCAGACCGGCGCCGATGGCGGCCGCCACAGGCTCGTCGATCAAGTGCACCTCGCGGGCACCGGCCAGTCCGGCCTCTCGCACCGCCCGGCGCTCCACGCCGGTGACGCCGCTGGGAATGCCGATCACCAGCCGGGGGGCGATGATGCCGCGCCCCTCGTTGCCCTTCTGGATGAAGGTCTTGATCATCATCTCGGCGGCGTCGAAGTCGGCGATCACGCCATCGCGCAGGGGGCGCACGGCCCGGATGTTGCCGGGGGTGCGGCCGAGCATCAGCTTGGCCTCATCACCGACGGCCAGGGGAATGCCGCGCTCCAGATCAAGGGCCACCACCGAGGGCTCCTGCAGCACGATGCCCTTGCCGGACACGTACATCAAGGTGTTGGCCGTTCCCAGATCGATGCCGATGTCGCGGGAGAGCTGGAAACGTCGAAAGAACACTGAGCAGCCGCAGAGCGGGCCGAATCATAGGAGTGGGGCTCCGCCGGTTCCCGGCAGCCATCCGGTGGTACATCCGGGTCGGAGGGTGGAACCTGCTGAGAGAAGCGCCCCGATCGAATGGCGCATCATTGATCCAACCAACCTCAACCCCCCAATTCAAAGGAGAACCCCATGGGTGTGAATTCCGTAACCCTGGTCGGCCGTGCCGGCCGTGATCCCGAAGTGCGCTACTTCGAATCCGGCACGGTCGTGGCCAACCTCACCTTGGCGGTGAACCGCCGCAGCCGTGACGACGAACCCGACTGGTTCAACCTCGAGATCTGGGGCAAGCAGGCCCAGGTGGCCGCCGACTACGTGCGAAAGGGCTCGCTGCTGGGCATCATCGGCTCGTTCAAGCTGGACCGCTGGACGGATCGCACCAGCGGCGAGGAGCGCACCAAGCCGGTCGTCAGGGTCGATCGGCTGGAGCTGCTGGGCTCCAAACGCGACAGCGACCAAGGCGCCTATGGCGATGGTGGCCAAGGCGGTGGCTCGGGTTTTCAGGGTGAGCCGAGCGAAGAGGAAGTTCCCTTCTGAATAACGGCTCACCCGGAAGTACGGATCCGCCTGAGCAAGTTATCGGTGGGCTGGAGCACTTCCAGCCCCTGGTGCCAGGTCACAGGTACAGGTGCAAGAGCAAAGCTGCCAGATCAACTCAATCGATGCTCTGCCGCTGCCTCCAGATGCGCAGTCCCAGCCAGGCCACGAAGGCCAGTCCGGCCAGCACCAGGATCACTTTGATCGCCTTGGTCACCGGCGCCATCCAGACCTCCACGTTGCTGTAGCCCTCGCCGAGCACCATCCCGGCCAGGGTGAGCATGAGGGTCCAGATCAGGCTGCCGGCAGTGGTCCAGATCAGGAAGGGCAGCATCGGCATCATCTCGATGCCCGCCGGCACCGAAATCAGCGTGCGAATGCCCGGGACCAGCCGACCCCAGAACACCAGGGCGGTGCCGTGTCGGCTGAACCAGTTGCGGCTGCGGCGCAATTCCTCGGAGCGGATGCCGATCCACCGGCCATGGCGGTCGAGCCAGGCCTCGATGCGCTCCTCGTTGACCAGCCGACCGACGCCGTACCAGGGAAGCGCACCGAGAACGGTGCCCAGCAGCCCCGCCAGGACGACTGGCACAAAAGCCAGCTGACCCTGGTGCACATAGAAGCCCCCTAGGGGCATGATCAGCTCCGAGGGAATGGGCGGGAACAGGTTCTCGAGGAACATGGCGAGAAAGATCGCGCCATAACCCGCCCATGGATTGGCTCCAACAGCTGACCCGATCAGTTCGGGCAGCTTCTGGACCAGTTCGGCAACCCCCATCAATACCGGTAGTGGTCGGGCTTGTAGGGGCCCTCCACCGGCACGGCGATGTAATCGGCCTGCAGCTGGCTGAGCTCGGTGAGCTTGGCGCCGATCTTCTCGAGGTGAAGGCGAGCCACCATCTCATCGAGGTGCTTGGGCAGCACATACACCTGCTTCTCGTACTGCTCGCCCTTGCTGAACAGCTCGATCTGGGCCAACACCTGGTTGGTGAAGGAGTTGCTCATCACGAAGCTGGGGTGGCCGGTGCCGCAGCCCAGGTTGACCAGTCGGCCCTCGGCCAGCAGGATGATCCGTTTGCCATCCGGGAAGATCACATGGTCCACCTGGGGCTTGATCGTGTCCCATTCGTACTGCTTGAGCGAAGCCACATCGATTTCGTTGTCGAAGTGGCCGATGTTGCAGACGATGGCCTGGTCCTTCATGCGGATCAGGTGCTCATGGCCGATCACCTGGAAATTACCAGTGGCGGTCACGAAGATGTCCACATCCGACACCACGTCCTCGAGACGGACGACACGGTAGCCCTCCATCGCCGCCTGCAGCGCGCAGATCGGATCCACCTCGGCGATCATCACCGTGGAGCCCAGGCCCCGCAGCGACTGGGCCGATCCCTTGCCCACATCGCCATATCCGATCACCAGGGACACCTTGCCCGCCACCATCACGTCGGTGGCGCGCTTGATCGCATCCACCAGGGATTCGCGGCAGCCGTAGAGGTTGTCGAATTTGCTCTTGGTGACCGAGTCGTTGACGTTGATCGCCGGGAAGGGCAGCTCACCAGCCTTCTGCATCTGATAGAGGCGAGCCACACCGGTGGTGGTTTCCTCGGTCACGCCCTGGATCTCGGCATAGATGCGGGAGTAGAAGGTGGGCTGAACCGCCAGGCGGGCCCGGATCGATTTGAACAGGGCGATCTCTTCTTCGCTGCCGGGGTTGTCGAGAACGGAGAGGTCCTTCTCCGCCTTGGTGCCGAGCACGACGAGGCCGGTGGCATCCCCGCCGTCGTCGAGGATCATGTTGGGGGTGCCGCCATCGCCCCACTCCAGGATCCTGTGGGTGAAGGCCCAGTATTCGTCAAGGGTTTCGCCCTTGTAAGCAAAGACGGGGATGCCCTTCGCAGCGATCGCGGCGGCAGCATGGTCCTGGGTGGAGAAGATGTTGCAAGAGGCCCAGCGCACCTCGGCGCCGAGGGCCACCAGGGTTTCGATCAGAACCCCCGTCTGGATCGTCATGTGGAGGCTGCCGGCGATCCGGGCACCCTTGAGGGGTTGCTCAGCGCCGAACTTGGTGCGCAGCGCCATCAACCCGGGCATCTCCGTTTCAGCGATGGCCAGTTCCTTGCGGCCCCAGTCGGCCAGGCCGAGGTCGGCGACCACATAGGAGGAGGTTGCCTGGAGTCCGGGGGTGAAGGTGTCCGTTACGGCGTCAGCATGAACAGTGGAAGAAGGTGCGGCCACCATGGTGGTATGGCTCCCGTGCGGGAGGAAGAGTGGGGTGTGGAATATCTGCAGAGACGCCGAGGCTTCGGGCTCGCTGGATGGGAATCTACAGGGGGATTCAGAACGTGCGCGAAACCCAGCTGCGAGTCCTGACCGACGCCGGCGCAACGCGGGCTCTGGGGGAGGAGCTGGCGGGCTGGCTGCTGGCTGCCCCGCAGACGCCCTTGTCCGTGCTTCTGCTTCAGGGGGAGCTGGGAGCCGGCAAAACCTGCCTGGTGCAGGGGCTGGGGATGGCCCTGGGGATCGAGGAGCCGATCACCAGCCCCACCTTTGCCCTGGCCCAGCACTACCGGGGCCTGCGGCAGGGCCGGCCCACCTATCTGGTCCACCTCGATCTCTATCGCCTGGAGCAACCGGCCTCCGCCGATGAACTCTTCGCCCAGGAGGAGGAGGAGGCCCGATCCCTCGGCGCGGTGCTGGTGGTGGAGTGGCCCGAGCGCCTCAGCGTGCCGCCCGGACCCGCCTGGCTGGTGGAGCTGCTGCATCGGAAGGAGGGGCGTCAGGCCGTGATCAGCCAACAGGGCTAGGAGGCCCTCTCCAGGAACGTCTCCACCGCGGCTTCGTCCGGCTGGGGATCGATGGCACCGGCGCCAGCGCACACCAGGGCGCCGCAGGCGGCGGCGAACCGCATCGCCCTACCCACCGCGGCGACACTGGCACCCGTCAGCAAAGAGGGATCGGCGCAGAGGCCGTGGAGCAACCCGGCCAGAAAGGCGTCGCCGGCACCGGTGGTGTCCACAACGGTGACGGGGAAGGCCACCAGGGAGCCGGCCTGTCCCCCCAGCCACCAGCGCAGCCCGCGGGCCCCGTCGGTCACCACCACGGCGGGACGCTGCGGCAGGGAGAGACTGATCCGCTGCGGATCCCGCCCCGCGCCGATCCAGTCGGCCTCCTCGGCCGAGAGTTTGAGCAGGGCGGCCCGCTCGAGCATGGGCCGGATGCGCTCCAGGGCCAAAGCGGGCGCGATCGGCCAGAAGCTGGGACGCCAGTTCAGATCAAGGGCCAGGGGTACTTCTGCCGTGGCGGCCTGCTCCACCGCGTCCAGCAACGCGGCGCCACTGGCCGGGCTGGCCAGGGGGATCGTGCCGATCAGCAACCACTGCGCCTGGCTGAGCAGGGCAGTGAGCGGCTCGGCCATGGCTTCGGCATCCAGGGCCTGATCGGCGAAACCCTCGCCAAGCTCCCCGGCGAAGCCCCCGAAGCTCCGATCGCCGCCGGCATCCCGCTTCACCAACACGATTCGGCTGGGCCGGAGCGGATCCCGCTGCAGGGCCCGGGTGTCCACGCCCCGTTCCCACAGCAATCGGCCGAAGGCTGCGCCGATGGCGTCGTCGCCAAGCCGGCCGATCAGGGCGGCGGGGGTGCCCAGGCGGGCCAGGGCACAGGCCACGTTGGCCGGGGCTCCACCGAGCCGGTCGTCGACGGGGCCATCCCTGGCCGGATCGCCCCCCGGCGGCCCGAGCCGATCGACGAGGGCTTCGCCGAAGCAGAGCACCCGTGGTGGAGGCTGCCGGATCATCAGGCCACCGATCGCTTGCTCCCACCTTGGCCAGAATTGGCACCCAAGCCAACCGGACCGGAGCCCAGCCGCTCCAGCAGGGCAGCGATGATGCGACCGTTGGCGGCCGGGAAGGGAAACTCCGCCAGGCGCGCCGGCTCCACCCAGCGCACCTGCTGGCTGGCAAGGGGCTGGGGATCACCCGAAAGCCAGCGGCAGAGATGCACCACAAACCGCAGTCGCCGGTGGCTGTAGCTGTGCTCCAGGGTGATGAGTTCCTCGCCCACGGCCACCTCGATCGCCAGCTCCTCGCGCAGCTCCCGCCTGATGGTGGTCTCGATCGCCTCACCCGGCTCCTGCTTGCCGCCGGGGAACTCCCAGAGGCCGCCGAGCAGTCCCTCGGCTCGGCGTTGGTCGATCAGCGCCCGGCCGTCGGGGTCGAGCACCACGCCGACGCCGATCACCTCAAAGGGCACGGGCCTGGGGTTGTCCTTCACGGGGTAGGCGGCGGGATCGCCGGCAGCGTAGGCAGCACAGTGCCTCTGCCAGGGGCAGCCGCCGCAGACGGGTTGGCGGGGCGAGCAGACGGTGGCGCCGAGATCCATCAGCGCCTGGTTGAACGCCCGTGGCCGCTGCGGGTCGAGCAGCGAAGCGCTGAGCCGCCAAAGCCCGTCCAGATCCCGCCCCGGTGGCCGCGGGCTGGCGATCAGCCGCGCCAGAATACGCTTTACATTGCCATCGAGGATCGGAAAGGGTAGGTCGAAGGCGGAGCTGAGGATGCTGCCGGCGGTGCTGCGGCCGATGCCCGGCAGCGCCAGCCAGCCGTCCAGATCCCGGGACCAGGGGCCGGTGGGTGCAGTCTTCCCGGCTACGCAGCCGGCCGCCATGAGTTGCTGTGCCCCCTGCTGCAATCGCCGGGCGCGCGCGTAGTAGCCCAGGCCCTGCCAGAGCATCAATACGTCGTGGTCGTCGGCAGACGCCAGGGCTGCCAGCGAGGGAAAGGCCCCCAGCCACCGCCGCCAGTAGGGCAGCACCACGGCCAGCTGGGTCTGCTGCAGCATGACCTCGGCCACCCAGATGCCGTAGGGGTCGAGGGCCTCCCCATCCCTGGGCCGCTGGCCATCGAGGCGCCGTTTCCAGGGAATGTGGTGGCGGCCGTTGGGCTCCCACCAGTTCAACAGTGCTTCCCTGAGCGACTGGAAATCCAACACGGGATGGCCAGTCAGCATGGATCGGGCCTTCCCCGGTTCAGCCGTTCCAGCCCCGGCGTCGGGCCATCGCCGCCGCCGCGAACACCAGGGCCATCGCCAGGTAACCCAGGGCCCAGGGGGCGCCGCTGCCCCAGCCCAGGTGCAGCACCGTGTCGGCGGGGGTGAAGCGCCAGGCGTGGATCAGGCCGAACCAGGACGCGACCGCGGCCAGGCCGGCAGCGAGGGCCGCGGCGTTGAAGCGTTGCTCGATCACGTAGACCACCATGGCCGAGAGCAGCATGGCCGCCACGATCTGGCCCTGCTCGAGCGCGAAGGCGCCAGCAGCCCAGACGTCGGCCTGCTGGAGCGGGATCAGCAGGGCAGGGCCGAACGGATTATCGGCGCTGCCCGCCCCACCGGCGCGCAGGCCCGCCTTCAGCAGCAAGGCACCCCAGCCAGCCAGGCCAGGCAACAGGCCCAGCACCACCGCCGGCGCATGGGCGGCTGGGGTGGCCTGGAAGCTCTGGGCGGCGATTACCAGGCCGATGTAAAGCACGATCGCCATGCCCGCCTCGATCGGCACAAGCTGGCCCACCAGGCCGAACACCCCCAGCAGGCAGCCCAGCCCCATCACCAGCCCGTTCAGCCAGGAGTAGCCGATCCGGGCCCCCATCGCCTTCCAGCCCGGGTGGCCGATATAGATGGTGGTGGGGAAGCAAGAGCCCAGGGCGGCGGCCACCACGGTGCCGATGCCGTTGATCAGCAGGGAACTCTTCACCGGGTAGCGGTCTCCGGCCGCCTCGGCGCTCTCCAGGTTCTGCAGGGAACCAAGCAGGTTGAACAGCCCCATCGGCACGATCACCCCGAGCCAGGGAAGCAGCTGGCCCCGGGCCTGCCAGAGCGCGCCGAGCTGCAATGCCGGCAGATGCAGGCCCACCTGGGCTGCGTTGGCCTGCCAGCTGGCCGGGTCGATCCGCAGCAGGCCAGTGGCCGCCGCCAGCAGGATGCCCAGCAGCACGGCGATCAGGCCACCCGGCAGGGGCAGCTTCACGCCGCCGTAATAGGTGAGCAGGATCACCGCCAGCACCGCCAGGCCCACCACCGGCTGGGCATAGGTGCGCAGCAGGAAGCCCAGGGCGATGTAGCCGAGGGCGATGCCAGCCAGGGTGGAGAGCAGGGCCGCCCGTGGCAGCCAGCGGCGCAACGCCCCCACGCAGAAGGCCCCGCCCGCCTCGATCGCTCCGGAGCCGAGGCAGGCGATCAGCCCTGCCTGCCAGGAGAGCCGCACCGCGTCGGCTTCCGCCAGCCCCTGGCCGAGGGCCGCGAGCTTCACCGGCAGCATCACCAGGAACACATAGGCGAACAGGCTCACCGTGTTGATGCCGTAGGGCAGGGCGGTGCGGTCGCCGCGCCCCTCCCGCACGGCCAGCCGGTAGGCCTGCCAGGCGTAGGCGCCGTTCCCCGCCACCAGGCTGAGACCGGTGGCGGGCAGGATCACCCCGAAGATCAGGCCGTCGGGGTAGCCGAGCACGCCGCGGCAGAGGCCAAGGATCAGCAGGATCTGGATCAGGTTGTCGAGCCCCAGGCCCATCAGCCCGTCGATGTCGCCGGCCACCAGCCAGCGGGGTCCGTTGCTCGCCATGGCGTTCAGGCGAAACCGCCCGGCCGCTGGCGGGAGGTGGAGAGGGAGAGGTTGGGGCGGCCCGTGACGTGGCCAGTGGCAGGCGCTGCGGCGGAAGCGGGCGGACCGACCCCAGGGGCCGGCATCGGCACCGCAACCACGTTGAAGGCCAGCGACCAGCGCTCCCCATTGCCCCGGAAGGGTGGCACCGAATGGGGCTGCCAGGCCGGAAACACATAGAACTCGCCGGCCACTGGCAGCACGTACTGGGCCATGCCGGTTCGGAAGCTCTGGATGTGCCACTCCTCAGGGCCGTGGAAACAGAGCTGGCCGTCGAAGCTGTCGTTGTGGATCTGGGGCGGAACCCTCAGGAAGATCACGCCGGAAAAGGAGCCGCCGTGGGTGTGCATCGGGTTGTAATCCCCCGCCCGCTGGGCATTGAGCCAGACATCGATCATCTGCAGCCGGTAGCGGCCGGGCGTCCAGGGACCACGGCCCTGGGGCGGCTGCCGGTCGATCACATGGCGGATCCAGTGCTCACAGGCCGGCAGGATTTCACTGGAGCAAAGGGACTGGATGCAGGCGTGGTGGGGCCCCAGCTCCCGCTGCTGGGCCAGCTGGCCGGCCAGCTTGGTGGAGGCGTCGGGGCTCTGCTCAGGCTGGGCCAGCACCTGCTCGGCCAACTGCAGCAGCTCACCCAGCATTCCCTCAGGCAGCCGGCTCTTGAGCACGTAGCGGGGAAAAAGGGCGAGAACTTCAGTGCTGCTGTCCATGGCTGGGGGCGGCGGCTCTCGCCAGCATGGCGGGGTGGCGCCTCAGCAGGCCGCGTAATCCTCGACGCTGGCGCTGAGGCGCCGCAGACCCACCAGGCCATCACGCTCCAGGTTGCGCACGCGGTCGCGGCTCATGCCGAGGATGCGGCCGATGCCGGTGAGGCTCATCGGTTCCTCCACATCGATGCCGTAGCGCATCTTCAGCACATCCCGCTGCAGGTCCGGCAGTTGCTCCAGCAGGGCCCGCATGTCGCCCCGCAGGCACTCGCTGTCCACGTTCTCCTCCGGCAGCGTCCCGTCCCCCTGCAGCAGGTCGAGCAGTTCGGTGTCCTCACCGTCGCCCACCTTGGTTTCCAGGCTCA
>Ga0247836_1001586_pt1 | contig 35761 bp, 36 predicted proteins | sample LaCruzMarch2015__4_FD_187116 | JGI IMG/M metagenome (GOLD analysis project Ga0247836, IMG submission 187116) | Freshwater microbial communities from meromictic Lake La Cruz, Castile-La Mancha, Spain - LaCruzMarch2015_14m | ecosystem: Environmental > Aquatic > Freshwater > Lake | place: Spain... | reverse complement strand
ATCCAATCATTTGCTAATCGTGAAATTTTGAGCGTGGTAGCAGCCGTAGCAAAAGATTCTGCGATGCGAGATCCTAAAAATGCAATGGTTAAATCCCCAGTGGATTGGTTTATCTCCGCCGCGCGAGCTCTGGAACTGACTCCATCTAAGTTAAAAACTTCTGCTCAGTTGAAGAATTATTTAAATAAGTTAGGGCAGATTCCGTTATACCCACCAAGTGTTGGCGGGTGGCCTTCTGGGGAGGCTTGGTTATCTTCAGCATCTGCCCAATATCGGATTGCTTTTGCTACCTGGTTGGTAAAGCAGAGCCAATTAAGAGGATTGCTAGAGATTCCAGTTGAACGTCGAGTTCTATCCAGTGCCGACTGGTTGGGTGTTGCGCAATGGAGTCCGAGAACTCAAAGCGCTCTACGTAACTCATTAAGTGACCCGATGGAATTTGCCGTCTTGGCGCTGTGTAGCCCCGAGTATGTAGTGAACGCCTAGGAGGATGACATGGACACATTAACGCGCAGAAAATTCCTGAGGTTAACCGCCGGCACTGTGGCTGTTGGCGCTAGCGCTTCGCTACTGAGTGTTGATGAAATTGCCCAAGCAGCAATTAGTCGACCACTTGCCGCAGGTACCCCAATTCTTGTAATGGTCACTCTATACGGCGGAAATGATGGGCTAAACACAGTAATTCCCTATACCGACCCAATCTATTTTTCATCTCGTCCTGATATTTCATATAGTCCAGAAACAATGTTGCCATTGGATGCAGAGTTGGCCCTGAATCCTGCGATGAAAAATCTTAAACTTTTATGGGACCAGAAAAAGGTTGCAATCGTTCGTGGAGTTGGTTACCCAAATCCCGATCGCTCTCACTTTTCATCCATGGCAAAGTGGCAGAGTGCCTCACCTACTAATCAGATCAGCACCGGGTGGCTTGGGCGCTGGATTGATGGTCAGGCAGAAGATTCAATGCTTGCGATCTCGCTAGGTTCTGTGCTGCCCCCATTATTTGCCGGGGCTAAAAGATCTGGTTCGGTATTGCCTCTCGGTGGACTCCTCATTCCTAGGGGTTCGATTGGTCAAAATTGTTTAAAACTAGCTAGTAAGTCAAGGAGTGATTCTCCACTCATGGCTGCCGCGGCTACCTCTATGCGCAATCTTTTCTCAGTCTCGTCAACTATTCAGCCTATTTTGAAAGCACCTGCTCCTTCAATTCCTGATTTGCCCACCGTCAATGGTGGCAATGCCGGCGGCGATAGCGACCTCGCACAACAATTAGATGTGGTCTCCAAATTAATATCTGCCGGGTCACCCACACGGGTGTGGTCGGTTTCGTTAGGCGGGTTCGACACACATGCTAATGAGGCGAACGCGCAAGCAGAACTCTTGGGAGTTGTTTCTGATTCAATTTCGCGCTTTTTTGCCCGGTTGAAGTCCACCACTCGAGCTAGTGATGTAATAGTAGTGGTTTACAGTGAGTTTGGCCGCCGTGTGGTTGGAAATGGATCACAAGGAACAGACCATGGAACATCAGGGCCAATGTTTATCATTGGCGACCGGGTGACAGGTGGGTTCTATGGGGACCAACCTTCATTAAAAAATCTCATCAAAGGCGATTTGGCTGTGACGACCGACTTCCGAGATGTTTATGCAACACTGCTTGAAGGTGTATTGAAATCACCGGTGGAACCAGTTTTAGGAAAGTGGGCTGGGCGAACAAAATTCTTGAACGCCTAACGCTCTTCTTTGTAAATGATGACATCGCTCTTCTTACGTGTTGATAGCGCTCTTGGGGGGTTCTCTTCAATGAGGGCATTTACCTCGATGCGAAGCTTGGCTACCTCTATCGCCATATTTGCCATCGCTGTCTCGAGTTCAATAATTCGTTTAATTCCGGCGTGATTAATGCCTTCGCCAACTAAGCGCTGCACCATGCGAAGGGAGGCGATATCGCGAAGGGAGTAACGTCGATTTCGACCGACAGTGCGATCAGGTGAAACTAAACCTAAGCGATCGTATTGGCGCAGAGTTTGCGGGTGTAGCCCGGAAAGTTCGGCGGCGACTGAAATTACATAAAGTCCAGCATCGTCATCTGGGTGATCTTCTTGTGGCAAATCTTTTGTCATAGCTTTGCCTTTGAGTTAAATTCTGCGCGCACATCTTCATGTGCAGTTGCAGCAGCAAATGCTTTGATTGCATCCTCTGCTTTACCTTCGGTTTTGCGTGGGACTTGCACTTCAATAGTGACAAGTAAGTCGCCAGTAATTGCGCCTTTTTTAATTCCGCGTCCTTTTACGCGCAGCACACGACCTGTGGGTGTTCCGGCAGCAAGTCGCACAGTGACATCGTCGCCAGCAAGTGTGGGAACTTTTATATCGGCACCTAGCGCTGCTTCGGCAAAAGTTACTGGAAGTGTGAGAACTAAGTTCTCGCCTTTACGTGAAAAAATTGCATGTGGTTTAACTTGTAGTTGAATAAATAAATCACCAGGGCCGGCTTCACCAGGTGCTCCTTTACCTTTAACGCGAATTTTTGCGCCATCATTTACCCCAGCTGGAACACGTGCCGAAATGTTTTGTGGTCCATTGCCGTCGGTATTTAGCTTGAGATCAAGTGTCGTACCGAAAACTGATTCTTTAAATGTAATGGTTGATTCAGTCTGTAGATCAGAGCCTTTACGTGGGCCGCGCCTGCCGCCGCCACCAAATAGATTTGCAAAGATATCTTGTGGGTTGCCGCCACCAAAGATGTCACCGAAATCTCCACCTTGGTAATTTTGCCCGCCTCCTGTCGGTGCTCTAAAGCCGCCACGTTCAAACATGGAGCGTGCTTCGTCGTACTCAGCGCGCTTTTTGGAGTCAGACAAGATGTCATAAGCCTCAGAGACAGCCTTGAACTTCTCTTCTAGCGCCACATTGCCTTGGTTTTTATCGGGATGTAAATCGCGCGCTAAAGAGCGGTATTTCTGCTTAATTTCATCGGCGCTGGCTTTCTTATCAACACCTAAAATCTTGTAGAAATCCTTCTCGTAAAGGTCTTTAGCGGCCATCAGTTAATTACTCCGGGTCAGTTACTGCAACGCGGGCTGGGCGCAAAATGCGTTCTTTGAACTTATAACCTGGCTGCAAAATCTTTGATGCCGTTGGAACACTTACCTCGCTGGAAGTGTCGTGTAAGAGCGCTTCATGAACTTGTGGATCAAAAGCGTCGCCTTCGGTTCCGTACTTCTCGAGTCCGAAGCGATTAGTGACTGCAGCTAAGTGATCAGCAACCGCTTTGAGGCCACCAGTAAGTTCATTATGTTCTGCGGCGCGGTCGACATCGTCGAGAATTGCAAGAAGTTCTGTCAGTACAGAACCAATCGCTAATTCATGTGCAACGGTGCGATCGCGCTCGACGCGCTTTCGGTAATTTGCATACTCTGCTTGAAGCCGCTGTAAATCAGCTGTGAGCGCTGCAACCGGATCAGTCTCCTGAACCGGTGCAGCTTCCTCAACAACCTCAATTACTTCGTCAACAACCTCTGGTGTTGTTGAATCCATATTTATGCCTGGCCTTCGTCGATTACTTCAGCATCTTCGACATGATCTTCGGCTCCTGCTGAATCCCCTGCTGCTTGCGCTCCTGCATTTGCATACATAAGAGCACCAAGTGCTTGTGAGATAGTCGAAACTTTTTCAGTATTTGACTTAATTGATTCGAAGTTTGCACCTTCTAGATCTTTCTTAAGAAGCGCGAGTGCTTCATCGAGTTCAGCCTTCTTGGTTGCGGCTTCACCTTCTGTGAACTTATCTGCATTCTCAGTCAAGAACTTTTCAGTCTGGTAGACAAGTGAATCGCCAGTGTTACGGATTTCTGCTTCTTCGCGACGCTGCTTATCTTCATTAGCGTGCTCTTCAGCTTCAGCCATCATGCGATCGATCTCTTCCTTGGAGAGAGCAGAACCGCCTGTGATGGTCATGCCTTGCTCTTTACCTGTTGCAAGATCCTTTGCAGATACATGAACGATTCCGTTGGCATCGATATCGAATGTCACTTCAACTTGTGGAACTCCACGAGGTGCAGGTGCGATACCGGTGAGCTCGAACATGCCTAGCTTCTTGTTGTAAGCAGCCATTTCACGCTCGCCTTGGTAGGCCTGAATCTGTACCGCTGGCTGATTGTCATCAGCAGTTGTGAAGATTTCGCTGCGCTTTGTCGGAATTGTTGTGTTGCGCTCGATGAGCTTTGTCATTACGCCACCCTTGGTTTCGATACCAAGTGAAAGTGGTGTGACGTCAAGGAGAAGCACATCTTTTACTTCACCTTTAAGAACACCAGCTTGTAGAGATGCTCCGACTGCAACTACTTCGTCCGGATTTACACCCTTATTTGGCTCTTTTCCGCCAGTGAGTTCGCGCACCAAATCAACAACTGCTGGCATACGAGTAGATCCGCCAACGAGAACAACTGATTGAATCTTTGCAATTGGGATTCCAGCATCTTTAAGAACAGCTTGGAACGGCTTCTTGCATCGCTCAAGCAGATCTGCAGTCAATGACTGAAATTGTGCGCGAGTAATTGTTTCATCGAGGAACAGTGGGTTCTTCTCAGAATCAACAGTGATGTATGGCAGGTTGATAGTTGCTGATTGGGAAGATGAAAGTTCAATCTTCGCCTTTTCAGCAGCTTCACGAATGCGTTGCATCGCCATCTTATCTTTTGTGAGATCGATACCGTTTGCAGATCCAAATGTTTTCACAAGGTGATCGACTAGTGATTGATCCCAGTCATCTCCACCAAGGTTGTTATCGCCATTAGTTGCTTTTACTTCTACAACACCATCGCCGATTTCAAGAAGTGAAACGTCAAATGTTCCGCCACCAAGGTCAAATACCAAAATGGTTTGTTCTTTATCTGCCTTATCAAGACCGTAGGCGAGTGCTGCTGCAGTTGGCTCGTTGATAATACGAAGAACATTAAGACCAGCGATTTCACCGGCTTCTTTCGTTGCTTGACGTTGCGCATCGTTGAAGTAAGCAGGAACTGTAATGACAGCGTCTGTTACGGTTTCTCCGAGATACGCTTCAGCATCTCGCTTTAATTTCTGCAGTACGCGCGCTGAAATTTCTTGTGGTGTGTACTTCTTGCCGTCGATATCAATCGTCCAGTTAGTACCCATGTGACGTTTTACGGATCGAATTGTGCGATCAACGTTTGTCACTGATTGACGTTTAGCTACTTCACCGACAAGGACTTCGCCATTTTTCGCGAATGCCACGATTGATGGTGTTGTGCGAGCGCCTTCTGCGTTAGCGATAACTGTTGGCTCTCCGCCTTCAAGTACTGATACGCAGCTATTTGTAGTTCCGAGGTCGATTCCGACTGCTCTAGCCATGGTTTTGCTCCTTCTGTTTTCTCGTTACTTCCGCTCGAGCCAGGGTGGGTCGAGGTCTGTAACCTGAGCCGATTCTATGCAAAGAGTTGAGTCGAGTCGACTCAGGTTTCATACGGTGTAACTAGAGTCGCCTGACCTTTATTCCCCAGTGCTCAGTTTTTCGGGGGTTGACTAGCCGTAGGTGTCGCGGGGGCCTCGGCCGTTGGAGATTGTGCGTAGGCCACGCTTCCAGCTGGGGGCGGTGGGGCCGATGAAATCGAGGGATTCGACCAAGGCGCCGGGGGCGCTGGATCGGATTGTTTCAAGCAGAGATGGGCCAACAAGGTTGAGTTGGGTGGCCCAGGCAGTTGATGAGCACTGCACTAGTAATCGGCCATCGAGTAGTGAAAGTGGGGTTGTGTGTTGGGCGATATCAGGGCCGACCACTTGAGCCCAGGTCGCAAAGAGGGTTCCTTCAGCCAATCCCGAGTTCCAGTCGCGCTGGTCGATCAGCTCATTTAAGACGCTGGAAATCAGAGTTGGGTCACCTGGGGTATTTGTGCGCGGCTCAGCTATTTTCTTCTTCTTTATAAAGCCGGTTTTATAACTGCGGAACAAATCAACTGCGAAATCTCGCTTGCCGGAGTTCTTCTCACTCATTTGGTAACGACCCCCGGACTCACATAGAACTTCTCAGATAGTAGTTCTGCCGGCAGGTCTGATTCAACAGCTGCGGTGATAAATGTTTGCTCTGCCATTTTTGTCACGGAGGTAAGTTGTTGGCGGCGGGCGGTATCGAGTTCGGCGAATATGTCATCGAGAATCAACACCGGTTCGGCGCCCTCTGATTTTAATAAGTTGTAAGCGCCAATTCGAAGCGAGATTGCCATCGACCAAGATTCGCCGTGGCTGGCATAACCTTTCGCTGGAAAATCTCCTAGTTGTAGATGTAGGTCATCACGATGTGGGCCAATCAATGAGACCCCGCGATCTTGTTCTTGTTTGGCAACTTCTATTTGTCGCGCGGTGAGAATTTCTACATTGTGGGCTATATCGGCCGATAAATTATCAGTTGATGATTTATAAGAAATTGAGGCAGGTTTAACTTCATTCAGGTTGGCGTAGTTTGCCGCCACATAAGGATTTAGGTCATCGACTAATTTAATTCTTTCGGCGGATAACTGCGCACCGTATGAGATGAGTTGTTCAGTCCATGGAAGTAACGCGTTTTCAGGCGCTCTGGTTTTTAATAATGTATTTCGTTGCTTCACAACTCGTTCATAATCGGAGATCACGCCGGCAAGGCGCGGTGATTGGGTAATCAATAACTTATCTAGAAAATCACGGCGGTGTGTTGGTTCACCTCGCACCAGGTCTAAATCCTCAGGGGAGAAATAAGTGATTTGTAGCGCGCCAAGAATTTCGCGTTGTGATTTAACAGGGTTGCCGTTAATCCGGGCTCGGTTAGCTTTGGTTGCATTAATCTCTAAATCAACTTGCAGGGTGCGGCCTTGGCTCTCTATTTCTGCTCGGATGATTGCTTGCTCAGCACCGAGTGAAATTAGTGGTTGATTATTTAAGACCCGGTGAGATGACAAGTAGGCAAGGTAGATCAGGCTTTCGGCAATATTTGTTTTGCCGCTGCCATTATTGCCAATAAATGTGTTAGGACCTGCTGGAAATTCCAGTTCAAGGTTTTTATAAGAACGGAAATTTGTCAGCGCTAACTTGGTGACGCGCATAGTTGGTTTACTTTAAGAGGCGTAGCGCATTGGCATTAAGAGGTAGCGATAATTATCGATAGAGGCGCTATTTGGTTCGGTGCGCCCGGTGAGTATCGCTGGTTTATTAGAGCTAGTGAAAGAGATTTGCACAAACGGTGTGCCAACAGCTTGTAGTCCATCTGCTAAAAAGACTGGGTTAAATGCAATCGAGATTGGCTCGCCATTTAATAGCACGTCGATAGTTTCAGTGGCTTGTGCTTCTTCGCCAGCGCCAGCTTCAAGTGAGACGCCACCATCTTTAAATTCAAGACGTAGTGGAACAGTTTTATCTGTTACTAGCGCAACTCGGCGAACTGAATCAAGGAATGGAGCTACTTCTACCACTGCAGTTGTTGTCATCTCTGTAGGTAGTAGGTGGCGGTATGGGGGAAATGTTCCATCTAACATTCTCGATGTCATAGTTTTACCGTCGCTAGAAAAACCAGCAAGTCGATCATGTGATGTGCTGGGTGCGAAGGAGAGTGAAACATTTTTTGTGCCAGCGAGTGACTTAGCTGCATCAGCTAAAGTGCGAGCGCGCATCAGCGCTGTTGTAGAAACCCCAGGGGTTGCCGGGTTCCAATTAAATTCGCGAACAGCTAAACGGTAACGGTCTGTCGCCGCTAAGGTAATTGTGTCTTCATTAATTTCAACATGTACACCGGTAAGTGTCGGTAGTGAGTCATCGCGCCCAGCAGCGATTGCAACTTGCGCTACCGCCGTTGCAAAGGTGTCACTTGCAACAGTTCCGGTTGTTTCTGGTAACTCAGGCAAGTTTGGGTATTCAGAAAGTGAGAGAGTTGGGAGTGTGAACTTTGCAGCACCTGAAGTAACAAGTACTCGGGTGCCATCGAGTGTGATGGTGATTGGTTTATTAGGAAGTGATCTACAAATTTCAGCTAAGAGTTTTCCAGGTACTAGTACTGCGCCTTTTTCAATAATGTCGGCAGTGAAATAAGATTTGCTGGATGTTTCTAAATCGGAGCCTGAAAGGGTGACATCACTTCCGGTTGCATCGATTTTAATTCCGAGTAGTTCGGTTTTAATTGGGCGGGTCGACAGTGAACGAGATACCCAGTTCACACCATCTGTTAAAGAATTTTGATCAACTGTAAATTTCACGCCGTAGCCCTCGCACTCATCGGATAGGTATTTCTTAAGTTGGTAGAAAGTAGTGAACTAACTGTAATTTGGGGAAGGTCCGCTTGGAAACGGGATTTATATATATAAAGGTAGTAGTAGTAACCGCAGACCAATACTGTGGATAAAAGGTAAAACCCCAGGTCAGAGCCTAGATTTAAAACGCTAAAGGTGTGGGAAACCCCCTTAGAGCTGTGGGTAAATAGTGAAGAAAGCGCTGAACTCATATCTACCTCACACCCCTTCCTTAACTCGCACCCGGTTTACCCACACATTTACCTTAAATATCCACAGTTATCCACACCTTATCCCCACCTTGGGGGTAAAGAGGGTGAAAACGGACAATTACCCCGTCACCCGCACCTACTTGGCCTGCTGCTTAATTCTGGTTGTTAACTCATTTACTTGGTTGTAGATGGAACGGCGCTCAGCCATCAATTCGCGGATTTTGCGATCGGCATGCATCACTGTTGTGTGATCGCGGCCGCCGAAAGTCTGGCCAATTTTTGGGAGCGAGAGTTCGGTTAACTCACGGCATAGATACATTGCGATTTGCCGGGCGTTAACAAGTGCCCGCGAACGTGATGTGCCACAGAGATCATCGAGGGTAAGGCTGAAGTAGGCCGCAGTCTGGGCCATGATTGTCGGCGCAGTAATTTCAGTAGCGATATTTGTTGGGATTAAATCCTTCAAAACAATTTCCGCAAGACCCATATCAACTGGTTGACGGTTTAAGGATGCAAAAGCGGTGACACGAATTAACGCACCTTCAAGCTCGCGGATATTTGTAGAAATTTTACTTGCGATAAACTCAAGGACATCATCAGGTGCGTTTAATTTATCTTGCGCAGCCTTCTTACGAAGAATCGCGATACGAGTTTCAAGTTCCGGCGGTTGAATATCTGTAATTAAACCCCACTCGAAACGAGAACGCAGGCGGTCTTCCAAAGTTGTTAACTGCTTAGGTGGGCGGTCGGAAGAGATAACGATCTGTTTATTAGCGTTATACAAGGTGTTAAAGGTATGGAAGAACTCTTCCTGGGTACGTTCTTTATTCTCTAAAAATTGAATGTCGTCAACAAGCAGGATATCCAGGTCGCGATATCGACGCTGGAAAGCAGTAGCTTTATCATCGCGGATCGAGTTAATAAAATCGTTAGTGAACTCTTCAGATGAAACATAACGAACACGGACATTGCCATAAAGCTCTTTGGCGTAAGCGCCGATCGCGTGAAGCAAGTGGGTCTTACCCAAACCAGATTCGCCGTAAATAAAGAGCGGGTTGTAAGCCTTAGCGGGTGCTTCAGCTACTGCAACTGCAGCGGCATGAGCGAAACGATTAGAGGCACCGATAACAAAAGTTTCGAAAATATAGCGAGCATTTAATTGTGATGGCTCATCTGATTTTCTAATATCAGAATCATCGCGACCGGTACCTGGCCGAGATTGAATTACCTCAACTGCAACGGTAGGCGCGGGCAGATCTGCTAACTCGATAGTTTCATCGACCATTACTGCGATATTTGCCTTCTCACCTAGCTCGGTTGTGAGAACTTCATTAATAACAGAGCGAAGTCGAGATTCAAGGACATCTTTGGCGAAAGCATTGGGGGCGGCAACCAATAAAGATGTTGCCCCACCCTCCTTCTGAAGAAGACCTAAGGGTTTGGTCATCGCTAAAAATGCCCGGTGTTGAGGTTCACCCACCGAAACATGCTCGACCACACGGTCCCATAATTGGGAGAGTTCAAGATCTACAGCTGCCATCTTCTACCCCCAGGTCTATCCACAGTGTTATCCACAGGCTGTGGTCTAAAGTAGGGGTTGAGCCTCTATTTAGACCGAAATCGACGGAAACCTGTGGAGAACCCGCAAAGTAGACCCGATTGAGGGAAATAGCAAATGGTTATCCACAATTTTTTGCCGATTTAGGGCCAAATCACGGGTTTGACCGGCGGCTATCCACACCCGTAACCTAGCAGCCTTGCTTCCCCCGTATTTATGACCGACTAGGGCCGATAAGGCTCACAACATTTTGGAGTTCTCATGACAAAGCGCACTTTCCAGCCTAATACGCGTCGCCGCGCCAAGAAGCATGGCTTCCGCGCCCGCATGGCTACCCGTGCAGGACGCGCAATTCTCTCTGCTCGTCGCGCCAAGGGCCGCTCAAAGCTCTCTGCCTAAGGTTTAAGAGCGCAACGGATCTTCTCGTGCTCCCAGCCGACGCACGTTTAACTTCAAGCTCAGATTTCGCCCGCGCAACTAAGAGTGGGATCAGAGTTACTACAGAACACTTTGTTGGATATCTCTACATCTCACCTGTCACAAATAACGCATCGGCAAAATGCGGGCTTATTATTAATAAAACTGTGGGCGGCTCTGTAAAGCGCCACCGGCTAGCGCGCAAAGTTCGTCACGCGATTGCACCACACCACCAAACTCTTCCAGCAGGTTCACTTTTTGTTATTCGCGCGCTGAAACAAAATGAAGATAAAAACGTCGAGCCTGAAATTTCAACTCTTATGAAAAAATTAATTGAACGCGCAAAAAAAATTGAGGCGCGCTAATGAAGCTGATTCTTACCGCACCGATCCGTGTCTACCAATTGTTTTCGAGCGCATTTGCACCACGATGCAAGTACTACCCATCATGTTCAAACTATGCCATTACTGCAATCTCGCGCTACAAACTCAAAGGGGTTGTGATGGCCGGCTACCGAGTTCTCCGCTGCAATCCATGGTCACTCGGTGGCGTGGATTATGTAGATGAAGCGCTGGATTGTGCAGATGCAGTAAAGGCCCATAAATCACTATTAGGAGTTAATTAATGGATTCGATTCTTAACCCGCTCTACAGCATCGTTTCAGGTGTCATGGTTGTAATCCATAACTTAGTGGCGCCAATTTTTGGTAAAGATTCCGGTGTTACCTGGACCCTAGCCATCATGGGCCTTGTGGTTATTATTCGAATTATTTTGATCCCACTTTTTGTAAAACAGATTAAAAGTCAGCGCGCAATGACAGCGCTACAACCACATATGAAAGAGATTCAAAAGAAGTATAAAGACGATCGCCAAAAGCAATCAGAAGAGATGATGAAGCTCTACAAAGAGCATAAGACAAACCCGCTTGCCTCATGTTTTCCAATTCTTGCGCAAGCACCAATCTTCTTCGCACTCTTCACGGTACTTAATGGAATCGCAGCAAAGACTGACGAGGGTGTATCAGCACCAATCAGCCGCGGTTTTCTTAAAGGTGAATACCTAGACAGTGCAGCACAAGCAACATTTTTCGGCGCAAAAATTTCTCAGAGCTTCTTAGGATCAGTTGATTTAAATGTACGTATCGTCACTGTAATTTTGATTATCTTTATGTCAGCAACGACATTTACTACACAGCGTCAATTGATGGTTAAAGGTATGCCAAAGATGGACTCGAGCAACAATATGATGTTGCAACAACAAAAAATTATGTTGTACGCATTCCCAGTTATCTTCGCAGTCACGGGTGTGAACTTCCCTGTAGGTGTTTTGATTTACTGGTCTACAACAAACCTCTGGACCTGGGGTCAGCAGTACTACGTCATTAAGCGAAACCCAACGCCAGGATCTCCTGCATACGAAGAGCTAGAGAAGAAGCGCCTTCATAAGAATAAAGAAGTAGGAAAATCCAACAACACAGAAATTGACCAGAACGAGGAGCAAGCTCCAGAAGTTCAGGGACAACGCCAACAACCAAAGAAGAAAAAGAAGAAGAAGTAATAAATCAGACAAATAGTATTAATAACGCTTTAAACGGACAAAGGATGAGAAGATGTCAGAGAGAACAGATACCACAGAAGAAAACCTAGAAGTTACGGACGAGGCAGTGGATTCAAAAGAGGCGAAAGCTCCAAAGAGCCCAGCCAAGCTTGAAGAAGAGGGCGATATCGCAGCTGATTACCTAGAAGGCCTACTTGATATTGCAGATCTCGATGGCGATATCGATATCGATGTAGAGAACGGCCGCGCAGCGCTAGCAATCGTGGGTGGCAAACTTAAGCACCTAGTGGGCGCTGAAGGAGAAGTTCTCGACTCAATCCAGGAGCTCACGCGCCTAGCTGTTCAAACAGCAACCGGCGATCGCAGCCGTTTGATGCTCGATATCGATGGCTTCCGCGCTGGCCGCCGCAAGGAGCTGACCGCGCTGGCCGAGAAGATGGCCGAGCAGGCAAAGACGACTGGAAGCTCGATCAAACTTGACCCAATGAACGCCTTCGAGCGCAAAATCATCCACGACACAATTCAGACCCTGGGCCTAACCTCAGAATCTGACGGCGAAGATCCACGTCGCTTTGTCGTAATCTACCCAGCGTAGATTTGCCGAACTAGTTTCACGTGGAACAGTCCGTAGATTCACTTATCAGCCGCTATTTTCCGGAGCGTGAGGCGCAGATTCGTGCCTACGCTCAATTTCTGCTCACCGCGGGGATTGAACGAGGGCTGATTGGACCGCGTGAAGGCGAGCGCATCTGGGAACGCCATATCTTCAACTGCCTACCGGTAACCCAACTTCTACCTCAAGGCGCCTCCCTCTTTGATATTGGATCTGGTGCAGGCCTGCCCGGCATAGTGATAGCCCTAGCCCGCCCCGATTTACAGGTAACTCTAATCGAACCCCTGGAGCGCAGAGTCGAATTCTTGAAGGAGGCGACTGAGGGCTTAGGTATTGAGGTAATCCGCGGCCGCGCTCAAGATGTGAAGAAGAGCGCCGAATATGTAACCGCTCGGGCTGTTGCCCCGCTGGAGAAACTTAAAAAGATGAGCTGGCATATGGTCAAAACCGGCGGAGCCCTATTGGCGATGAAGGGTGAATCTGCCGCCACTGAGATGGTGGGGGTTAAGAACGCGACGCTCCATGAAATTACCCTTGAAGGGGTAGGGCTCGGACGTATCGTCGAGCTCCGCAAAGGTAGCGCCAATATTTAAGAGTCGGAATTAGTGATTAGATTCGTCTATGTCCGGCGATGATTCACGTGAAACAAACACCAAGGTAGTTGGGGTCCGCCGTCTAAAGGAGGCGATGGCCAAGCCGGCCTCAACCCGGATCTTTACCGTGGCAAATCAAAAGGGTGGGGTTGGCAAGACCACCACAACGGTCAATATTGCAGCTGCCCTTTCGATGGGGGGCCTACGAGTCCTTGTTATCGATCTCGACCCGCAAGGAAATGCCTCGACCGCCCTGGGGGTAGAGCATCGCCAATCGGCCGGCGTCTATGAAGTGTTGATGGGCAATGCACAAATTTCTGAGGTCATTCAAAAAGTTGCCGGTTTTCCTGTACTTGATTGCGTCTCATCAAATACATCACTAGCGAATGCGGAAATTAATTTAGTTTCAATGGTTGCGCGCGAACTACAACTTAAAGCGGCGATCGATGAAATTAGCGCAAATTACGATTACATATTTATTGATTGCCCGCCATCGTTAGGGTTACTAACAATCAACGCTTTTGCCGGATCGAAAGAGTTATTGATTCCAATTCAAACCGAGTACTACGCGCTAGAAGGACTTTCGCAACTTCTTGAAACATATTCTGTTGTAAAGAAGCGGTTAAACCCAACGTTAAATCTTTCAACAATTGTTCTTACTATGTTTGACGGGCGAACACGATTATCAAATGATGTTGCTGCAAATGTGCGATCACATTTCCCTAATGAACTTATTGATATTCCAATTCCGCGCGCAGTGCGTGTATCTGAAGCACCTTCTTACAACCAAACAGTAATGACATATGACCCACTTTCACCGGGAGCTATTGCATATATGCAGGTAGCGCGCGAAATTGCAGAACGCGGAAAAGCGAAAGACGAAGTAGTTTTTGATTCAAATGTCGTTAGCATTAATTACAAAGGTGGGATTGCGTAATGGCAGTTAAGCGTGGTGGCCTTGGTACAAATCTTGATTCACTTATTCCAACATCACTGACAGTTGCCGGCGCTGAAGTTGCGCAACAGAACGAAGTACCAATCAATCAAATTTCACCTAACCCTCGTCAACCACGCACAGTCTTTGATGAAACTGCACTGAATGAACTCATCGCATCAATTAAAGCTATTGGAATCTTGCAACCACCTGTAGTGCGCAAAGTTGGCGAGAGCCAATATGAAATCGTTATGGGTGAACGGCGCTTCCGGGCGGCTAAAGCGGCAGGACTCACATCAATTCCAGTCATTATTCGCCAAACTCCTGATAATGAATTACTGCGCGAAGCACTGATTGAAAATATCCATCGCAGCCAACTTAACCCCCTAGAAGAAGGTGCGGCATACGCACAACTGCTTACTGATTTTGGCTGCACACACGATGAACTCGCACTCAAACTTGGACGCTCTCGCCCACTTATTTCAAACACTATCCGTCTATTAAATTTACCTGATTCAGTACAACGCAAGGTTGCATCCGGTGTTATCTCTGCCGGTCACGCCCGAGCCCTTTTAGGAATTACAGATTCAACTGAGATTGAAAAGTTGGCATCACGAATCGTGGCCGAGGGGCTCAGCGTTCGATCGGTTGAAGAGATTATCGCTACTATGAAACCAGCGGCGAAGAGTGCAAAGAAATCGAGCGCAAAAGGCGTATCGGGTGCTGGCTTAGCGGCAGCTGAACTCTTAAGTGATTACCTTGACACTCGCGTGAGCGTTGAGAGCGGAAAAGGTAAAGGAAAGATTGTGATCGAATTTGCCGGCAGTGAAGATCTTCAACGAATTGTCGATCTGATTGAGGGATCTAAGTAAGCGCTGTTCCTCGACGCGCCATCTCTTGCGCAATAACTCCACCGAGTGCTTTAACACCCTCACGGATACGTTCAGGTGCTGGGTGGCAGTAAGAAAGTCGCATCGACCATGAACCAAGACCATCTGCATAAAAGGCGCTACCGGGAACAAAGGCAACCTTGGCAACGATCGCCTTAGGCATGAGAGCTTTAGTATCAATTTCAGCAGGCAAGTTAACCCAGACATAGAAACCACCACCAGGCTTTGTCCAAGTCGCCTCAGATGGGAAATATTGATCAAGTGATTCAAGCATTGCATCGCGGCGTGCCTTATAAAGCTCACAGAAGCTAGCAATCTGATCACGCCATGGCTGATCAGCTAAGTAACTCGAAATTGTTAACTGTGTGAAATTTGAAGGACATAGAACTGAAGATTCAGAGGCGATAACTAATTTATCTTTCAGTGATTGTGGAACAAGGGCCCAGCCCACACGAAGACCAGATGCGATTGTCTTAGAAAAAGATCCAAGGTAAATCACGTTTTCAGAATCCTCGGCACGCATCGCATTAGGTGATGGCTTATCAAAACCAAGCAACCCATAAGGGTTATCTTCAACTACAAAAATTTCAGCTTCGCGACAAATGCCTAAAATTTCGGTACGGCGATCAGCCGGCAGACAGACACCGGTTGGATTCTGGTAATTCGGAATCAGATAAAGAAACTTAATTTTGCGTCCAGCTGCGCGCACGCTGGTAATCGCAGCGCGCAAAGAATCTGGAACAAGGCCATCGTTATCCATTTCAACGTGGACAACAGAGGCTTCATATTGCCGGAAAGTTCCAAGTGCACCTACATAAGAGGGGGCTTCAACGAGAACAACATCACCCGGGTCGATAAAGATACGAGAGATGAGATCAAGGGCTTGTTGTGAACCGGTTGTGATAACAACATCATCAGGATTCGCACGGATTCCCTCAAGTGCCATCACATCACAAATCTGCTCGCGCAACTTCGGATGCCCCTGTCCACTTCCATACTGCAGCGCTTCGGCGCCGTTGGTGAGAATAAGTCTGTTTACTACTCCAGCCATCATCTCCATTGGGAGCGCGGAAAGATTGGGCATACCGCCAGCAAGTGAAACAATTTCAGGCCTAGATGCAACCGCAAAGAGTGATCTAATTTCAGAAGGCAACATTCCCGCGGCGCGCGAAGCAAATCTCTTCTCGAGATTCTGTGGTGCACCGGTTTGAAAACGGACGGAAATGTCAGACATGGGAAGAAGTCTCCCATATCTGGCGTACTACTAGTGAATCAATTAATCAGCGAAGCCCGGCGCTACGAAGGTCAGATATTCGCAGAGTTCCGGTCTTTGCATCATCTTCGGCCGCTAGGTAAAGGCGTTGAATCGCAATAATAAAACTCTCGGCGACGGTATCTCTAAATTCTGCGCGAGCCAGCCGGTCGGCATCTGCTTTATTGGAGATATACCCCAGATCGACGCGCACTGCTGGCGCTGTAGTGAGACGCAGCGACTCCCAAGTTTTTGCATGCGCACGGCAATTTAAGAAATCTGTCCGAGCGCAAAGTTCACGCTGGACAAGGGAGGCAAATCTTTCACCAACAATTGAGTGCACCCCATGCTGATCGTTTCCATAGAAAAATGTAGCAACGCCATGTGCCTCAGGATTTTGGTGGCGGTCGACATGCAATGAAATCAAAAGATCAGCTTTATTGTTATTGGTAAAGGTAATGCGTTCAGATTCACTTGGATTATTATTTGCGCCACGAGTAAGAAAAACACTTGCACCAAGAGCTAATAACCGTCCTTCGATTCTGCGTGCAACATCGAAGACTATCTCGCGTTCATATTCTTCTGACCCTGGATCAATAACAATAACTTTATTTGCTAACGCAGGTCCCCGATTTTTCTGCACCGCACTCTCGCGAAGCGCTGCTGGCGCACCGCCAGAGACAATCTTTGTAAGTCGTAGTAGCGCGATAATTGTTGCGGGGCCGCATTTACCATCCACCACCACACCAACAGATTTTTGAAACTCTTTTACTGCACTCTCTGTCATAGGCCCAAAAATTCCATCGACTCTACCAGAGTGAAATCCCATCTCAGTAAGTCGTGATTGCAGGGCTGCGACATCATCACCGTACATCAATGGAGATTTTTGTAAGTAGAGCGAACGATCACCCAACTTCCATCGGGCTTCTTCTAGTGCGCGAAGTGTTTGCTCGTTGAGTTCACCCGTGACATGCAAACCACGCTCCTGTTGGAAAGAGCGAATCTCATCAGGAGACTTCTCTTTCATAACAAAGCTCTTCTCGAAAGTGAGTTAATTAAATGAAACCTTCAAGCTCTTTAAGAAGAGCTGGCTTTGGCTTTGCACCGATGATTGTCTTTACGACTTCACCGTTGACATAGACGTTAAGCATTGGAATTGAAGTAACTCCGTACTGAATGGCGATGGCAGATTCTTCATCGGTATTGAGTTTTACAATCTTTAATTTGTCGCCGTGCTCGGCAGCGATATAATCAAGAATCGGAGCGATTGCGCGGCAGGGCCCACACCACTCAGCCCAGAAATCGACCAAAACTGGTGTGCTGCTCTTAAGTACAACTTCATCGAAATCGGCTGCTGTGACCTTGGTTGGTGCGCTCATCGTGACTCCTATTTTCTATTTTGTGATTAAGTCTATATCTGCAAGGTTACTAGTGGGATAAGAATTTTTCAGCGTCGAGGGCTGCCTGGCACCCAGACCCGGCCGCTGTGATTGCTTGGCGGTAGGTGTGGTCTACGAGATCCCCGCACGCAAAGACACCAGCGAGGTTAGTGCGGGTAGAGCGCCCTTCCACCTGTACGTAACCTTCATTATCAAGAGTTACTGAAGATGTAATTAGCTCTGAGCGCGGAATATGTCCGATTGCCACAAATAAACCAGTGAAATTACGCTTACTAACCTCGCCGGTCTTTAGGTTACGAAGTTCTAGCGCTTCAACTTTCTGTTCTCCTAGCACATCAATCACTTCGGTATCCCAGAGCATTTCAATCTTCGGATTAGCAAATGCGCGCTCTTGCATAATCTTTGAAGCGCGAAGTTCATCGCGGCGGTGAATCAAGACTACTTTGCTGGCAAACTTTGTCAGGAATGTAGCCTCTTCAACGGCAGAGTCGCCACCACCAACAACTGCAATCTCTTGATCTCTAAAGAAGAAACCATCACATGTGGCGCACCAAGAAACCCCACGACCAGAGAGGCGTTTCTCGTTTTCTAAACCAATTTCTCTATATGCAGAACCCATGGCAAGAATTACCGAACGAGCATGAACAACGTTACCTGAACCATCTTTAATTATCTTGATATCACCAGTGAGGTCCATTTCAACAACATCATCGGTGATTAACTCAGTACCAAAACGCTTTGCTTGTTTGCGCATGTTATCCATGAGGTCCGGCCCCATGATGCCATCGATAAAGCCAGGAAAATTTTCGACCTCTGTTGTATTCATAAGCGCTCCGCCAGCTGTGACAGAACCTTCATACATGAGCGGATTCAATTGAGCACGCGCTGCATAAATAGCGGCGGTATAACCAGCCGGACCAGATCCAACAATGACAACATCACGAACGTCTGTACTCATGGGGTGAGAATATCGTGCTTGCCAGGCTTACTTATCGCGCCGGCGACGCAGGGTAGACGTGGCGAAGGCTTTAAGACCTGCGATTTCACTCACTTTAAGAGCACGAGCCAGAAAGAGATAAGCGATACCACTTCCGGCAAGTATGAATGTTAATCGAATAGCGCGAAGCGCCAGCGAGGCATCGTCATAAGCCCAATTAAAATAGAGCGCGATTGCGAAAAACGGAAGCATGCCCACGAGTGAGGCAATGAGCAATAAACCATGCTGGCCTGCGAAATCACTGACTTGCAGCCGCCCGATATGTTTTTTCAGCAGTGAAATCGTAATAAACAAACCCACGATGTAACTGACCGAGAAAGCACCACCGAGACCAACGGTGACCCAGTAACTACCAAGGGTTTCTAGGAAAAGATAGGAAAGTGCGACCGAAATAAGATTGATAATCAAGATGGATATAACTTGGGTTTTGGTATCTTCGAAAGCATTAAATCCACGGATCAAAATCAGGTTAATTGAGAAAGCAACAAGTCCGATACTAAGCGCGGAGAGAACAAAGCCAATATATCTAGCATCTTCAGAGGAGATTCCAAGATAGAGCGCCTGGGTCATAAGTGGACCAAATAAAAGAAGTGCAACCGAGCTGGGTACCGTCACAACACCCACCATGCGAATTGCGCGAATGAGTTGTTTGCGAACCTCTTCTGTATTCCCAGCGATTGCAAGGCGAGAAAGATGAGGCAGGAGAGCTGTAACAATTGAAATCGTTACAATGGAATAAGGCAACAACATGATGTAGTACGCGCTGGTAAATGGCGTAAAACCAACACCGGTTGCAACCCCGGCTTGTGCACTTCGAACCGCAGCACTGGTTGCAACGTTGACAGTAACTAAGTACCCGAGTTGTGAAATGAGTACGTAGACCAAAGTCCATCCAGCTAGACCGAAAGATTTTCCAAGTCCGCTCAGGCCAAACATGGGCCGGATATGAATCCCGGATCGTTTTACTACTGGAATTAAAATAAGAGCTTGCACAACAACACCCAGAGTTGTTCCCCAACCAAGGATTTGTACTTGCAGATCTGTAATAGTGCCAATGAGAAGTGAGCGCTCAGCAATCAGAACAGCGGTGAAAACGGCAATAACAACGAGATTATTGGCTATTGGTGCCCACATGAGTGGGGCAAATGAACCTCGAGCATTTGCAACTTGGCCGAGCATCGTAAAGAGACCAAGAAAGAAAATTTGTGGCAAGCAGTAACGGGTAAAGGCAATTGCAATCTCTCGTTCAGCTTCAAAGCCAGGTGTAGAAAATTCTGGCGCATATAAACGGACTAGCGCTGGCGCAAAGAGCACGCCTACAACAACGAGCGCTAGGAGAATCAGTGAAATAGTTGTTACTAACCTGGATGCGAAACCATGACCGCCATCTTGATCGTCAAAAGAGCGTACAAGTTGCGGAACAAAGATTGCGGTGAGCGCTCCACCAACGAGCAAGTTATACAAAATATTCGGCATGGTGTTTGCAACATTGAATGTATCAGCTAATAGCGCGGTACCAAGCACAGCGACTGCAAGTAGAGCACGGACAAATCCAGTGAGGCGAGAAAGTATTGTTCCAATCGCCATAATTCCAGATGCTCGGAAGAGTTCGTTGTTTTTCATTTACGACTCCTCCTTACTCGCCTAACAGATTGGGTAATGGCGCCTAGAAAGAGTAGGGCTGCAGCGGCAGTTGTAAACCAAGCTACACGAGAATCAATAATGGTTGTGGTCAGATTTAGCGTTGACTCTTCTCCCACTAACCGACCGTCACTGTTTATCAATTGAGCGATAACAATTGTTGAACCCGGGGCGACAACATCAACCTCAATACTTATCTGCTGCCGCGATTTTGCAGCTAGCATCACATTGTTGACATTTTGAACTCTCATACGAGAGTTCATGGGAATCAGCGAAACGCTTACAACAGTGGGAGTATCGAAACTATTTATAAGTGTGACGGGAAGTTTCGCCGTTGAAGAAGTTAGTTGGTATCGACCAGGAGTCACACGCAATTTAGATGTCATCAGTTGCACAGCGCGCACCAATGAGTCAGAAAAATAAGTGCGGTCGTCAGCATTTAGCGCGGGATTCATGACGGTGCCAAGGCGAGCCCGAAGTGCGGTGATTTCATTGGCGCTAGAGATTGTCGAGAGCCCAGTCAGCACCTTGCGGTTCTTTGAATACTGAGCCTGCAACGGGTAACTCAGGCGTGATTTGCCTTTGCTCCAACCATTTTGGGAGAGAACCGGGCGCCCTAATTGAAGTTCCAATCGATCTTTTCCGTACATTGAGTAAAGACGTAATTCACTCGGAGCAAGCCGCTTTGCAAGTGATTGATCCGGGTTTCCGTAAGGCAAGGCGATTACCGAATTACTAAGTGTTACAAACTTAAGTTGCGCTAACCAAGCCTGTGCGGCAACTTGACCTGCTTCATCTTCTTTATCTTTTACCGAATAACCATCTGCCATATCTGCAATTTCATCAACGAGTGCAGGGTCAATCACCCACGTCTTTTTCGCACCTGAGTAGTTAAATACAATTTTTCCCAATTTACCTTCGGGTCTAATCAACGAAGCTAACTCATTATCTCGAAACTCGCCTTCAAAATTTGTATGTGGTTTATCTGTAATTCTTACGACTGGCGTTGCCGCCCCTGCCGGTGTAACTCCCAGGACTAACAGTGCAAGAAGAGCAAAGACCAACTTCTTCATAGCGCAGACATTTCTTGCGCGGCATTTGTGCGAGCAATTAACTTCTTTTCATCGGGATATGCAAGTCGATCAACTATTTCAGCGAGCGGAAACCAGGAAACTTCATCTACTTCACTCTCTTGCGCCGCCAAAACCCCACCATTTTCGCGGAATAAATAATGATGCACGGTTTTGTGAATTCGTTTACCGCCGGCCATAAACCAAAAATCAATGACACCTAAAGATTTTTCAATGACAGAGACAATGCCTGTCTCTTCTTGTACCTCGCGAAGTGCGGCTTCTTCAGGAGTCTCACCTTCTTCAATATGTCCTTTTGGTAGCGACCAAAGAATTCTCTTCCCGGAAGCATCCTTGAGATCTCTGCGCCCAATAAGCAAGCCAAGTTTTCCGGTGGCATCAATTACCAACCCACCTGCGCTGACCTCATCCACGCGTTTTGCATAGGCAACTTTGGTAGGTGGTTTTTTTGCCCGCTCTGAAGCAGGAGTGGTCGGAGTAGCCAAATCTTGAGAATGTGGGGAGCGATTAGCTGGGCGCTTGCGCCTACGCTTCTTCTTCGTACCTTCGCTGCCCGCACTAGGTGCCGGGGTCATAAGACAAGAGTACGCGACTACGCTTAGCAATTGTGAGCGCAGAGAAGAGCAATTTAGGAGCGGCGGGAGAGTTGGCTATCCAATCCCTCATCGCAAATGCGCCAGCGGCATCCTCGCTCGCCCAAGCTTTTGCTTCCAGCGGATTTCGGCTGGCACTTGTGGGGGGTCCAGTACGCGATGCAATTTTAGGTCGGCTTGGCAATGATTTAGATTTCACGACAGATGCACATCCACACGAAACAAAGAAAATTTTAAAAGCTTGGGCAGATAACGTTTGGGATACCGGAATTCTATTTGGAACTGTTGCTGGAAAATTAGGTGACATTACTGTTGAGGTTACAACATATCGATCCGAGAAATATGACGAGAGCTCGCGTAAACCCGATGTCGAATTTGGTGAGACCATCGAAGGCGATCTCTCCCGAAGAGATTTCACCGTTAACTCAATGGCGTTAGAACTGACTGGCAAAGAACCGGAGTTTATCGATCCATTCGGTGGCCTAGAAGATTTAGCAAAGAAAGTATTGCGAACACCGGCAAGTGCGAAACAATCTTTTTCCGACGATCCACTGCGGATGATGCGAGCTGCACGTTTTGCAAGCCAACTTAATTTTACGATCGACCCAGAAGTCACCGAAGCCATGACATCAATGGCTTCACGTATTTCAATCATCTCCGCCGAACGTGTCCGTGATGAACTGATAAAAATGGTGATGTCAGAGAATCCACGAATCGGAATCACAATCTTGGTTGATACCGGCTTGGCAGAGTTAGTTCTACCTGAAATTCCAAAATTACGACTTGAAATTGATGAACACCATCACCATAAAGATGTGTATGAACATTCCATCACCGTGCTCGAGCAAGCTATTGCTCAAGAAAATAAACTTGGCGGGCCTAACCTTGTAATCCGCTTAGCAGCGCTTCTGCATGACATTGGAAAACCAAAGACGCGCAACCTCATTGCCGGCGGTGGAGTTTCATTTCATCATCACGAGGTTGTGGGTGCGCGACTAGTAAAGGCGCGCATGAAGGCGCTCCGCTTTGATAATGAGACCACTGAAGCTGTGGAATCACTGACATTTTTGCACCTACGTTTCCATGGTTATGGTGACGGCGAATGGACCGACTCTGCCGTGCGCCGCTACGTACGCGATGCTGGTGAATTGCTTACCCACCTACATGTTTTAACTCGCGCTGATTGCACTACTAGAAATGCTAAGAAAGCTGATCGTCTTGCTCGCATATACGACAGTCTGGAGGCACGCATCGCCAAACTGGCCGAAGAGGAAGAGTTATCGAAGATTCGCCCTGACCTTGATGGCGCACAAGTAATGCAGTTACTCAGCCTTAAACCTTCTGCTGATGTCGGTAAAGCGCTTGATTTCTTGATGGAGCTACGGATGGAGCATGGACCACTTGGTGAAGAACGTGCCACGGAAGAGCTAATTCAATGGTGGAAAGCTAGGCGACATCCTTAAGAAAGAATTTTTCTGGGCGAAGTAATACCGTAGCAACTAAGACCCATGAGATTGCAACAAGTAAAGGCAAGAGCCAAGAGTCACCACTTATCGGAAGTATCCACGCTGCAAATAGCGCTCCGGTCACAATCGCTGAATTAACGACAACGTCATAGACAGCAAAGACTCGACCGCGGAAGTAATCATCAATCTTTGATTGCACAAGAGCATCATTTGTAACCTTCACGCTCTGGCCACACATAGCTGCAACGAAAGCGGTGGCAGCAAGAAGTATCGGGGTGCGATCAATAACAAGTAGCAGCGAACCAAAACTTGCAGCGAAGATGGATAAACGCATCCACCGATGGCGCCCGAATTTTCTTACTCCACAAGGTGCTGCTAACGCACCCACGACGAAGCCGGTGGCTGCAATAGATAAGGTCACACTTAAGCCGGCAAGACCAGCTTCACTGTCAGCCGGGTCGTTGAAGGTGTTTCGTTCAAGTAAGAGCGCCGCCAAAGTTAACGCGGTAAGCCCACCCCGATGAATTGCGGTGGCAACGATTCCGCGAGCTGCATCCGCATGATCTTTTAGGAATTGAAAACCCTCCCGCATCTCAATGATGCCTTGGGTAAAGGAGCCCTTAACAATCTCGTGCGGCCGCGGACCTATCTCAGTCTTGCTAATAAGAGAGGTGAAAAGTGCTGCAATTAAGTAACCGAGAGCGGCAACGAGAATAAGAACGGCATCGGCGTAATCTGCAGACTCAGAGAAGGTAAGTAGTTGCCTAATGCCCAGGCCAATACCACCGCCGATAACAACCCAGACCGAACCACCCGTGACTGCCAATGCGTTTGCGGAGATAAGTTCCTTCGGTGGCGTCATCAATGGAATCCCGGCAGATAACCCGGCAAGAATTAATCTATTTACACCAAATGCAATAAGAACGAATACCGTAATCTCTAACCCAGTTCGTTCATTAAAAATCAGGGCCGCAATTATCAATAAGGTGAGTGACCTAGCGATATTAGAGAAAAAAATTGCGCGCTGTCGCGAAAATCTATCGAGCAGGGTTCCGACAAATGGTCCAACTACGGAGTAAGGAAGTAGAACTACAGCGAAGGCAACTGCAGCGTTAACAGCGCTCGCTTGGCGTTCTGGAGAAAAGAGAATGAATGAAGCCAGCGCACTCTGGAAAATTCCATCTGTAATCTGCCCAGACCATCTAATGCGAAGCAAGCGGGAGAGTTTAGGATCTCGCAACAGTTGCCAAAAGGTCATGCGAGAAGCGTAGTTAAGGAAAGGGGATTATTCTTCTCTTACTATGCAGACTCGACGAGGGTTCATCGACTATTCACTTGATAAGCGCGCCACCCTGCTCGCGCTCTTTCGTGGAGTTGTTGATGCTTGCGATGCCGATCCATACCTCATGCGCGCAGCTAAGTACCACGGTGAAAAAATTGATCGCAACTGTCCGGTCTGTAAGAAGGATGGGCTGGTAGAACTGCGCTACACATTTGGTGATCAGTTAGGTCAATTTTCCGGGCGCATTAAGAACGCCAAGGAACTTGCAGAGATGGAGAAAGAGTTTGGTGAGTTCTCTGTCTATGTTGTTGAGGTCTGTCGAGAATGTTCCTGGAATCACTTGTGCTCCACATACTTATTAGGCGATGGCCGCGAGCGTAAAGCTCCACGTCGCCAGCGCACACTCGAGGATGAAGACTTCGCCTCGCTGAAGTAAAGATAATTACCGAGTAATCTAGCCAAATGATTAAAACCAAATTAATCCGAGCCGGAATCTTTCTGGCTGGCTTTGGTTTTGTCGCGGGCGCAACGCTCTTTGCCTTTGCCTGGTTTACCGTCTCAATTCCAGACCCCAACTCTTATGTGAATAGTCAATCTACGATTATTCAATATGCAAATGGTGCTGAAATTGGCCGGATAGGTACACAGAACAGAGAAATTTTGCCACTTGCAAAAATTCCTTTACGTCTTCGATATGCCGTGATGGCAGCAGAGGATCGCAATTTTTATTCAAATCGCGCATTTAGTCCCACCGGTATCGCACGTGCACTACTTAATAACCTGAGATCAGGAAACTTAAATGGTGAAGGCGGATCAACCATTACTCAGCAATACGCCAAAACAGCTTTTCTCACACCAAGTCGAACAATCCAGCGGAAAATTAAAGAGCTAGTAATCTCACTTAAATTAGAGAACGCACTCTCCAAAGATCAGATTCTGGAAAATTACCTCAATACCATCTACTTCGGTCGAGGTTCATATGGTGTGCAGACTGCAGCACAGCAGTATTTCAATCGTAATGCGCATCAACTTTCAATCTCACAATCAGCGGTCATCGCAAGTATTTTGCGATCTCCTGGATATTACGACCCTTCATTATCGAAAGAGAACACAACCCGACTTGAGAATCGTTTCGCATATGTAATTCAAGGAATGCTTGATAAGAAATGGATTACTGAAGCAGAGGCAAAAGCGGCGAAAATGCCAAGAGTTGCACCGCGCACAACGTCAGGCCAACTCAGTGGACCTAAGGGTTACATCATTGATTCGGTACAAAAAGAACTCAGTAAACTCGGATTTACCCAAGACCAACTTCTTGTCGGCGGCTATGTCATTAAAACAACGCTCGAACAGCGTGCCCAACAAGCAGCGGTGGACGCGGTCAACAAATTCACACCTGCTGGAGCGCCAGAAAACCTACACACCGCTCTCGTTGCAATCCGCCCTGGCACCGGAGAAGTAATCGCGATGTATGGTGGAAAAGATTATGTTGTGCGCCAACTTAACGACGCCACACAGTCAATTGCCCTTGCCGGTTCTACCTTTAAACCCTTTGCCATCATCGCTGGTCTCGAAGCTGGAATTCCATTAACCTCAATGTGGAATGGTGATTCGCCACAAACTTTTGATGATTTAGGAAAGCCATACGAAGTTTCTAATTATGGAAATGAAGGCTGGGGTCAAGTAGATCTTCTTACCGCTACCCAACACTCAATTAACACCGTATTTGTTCCACTTGGGATGAAGGCTGGTATGGATAAGGTCGTTGATGCAGCTCGTCGTGCCGGAATTCCAGAGAACGTTGCCATGATTGCAACACCCTCTGTTGTTTTAGGTGTTGCCAGTCCGCATGTCATCGATGTGACAAATGCATATGCAACTTTTGCCGCCCAAGGCGTTTATTCAAAGCCCTACCTGGTGGCCTCGGTAACTGGCTCGAATAAGGGCTTGCTCTATCAAGGCAAAGCTCAGACGCAAGAGGTATTTAGTAAAGAGGTTATGGCAGACCTGACATATGCTCTTAAGAGCGTTGTTAATGGCGGTACTGGTTCTGCTGCCCTTGGCTTAGGCCGACCAGCTGCTGGAAAAACTGGAACTTCGCAATCAAATGCATCAGCCTGGTTTAGCGGATACACACCACAACTAGCGGCTTCGGTTGCACTCTTTCGCGATAGCGCATCTGAATCACTTAATGGAATCGGAGGGCTTACCTCTGTTACCGGTGGAACTTTCCCAGCAAGAATTTGGACATACTTCATGAAGGGCGCACTTAAAGATGAGCCTGTCATGAGTTTCCCAGCACCCTCAAATGTTGGTGGCCTCGACCCGGTCGTGATGACAAGTGGTGGCGTTCAAACAAGAAAGAAGTAAGACCCCATGCGCGTAGGAATTCGCGTCGTTCTACTTCTTGCAGTTCTCTCCTCACTCCTTAGTTTTGTAAAATTTAACTATTGCAGCGCAGAAAATTGGCAATCACCGGGGCAATACATCCATGCATGTTATTCAGATATCCCTGCACTCTATGGAGAAAGAAATTTAGATAAAGGACAGTGGGCATACTCTGGTGGCGAGAGTGCTGTCGAATATCCAGTCGTTCAAGGGGCGATCATGTGGCTTAGTGCCAAGGTAGCCCCGCAGGGAGTAAATAACTATTTTTACTTCAACGTTCTTCTTTTAGCTTTGCTCTTCCTCTTTATCTCATTCATTACCTTTAAGATAAAACCAGATTTTGCCTACCTGCTTCCCTTAGCGCCGGCAGCGGTAGCTTCGCTCTACATTAATTGGGATCTGTGGGCGATTGCATTTATGTTGCTGGCAATTTACTGCTTTGATCAGAAAGTAGTGATTCCGAGTGCGATACTCCTTGGAATAGCAATTTCAACAAAGTTCTTACCGATATTCTTATTAGTTCCAATTGCGCTTATTTTTTTCCGGCAAGAAAAGATTGCTAAATTCTTCCAGTATTTCCTCATCACTACGGCGACTTTCGTTGCGATAAACGCCCCGGTAATTCTTACAACGCCACAGGGCTGGTGGCGCTTTTATTCACTTAATCTCAATCGCGGTTCAGACTGGGGTTCGATTTGGTACGCACTTTCGAATCTCGGTCTTAATCTCACCCACCAAAATTATTTATCCGTTCTCTGCTTACTCATTGGTCTTGTCGCGCTAACAATTTATTTACTGCAACTTACAACTCCGCCAACACTTGCCCACACCGCAATATTTGTCTTTATCATCGTGATGGCGGTTAGTAAGGTTTATTCACCACAGTATGTACTTTGGTTAACACCACTTGCCGTAATTGCGCTGATTGATAAGAAAGATTTGGCCGTATTCTGGCTTTGGCAAGGGTGTGAACTTCTCTATCACTTCGCGATCTGGCAGCACTTGGCATCGGTAACCGGTGCCAAATTTGGATTGCCGGTCGTTGCATACTCAGTCATTACCTTGATCCGCATCGCTGCCTCGATTCTGCTACTGGCCCGGCTGGCAGCCCGCCATCAGAAATCCCGCGTATTTCCGAGCGAATTTCTCTTATCTACAGGCGAGAGTTACCCTTAGCGTCCTGAATCGCACAATCCTTCGGAGCGTGTTCTTCAGGAGTATTAACCCTCCTGTCACGGAAATGCCGTGGCCGTCTTAGTCCAAAGGAGGTCGGGTTAACGCATGCGTCACTATGAATTAATGGTCATTCTCGATCCAGAACTCGAAGAACGTACAGTCACACCATCACTTGAGACATATCTCAAGATCATCAAAGATAGCGGCGGCCGCGTCGACAAGCTCGATGTTTGGGGCAAGCGCCGTATGTCATTTGAAATCAATAAGAAGCCAGAAGGCATTTACGCAGTTGTAGATATGCACTGTGAGCCAGCGGCAATCAAAGAGTTAGATCGTCAGCTAAACCTGAACGAATCTGTTCTTCGCACAAAGGTTATGCGTCCCGAATAATCAACAGCTGCCGCGTTTCGCGCGGGAGATGTCATTCGGCACGGGTAATTTATAAGCACGGACTCCACGAGTAGATAAAGAGGAAATAAAATGGCAGCAGGAGATACAACAATCACAATGATCGGCAACCTAGTTGACGATCCGGAGCTACGTTTCACACCTAGTGGTGCAGCGGTAGCGAAATTTCGTGTTGCCTCAACACCTCGTTACCTAGATAAGGCTACAAATGAATGGAAAGATGGCGAAAGCCTCTTCCTTCAATGCCAAATCTGGCGTCAAGCTGCAGAGAATGTTGCAGAGTCACTAACAAAGGGAATGCGCGTCATTCTCTCTGGAAGACTTAAGCAACGTTCGTACGAAACAAAAGAAGGCGAAAAGCGCACAGTCTTTGAGGTAGAAGTTGATGAGGTAGGTCCATCACTCCGCAATGCAACAGCTAAGGTCACACGAGCTCAGCGTGCAGGTGGAAGTGGAGCAGGGGCAGCACCAGCTGCAGCTGAATCTTTCAATGACGACCCATGGGCAGCAGCGACAGCGTCACCAGCCGGCGGTGGATGGGGAACATCTACAACCGACGAACCACCCTTTTAAATAGAAAAGTTACTAACCGACAATCCATTCCTTCTTAAGTCGTTGCGAAACTACTTAGAAGGGCCCGAAAAGGAGCACCACAATGGGAGCAAGAAATAACAAGGCTCTACGCGAGCCTAAGAACAAGGGCGCTAAAGCAGCAGCCCTTAATAAGAAGTTCAAGAAGAAGCCTTGCAGCTTCTGTCGCGACAAGGTCACATATATCGATTACAAAGATATTGCGACCCTTCGCAAGTACATCTCTGATCGTGGCAAGATCCGCGCTCGCCGAGTAACAGGTGCTTGCACACAACACCAACGTTCAGTAGCAACAGCTGTCAAGAATAGCCGTGAAGTTGCGCTACTGCCTTACACATCTTCAGCGCGCTAAGGGGGCTAAGAACTATGAAACTCATCCTTACCCGTGAAGTAAATAAGGTCGGAAACGCTGGCGATGTTGTCACTGTTAAAGATGGCTACGCCCGCAACTTCTTGTTGCCACGCGGCGTTGCAATCGTCTGGTCACTTGGTGGCGAGAAGCAGATTGAAGGAATCCGTCGTGCACGTGCTGCCCGCGAAGTCCGCGATCTCGATCACGCTAAAGAGATCAAGACAACTCTGGAAAAGGCAACAGTGACTGTAAAGGTAAAGACCGGCACAGCTGGTCGCCTATTTGGTTCTGTTACAGATAAAGATATTGCCGCAGCTATCAAGGCAGCGACAACACTCGATATCGATCGCCACAATCTCAAGACTGCTGGCCACATTAAGAAGACAGGCACACACTCAGTAAAGGTTTCACTCGCACATAACATTGTTGCGACAGTTAATCTGACTGTAGTTTCAGCTTAAATTCTTTTACTAAGATAGCCCGTCGCTTAATTGCGGCGGGCTTTTCTTATCTTTCCGGCTAAATTACAACCAACCAGATTTTTTAAATTTCCGGTAGAGAAGAACGGTAATAACAAGTAGTGAACCCAGAACTGCTGGATAACCAAATTCCCAGCGTAATTCAGGCATGGTGTCGAAGTTCATTCCGTAGATTCCAGCAATCATTGTTGGTACAGATGCCAGGGCCACATAGGAAGTAATTTTGCGCATATCGCTATTTTGTTGAATCTGTACCTGTGCAATTTCTGCCTGCAGCGCCGATGTTAGCAGCGCATCTAGGCCAGCTGCTGCATCAGATGCACGCGATAAGTGATCGAGGGTATCTCTGAAGAATGGCGTAAGTTCGGTCGGAATATTACGAGCGCCGATACTAGCGATATGTTGAAGTGGCGATAAAAGTGGATCAATTGCATGGCGGAATTCGATAACCTCGCGCTTAAGTAAGTAAATCTCTTGCGAGGCGCTCTCACGAGTATCGCCAAATACTTTATGTTCTACTTGCAACACATCGTTTTCAAGTTCGATTGAGATATTGATATAGCAATCGATGACATGGTCAAGAATTGCGTGTGCAACAGCGTAAGGTCCTTTTGCTAATTGCTCCGGGTTACCCTCCAAATGATGGCGCGTATTCACTAATGGTGCACCATTGCCGTGTCGCACGACAACGATGAAATGCTCACCAATAAAGCAGAATATTTCCCCGGTCGAGATTTGACTACCTTTTTCTTCATAGAAGGCGGTCTTTAACACCAACGCTTGCACACCTGGGTACTCTTCAAATTTTGGACGTTGATGAGCGGTGATTGCATCTTCGATTGCTAGCGGATGGAATTTAAAGTCGCCAACAATCTTGTTAAATTCATTCTCGGTAGGCTCGGCAAGACCTAACCAGACAAAACCCCCATCGCTCTTCGCGCGCTGAATAAGTTCTCCAAGATTGGAAGGCTGGGTATATCTGACGCCATTTTGGTAGAGGGCGTAATCAACAATCATGCGCGAAGTCTTCCGTAGAAAAGTGAAATCGAGGTGTCATCTCACCTGGTGAGAAGTCACGATTTACTTTTCTCCCCAGCTTCCCACGCTCAATTCCAGAGCTATCCACCGCTGGAGACCGGTTGCACACATCTTCTCCACACCCTTTTACACATAGAAGTGGACTTTATCCACACCTTTACCCCCAGGGCCCTTCGCTTTTGTCAGTGCGCTAGAGCAAGGTAGCGCCCGTGAGCATCGCCGAACTTCCCAATAACTCCCAGCGTAACGCCCAGTACAACACTGTTGGCGCTGAGTTTGAGCGCACCCCACCACAAGATCTGCAAGCTGAACAATCAGTTCTCGGCGGAATGTTGTTATCTAAAGATGCAATTGCAGATGTCGTCGAAGTTTTACGTGAACGCGATTTTTATAGACCAGCACACGAACTTATCTACGACGCAATTCTTGATCTCTACGGACGCGGTGAACCAGCCGATGCAATTACCGTTGCCGCCGAACTTACAAAGCGCGGTGATATCGCGCGTGCAGGTGGCGCACCGTATTTACACACACTTATCTCATCTGTTCCAACAGCTGCTAACGCTGGTTATTACGCAAAAATTGTTTTAGAACATGCAATCATGCGCAGACTTGTCGAAGCAGGAACAAAGATTGTTCAACTTGGTTACGACCAAAACGGCGAAGTAGATGATGCAGTAGATGCCGCGCAAGCAGAGGTCTATGCAGTTACAGAGCGACGTTCCTCTGAAGATTATGTCCAACTCAGCACGCTTTTGCCGCAAGCGCTCGATGAGATTGAAGCAATTTCGAAAGGTGTTGGCGCTGAAGGTGTTAAATCTGGATTCCGTGATCTCGACTTACTCACACATGGTTTCCATCCAGGCAACATGATTATTCTTGCTGCACGACCTGCCGTAGGTAAATCAACTTTAGGCCTTGATATCGCACGTCATGCTGCGATTCATGAAAATCAAACCGCTGTGATTTTCTCGCTAGAAATGTCGAAATCTGAAATCACAATGCGTATGTTGTCTGCTGAAGCGCGCGTTGGCCTTAACAGCATTCGTTCCGGACAACTCAGTGATGACGAGTGGTCCAAGCTCGCGCGCCGAATGGGTGAAATCTCGGATGCACCGTTATTTATCGATGATTCAGCCAATCTTTCGATGATGGAGATCCGCGCAAAGGCGCGTCGCCTTAAGCAACGCCACAATCTCAAACTCGTTGTCATCGATTATTTGCAGCTCATGTCATCAGGTAAAAAAGTCGAAAATCGCCAGCAAGAAGTATCTGAATTCTCGCGTCAATTGAAGTTGATGGCGAAGGAGCTCGATGTTCCAGTTATCGCTATTTCACAGCTCAACCGTGGCCCCGAGCAACGTACAGATAAGCGCCCAATGCTCTCTGACCTACGTGAATCGGGCTCGATTGAACAAGATGCCGACGTTGTTATCTTGCTCCACCGCGATGATATGTACGATTCACAGAACCGTTCCGGTGAAGCAGATTTCATTGTGGCAAAGCACCGTAACGGACCGACTCGAACCATTACCGTCTCTGCCCAACTACACTTCGCGCGCTTCTTCGATATGGCGCCGAATGTTGGTGCAGGTCGTGACTTCACCCAATCAACGGGTGCAACCAATGAGATTCAACCATCAGCTCCGGGCGATGGCGGTTGGAACGAGTAACTCTTTTTAACTTATTCTCTTACTACCGACTTTGCACGATCTGCTAGATAGATTCCGAAGAGCACAGTTGCCGCACCAATAAGTTGAATCGCATCCCAACTCTGTCCAAACCAGAACCAGGCAAAAGCTCCAGCAAGTACCGGCTCTAACATTCCAATGACGCTACTCGTTGATGCTGAAAGTGAGCGCATCCCGGTCAATACACAGAGATAAGGAATGACCGTTCCAAAGATTGCAATTAACGCCATCAGAATCCATCCGGGAACCAGGAAGCCCTCCGCTACTCCGCTGAGATCCATTTCTTCGGTAAAGACTTCAAAAGGAAAAGTCCAAGGAGGCAGGACAACAAGCCAAAAAATGGAAGCGAACCCCATACCAAAGATCAGTAGCGCAATTGGCTCGCGCTTCTTTCCAATCTTCTCACTCATTAAGAAGTAGGCAGCTAGTGCAAAGGCGCTCATCACGGCGCCACCGATACCAATTAAGTCGAAAGCAAAGCCATCCCACGCCTTGGCAACCAAGACCAAACCGAGAATTGAGAAGGCGATAGCAACCCACATTTCGCGGGCAACGAAAGATTTACGAACGAACTTGATCCACAAAGCAATCCAAATTGAAGCGGTGAATTCAATAATCAAAACCAGTGCAATTGGCACTCCGCGTTGGATGCCAAGTAAGTATCCAAAATTCACCAGTGCAAAGCCAACAACCCCGTAAATTCCGAGCCGCGGGATTTCTGCGCGCACCATCTTTATGATTTCAGGGCGGGTGAGCGCGACCAGCGTTCCGAGGATGAGCACCGCTGTTACCGAACGGAACTCGGCTAAGCGAAATGCTGGCAAATGCTTTAGGACAACGGTGATCGTGATTCCACTTAAGGCGAAGAAGAAAGCTCCCAAAATAAGAAAAAACTCACCGCGATGTTTTGAAAGCATCGGGCGAGTTTATCCTAGGAAAGCTAGAAAGCAGACTCCGGGATCTCCATAATTGTGGAATCTGTTGCTTCTACAATCTTGCGATCTGCGGTGATATGTGGAAGAACTGTTGCCACAAAGAACTTAGCAGAAGCAATTTTTCCGGTATAGAAATCTGTATCTTTTCCAGCACCTGCAGCTAACTTCGCTGCTGCAATATCTGCTTGGCGAAGCAATAGCCAGGTAATGATGACATCGCCTACTGCCATCAAGGCACGTGAAGTACTTAAACCAACCTTGTAGATCTCGTCCGCTTTCTCTTGGGAAGCCATCGCGTGTCCAACAAGAACACCAATAATTCCATTGAGATCGGCGAGAGCTTTGAGAAGTGCTTGCTTCTCTGCAGCGTGTGCACCGCCGGTTTCGGCAAATGCTTGAATCTCTTTTCCGAGTAAGCCAAGAGAACGCCCGCCATCTTTGACAACCTTGCGGAAGAAGAAGTCGAGCCCTTGAATTGCAGTTGTTCCTTCGTACAAAGTATCAATCTTTGCATCGCGAACATATTGTTCAATTGGCCAATCTCTTGTAAATCCGGCGCCACCAAATGTTTGTAGCGATTCAGTACCAAGTAGGGTCCAAGACTTTTCGGAACCGAAACCCTTTACAACTGGAAGTAATAAGTCATTGAGCTTTTCAAGTCTTTCTAGTTCGTCGTTATTTCCTGCTTCGCGAGCAAGTTCAATGTCATCCTGAATTGAGGCGGTATAGAGCACTAGTGCGCGCATACCTTCGGCGTAAGCCTTCTGCACCATCAATGAGCGGCGCACATCAGGGTGTTTAATAATTGTGACGCGGGGGCTGGCTTTATCGTTCATGACCTTCATATCGCCGCCTTGGATGCGAGTCTTGGCATAAGCAAGGGCCTGTAAGTAGCCAGCGGATAAGGTGGCAATTGCTTTGGTGCCAACCATCATGCGTGCAAATTCAATAATTTTAAACATTTGAAAGATGCCTTGGTGAACATCGCCGAGTAAGTAACCGACAGCTGGTTCTTTCTCACCAAGGTTTACTTCGCAGGTAGCTGAGACGTTGAGTCCCATTTTATCTTCTAGGCCTGTGACATAGACGCCATTGCGTTTTCCAAGATCACCTGTTTTTAAATCAAACATAAACTTAGGAATTAAGAAAAGTGAGAGCCCCTTGGTTCCTGGTCCGCCACCTTCGCGACGAGCAAGTACAAAGTGCATAACATTTTCATAGAAGTCGGCATCACCAGAAGTAATGTAGCGCTTATTTCCGGTGATGTGCCAGGTGCCATCTGCTTGTTGCACAGCCTTAGTGCGACCCGCACCAACATCTGAACCGGCATCTGGTTCTGTTAGTTGCATGGTGGCGCCCCAATGGCGATCGACCATATGTTTTGCCATAACTTTTTGGTCATCAGTTCCCAATACATATGCAACATGAGCAAATGCGTAACCAGATGCGTAGATGTGAATTGCAGGGTTTGAACCGAGCACCATCTCAGCGATTGCCCAGCGCACAGATGCCGGAACTTTCATTCCTCCTAAATCAACGGGTGCATCAAGGCGCCACCACTCACCATCAATATATGCTTTATAAGATTTCTTGAATCTTTCTGGAAGAGTTACATTTCCAGTCTCTTTATTGAGCTCTGCGCCAACGCGGTCGCCTTCAACGAACGATGCCGCTAAATCATTTTCAGTTAATCGCTTCATCTCTTCCAACATTCCCATCGCGGTATCGCGATCAAGTTCGGAGTAGATAGAAGTTCCAAGAACTTTTTCGCGACCGAGTAGGTCAAAGAGGCAGAATTCGATATCGCGCAGGTTGGCTGTGTAATGGCTCATGGCGCAATAATGCTACCCGCTAGTAACTTACGCAAGATTTGACGCGATCGTTTGCCTAACCTTCGCTTGGGTTAAACCCCCTGTTCAGCCAGGTGGAGGAGAATTTG
>Ga0247836_1001582_pt1 | contig 35845 bp, 40 predicted proteins | sample LaCruzMarch2015__4_FD_187116 | JGI IMG/M metagenome (GOLD analysis project Ga0247836, IMG submission 187116) | Freshwater microbial communities from meromictic Lake La Cruz, Castile-La Mancha, Spain - LaCruzMarch2015_14m | ecosystem: Environmental > Aquatic > Freshwater > Lake | place: Spain... | reverse complement strand
AACGACTTCGCGTTACACTCTGTCGGCATCGGGGAACTCCTCTGCTATCCGATAACCCGTTGTTTCATAGGAATTATCTCAGATTCAGAGCCCCGATGCACCCCTCAGTGTGAGATTTCCGGGCTAGGGCAGGATTTGGTTCAAGTTGCGTGAGTTTCGAGCTGTGTCATGAGTACCGATTACCAGCCTGCCGACGATGACGTGCGGATGGATGCCGGCGGTCTGCTGCGCGCCGTCGTGGCGCGGCTGCCCCGCATCGTGCTGGTCACGGTGTTGCTGCTGGCAGCCACCTTCGCCATCCTGATGTTCGTGCCCAAGACCTATGAGAGTTCGGCGAGCCTGCTGGTCGAGGCGCGTGACAGTTCCTACACGCGATCGGCCGGCGATACCGGTGCGTCCTCGGGCAGCGCGGTAACGGCCGAGGCGCTGATCTCCAGCCAGATCGAGCTGATCAAGTCGCGCGACCTGCTGCTCGAGGTGGTGGACAGCCAGAAACTGCGCTCGGTGCCGGAGTTCTCGGGTACGGGGTTGAACCCGGTCAACACCGTGCTGGCGCTGATGGGGCGTAAGCCCGAAGCACGGAGCCTCGACGAGACAGTGCTCGCCAACCTGTCGGATCGCATGACAGTGATCCGCGAGCGCGACTCTGCGGTGATATCGGTGTTCGTCCGCTCGACCGATCCGGAACTGGCGGCCAATATCGCCAATGCCGTAGCCGAGGCTCATCTGTCACGGCGGGCGGCGCAATCGGTTGCCGATACCACCGACGCCAAGATCTGGCTGCAGGGCGAGATCGACAAGCTGCGCACCAAGGTGAACGCCGCCGACAAGCGCGTCGCCGACTACAAGGTCGAGAACGGGCTGTTCGTCGGCAGCAATGCCACGCCGGTGACCGACCAGGCGCTGTCGACGGTGACGCAGCAGATCACCGACGCGCAGCAGCGAAAGAACGATGCGCTGTCGCGCGCCGAGCTGATCCGCGGGCTGGTGAAATCCGGACAGCCGCTCGATGGCGTGTCCGATGTGCGCAACTCGGTGGTGATTTCGAGCCTGCTGCAGACCAGCGCCAACCTCCAGGCCGAGCTGGCGCAGCGATCGACGACGCTGCTCAACGGGCATCCCACCATCAAGGCGTTGCGCGCGCAGGTGGCAGAACTCGATTCCCAGATTCGGGCCGAGAGCCGCAAGGTGGCCGACTCGCTGGAGGCGGAGGCCATGGTGCAGGCCGATCTCGAACAGAAGCTGCGCGACGAACTGACCCGGGCACAGGTTGCCTCGGGCGATGCCACGCAGGGCGGCGTCACGCTCGACGGGCTGCAGCGCGAGGCCAAGGCGCAGCGCGATCTGCTCGAAACCTATCTCGCCCGTTTCAACGACGCGGAAGCGCGGTCTGTGGCCACGTCCACGCTGCCGGACGTGCGGATCGTGACGGAGGCGGCAGCTTCTGCGGTGCCGAGTTCACCGAAAACGGCGCTGATCCTCGGGGCGGTCGGCTTCGTGGCGCTGGTGCTGCAGGTCGGCGCGGTGCTGTTCGGTGAGCTGATGTCGGGCCGGGCGCTGGTCGAGCGCCAGGTCTATGCGGCGGTGGAAGAGGCCGTGTTCAGCGAGGCGGCGGATGCCGAGGGCGCAATCGAACCGATCGCGATGCCGAAGCCCAATGGCTCACCGCGTGACGACCTCGGGCGCTTGTCCGAAGCAGTGAGCGGGCGGCAACTGCGCGCCGTACTGCTGGCCAATGTCGGTGAGCGGGACGAGGCCATGCTGGTGATCGACCGGCTTGTCGAGGATGCCTTGCGCGCCGGACTGAGCTGCGTGGTGGTGGATGCCGGCAGTGGCGATATCTCGCCCGCGCAGGGCCTGTCGGACCTCGCGGCGGAACGCTGCGACTATGGCGACGTGGTGCAGCGGGCCGCGGAAGACCTGGCCGAAATCAGCTGGGGGCGGCTCGCCACGATCGACCGGCGTTCGGCGCGGCCGGCAACGCTGGTGGAAGCTCTCGCCGACATCTATCATGTGGTCATTGTCGATACGGGCCGGGTGGGGATGATGTCGAGCTTGCCGCTGTTTGCCGATTTGCGATCCGGCGTGGTGCTGGTTGCGTCCGACATTGCCTCAGTGCAGTCGGTGGTGGCGGCGAAGGCCGACATCAAGGCGCTGGGCCTCGAGGTCGGGCGCGTGGTGACGCTGCCGACCGAGCGGGTCGCGGCAGTCGCGTAGCGGAGCGATGGCGGGGCTGCGCTACACGGCGATCGGCGCCGCCTTCGAACTGCTCTGGGCCTCGCAACTGCCATGGCTGGTGCGCCGGCTGTCGAAGGCGCAGGGCGTCATCTTCACGCTGCACCGGGTGCTGCCGGACGACCCGGCGGATTTTTCGCCCAATGCCATCCTGCAGGTGAAGCCCGACTATCTGGATTTCGTCATCAGGCGGGTCCGCAAGTTGGGGCTCGACATCATCGACCTCGACGAGGCGATCCGGCGGATCGAGAGCAACGAGCCTTCGGGCAAGTTCGTCGTCTTTACCTTCGACGACGCCTACCGCGACAACCTGCGCTTTGCGCTGCCGGTGCTGCGCCACAACCAGTGCCCGTTCACGCTCTACGTGCCGACCGCGCTGGTCGACGGGGTGGGGGAGGTGTGGTGGCAGGCACTCGAGGACATCGTGGCGGGGCAGAACGCGCTGGCCGTGACCGACGCCAACGGCGAGACCACCTATCTCCCGAGCGCCACCCAGGACGAAAAGAACGCCGCCTACGACCTGCTCTACCGGCGGATGCGAGCAATGCCGGAGCACGAGCGGGTCGCGCTGATCCGCGAACTTGCGAAGCAGTACGGGTTCGACCTCGAAAGACAGTGCCGGACGCTGATCATGGACTGGCCGGAGCTGCGCATCTTCGCATCGGAGCAACTGTGCACCATCGGTGCGCATACGGTGCACCACTACGAACTGGCGAAGCTGCCTGTCGCCGAGGCGCGGGTGGAGATCGACCAGTCGGTGAAGATCATCAAGGCGCAGTTCGGCAAGGCACCGGTGCACCTGAGCTATCCGATCGGCGCGGCGAGTTCGGCCGGTCCGCGGGAGTTCGGGCTCGCCCGCGACCTGGGCTTGCGCTCGGCGGTAACGACCCGGCCAGGCGGGCTCTATGCGCACCATCGCAACAGCCTCCAGGCCCTGCCACGGGTATCGCTCAACGGCAGGTTTCAGGCGAAGAGATACGTCGATGTGTTTGCCACGCCTGCGCTATTCTCAATCGCGAAAGTGTAGCCGGAGGGTTACGCGTCGGGGTGCCGTGCAGGAGCGGAATAGCCCGCGCTACGCGTCGGGCTTAGACATCCAGCGGATGATCCAGCTGGCCGGAAAGAACCAGCTGACGCCGGTGATCGCGAAAAACACGATCAGCACGTACCAGGGCTGGCCTTCGAGGAAGCTCGTGTAGAGCCAAAGCACGAGCCCGGCATAGACGAACACCGAGCCGATGACTAGGAGGGTGCCGAGCAGCTTGCGGGTGGACTGGTTCATCGCGGGGCCGTGAGATATCTGCGGCATCGGGTCCGTTGCGCGGCCCGTTGCAGGGGAGTAGTTCCGGCGCGCAAAGGATATCATCTTGGCCATGAGCGCAACTGCACAAACTGTCCCGGCCACTCAAGTCGACGGCAACCGGTTGAAGCCGGTCCGGATCTGGCTCTATTGCATGGCTCTCCTCGTCCTCGCCATGGTCGTGGTAGGCGGGGCGACGCGGCTGACCGAATCCGGCCTGTCGATCACCTCCTGGCGGCCGATCGCGGGCATCCTCCCGCCGCTCAGCGAGGCCGAGTGGCAGGCCGAATTCGAGGCCTACCGGCAGATCCCGCAGGGCATCCAGAACGCCTGGATGGGGATGGAGGATTTCCGGTACATCTTCTGGTGGGAGTGGGGCCACCGGTTCCTGGGACGCGTGCTGGGCTTCGCCTTCGCTATCCCGTTCGTGGTGTTCCTGGTGCAGCGGCGGTTGAACTGGAGCCTGGCTCTGCCGCTGGGTGGCCTGTTCATGCTCGGCGGTTTCCAGGGGTTCCTGGGCTGGTGGATGGTGTCGTCGGGGCTGACGCAGCTCACCTCGGTGTCGCAATATCGGCTCGCGGCGCATCTGGGGGCGGCGTCGCTCTTGTTCATCGCGCTGATCTGGGTGGCGCGGCGGCTGGAGCGGCGGGCGTCGCTGACGCCGGCGATCGCGGGACCGGGTTGGCCGGTGGTGCTGCTGCTGGTGCTGCTGATCGTGCAGATCGCGGCGGGGGCGTTCGTCGCCGGGCTCGATGCCGGAATGGGCTACAACACCTGGCCACTGATGGACGGGGCGCTGATCCCCAAGGGGCTCGATGTGATCGACCCGTTCTGGAAGAACCTGTTCGAGAACGCGCTGACGGTGCAGTTCAACCACCGGCTGCTGGCCTATGTGCTGGTCGGCTATGTCGCCTGGCTGCTGTGGCGGCAGTGGCGGAGCGGCGGCTTCGGTGGCGTGCACGGCTGGCTGCCGCGGATCGCGGTGCTGACCGGGCTGCAGGTGGTGCTGGGCATCCTGACGCTGGTGTATGCGGTGCCGATCTCGCTGGCGCTGGGGCACCAGGCACTGGCCTTCATGCTGGCGGGCGCCGTCACGGCCTATCTGGCGGACGCGACGGCGCGGGGATAGCCGGATGCGGCAATGGACGCGCGCCGTCAGATGAACTGAATCAAGTCCGACATAAACCAGATGTCGTCGACCTGTGCCGGGGCCGGGCGCGCTTCCGAGTTGGCGAGGGCCGGGGCGGCGTTGGCGGCGGCAGCGAGATTGAAGCCACCGGCCGAGAGGCTGCCCAGAAAGGTCTCGGCGACGATCAGGCCTCCGACGGTTCCGAGCTGCGGTCCATCGGTGAACTGCTCGGCCTCGCACAGCATGTAGTACCAGAGCGGCGTGGCATAGCCGAGTGAGGCATCGATCCGCAGGGCCTCGATCTTGTCCAGATCGCCGAATCGCGCCGCCGGGAACAGCTGATCGGGGTCGAGGCCAGCGATGCCGCCATAGAGTTCGGAAAGGTAGGAGGCTGCCTGCTGCCCCGAGGGGAGACCGAAATCGACCCCGCGGCGGATGTTGCGCTCAGCAAGGGAGACAGGTGGCTCGCCGATGGCGGGCGGTGGCAGCTGGAACACCACTCGGGCGATGCCGGTGTCGATCGGCGCGCCGCGCTGTGCCGTCTCCGAGCCGACATCGAAGAACAGGGGCCAGTCGACGGTCGTTTCTGCCGTCAACGCGTCGTTGCCGCGCAGATCGGTGCCCGAGGGGCCAAAGAGCGGACGACCGCCCGCAGCGTTCAGCCGGTAGCCATTGAGCAACTGGCTATGGCCGAGCCGGAACACGGCATGGGCGAATTCGACCGGCATGGCAACCGGTGCTGCGGCCGCGGCGCCGGGCACGAGCGTGTGGATGTCATTGACGATGGGCTGGCCCGCACGGGTTGCACCGACCGCGTCCAGAAAGCTCTCAAGCGCGCGGGCATTCATGCGCTGATAGAAGGTGTTGCCGGCGGCGAGTCCGCGCAATACGGCGTCAATGTGGGCTTGCTGCACAATTCGGGGCAGATAGTCGGCAAAGACGATCCGCTGATAGGCGGCGATCACCGCCGCCTTGGTGTCGCGAAACCTGGCACCGCCGGGTCGGAGTTCGGCAGTGGAGCCGGACTTGGTTTCATGAAGCCTGTTGTGCAGCCGCTGGAACAGCATGTGGACCTGCGCGATGAGCTTGTTCTCATCATTGCGCGGATCGGCGATCAACCGGTTGTTGCGGAAGGCCGGACCGCGCGCGAAGTCGATGGTTCCGTCTTCGGCGGTATTGAGGATGAATAGCCCGTCGGCGTCGAACAGGTCCGGCTGCGCATTGCCCAGAAGCCCATAGACGCTGTCCAGATCGAACAGACCGAGCCGTCCGTTGGTGCAGTTTGGCTTGCCATCTTCCAGCACGCGCTGGCGCTGCCCGATGGTGGGATTGGACGGGACCACCTCGTTGTCGGCGCCGATCACGCGGAACTCGGTCAGATCGTGGTCGATGAACTGGCCGAGAAAGGTGAAGCCGGCCGGGTTGCCCGGCTTGGCGGTTGCGGGCGGGACATTTTCGGATAGGGGGCCGCCGGCGCCCGACAGCAGCGCGATGGCGTGGCTGCTGTAGACGTGGTTGGCGGCCTCGAACAGGCGCCCGAACGGGGCCTTCAAGCCGCTCGGCGTCAAGGTTGCGGGGTCGATGACGGATACCCAGCCGTGATGTGCCATATGTCCCTCCAAGGTTGGGAGGATGAAAGCCCAGTCAGGGTGCTTTGGCATCGGCGGTTCAGCACCAACGGGAGTAGCACCTAGGGGCTGGGTGGCGTGGGAGCTGGGTGCAGCATGACGGATGGAGCCGCAGTTCCTGCAAAATCAACAGGTTAGAATGCGGTATCAGAATACCAACTCCGCAACCCGTTGATATTAAATGCGAAATCTATGGCTATTGACGTAGCGCTTGGCTGTGCATATACCCGCCCCACGAAAACCGGACGTGGGTGACCAGTCCGCTTCTCCAAAGGAAACAAGAATGAGCACTTTCTCGATCAAGCCGAGCGAGATCGACAAGAAGTGGGTCCTGATCGACGCCAAGGATCTGGTTGTCGGTCGCCTCGCTTCGATCATCGCGATGCGCCTGCGTGGCAAGCATCTGCCGACCTATACCCCGCACATGGATATGGGCGACAACGTCATCGTCATCAACGCCGAGAAGGTGAAGCTGACGGGCAAGAAGCTCGACCAGCGCCGGTTCTACTGGCACACTGGCTACCCGGGCGGCATCAAGGACCGGACGCAGCGCCAGCTGCTCGAAGGCCGGTTCCCCGAGCGCGTGCTTGAGAACGCCGTGCGCCGCATGATCCCTGAGGGTCCGCTCGGCCGCAAGCAGTACGGCAACCTGCGCGTCTATGCCGGTGATGTGCACCCGCATGAGGCCCAGACGCCCGAAACGCTCGACGTCGGCTCCTTCAACACCAAGAATGTGAGGGTCAAGTAATGGCCGACACCATCAACTCCCTCGAAGACCTTGGCACTTCGACCGTGGCCGCCGCTGTCGTCAACGACGCGCCGGTGCATGTCCAGAAGCTCGACAAGGAAGGCCGTGCGTACGCGACCGGCAAGCGCAAGAACGCCATCGCCCGCGTCTGGATCAAGCCGGGTGCCGGGAAGATCACCGTCAACGGCAAGGAGTTCAACGCCTTCTTCGCCCGTCCGGTGCTCCAGATGGTGCTGCAGCAGCCGATCGTTGCCGCCTCGCGCGTCGACCAGTACGACGTGATCGCCACCGTTTCGGGCGGCGGTCTCTCCGGCCAGGCTGGCGCCGTGCGTCACGGCATCTCCAAGGCACTGACCTTCTTCGAGCCCGAGCTGCGCGCCGTGCTGAAGAAGGGTGGCTTCCTGACCCGCGACAGCCGCGTCGTCGAGCGCAAGAAGTACGGCAAGGCCAAGGCCCGCAAGAGCTTCCAGTTCTCGAAGCGCTAAGCGTCGTCACTACCAGGTTTTGCGAGGGCCGGAGCGATCCGGCCCTCTGCAATTTCAGGGGCGAAGCGGGTAGGGAGCGAGCGTTGTGTAGACCTCGGCGTCATACGCTGCGGCGTGATTGTTCGGGCGTCTGGGGCGCCCGTGCACGTACTCCGAGAGCCGCCGGCCCAGCGTATATGGCCGTAGCCGAGGATTGCTCCCGGCGTTGCCGGGGATGGTGACGCGGATGTCGCCGCTCGCCGCGTCGCCATCGACGCGCCAGCCCAGCTCTTCCAGGTCGAGCCGGTAGTCACCCCGTTCTATTGGCAGCGGGGTCGATGGCGCCGTCCAGAACGCCGATCCCTCCGGGTGCAGCAGAGCCGGGATCAGTGAGCGAAGGCCCCAGTGGCTGCTGCCGGGGCCAGAATAGTTGTCCAGCACCCGGGGATCGTCGTGGAAGTAGCCCTGGGTCAGCGTGCCGTCCCGGAGGGCGCCGTTGGCAACGAAGTACTGCCAAACGCAGTCGAGGCTGCGGCGAGCCACACCGAGGCGCTCGGGTGTCGGATCCAGCCAGGTTGCGAGAACCAACGGGGTCGGAACCGCGGTGCGATAGCACACACTGCGCCCCATGATGGGTACGCCGCGCGGGCTGATCAGATGCGCTGTCAGATCGGCCGAATCGAGCACCACCTGGCGCAGGAAGGTCGGGTCGAAATCCGGCTGCATCCGGTGAATCCAGAACAACGGGTAGGTAATTCCCCACGGGTTGTAGAAGTCTACGACGCGCTTCTGCTCGTCGTCGGAGAACCAGCCGTGGCCGAGATAGAAGCGCTTGAACCGCTCATACGCGGGGGACGGTCCCAGTGGACGGCCGTCGAGGGCATTGAGGGCGGCCTCGACCACCACCCCGAACAACAGCCAGTTGTTGGGATAGGGTTCGACCGCGGCTGCTTTGCGGAGCCAGGCGACGAGATTGCCGCGGACCCGGATGTCGAGGCGGGGCCAAATGGTGTCTCGGCCGATCCACAGGGTTGTGGCGATATCCGCAGATTCGACAATCAGTTGGTGGCGCCGTCTGGGCTCGGTCCAGAAAGCCGGGTGAGCGGGGTCAGATCCGGCTGACAGCGCAGAGATCAGCGGCCCGATCAGCGCCTCGCGGCCCTCCCGACCGGCGGCAACCCAGGCCGCAAGGAGCGGGGCGGTGCGGGCAAAGCCCTCCAGGCCGGTGACGGCGTGTCCGTAGACGCTGCCGCGCCCCCGGTAGTGGATGCGCTCGAAATCCGGTGTTGCCTCGGCCAAGAAGCCATCACGGAAATAGCGGAACAGCGTCTCGTAGCGCGCTTCGGCAGGGGCGGCGGGATCAAGGAAATCGCTGGCAATGGCGCGGTCGGCGGCCGTGGGCTTCAGCGATGCCGGGCGGTATTTCAACCACTGGCGTATCCGTCGAATCCGCTTCATCTCAGACTCCGCTGGGGGTGGCGCAGCATACAGAGTTTGAAGCGGGAAGCTGGTTCCACGCTTGAGTTTGCGAAGGGCGGGCTGGATTTCGAGCGTAAAAGCGACAGTCGCGGCAATGGCTCTGGTGGCGAAGTGCCTGCAGCGCGCGGCTTGCGATGGTCAGCGCCCGACGCTAACGATGGCGCCTACAAGAACGAGCAGCCAATGCCGACGCCCCGAAAAGTCCTCATCGTCACCGACGCCTGGCACCCGCAGATCAACGGGGTGGTGCGCTCGATCGAGCGCGTGGCCGACGAACTGCTCAAGCGCGGCATTGGCGTCGAGATGCTGACGCCGGCGCAGTTCAAGACCTTTCCCATGCCCGGCTACGGCGAAATCCGGCTCAGCCGCACGCTGATGGGGCCGGTGTACCGGCAGATCGAAGCGGCGGGCGTGGACGCGATCCACATCGCCACGGAGGGGCCGCTGGGGATCATGGCGCGCCGCTGGTGCCGGAAGAACCGGTTCCCGTTCTCCACCGCCTATCATACCCAATTTCCCGAGTATCTGAGGGCACGGCTGCCGGTGCCGCTGCGCTGGAGCTACCGGTTCCTGCGCTGGTTCCATGGCGCGGCGGCGCATTGCCTGGTCGGCACGCCGCACCTCAAGGGGCTGCTGGAGCAGCGCGGCTTCACCAATGTTGCGGTGTGGCCGAAGGGCGTGGATACCGAGATGTTCCATCCCGACAAGCGGATGAAGGCGGACTATCCGGCGCCCGTGTTCCTCTATGTGGGGCGGGTGGCGGTCGAAAAGAACATCAAGGCCTTCCTCGACCTCGACCTGCCCGGCACGAAAATGGTGGTGGGCGGCGGGCCCAGTCTCGACAAGCTCAGAGCCGAATATCCGGCTGCGGTGTTCACCGGGCCGCGGCAGGGCGAAGAACTGGCGCGGACCTTCGCAGCGGCGGACGTGTTCGTGTTTCCGAGCAAGACCGACACGTTCGGGCTGGTGCTGCTCGAGGCGCTGGCAAGTGGAACACCTGTCGCCGCGTTCCCCGTCACCGGGCCGATCGACGTCATCGGCGACGCGCCCGTCGGGGTTCTCGACGGCGACCTAAAGGGCGCGGCGCTTCGGGCGCTGGAGATCGATCGGGCAGGGTGCCGAGCCTACGCAGAGAAATTCAGCTGGGCGGCGAGCACGGATCAGTTTCTGAAGTACCTGCCGTCGCGGTTCTGACCTTTTTCGCCTTTATTTTGTTCGGTCGGTGATCGTTGCTGGCGAGTCGAACCGGAGAACACCATGCGCAACATTTGCGGCGCGATCGCAATTCTGGCCTGGAGCAGCACGGCTATGGCTGGCGCCTCCACGCCTGTCGCGGACCCGATAGCCGATGGAAAAGTCCTGGTCGATGCGTACTGTTCGGATTGCCACGTGGTCGGCAGGACCGGCGAAAGTCCTCTCCCTATCGCCCCGCGCTTTCGTGACCTCCACCTGAGGTATGATGTCGAGGACCTCAGCGAAGCCCTGGTGGAGGGGATCGTGACGGCACACGAAGCAATGCCCGAGTTCGAGTTCGACCCCATCCAGGCGGCCGCCATAATCGCCTACCTCAAGTCATTGAGCGAGCCAGACAAGAAACAGTAGGGCTCGCGTCGACGCCAACCAACCCATATTTCCTCTGGACTCTAATTAGAGAAAATTCTAATTATAGGCCTATCAACCGTTGGGGTAATGATGGGTATCAATGCCGTGTTCGAAGCGCTGTCGCATCCGGTGCGGCGTGAGATCCTGCAGTTGCTGAAGCAGGGGCCGATGACGGCGGGAGAACTCGCCGGGCATTTCACGCTCGCCAAGCCGACGCTCTCGGTGCACTTCGCCAAGCTGCGCGACGCTGACCTCGTGACGGTCGAGCGGCGTGGTACGAGCCTCATCTACCACCTCAACCTATCCATACTGGAGGAGGCGCTGTCCGGCCTCCTCAACCTGGGGGATCGGAAATGAAGACGTTGCTCAATCCACTGCGCATCGCGTTACTGGCTGGCCTCGGGGTCGCCGTCGTAGCCGGTTTTATACTGGTTCCGGCGGGTGAGATGCTGCCGGTGCACTGGGGGATAAGTGGCGCTGCCGACGCCTACTGGCCGAAGGAACTGGCACTGCTCATGCCGGTGGCTATGGCGGCGCTGGTCTGGGGAGTGTTCCTGCTGCTGCCGAAGCTGGCGAAGTCGGCCGAACTCGACGCAGGACGGCACCCGCTCGGCGTAGTGCTCACCGCGCTTACGGCCCTGGCCCTGCTGATTGCGGTCGCGACCGTGCTGATCGGTGTCGGGGTCGAGGTCAACATGGTGCAGGTGCTCGCGATCGCGATCGGCGCGCTGATGACCTTTCTAGGCAATGCCATGCCCAAGTCTCGCCCCAACAGCGTGGCTGGCCTCCGCATCCCGACGACGCTGCGCGATGTAAAGAACTGGCAAGCGACGCACCGGTTCACCGGCATGCTGCTGATCGGCGGCGGTGTTCTGCTGGTGATCGTGGCGCTGGTCGCCCCGGTAGGGGCGCTGATCTGGTGGCTGCTCGCCTGCGTCCTGCTGCCGCTTGCAGCGGGTGTGCTGTTTTCGCTCGGGTATGCGAGACAAGCCGGAAGCCGCCGCAAATCCGGTCGGCGGCACTAACCGGTCGGTCCGGATGAGGGGCGTTGCGTATGCGTCGTCACCGCGTAGGATGGTCGAGCTAGGGGCACGCAGCGGCAGAGGAGAATCGCGTTGCACAGGTTCAAGATCACCAGTTCGAAGAACGGCGAGTTCGTCGCCAAGTTCGTCTACAACGCCGAGACCATGCTGTGGTCCGAGGGCTATTCGGGCAAAGCCAGCGCCCACAACTGCATAGAGAGCCTGAAGAAGAACGCGCCGTCGGCGCCGACGGTCGACCTCACCAAGGATGAGACCGGCAAGGGCTACCGCTTCGAGATCGCCGGGTCGAAGGATGGCCAGTTCTTCGTGCGCTTCGTCGCATCCAACGGCGAGACGATGGTGCGTTCTGAAACCTACACGCGGCGGGCGAGCGCCGTGAAGTGCATCGAATCGCTGAAGGCTCGGGCGGTCGCCGCCGAGACCGTCGAAGAACTCTGACGCATCTGGCGCTCTCGTGAAGACGAGGGCGCCTTGACCACGCCGGAAGCGGGCCCTACACGTCACGCATTCCGAACCTTGGAACGGGCTATGGCTCAGGGAGTAGCAGCGACGATGGCAGTCGCCGGTTTTGCCGGTGGGCTCGCTCGCGCTAGCGCCCCCGCTCGCTAGCTCTCCCCGATGGCCGCCGCGCGGCTCGGGAGAGCGGAAGCCACAGAGCAAGTCGCCGGATGCCGCTGCGCATTGCCGGTCGCTTAACCGAAGCCAAACCATAATTCCGCGATAATCGAAGCCCCAAGAGAGGGCATGCGTGCGCCGAGGGCGCGTCGCGGGTCACCGAGGTCCAGATGAACGATTTCCACCGTATCCGCCGGCTCCCGCCGTATGTCTTCGACCACATCAACCCGATCAAGGCGCGGCTGCGCGCTGCCGGTGTCGACATCATCGATCTCGGCATGGGCAACCCCGACCTGCCGACCCCGGCCGCCATCGTCGAGAAGTTGCAGGAGACGGTGAAGGACTCCCGCACCCACCGCTACTCCAGTTCGCGCGGCATTCCGGGCCTCCGCAAGGCGCAGGCGAGCTACTATGGCCGGCGCTTTGGGGTGAAGCTCGATCCCAACACGCAGGTCGTGGCGACGCTCGGCTCCAAGGAAGGCTTCGCCAACATGGCGCAGGCGATCACCGCGCCGGGCGACGTGGTGCTGGTGCCGAACCCGACTTACCCGATCCATTCGTTCGGCTTCATCATGTCGGGCGGCGTTGTCCGCTCGATGCCGGCCGAGGCGAACGAGGACTTCATGCGCGCCCTCGACCGGGCCGTGCGGCACTCGATTCCGAAGCCCATCGCGCTGGTGCTGAACTACCCGGCCAATCCGACGGCCTATACGGCGACGCTCGATTTCTACAAGGAAGTCGTAAAGTTCTGCAAAGAGCACGACATGTTCATCCTGTCGGATCTCGCCTATTCCGAGATCTACTTCGATGGCGAAGTGCCCCCCTCGGTGCTGGAAGTGCCGGGTGCCATCGACATCACCGTCGAGTTCACCTCGATGTCCAAGACCTACTCGATGCCCGGCTGGCGCGTCGGCTTCGCTGTCGGCAACGAGCGACTGATCGCGGCGCTGGCGCGGGTCAAGTCCTACCTCGACTATGGCGCGTTCACCCCGATCCAGGTGGCGGCGGCAACGGCGCTCAATGGCGACGACAAGGTGATCGAGGAAGTGCGGACCATCTATCGCGACCGCCGCGACGTGATGGTGGAGAGCTTTGCGCGGGCCGGGTGGAACATCGCCTCGCCCAAGGCGACGATGTTCGCCTGGACGCCGATTCCCGACCAGTTCGCCCATCTGGGGTCGCTGGAGTTCGCCAAGCTGCTGGTGCAGGAGACTGCAGTGGTGGTCTCGCCGGGCGTCGGCTTCGGCGAGTATGGCGATCAGTATGTGCGCCTTGCCCTGGTCGAGAACGAGCAGCGCATCCGGCAGGCGGCGCGCAATATCAAGAAGTTCCTCGCCGGTCAGCCGAGCCATGGCAACGTCGTGCCGCTGGCCGCGACGAAGTAGGCATCGCGGCACAAATCGCTTTCAAGAGGCTCGGTCGATGACCGGGCCTCTTCCTTTTCGGGCTTGCCCAAATAAGGTGACTGTGATTATCCACTTTCAGCTCAACTGAAGGTGACAAACATGTTTAGACGTCTCATCGCGCTGTTCGCGCTGCTCATCCTGGCGGCTCCCGCCGTCGCGCAGACGTTCCCCGTCACCATCAAGCATGCCTTCGGCCAGACAGTGGTCGACACCGCACCAGCACGGATCGTAACCTGGGGCTGGGGCAACCACGATGCGCTGCTGGCCCTCGGTATTGTTCCAGTCGCGATGCCGTTTTCGACCTATGGAGGCGGCGAGAACGGATTGCACCCCTGGGTGGAAGAAAGGCTGGCCGCGCTCGGTGCTTCAACGCCGACACAGCTCTCGGACACCTCCGAGATGCCCTACGAACAAATCGCTGCGGCCAAGCCCGACGTTATTGTCGCCGTGTTCTCCGGTATCACAGCGGATCAATACGCCCTGTTGAGCAAGATCGCCCCGACCGTCGCCTACCCCGACCAGGCCTGGAGTACGCCGTGGCAGGACACGACGCGGATCATCGGGCAGGTCGTTGGCAGGTCCGGCGAGGCGGAGCAGATCGTTGCCGATACGCTGAAGTTTGTTGCCGATGAAACGGCAAGGTATCCCCAGATCGCCGGGACGACGTTCGCTGGCGTCAACGATTTTGACGGCTCGATCGCGGTCTACGATGCACTGGACGCGCGGATGAAGTTCCTCGTCGATATCGGAATGGTGCTGGCGCCGAGCGTCACCGAACTCTCGCCCAAGGACGGGTCGTTCTACTATCCGCTCAGCTACGAGCTGTTCGACACCCTCAAGAGTGACATCCTCATTACATACTACGAGACCCAGGAGGCATCGGACGCCTTCTTCGCTACGGGCTACGCGCAGGTCCAGCCTCAATATCAGCAGGGCGCATTCGCCTCGCTGGTCGGTGTCGAATACGTGGCGGCCGTATCTCCGCCGAGCGCGCTCAGCCTTCGCTGGGGGTTCCCACGCTACGCCGAGATCCTCGCCGCCGCGGCGGCGAATGCCAGAAAGTAAGGCAAATCCAATGAAGCGTGTCTTTCATGTTGCGGTCGCACTGGCCGCGCTCTTCTTCACCTTGCCGGCCCTGGCGCAGTCGTTTCCCGTCACCATCAAGCACGCGCACGGCGAGACCGTGATACCGGCGGCGCCGCAGCGCGTGGTGACCTGGGGCTGGTCGTCGAGTGAAGCCGCGATTGCACTTGGCACCGTGCCGGTGGGCTTCCCGACCTTCCGGTCCGAAGGGCTCGACCTGGATGTCGTGCCGTGGGTGCAGGAGGCGATCAATGCCGCGGGGGTCGACCAGCCGGTCTACCTCGACAATGCCGCGAGCCCGCCCATCGAGCAGATCGCAGCGCTGAAGCCCGACCTGATCCTTGCCGTCTATTCGGGGATCACCGAGGACGAGTACAAGCTGCTGAGCCAGATCGCGCCGGTCGTGGCCTACCCGACGACGCCGTGGACGGCGTCCTGGCAGGAAACGATCACCATCGTCGGCGAGGCGCTTGGCAAGGCCGACGAGGGCAGGGCGATGGTCGCCGAGCTCGAGCAGTTCATCAAGGACGAGGCTGCAAAGCACCCTGTCCTGGCCGGCACCAGCGCGGTGACGATGATCGACTACAACGGCGCCGCCGCCATCCACTCGGCCGACGATGCCCGGGCCAAGCTGCTGAAGCTCGCGGGCCTCGCCATCCCCGACCGCCCGGCCGCGGCTGGCGAACCGCAGGGCTTCTGGTATGCGCTGAGCTATGAGAACTTCGACCAGATCCCGGCCGACGTGCTGATCACCTTCTTCAGCACCGAGCAGGCAGCCGACGAGTGGTTTGCCCGCGACTATGTGCAGATCGCGCCGCAGATTGCCAAGGGCGCCTATGTCCGGATGGACGACCGCCTGCTCAACTCGGCGGTGATCTCGTCGAGCGCCCTGTCGATCCGCTGGGGCATGCCGCAGTATTTCGAGCTGATCGCAGCGGCGGCGGAGAAGGCGAAACAGTAAAGCGTCAGGCGTCCCACGGGTTGAGAAGTGGGACGCCGCAGTCCCGCATGTCGCGATCGCGGGACGCCAGCGCCGCACCCCGCGCGGCAGCGATTGATGCGACCTGTGCGTCGAGTGGCTGGATGGGACGTCCCATCCGCTCTCGGCTGGCGACAATCAGGGCGTATTTCTCGGCGGCCCTTTCGTCGAACGGCAGGATACGACCTGCAAACTGCTCGAGGATCGCGGCAATCACCTCGGCCATTGCGGCCTTCCGTTTGCCATCCGCCATCTTCCGGACACCGTCCAGAAGCTCGGCCTTTGTCACTGCCGTGGTCACCATCGCATCGACCGGCTGGTCGCTCAGCCACCTGAGTACTCTCGGCTCGGGGTTCGGCCGAGTGAGTTCGGAGAGCACGTTTGTATCGACGATGATCACTCTTCGAACACGTCAGGAAGTGGTCGCTCCGGACCTCTGGGCGGCAACTCCAGGTCGAACCCACCACCGGCAGCATCGACCATCCGGCGGATGCGGGTCACGAAGTCGCCATGTTCCGGTACCGGCTTGGTCAGCGCCGACCGGAGGATGCGACGTGCCTCCTCCTCCATCGAATTGTTGTTCGCCGCAGCGCGCAGGCGAAGTTGCGTCTTGAGGTCGTCGTCGATCTGGCGAATGGTGAGGCTGGCCAGAAGAACCTCCATGCATGCATTGACTGCAATGCTAGCATTGCATGCGCTGGTCATCAATCCTATTGACGGATAGGGACTTTCCTATCCATAGCTCTCGGCGCGTTTTCTGAGAGGCATGTCCATGTCCGATATCCAGTCGTTCCGCCAGTCCGTCGAAGCCTTCATCGCGGCGCGGGGATGGACACCGACGCGGTTCGGGCGGACCATCGCGGGCGATCCGCTGTTCGTTTTCGACCTGCGCGAGGGACGTGAACCGCGCTCGGAGACCCGCACGCGCATCCTCAAGGCGATGCAGGAACAGGCCGACCAGGCGCTGGAAGCGCCGCTGCGCATCGGCGTGGCCGGGCTTGGCAATGTGGGTGCGACACTGGTTCGGATCATCCAGAAGGATGGCGAGGAACTGACCCGCAAGCTGGGGCGGAAGATCACCGTCACCGCCGTCTGCGCCCGTTCGCGCAGCCGTGATCGCGGTATCGATGCGAGTGCGCTCAAATGGTTCGACGATCCGGTGGCACTGGCGAAGTCCGATGACATCGACCTGTTCGTCGAACTGATCGGCGGCGAGGATGGACCGGCGCTGGCGGCGGTGAAAGCCGCGCTAGAGATCGGGCGCCCGGTCGTCACTGCCAACAAGGCGCTGCTGGCCCGCCACGGGGTGAACCTGGCGAAAATCGCCGAGGAATCGGGGGCGCAACTCGGCTTCGAGGCGGCCGTCGCCGGCGGCATTCCGGTGATCAAGACGCTGCGCGAGGGGCTGGGCTCGGCCCGGATTGCGCGCGTCTACGGCATCATGAACGGCACCTGCAACTACATCCTGACGCGGATGGGCAACGAGGGGATCGGCTTTGCCGAATGCCTCGCCGACGCGCAGAAGCTGGGCTACGCCGAGGCCGATCCGAGCTTCGACGTCGATGGGTTCGACACAGCGCACAAGCTCGCCATCCTCGCCTCGCTCTGCTTTGGCTGCGAAATCGCGCCGGACGAAATATTCGTCGAAGGCATCCGCACCATCAGCCAGGCCGACATCAAGGTGGCCGGCGACCTCGGCTACAAGATCAAGCTGCTCGGCATCGCGCAGCGGTCGCCTGATGGTATCGACCAGCGCGTGCATCCGACGCTGGTGAAGAAGACCTCGGCGATCGCCGGCGTCGATGGCGTGCTGAACGCCGTAGCGCTCGAAACCGACCATGTGCACGAACTGCTGCTCGCCGGTCCCGGCGCCGGCGGGCCGCCGACCGCGTCCTCCGTGCTCTCCGACATCCTCGACATCGCCCGCGGCACCCGGGTGCCGCCGCTGGGCGTGCCAGTGGCGGAACTGACGCCCTACCGGCAGGCGCCGATGCGGGCGCACGAGGGCGGCTACTACATCCGACTAAATGTCAGGGACGTGCCGGGGGCGTTTGCCGCTATTGCTACGCGCATGGGTGCCGCGGGCATTTCGCTCGAAAGCGTCATCCAGCGTCCGGATTTGCGTGTTAGCGAACCCGGCGTCAGCGGGACCGAGTCCCGTACGGTGGTGGTGCTCACGCACTCCACCATGGAGCAGTCGGTTCGCGATGCGCTCAGCGCAATCAAGGGCGACGGTTTCATCGTCGGCGATCCGCAGATGATCCGGATCGAAGCCCTATAACGATCTAGCCCCTGCGGCGGGGCAGGGGAGTCCCACATGAAGCTCAGCAAGTCCGATCCAGACCGGCGGGCGGCGATCGATCGGTCGCTCACGCTCGAACTGGTGCGCGTCACCGAGGCAGCGGCACTGGCTGCCGCAGCCTGGCGCGGCAAGGGCAACGAGAAGGCAGCCGATGCTGCCGCGGTCGAAGCGATGCGTGCCGAGATGGGCAATGTGCACATCCATGGACGGATCGTGATCGGCGAGGGCGAGCGCGACGAGGCGCCGATGCTGTGGATCGGCGAGGAAGTCGGCGGCGGCGACGGGCCGGAGGTCGATATCGCGGTCGATCCGCTCGAAGGCACGACGCTGTGCGCCAAGAACCAGCCGGACTCGATCTGCGTGCTGGCAATGGCCGAGCGCGGCGGGCTGCTGAACGCCCCGGACGTCTACATGCAGAAGATCGCCATCGGCGCCGGCTATGCCGATGGCCTGGTCGATCTCGATGCTACAGCGAAGGACAATCTCACGGCGCTGGCGTGCGCCAAGGGTGTGCCGATCCACGAGATCACCGCCTGCGTGCTTGACCGGCCGCGGCATGCCGGGCTGATCGACGAGCTGCGGTCGGCGGGTGTCGCGATCAAGCTGATCTCGGACGGCGACATTGCGGGCATCATCCATGCGGTGAACACCGAGGACACCGGCATCGATATCTACCTCGGCTCGGGCGGTGCGCCCGAAGGCGTGCTGGCGGCAGCGGCGCTGCGCTGCATCGGCGGCCAGATGCAGGGCCGGCTGATCCTCGATACCGACGACAAGCGGGCGCGGGCGCTCAAGATGGGCGTCACCGAGCCGAGCAAGAAATACCGCACCGAAGAGCTGGCGTCAGGCGATGTCTTGTTCGCGGCCACCGGGGTCACCGATGGCAGCCTGCTCACCGGCGTCCGCTACGGCAAGAACTCGGTGCGGACCAACACGGTGGTGATGCGCTCGTGGAGCCAGACAGTGCGCTGGATCACGGCGGAGCATCGGCGGGGGTAGGTCCCGCGCTGCAAACGAAAAAGGGCCGCCCACCGGGCGGCCCTTTCGTTGTGTCTGTGCGATCAGGCCTGCTGGATGGCCGAGACCAGCCAGTCGCTGCCGTTGCGGCGGACGAAGGTCCAGACTTCCGTCGTCTCTGTCACCCGCTCGTCGCCCTCGACGATCTCGCCGGTGGCGCGGTTGCGCGTGACGTCGCGAGACTCATAGCGGAGCGCCACGGTGGCGTACTCGGCGCCCGCTTCGCGCCAGGCTTCGGCCACATCGCCTTCAAGCAGGTTCACGTCGAACACCTCGTTGCGCACGCCCTTCGAGGCGTTCTCGCCGAGTTCTTCGGCGAGGTAGCCCATGACCTCGGGCGTCGAGATCTCGCGCAGCGCGGCATAGTCCTCGCGGCTATAGGCGTCCTGCAGGGCGACGAGGCGCTGCTGGAAGCTGCCGAGGTCGGCGTCGGTGATGCCCACCTCGTCGCGCTTGCCGGCGCGGGCCGACGCGGCCGAGCGCGGCGCGGCATTGCGCGCCGAGCCGGTATTGCCGCCGTAGCTCGCGGCGTTCGGTGCCTCGTAGCGGCTGGTGCTCGCCCCGGCCATGGCCGGCTGCTGCTGCCGGCGGCGCATGAACCAGCCGATGACGAGAGCAACGATGACCAGTTGGAACAGCAGGGCCAGCATGCCGCCGAAGCCGCCGAAGCCGTAGCCGAACATCATGCCGAACAGGCCGGTAAACAGGAAACCGCCGAGCAGCGCGCCGCCGAAGCCGCCAAACAGGCTCGGGCGAGCGGTGGCCGCTGCGCCGGCGGTGGTGGCGTTACGCGTGGTGCTGCTGTCGGTCATGGTGCGCTGTACGCCGGTGGTGGCGTTCGGCGAGGCCTGGGTGGCGGGCACCGACATTTCGGTGCGCGCACCGCGGCTGCCGAAGCTGCCGCCGCGCCGGGCCTCGGCCGTATCGACCGCGACGACCGAAAAGACCATCATCAAGGATGCAAAGAGGGCAGTCAGGCGAAAGCCCTTCGAAGCGAACATTTTAGTCCCCGTGTTTTCCATGGCCGCAGATATGGGGAGCGATAGGTCACGGCGGTAGGCCTCGGCAACCCCGCATGTCCGATTTTCCCGTCATGGCGGTGAAGTGCGAGCCGCCCGGCCTCGACTATGGCCGATCGAGCGCTTACCTCGGGAGCATGAACCAGCCGCGACCCTACTTCCTCGACGTTTCGAAATCCGTGCTGGGGCGGCCCTGGGCCGACCGGCTGGATTTCAACACCCAGCGGATCGCCACGGCCATCGGGCAGCGGACCGGGCTGTCTGACATCCTGGCGCGGATCGTCGCGTCACGCGGGGTGGATGTCGATGGCGCCGAGGCGTTCCTGCAGCCGACGGTGCGGGCGCTGATGCCCGACCCGTCGACACTCGCCGACATGGACGCGCTGGCCGAGCGGCTGGCCAAGGCCATCGTCGACAAGGAACCAGTGGCCCTGTTCGGCGACTACGATGTGGACGGGGCCTGCTCATGCGCGCTGATGGTGCGCTATCTCAGGCATTTCGGGCTCAACCCGCAGGTGCACATCCCCGACCGGATCTTCGAAGGCTATGGCCCCAATATCAACGCCATCGACCGGCTGGCCGATGCCGGGGCGACGCTCCTCGTCACGCTCGACTGCGGCACGACCAGCGACGGTCCGATCCTGCACGCGCGGGAGCGCGGGCTCGACGTGCTGGTGATCGACCATCACCTCTCCGACCACGACCTGCCGCAGGCCAACGCCCTGGTGAACCCCAATCGGCCCGATGACATTTCCGGGCTCGGCTATCTCTGCGCCGCGGGTGTTACCTTTATGGTGCTGGTGGCGGTCAACCGCGTGCTGCGGCAGCGCGGCATGGCCGGCCCCGACCTGATGAAGCTGATCGACCTCGTGGCGCTGGCGACGGTCTGCGACGTGGTGCCTCTCAAGGGGCTGAACCGGGCCTTCGTGGCGCGCGGCCTCGAGGTGGCGCGGACTGGCGCCAACCTCGGGATCGGGGCGCTGGCGATGGCGGCGCGGCTCAACGGGCCACTCAACCCCTACCATTTCGGCTTCATCATTGGCCCGCGGATCAATGCCGGCGGCCGTATCGGCGATGCGGCGCTGGGGATGCGACTGCTGTCGCTGGAGGACGAAGCCGAGGCGATGGCGATTGCCGCGCAGCTCAACGAACTGAACTCCGAACGGCAGCGCATCGAGATGGAGGCGGTGGAAGAAGCAACGCGGGCGGCCGAGGCGGAGATCGGCGGGGGCGAAGGACCGTCGGTGCTGGTGCTCGCGTCTGCGGACTGGCACCCGGGTGTCGCCGGATTGATTGCAGCGCGACTGCGCGAACGGTTCGAGCGGCCGGCCTTCGCCATCGCGCTCGGCCCCGATGGCGGCGGCACCGGCTCGGGTCGCTCGATGCCGGGTGTCGATCTCGGCGGCGCGGTGATCGAAGCTGTGGAACTGGGGCTGGTGGCGCGTGGCGGCGGCCACGCCATGGCGGCCGGCGTCACGCTGAAGCCGGGGCAGCTCGGGCCGTTCCGGGCGCGCATGAACGAAGTGCTGTCGGGCAGCGTCGGCAAGGCGCGGGCCACCACGGCGCTCTTGATCGATGCGGCGCTGACGGCGCGTGGTGCGACCACGGACCTTGTGCACCAGATCGAGCGTGCCGGGCCGTACGGCTCGGGCAACCCGCAGCCGGTGTTTGCGTTTCCGGCGCACCGGGCGAAGTTCGCCGAAGTGGTAGGGGGCGGCGGGCATGTCCGCTTCACTCTCGCGTCCGAGGACGGGGCGCGGCTCAAGGGTATCGCCTTCCGGGCTGCAACTACCGCGCTGGGTGACGCGTTGCTGTCGGCGGGTGGCGATACGCCTTTGCATATCGCCGGCACGCTCAGCCTCGACCACTATCAGGGGCGCGAGGAAGTGCAGGTGCGGGTGCAGGATGCGGCGCCGCTGCCCAGACTCTGACGTCCCGCCGAGATGGCTACTTGCATATCGTTCGGCGGAGACTAAATTACGGTTTCGGTTTGAAGATTGCCGCTCCACATGAGGCGGCACGGGTTACGAGACGGTGCCGAGGCAGCGGTCCGTCAGGTGGATACAGTAGCGTCATGGATCAGTTAGCGCTTGAACCTCGGGGCACGCGTCCGTCTCCCTTCACCCATGTCCTGTCGGTCGTGGCGGCTTATTTCGGCAAGCGCCTGATCGGGCGCCCGAAAAAGGGAGCGGTGACTGTCACCTATCCCAACGGTCGAAGCGCCACCTATGGTGACCCGGCCACCGGCGAGCACGCGAAGCTGCAACTCAAGAACTTCTCGGTGCTGCCCAAGACGTTGCAGCGTGGCACGGTGGGGTTCGCCCAGTCCTATATCGATGGCGATGTCGAGATCGACGACCTGACAACGCTGTTCCGCTACTTCGTGCAGAACCGCGATGTGCTGGACAGCGGCGAGAACTCGTGGTTCGGGCGGGCGGCCCAGGACATCGCCTACCACATGAGCCGCACCAACTCGAAGGAAGGTGCCAAGAAGAACATTTCCGAGCACTACGACCTCGGCAACGACTTCTACGTCGAGTGGCTCGACCGTTCGATGACCTATTCCTCCGCCTACTATACCTCGGACGACCAGACGCTCGAGTCCGCGCAGTATGCCAAGTACCGCCGGGTCGCCGAGATGGCGGGGGTCAAGGGCGGCGAAACGGTGCTGGAGATCGGCTGCGGCTGGGGCGGGTTCGCCGAGACGGCGGCGCGCGAGTTCAATGCCGTGGTCTATGGCATCACGCTGTCGGTCGAGCAGCTCAAGTTCGCCACGGAACGGCTGAAGCGGCAGGGCCTCGACAACCTGGCGACCCTGCACCTCGAGGATTATCGCGACAGCAAAGGCCAGTTCGACCATGTTGCCTCGATCGAGATGATCGAAGCGGTGGGCGAAGAGCACTGGCCGAGCTATTTCAGGACGGTGGCTGACCGGTTGAAGCCGGGCGGTACCGCCTCGATCCAGGCGATCACCATTTCCGAGCAGGATTTCCTCGACTACCGGGCCCGCCCGGATTTCATCCAGCGCTTAATCTTCCCTGGCGGGATGCTGCTCACCGAGAGGGCGATGCGGGAGCAGGGCGAGAAGGTTGGCCTCACCCTCGAGCAGATCGACACGTTCCGACTGAGCTACGCCAAGACGCTGAAGCTGTGGCGGGAAAAGTTCATCGAGCGCTGGCACGAAATCAAAAAGCTCGGCTACACCGAAGAGTTCAAGCGCAAGTGGCTGTATTATCTAGCCTATTGCGAAGCCGGGTTCGCCGAGGGCTCGATCGACGTCGGCATCTACCAGTACCGCAAGCCCGGCGGCGCCTGAAGGCGCTGACCCCTTACGGATTGTCGAATTCGTGCCGAGGCCGATGCCGCCCACCGGTTCGGTTTCGGCGATGGTTTCGAAGCCGGTGATCAGTGGGCGGCCTTTTGCAATGGCGGCCTGCACGGAGGGCAGCTTGAGCGACGCGGCGTGAGCGTCGCGACTCTCCCACGCTTCGGTCACGTAGATGGCGTCCGGGTGCTTCGGGTCGCGGGCAACGATGTAGCTCAGGCAGCCGGGCATGCTGCCGTCACCGGGCGCGAGGATGGTGACGAGGGCGTCGCGGTCGCCGGGCGTCGCAGTGATGCGTCCGATCAATCCGAACATAGTGCACTCCAAGGCTGTCAGGGTGGTCGGGCCGTCGCGTGGCATCTGCCGGCATAGTGCACCAGGCGGGCAGGGCGCGCCATACGGCCGAACGGTCGATGCGCGCCAGAGTTGATCAAAACGCGTCGTGCCCGGGCCTCGCCTTCGGGTCAGTGGCCGTGTGAAGGTGAGGTGCGGGGCGTTCATCCTGGGCTCAGGTGGAATTGGCTAGCGTTCAGGGGTTCGGTTTGGGGACCGTCAAGCAATGGCGAAAGCGCTTTATCTGGTGATTCACAGCCAGAACAACTGGTGGGTCGACTTTGAAGGCACGCCGCACGGCCCATTCGCAACGCGCGAAGCTGCAGCGCTCGACGCGCGCAATCTCGCCCGCGTCCGGGTCGATGGCAGAGAGGCCGAGGTGCTGGTGCCGGACGGTGAGGGCCGATACTGGGTGATCTGGTCGTCGCGTCATGATCAGAACGAGGGCGGCGGCTTTGTGCCCCGCCGGATCGGCCCCTGACCCTCGGATGCCAGAGACGCAAAGCTGACTTGACTAATCATCTTATCGGCAGATAGGTGACAGCAGATGTCCACTTTTGCCGAGACCCGTCATGTTCAGATCAATCTTCGCCGCCGCGCTTGCCCTTGGCTTCGCGGCCACCTCCGCGCTCGCCGCCGAGTGGACCTATACCGACGGTAGCGGCAACACGATAACGCTCGACCATGTCCCCACCCGCATCGTCATGCACGCCAACACCGCGGCAGGTCTGATTCCTCTCGGCATCCGCCCCGTCGGCATCTATGTCGACGCCCCGGTGGCCGAGGACAAGTCGCTGCAGGGGCTCGACCTGACCGGCATCGAGATCGTTGGCGAGGGCTGGGGCGAGATCGACATCGAAAGGGTGGCGGCGCTGAAGCCGGATCTGGTGCTGGCCGAGTGGTGGCCGCTCCAAAAGGCATTCAGCGGGCTCGAGGGCGGCGCCGGCACCACCAGCGAGAAGATCGTGCAGATCGCCCCGGTCACCGGTCCGACGCAGGGCGCCTCGATCCTGCAGCTGATCAGCGACTACGAGACGCTGGCCGCAAGCCTCGGCGCCGACCTGTCGGCGTCCGGCATCACTGCGGACAAGGCGGCCTTCGAGGCGTCGCTTGCAGGGTTCAAGGCCGCGGTGGCGGCCAAGCCCAACCTTACCGTACTGCCGGTCTGGGCCGGCACCGATGCGCTCTATGTCGCGGCTACCGAGGGTTCCTCCGAGCTGAGGGATTTCGCCAGCTGGGGTCTCAAGCTGATGACTCCGGAAGTGGCCGGCGACCGCGGCTACTGGGAGACGCTGAGCTGGGAGCAGGCCGACAAGTACCAGCCCGATCTGCTGATCGTCGATAATCGCTCTGATGCCACCATGGAGACCGCCGAGGCACAGCCGATGTGGACGGCCATGAAGGCTGCCGCCGCCGGCCAGGTGGCGGATTGGCCGGCCTTCTGGCTGCGCAACTACAGGGCCTATGCCGGCGCGCTCGACGAGCTGACGGCGGCGATCGAGGCCGCCGACGAGAACCTGACGAACTGATCCGATGATGCTGGCGGCCGGGCAGCGATCGACGAGGGTGCCGGCGCGAGCCGGTGGCCTGCTGCTGCTCGGCGTGGCGCTGGTGGTGGTGCTGTTCTTTTCGATCACGGTCGGCGCGCGGCCGATCGCGCTGGGCGATGTCCTTGCCGCCATCACCGCGCCCGATCCGGACAGCACGACGCATCGCATCATCCTCGAGCTGCGCCTGCCGCGCACGCTGGTCGGGCTGCTGGTCGGCGCGGCGCTCGGCCTGGCGGGCGCCATCCTGCAGGGCGCAACCCGCAACCCGCTGGCCGATCCCGGCCTGCTCGGCATCCAGTCGGGCGCGACGCTCTGCGTGGTGCTGGGCATCTCGGTGTTCGGCATCACCACATTGTCCGGCTATGTCTGGCTGGCGTTTCTCGGGGCCGGCATCGCGGCGGTGGCGGTCTATCTCATCGCCTCGATGGGGCGGGAAGGTGCAACGCCGGTGAAGCTGGCGCTGGCCGGCGCAGCGGTCACGGCGGCGCTTGGCTCGATAACCAGTGCGATCCTCATCACCTCGGTCGAGACGCTCGACCAGATCCGCTTCTGGCAGGTCGGTGCGCTGACCGGCCGGACCATGGACATCCTGGCACAAGTGGCGCCGTTCCTGCTCTTAGGCATCGCGCTGGCGCTGACCACCGGCCGCATCCTCGACGGGCTGGCGATGGGCGACGACGTGGCGCGCGGCCTGGGGCAGCGGGTGCAGCTGAACCGGGCCTTCGCCGGGCTGGCGGCGGTGATCCTCGCTGGTGCAGCCGTCGCGGCCGCCGGGCCGATCGCCTTTGTCGGCCTCACCATCCCGCATGTGGCGCGCGCGATGGCTGGTCCGAACTACCGTTGGATCCTGCCTTACTCGATGCTGCTCGGGCCTATCCTGCTGCTGGGCGCCGACATCATCGGCCGGGTGATCGTGCCGCCAGGCGAGTTGCAGGTTGGCATCGTCACCGCTGCCATCGGTGCGCCGTTCTTCATCGCCTTCGTCCGCCGCCGCAAGCTGGCCGAGCTATGAACGTCAACGTGCAATTTACCCCGGCGACGACGGTCGCTGTGGCGCGGCACAGGCTGCGGAGCCGCCACCGGCTGGTGTCGGCGGGGCTGGCTCTGCTCGTGCTGGCGCTGGAGGCGGTGGCGCTGACCATCGGCGACTACCCCCTCCCGGTCGCTGAGGTCGTCACCTCGCTGCTCTCGCCGTTCACCGGCGTCACCGATCCGGCCAGCGACTTCATCGTGCTCGGCGTGCGGTTGCCGCGGGCGATCACCGGGCTTCTGGCCGGCGCGGCGCTGGGGCTGTCGGGCGTGATTTTCCAGACCGTGCTGCGCAATCCGCTCGCCAGCCCCGACATCGTCGGCATTACCACCGGCGCCAGTTCGGCGGCAGTGGTTGCGATCATCGTCTTCCACGCCACCGGCCTGACGATAGCGATAAGTGCCACCGGCGGCGCGGTGCTTATCGCGGCGCTGATCTACGCATTGAGCTGGCGCGGCGGGGTGACGCCCTACCGGCTGGTGCTGGTCGGTATCGGCATGGCGGCCATCGCTGCGGCGATCACCTCATACCTGTTCACCCGCGCCCGCATCTTCGAAGTGCAGCAGGCGCTGGCCTGGCTCACCGGCAGCCTCAATGGCGCCAGCTTCGACAATCTCGGCCCGCTGGCGCTGGGCCTGCTGGTGCTCGGCCCGGTCGCGGCGATTCTTTATCGCCCCCTCGCCAGCCTCGAACTGGGCGACGATGCGGCAAAAGCCCTCGGCACGCGGGTCGAGGTAACGCGGCTCGGCACGCTGCTGGTGGCCGTTGTGCTCGCCGCGTTCGCTACCGCAACGGTCGGGCCGATCGCCTTCGTCGCCTTCGCGGCAGGGCCGGTGGCGCGACGGCTGCTCGGTCCCGCCGGCAATGCGCTGCTGCCGTCGGCGCTTGTCGGCGCGGCGGTGACCATCAGCGCCGACCTGATCGCGCAGCACGCACTCGGCCGCAACCAGCTGCCGGCCGGCGTCGTCACCGGCGCCATCGGCGCGCTGTTCCTCATCTACCTGCTCGCCGCCGCGAACCGCTCCGGTCGCGGCGGCTGAAAGGACTGCCATGAGCCAGAACCACCAGCTTTCGGCCACCGACGTGACGCTCGGCTATGGCGAGCGCACCATCGTCGAAAAGCTGAGCGTCACGCTGCCACCCGGCCAGTTCACGGTGATCGTCGGCGCCAATGCCTGCGGCAAGTCCACGCTGCTGCGCGGGCTGGCGCGGCTGCTGGCACCGGTCTCGGGCGCCGTCTACCTCGATGGTCGAGCCATCCACCAAATGTCGACGCGCGAGGTAGCGACGGTGCTCGGCGTGCTGCCGCAGACGCCGGTCGCACCCGACGGCATCACCGTCGCCGACCTCGTCGGCCGGGGCCGCTACCCGCACCAGGGCTGGTTCCGCCAGTGGACGGCTACCGACGACGCCGCGGTCGCTTCGGCCCTGCAAGCGACCGACACGCTCGACCTCGCGCAGCGCTCGGTCGACGAACTCTCTGGGGGCCAGCGGCAGCGCGTTTGGATCGCCATGGCGCTGGCCCAGCGCACCGATATCCTGCTGCTCGACGAGCCGACGACCTTCCTCGACATCAACCACCAGGTCGAAGTCCTCGACCTGCTCACCGACCTCGTCCGCACGCAGGGCCGCACCGTGGTGGCGGTGCTGCACGACCTTAACCTCGCCTGCCGCTACGCCGACCATATCGTCGCCATGCAGGGCGGCCGGATCGTCGCCGAGGGCGCTCCGGCGCAGGTGATGCAGCCGGGGGTGGTCAAGACCGTGTTCGGCATCGATAGCGAAGTGGTGATCGACCCGGTGTCGCAGAGCCCGATGATCGTGCCCATCGGCCGGCACCACCGGCTGAAGCTGGCGGTGCCGGCCGAGTAGCTCACTGACGGTCGAGCCAGAGGCCGACCTGATCCATCAGGTAATTCGTTCCCGCCTCGCGCTGGGCGGACGTGTCCAGCCCGTCGAGGAAGGCGCCGTCCTCGCGCAGCACCATGCGCGTGCCGCCGTCCGTCGCGGTGAACTCGATGGTGGCGACGCTGACCGAGATGCGCTGGCCGTTCATGTGCATCTCATAGGTGTAGATGATGCGGTTGTCGGGCACGATGTCGCGATAGCTGACGTCGTAGATGAAGTCGGTGTCGCCCATCTTCTCGGCATTGTACTCGCGGCCACCTTCCCGGAACTCGAAGATCTGCTGCGGCTTGGCCGGATCGGGCGAGCCGAACCACTGGCGCTTGAACTCCGGGTTCGACCAGGCCGAGAACACCTTTGCCACCGGATGGGGGTAGGTGCGCTCGATAGTAAAGCTGCCATGGGCGATGGAACGTTCGGTCATGTTTGGTCTCCGTTGTGTGTGCAGCGCCGTGGCCGGCTAATGCCCCGGCGGCGTTCGTCGTGTGTGCTGTGTGTCTAGGTCGCCGGCTTGTCGGGCGGCAGGGCGTCGAGGAAGGCGCCGAGGCGGTCGAGGCGCTTCTCCCAGCCGACCCGCCGGTCGTTGATCCACTGCTCGACCATGGTGAGGGCTCCCGCGTCGATGGTGCAGGTGCGCACGCGGCCGACCTTCTGGGTCGTCACCAGCCCGCTCTCCTCGAGCACCTTCAGGTGCTGGACAACGGCCGGCAGCGACATGCTGAACGGCTCGGCCAGCTCGCTCACCGAGGCTGTCCCGCGACTGAGACGCTCCACCATGCGCCGCCTTGTCGGGTCGGCGAGGGCCTGGAACATGGCGTCGAGGGACTTTTCTTGGTTAAGCATGGCGTTAAGTATCGCCATGCCGCTCTGCGTGTCAATGGTAAAGTGAAAGCTTAAGTTAAGCTCAGATGGCCGAGAGGCTAACCGGCTCGGTGGTCCACTGCGTGGTCTGGCTGGTGTTCAGCCGCTCGACCCGGATCATTTTGGGCGGACCGCTGAGCTGGCCGAAGAAGGTCAGGAAAGCGCTGTCGGCGGCGTCCCGGCCAACCGCGATCTTCAGGATGCCTTCCAGCGGGCAGAGGCGCGTCGCGTCGAACAGATACCACTGGCCGCCGAGATAAGCCTCGAACACTGCGTGGAAGTCCTGCGGCACCAGGTCGAGCGCATAGGCCGAGACGAACCGCGCCGGAATGCCCAGTGCGCGGGCAAAGGTGATGCCCAGGTGGGCGAAGTCGCGGCAAACACCGGCGCGCAACGTGAAGGTGTCGTAGGCCGAGGTGCTCGAATCGCTGGAGCCTTCGAGATAGTCGACGTTTTCGTAGATCCAGTTGCAGATCGCCGTGACCTTCTCGTAGCCGTCACCGATCTCGCCGAACTGCCGCCAGGCAAAGCGCGCCAGCTTGTCGGACTGGCAGTAGCGGCTGGGGTAGAGGTGGTTCATCACGTCGAACGGCAGCTCGATGATGGGCACCTGCGGAATGCTGCCGATGCTGCGGGTCGTCGGGGTCGATTCGATCTCCGCCGTATACCACACGCTGTAGGTGCCCGGCTGGAGCAGCATCCGCCGGTAGCGGTTGCCGGTCTCGGGCACCTCATACTCTTCCGACTGCACCTGCGGCTCGATGGTGAAGGCTTCGCCGAGGATGCGCTGCCGGCCGCCGCGCTGGGCCTCGACATTCAGGATCACCGTCGTGGGGCTGGCGATGTCGTACTGGAGCTCGCAGCGCAGGCGAAATTGCATCTTGGACCTTCGGGGCATGGGAAGAGGACAGGGCAAACGACAATTCGGCTGCAAAGCGAAAGTTCCGCGGAACTCCGGCGTGTTCCGGGCTATTGTTCCCGCACGGCGCACTCTACGGATACTCGATGACAATTCTCAGGGTGCAGCACCTTACCACGTATTCCTATGCGCGCCCCGTCCGCTTCGGCGACCACCGACTGATGTTCCGGCCGCGCGACAGCTACGACCAGCGGCTGCTCAGCGCCCACATGAAGGTTGGTCCCGAACCGGCCGACACGTGGTGGATTCACGACGTTTTCGGCAACTGCGTCACCAATGTCAGCTTCTCCGGCTCGGCCCAGAAGCTGACCTTCGAGACCGGCATCGTGCTCGATCACACGCCGCAGATGGCGCCGCGTTTCCGTACCGAGGAGCGGGCTAAGCACTGGCCGTTCGAATACGATGCCGACATCCGGCCCGATCTGGCGCCCTACATACGCGTGCACAGTCCGAGCCCGGATCTATCTGCATGGGCCCTGAGATTCACCCGATCGGGCTTCCCCACCGAAACTGGGCACCTGCTGATGACCATGACCATGGGCATCCGCGAAAGCTTCATCTACTCGCGCCGCACCGATCCGGGCACGCAGCCGCCGCAGCTGACGCTCGCGACGATGACCGGCACCTGCCGCGATTTCGCCTGGCTGATGATCGAGGCGTGCCGTTCGCTTGGCTTCGCCGCCCGCTTCGTCACCGGCTACATCTATGTGCCGTCACGCGATGGTCCGGTGCTGCGCGGCGGCGGGGCGACGCATGCCTGGGTGCAGGTGTTCCTGCCCGGCGCCGGCTGGGTCGAGTTCGATCCCACCAACGGCATCGTCGGCAACAAGGACCTGATCCGGGTCGGCGTTGCCCGCGAGCCGGCGCAGGCCCGTCCGCTGAGCGGCAGCTTCATCGGCGACCGCGGCGACTACCTCGGCATGGATGTGCAGGTGCACGTCACCACTGACCCGCTGGCCTTGCGCCTCCCGCGGTCGACGCCAGACACGAATCCAAGCGGCGAGATGCAGAACGTCACGAGCGCCTGATCGCGATCGCCTCGATCTCGACCAGCGCGCCGGCATCCACCAGCTTGCAACCGATGGTGGAGCGTGCAGGGGGCTCGTGCGGGAAGTAGGTGGTGTAAACCGCGTTCATCGCCGGGAAGTTGCCGAGGTCGGTGATGAACACCGTGGTCTTCACCACGTCGCCCATCGAACTCCCCGCCGCCTTGAGCAGTCCCGCCATCTTGTCGAGCGTTCCCCGGGTCTGCTCGGCTATGTCGTCCGGATAGGTGCCGTCAGGGCGCGACCCGACCTGTCCGGTGACAAACACGAACTGCTCGGTGGCAATGGCAGGGGTAAGCGGCAATCCGGCAAACGTGCCGATGGCGATGCGGGTCATAGGGTGAGGCCAATCCTTTGTGGGTGGACCGAGCGTAGCCCCAACGCCGACGGATTCGGAAGCTGCCGCCGCTTCTTGGCCCGCGCGCTGGTCGCCCGGCCGCCGTCCGGCCGCGAATCTCGCAGCCACGGCAGCCGGGCGGAGCACTCATCGCGGGGTCCGGCTGCTCAGTTGAGCACCCTGCGGGCTGCCGCCATGGCGTTTTCCTGCCGCACCGCCTCGCGGCGGGCTCCGGTGACGCAGACCACATCGCCGCCAAAGGCTTCGCGCCAGACATAGCCGGTGATGCAGGTATTGGGGCCGTAGGCGCCGGCCGGGTCAATGCGCGACAGGGCTGCGGTATTTTCGTTGGCGGCGCGCTGGCGCGAATTGGGGGTGACGCAGACATGGTCACCAGGGGCGGCGTCGCGCCAGACATAGCCATCGATGCAGGTGTCCGGGCCAAAGGCCAGGGCACGGCGCGACGGCCCGAGCCGGTTCTCGTTCTGAATGGCGTCGCGACGATCGGGCGTCACGCAGACAACGTCGCCGCCAAAGGCCTCGCGCCAGACGAAACCATTGAGGCAGGTATTGGGGCCATAGGCACCGGCAGGATCGATGCGGGACGCGGCAAGCGCGTTTTCCTCGGCCGCGCGCTGGCGACCGATCGGCTTGACGCAGACGTGGTCGCCCGGCGCGGCATCGCGCCAGACAAAGCCCTCTGCACAGGTATCGGGGCCGTAGGGCTGCGCCACGGCGACGGGCGCCACGGCAAAGCTGCAGGCAACGAGGGCTGCGGAGAGGAGGGATTTCGAAATGAGGTTCATTTTGGCGTTCCTTCTGGTTTCATGAGGAAATGCCGCTGCCCTGGCATCTTGAAACCACATTGGCGCCATGGACCTGTACAGGCGCTGAGGCCGACGTTTAGCGGCCGTTCATCGAGGGGGGGTGGGGATCCTTCGAGTGTGTGCCGGGCCGACGATAGGCCTGACTGCGCCGGCTACGGATGCCGCGACGGAAGTTTACGTGGGCCGAAAGGAGCTCCGGCGTTTCACGGACACAGCGCTCCGACACCGTCGAACGCATTCACGCGCGCAAAGGCGCTATACAAATCGAGTTACAGCAATGTTTCGGGAAAAATTCTGGCGCGCCCTAGGGGAATCGAACCCCTGTTCCCGCCGTGAGAGGGCGGTGTCCTGACCGCTAGACGAAGGGCGCCGCACGGAATGACCCTGCTCTTATTGGGAGCCGGGCGGATCGTCAAGCGTGTTTGACCCGGGCTTAACGCAAGACCGCTCGGTGGGCGCGGGCAGTTCAAGGAGATGCCGAAGGCTGAGCCTGCCGACCACCGGGCGGATACTCGGCAAGCGTGGGAGCGCGTGCTTTCAAGCCATCTCCGTAGAGGCGGGGAGAGCCACGAACCATCGCAATGGGGGGAAGTGAAGTGGTACGCCCTAGGGGAGTCGAACCCCTCTCTGCACCGTGAAAGGGTGCCGTCCTAACCGATAGACGAAGGGCGCCTCCGGAAGTGGGGACCGTATAGAAAGCTTCATCCGGGCTGGCAAGCGAAAATCCGCACTCAGCAGCCCGAAAATGTGATGGGCTTGCCGCGACCGCGCGGACGCTCGCGAACGTCGACGTGAATGTAGTTGCGGCCGGGGTAGCAGCCGAGGCCGCCGACCTGCGGGTTCTTCATCGCGAACGCAATGATCTGACGCTTGTCGACGCCGGGGATGTAGATGTCTGCCGCCATGCACTTGGTGTGGTAGCTCGCATCCTCGCCGCCCGCGAGGATGTTGCGGATGGGGTCGCGATAGCCCGAGGTCAGCACCACCTTGCGGCCGAACTTGCGTTCGAACGAGCCGAGCATCGCCTTCAGCTTGGGCGACATGCACGAGTTGTCGACGTCCCAGGAGGCGAGGAACATGCCGTTGCGCTGCACGAAGCCGTTATAGCTCGCCGGCCCGCCGCCCATGGAAAAGCAGCCGGCCAGCAGCGCAGCCAGGCACAAGGCAGCAATCAGTCGAAACATCGGAGACTTCCCGGCAAGCGGCGGCCCCGAGGGGCGGCGGATTACCGGGAAGCTAGTAATTTTAAGCTAATTGCCGGCTAAGCGGCGTGGTGAACGCGCCGTTACCAGGCGCCGGTGTTGGGCATCGACGACCACGGCTCGGCCGGCGCCAGCGGGCTGCCCTTCTGCAGGATCTCGACCGAAATGTTGTCCGGCGAGCGCACGAAGGCCATGTTGCCGTCGCGCGGCGGGCGATTGATGGTGTAGCCCATGTCCTGCATGTGCTTGCAGAAGTCGTAGATGTTGTCGACCTCGTAGGCGAGGTGGCCGAAGTTGCGGCCGCCCGTATAGACCTCCGGGTCCCAGTTGAAGGTCAGTTCCACCGGCGTCTCGTGCTGGCCGGGAGGGGCGAGGAAGATCAGGGTGTAGCGGCCCTTCTCGTTGTCGGTGCGGCGCACTTCCTTGAGCCCGAGGCCGTCGCGATAGAAGCGCAGCGATTGCTCGACATCGGTCACGCGGACCATGGTGTGCAGATATTTCATAGCGTTTTCCTCACCTTGATTCAGTTCGGCGGGAGAGTAGGAGCCGGTGCCGGCAGCGGCAACCGCGACTAAGTGTGGCCAATCTGCAATTACCTTAACAAATGCATAATCGGTTCTTAACGGGGCGCGGTGAATCGGACACAGTGAAGCTTGCTTGTAGCGTACCCCGTTAGCGGCGGGGCGAGTACGAAAAGGCTGAGGGCATGGGGGCCAAGTTCACGTCGGACGGCGATCATCCGGGATTCGGGTCAGGTGACACGGAGCAGGATGGCAGCGCGACACATATCCACACCGGTGACGCCGGCCTGGATGTCATCGAGGTTGTCGGTGCCATCAAGTGGTTCGACGCAGGTAAGGGGTTTGGCTTCATCGTCCCGGACGATGGCCGGGCCGATGTGCTGCTGCACGTCACCTGCCTCAGGCGCGATGGCTACCAGACGGCCTATGAGGGCGCCCGCGTCGTCTGCGAGGCACTAGCCCGTCCCGGCGGGCTGCAGGCGTTCCGCATCCTGTCGATGGACGAATCGACCGCCAAGCACCCCACGCAGATGCCGGCGCCGCGCACTCACGTGACCGTCGAGCCGACGAGCAAGCTCGAGCGGCTCGAGGTGAAGTGGTTCAACCGCATCCGCGGCTTCGGCTTCCTGTCGGCCGGTGACACTGCTCCGGATATCTTCGTGCACATGGAAACGCTGCGTCGTTTCGGCATCACCGAACTGCGGCCCGGCCAGCATGTGCTGGTGCGCTACGGCAACGGTCCCAAGGGACTGATGGTCGCCGAGATCCGGCCGGACGGCTGGGGCGACGCGCCAAGTTCCCACTGAGCTTCGCGCAGTTCCTGAAGAAACGCCGCCGAGGGCCTGAGTGCGCAGCACAATCATGCCCGGCGTGCGCCTGTGAAGGGGCGGCGCTGACGTGAACCGGTTCTGGATCCTCGGTGCCCTGCTGGTGCTGGTAGCGGCCGGCGTTGTCGGCTGGCTGACCGCCGACAACGAGGCGCGGCTCTTGGCGGTGCCGATTCTCGCCGACGTGACGACGCCGGGTTGCGACGGTCCGGGGCGGGTGCACCTCAGGGCCGGCAATGCCTCAGGCCGGACTGTCGCCAGGATCGAGGGCGTACTGTCTATCGCGGCTTCGCCCAGCGAGCCGCCAATCCCGATCGGCAATTTCGAGCTCGGCGAACCAATCGCAGCGGGGCAGGCGGTCACTGCCTGCGTGCCGGTCGACGAAGCGCTGGTTGGCGACAGGTCGCGGGAGACGCTGATCTGGCTGGCGCAGTCGAGCATTGTCGAGTTCGCCGACTAACGCAGCCACCACAACGTGCATTCCTTCGCGCGTCGTCCCGTCCTATGGTCGGGTCAACAACACCAACCGCGACGTTTCCCATGCACCACCTGCGTTCCCTCACTGCCGCCGTGGCGGCACTCCTGCTGCTTGTTGTCGCCGCGTTCGCGGACGATGCGCAGCTCAGCATCACCAGCGCCACGGGCGAGCACCGGTTCACGGTCGAGGTGGTGGATACCAACGAGACGCGGGCGCAGGGCCTGATGTTCCGCAAGGAACTGGCGCCCGACGCAGGCATGCTGTTCGACTTCAAGGAGAGCCGTCAGGTTGCCTTCTGGATGGAGAACACGCTGATTCCGCTCGACATGCTGTTCGTGAAGGAGGACGGCACGATCGCCAACATCCACGTCAACGCCACGCCGCTCGACCGCACCTCGATCCCGTCCGCCGGGCCGGTGCAGTTCGTGCTCGAGATCCCCGGCGGACGGTCGGTTGAACTTGGCATCGTCGCCGGCGACAAGGTCGTCCACGACCGCATCGCCGGGCTCTAGGTAGTGGACTCATAAGCGCGCATTTGGATACGAACTGAAGCGAGCATGACGGCTGCGAGGAAGTTTCGGGCGAGCTTGTCGTAGCGTGTGGCGATGCGCCTGAAGTGTTTGAGTTTGTTGAAG
>Ga0247836_1001573_pt1 | contig 35982 bp, 36 predicted proteins | sample LaCruzMarch2015__4_FD_187116 | JGI IMG/M metagenome (GOLD analysis project Ga0247836, IMG submission 187116) | Freshwater microbial communities from meromictic Lake La Cruz, Castile-La Mancha, Spain - LaCruzMarch2015_14m | ecosystem: Environmental > Aquatic > Freshwater > Lake | place: Spain... | reverse complement strand
AAAGACACCTTGGAAAAACTACCCACTTGGCCCAACAGCCGCATCGACGAATTACTGCCTTTCGGCAAATCAGATTAAATTGATTTTGGCAATTTCTAAGTTAGTGGTCGGGCTGCTCGCATACTTTTATTGTTCATTGATTAATTCTCCTATTGCGTGGATGTCGAAGGAATTGTGGAGTGGTGCTCAGTGCAGAACCACAAAACCCTTAAGAAATAAATCCAGGCAACAAAATGTCTGCCTGAACTTTCGGAAACTATTCCGAACCCTGACAAGAGAAGTTTATTCTTGTCATTAACGGATCATTTCCGAAACAAGCACGAAAGGTTCAATGCAATTTTGTATCCTAGTGGAATGGAAAGCTTTGGATGCATATCCCCAGTAATTTTCTTGATACCCAAAGGGCAAAAATCGGTAGCCCCACCCAAGAGCAAGTATCAACCTTTAAAACATCTGAAGCATAGCCTCATCAATCCGCTTCCCGCTGGCGGTAAAATTCTTTAACAAACGCAGCCAATACCTGCCTTTCAATCGCATCCCGCAAGCCTTGCATCAGGCTTAAGTAGTAATACAAATTGTGGATAGTATTCAGCCGCGAGCCGAGCATCTCTTGGCATTTGTCCAAATGCCGCAAATAGGCGCGGGAATAGTTTTGGCAGGTGTAACAACCGCATTCCTCATCTAGCGGGCGATTGTCGAATTCATATTTAGCGTTGCGGATTTTCACCACGCCAAAACGGGTGAACAAATGCCCGTTGCGGGCGTTGCGGGTGGGCATCACGCAATCGAACATATCAATGCCACGACAGACAGCTTCAACCAAATCTTCCGGCGTACCGACACCCATCAAATAACGCGGTTTATCGACTGGCATTTTGGTGTGCACCACGTCTAAAGTCGCCATCATTTCGTCTTTAGGTTCGCCAACTGACAAGCCACCAATCGCGTAGCCATCAAAACCAATATCCACTAAGCCCGCGATAGATTCTTGGCGTAAATGCTCGTACATGCCGCCTTGAACGATGCCGAACAAGGCGTTGGGGTTGTCGCCATGCGCGTCTTTACTGCGTTGCGCCCAGCGTAAGGACAGACGCATGGAGTCGGCGGCTTGGTCAACTGTTGCAGGATACGGTGTGCATTCGTCGAAAATCATGACAATATCCGAGCCTAATTCGCGCTGCACTTGCATGGATTCTTCCGGCCCCATGAAAATTTTGCTACCGTTGATGGGCGATTGGAAAGTCACGCCCTGTTCGGTGATTTTCCGCAATGCGCCAAGGCTGAACACTTGGAAGCCGCCTGAGTCGGTGAGAATGGGTTTTTGCCAGCGCATAAAATCGTGCAAATCGCCGTGCGCTTGGATGACCGCCGTGGTCGGGCGCAACATCAGATGAAAGGTGTTGCCGAGGATGATTTGTGCGCCGATGCTGGTCAAGTCTTCCGGTGTCAAGGCTTTCACCGCGCCGTAAGTCCCGACGGGCATAAAAATCGGCGTTTCCACCACGCCACGGGCAAAGGTCAGCCTGCCGCGCCGTGCGTAGCCGTCGGTGTTGAGTAAGTCAAATTGCATAAATGATGATAGGTTTCGAAGTTTTGCTGAGTGATGGCCTTAACCCAAGGTTAAAAAGCGTGTATGCCCAAAGCCATTGCTTAGCGGTTATGAAGGGGTTTTAGCGTTGAAGTATAACATTAAGGCTATGGCAAAAAATAACTTCCCTGAAAATGCCATCGGTACAGATAACATCCCTTGAAGGGATGTTATCTGTTGATGCCGGCAAGCTGAGATAATTCTAAAAACCGAAAACTTGACCGCTTAAAGTGCGTAGGCTGGGATTACGCTATTGCTTCATCCCAGCCTACAAGTTGCCATGATAAAATTGTCCGTATCATCCCAAACCACGTTTTGTTGCCACAAAAACACCTCAACCTACTTGGAGCAAAATCATGTCAGCCGTATTAAAACCAAGCGAATTCATCAGCGTGGAAGACTATTTGACAGAGGAACTCGCCAGACAAATTAAACATGAGCTGATCGACGGCCATGTTTATGCGATGGCGGGCGTCAGTGCCAACCATGAACGGATTGCAGTCAATGTGTTGCGAAAATTTGGCAACCATTTGGAAAATTCCCCGTGCGAACCGTTCGGTTCGGACATGAAGCTGCGTGTCAAAGACAATTTCTTTTACCCGGATGTGATGGTCGATTGCCAGTTTGATGAGTCCGAGCCTTATTACACCGAAACGCCCGTGCTTGTTGTCGAAGTCCTGTCTAGGTCAACCCGAAAAAAAGATGAGACGCTAAAATTCATGACCTACATCAATCTCCCCAGTTTGCAGGAATATGTCCTGATCGAACAAGACATTGCCGATGTCACTGTGTTGAGAAGACGCGAAGGCTGGCTGCCCAACCATTATTTTTTAGGCGATGATATCACCTTTGAATCGATAGCGTTGACACTGCCAGTCGAAGACATTTATCGGCGTGTGCAAAATCAAGATGTTGCGGCGTTTTTAAGCGGCGAGACCGAACTGCCGCTATAAAAGATAGCTGCGCGTCCCGAGGGGATGGGAAACCGTGGTGGGCAACGGAGGCTTTAGTCCGGCAAGGATTTCACCATCACTTCATCCCAGCCTACAAACTACTGATTTAGTAAGCTAAACTGAAAACACTTTATGTTAAACATCGTCCAAATTCCGGTCTTAACCGACAACTACAGCTATTTGCTCCACGATCCCGTTTCCCTGGAAACAGCGGCGGTAGACCCTGCCCTAGCACAACCTGTGCTGGATGAACTGGCGAAACGCGGCTGGCAATTGACCTACATTTTCAACACCCATCACCACCACGACCATGTCGGCGGCAATCTGGAATTAAAAGCCAAAACCGCTTGCCAAATCATCGGCCCGGCGGCGGACAAACATCGAATTCCTGGCATAGATCGTTGCGTTAGTGATCGAGATGTTGTGATGATGGGTGGCTATTCCGCACAAGTGCTGGAGACCCACGGACACACCAGCGGTCATATTGTTTATTATTTTGCCAGTGAAAACGCGCTGTTTTGCGGTGACACTTTATTTGTCATGGGGTGCGGGCGTTTGTTTGACGGGACTATCGGGCAACTTTGGCAATCCTTGCAGAAACTGCAAACTTTGCCAGCGGCGACACGGATTTATTGTGCCCATGAATACACGCAAAACAACGGACGCTTTGCTTTGACTTTAGAGCCGCAAAATCCGGCTTTGCAGGAAAAAATGGCGTGGGTTAACCAGCTCAGGGCAAACGGGCAACCGACCGTACCATCGACAATCGCCGAAGAATTGGCGACCAATCCGTTTATGCGTACGGATAGCGTGGAATTGCAAACATCGCTGGGTTTGGTGGGGAAAAGTTCTTTAGATATATTTACTGCGATGCGGGCGTTGAAAGATCGGTTTTGAATTTTTTGTCCACGAAATGCACGAAAAGCACGAAACAATTAAATTTTAACTTTCAATAACTTATAGTTGAGCTAATTTTACACTTTCGTGTTATTTCGTGATTTTCGTGGACATAAAATAATTCTTTCACAGTCTATCCTGCTTGGTAACCCAAGTCTCAGAAGCTCTAGCTTCGAAAATAACGGGAAGCTAGAGCTTCCATCCCGGATTCCTAAGCCGGAGCTTGGGGATGAGCGTCAAAATATAGACCTGGCAGGTTTTTAAAACCTGCCAGGTCTTAGCATTTTTTAATGTTTTGAATTATGGCAATTGAATAATCACTGTCGCAGGCAGGGTTGGCTTTCTCCGTTTAAGCTGATAATTGCCTTTGCTGTCGGTTGCAATTGTTTTTATCGGCTTGGCCTGCTTGTTTTAAGGTCACGACCGCGCCTTTTACACCTGCTTTTAGCAGGCTGATTTGTCCGTAAACATCGGGTAAGGCGTTCCATTCGCATAGGGTGGAAACGTTATGTACACCACCATTACCCGCTCCTGCGGAACTATTTATTGATGAAAAATCGCCCCAGAATGAAAAAGCCCCAGTAGAAGATGGAAAATTATTCGTGTACATAAATAGATAGTGTTGACCATAGTTGCCGCCATTATCTGGTTGGTTGCTGTGCCAATTGGTGTAAATCCATTTTTCCCCAGTAGCCCAAACCCACAGGCCTTCTTGCTTCTCATCACTCGCACCCAACCAAATTCCATCGGTTTGGGTGTTGGTGCTGCCAAAGTTGTCCCAAATAAAATCTTCTTCAATTTGCGACGTGACGGTTGCCAAATACCCGCCTTTTTCGCTACAAACCGCCTTGGCATCAGACCAACCTAGCGTTTTGTCAAAGCGTTGATAATAATGTTTGTTGTCTAAGTTTTGGATTCTGGCAGAATCGGCAAATGCCGTTCCGCTGGCTAACACAGCGGCGATAATCGTCAGTTGGATGGGTTTCATGGTGATTTTTCCTGATTAAATAAGTCGATGGATGGATTTTCGGATGACAAATGGCTGCTTATTTTGTGTACTAAACAAGCCCTCTGATTATCAAGCTCCTAAGCCCATGCTACAATCAACCAATCGTTTAGATTTCCACACAATTTGTTGGTAGTTTATGAAAATACAGGAAAAATTACGTTTTATGCGCGAAGCCCGCAATTGGTCGCAGGAAGAAATGGCAACAAAACTGAACATGTCCACCAACGGTTACGCGAAAATTGAACGCGGCGAAACCAAAGCCTCCATCCCCAAACTGGAACAAATTTCCGAAATTTTTGATATGGATTTGATGGAGCTAATGTCTTTTGGCGAAAAACAAGTCCTTTGCCTGATTGGTGAAAGCAATCACAGTAATAATGGCTGCAATATTATCGGTTCATCAAAAGAATTGGCGGCGGAAATCCAAAACTTGCAATTGCTTGTCAGCCATAAAGACGAAGTGATTGACTATCAAAAACGCGAGATTGCGTATCTGCAAGAGATGCTGGCAATGTTGAAAGCGGAAAAATAAACTTATCCTTTCAAAATGCCTACAGGCACTTAAAACGTTACGGAACGTGTTAGGATTTGGCTAAAATAATTTCTCCGAACCGTTTCTGAAACCCTAGACCTGACAGGTTTCAAAAACCTGTCAGGTCTTAATAATCTGAAAGTTATTAATGGTCAAATCCTTACAAACCCATTCATGCTTGAGTTTTTCAAAAATTAATCACCATTTTTTAAGGTATCCAACATGCGCTTATTCATTTTGACTCTATTCACCCTCACGCTACTATCCGTTCGTCCTGCATTTTCTGCCCAAGCCTATTGCGATGGTGTGGACTCTTTGGAAACGGTATTGTCACTGCTGTCACAACGTTTGGATTTGGCGGCAGATGTGGCGCGTTACAAATGGAATCAAAAAGCCGAAATCGAAGACAGTGCGCGTGAGCAATTGATTATTAAAAAATTAATAGCCGATGCTACCGCCAAAGGCTTACCGGCAGAATGGTCGGAGCAATTTTTCCGGGCGCAAATTGAAGCATCGAAAAGTGTGCAGCGGCAATTGTTCGGCGATTGGCAAAAAAATCATGCGAGGCCATTTGCTGATGTGCCGGATTTAAACAGCCAAACTCGCCCTAAGCTATACGCCCTGATGTCCGATTTGATAGATGCGTTGACCAAAGCTTGGCAGCCCTTGCATCAAGAAGAATGCAAAAGCGTGTTAGATATGTTGGTCAGGGAAAAATTACTTAAACCGGAATATAAGGCGGCTAGTAAGCCGTTGTTTGAGGTGCGTTGAGTTACGCGCCAAATTGAATATTTCGCATGATAAAGCCTCAACGGATTTATTATCTGCCCCGTAACAATCCGATTTCCTAGCGTTTTTTGTAACGTTAGGGGCGGGATTACAAAACCACGCACTGCTGTAGGGAACTCAAGCCGAAGCATGAGAACGCGCGTCAAAAATTCACCGAAGCCGTCACCCGTACCATACGCGGCTCGACCGGATGTTTGATAATGCCATCGGTGCTGCCGTCTGCATTCGGGCCCGCCGCTTCACCTTGCAAACGGTAGCCGTAAAAATAGGCGATGTCGTTTTGGGTGGAGCCGAACAGGTTAAATACATCCACTTCGATTTTATATGCCTTGTGTTGGTATCCAGTACCGAAATTGACAATGCTGGTATCGCCGCCCCACGCAGTGCCCGCCTCGTTTAACGGCACGTCTCCGAAATGGCGCAACCTGACGGTGCTGAAAAATCCGTAAGGCAAATCCACAACGGCACCGGCACTGATTACGCGGCCCACGGAATTGGGGATACGGTTCTCGGCATCGAGTACGCCGACAAAATAGGAAGTGGTGAAAGCAAAATCGGCATCTAGCGTCAGCCAATCGTTGGGTTTGTAATAATTCGTCCATTCCACGCCGTAACGTTGGGACATGCCAGAGGGTTCGGTTGTGCCGCCATCACCGACAAACACCAGTTCGGAATTGCTTTCCAAAAACCACCCCGCCACGGTACTGGTCAAGCCAGGGACAAATTGGCTACGCACACCCATTTCACCACCGCGTGACCTGACCAAAGGCGCGACAGTGCTGGCAGGATCGCCTGTAACCGGATCAATTTTGATGGAGGTGCCACGGGCATCGTTGGAATGGAAACCATAACCTAGATTGATAAAAATATCGGTGTCAAGCCAAGGCCCAAAAATCATGCTCAGCTTAGGGCTGGCCAAGGAAGCCTCTTGGCTACCGGAATTGACAGGCAAACTGACGCTGTTGACGGTAAAATCAAAAAAATCGCCACGCAGTCCAGCGATAGTGCGGAATTTTTCCAACCAATGGGTTTCGTTTTTGATATAGAGTCCGACACTGGTTTCAGTGATGTCATCTTGACGCACGGTGCTGACAAACTGGCGGGCTTTGGTATGGTTTAAGGCCAGCCCCATAATCTCGTCATGGCGGACTTGCAAACCCATGGTATTGTCCATATCAATACCGAACAGCTTATCAAAACGGGTGTGTTCGGCATTGCCGCCTGCTTGGACGCGGCGTTCTTTTTGTTGGATTTGGTCGCCGTTGACGGTGTCGATATAGCCCGTGAAATTGGAGTACAAATCCAAATCTGAATACAGCGCGTAAATATTCACATCATTTTTGGCGCGGTCACTGCGGCACCACAGGTTGCTGGATAAGCTGTAGCGGCTGGACACGCCACCGTCACTAGGATCGCCAGTACCGTACAGGCCGAGGCTGCCATCGTTTATCGCCCGCTCCGGTATTTGGTTGGTCGCTGTCCAGGTGTTGTGGTAGGCCTTGCTGTTCACCGAAATGCCCCAATTGTCCTTGTCTATGGTATAGCGCAACATGCCATTATATTTATTGGTTTGTTCGGGTTGTTGCCAAACCCCGTCATAAAAATTGACTTCCGAACCGACCAACAAATCGCCATCGCCAAGCTTGTGTGATGCACCCAACACGCCACGGTAATAACCAAATTCTCCACCGGTAAATTTCAGGATGTTTTCGGACATTTTCCGCATGGTGTGCATTTTTGCATAACCTGCTGCGGCAAAATCACCCACTTCCGCGTAGTAAGGGCCTTTGCCGTATTCGACTTTTTCCACCAATTCAGGGATGACGCTATTTAAATCCAAATAGCCTTGCCCGTGTGCATGGGTGGGCATGTTCATCGGGATGCCATCGACAGAAACGGTAAAATCCGTGCCGTGATCCAGATTAAACCCCCGTAAAAAATACTGGTTAGCTTTGCCAGAACCGCTGTGCTGGGTCGCCAACGCTCCCGGTACAACTTCCACCAGTTCCCCAACCCGCGATAACGGGCGGTGTTTGAATTCAGGCTGCCCAACTATGCCTTCCGAAGCCGATCCTGCGACACCGATCAAATCGGTGGCGCGTCCTTCAATTTTGACTGTTTCCAATTCTACATGTGCATTGCGTCCTGAGACGGCCTCTTCAGCAGCCGCTATGCTTATCGGTTTATTTACAATTGGATTTTTTTTTATGGACTGTATTTCATCCGTTTCAGCAAGCACTGAATGGCTAGCCGACAACGACAGTAGCAACGAAAGGATCAAACCGTTTTTATCATGTTGTTGGCGAAAATTGCTTATGGGCTTATTTGTTACTATTTTCATGATTTGTCTCAAATGTTGATAAAGGTTTAGATTCATTAATCAATAGAAATGACAAAACATGAGGTAGGCGGTGCACGCGGAAATGACAATTTATAACTTTGTAATTCCCTATAAATACTTGGTGATGTAAAAACGGTGCTGGATGTAAGATATTTGTTTTGAAAAAAACTTGCGATAGATAAATTGGCCTCTTTCTTGTGTTTGGTTATTTCCCGCAATACCTTTGCACTGGCGCAACTCTGTATAAATACGAAAAAAATTACCAAACATTTAGAAATTGCTACAGGTAACGGTGTCGCGTCGGCTAATCTTCCTGCTAATGCTGGAATCAAACCGTAAGAATGGTCCATGATTTTCCCTAGATACAGGCAAAACTGAAGGCCAAACGGCAGCTTATGGCTGGGTAAAATTTGAAAATTTGAATTGCCAAATTGAAATTTGGCAGATAGCAACTGAAGAATAGAATCTTCAATTAATCGCAGATTGGGGGGAAAGCGATGGGTTAATGCGGTTGGGCAATTTACAATTTTATTGGAGCTAGGCGGAGAGGTAAGCCCAACGCCGTTGCTCAAAAGACTAATGCCAGGAGAATTGTTTATGTTGGGGTAATAGCCATTAAAACCTAACAAACTCAGGGAATCATTGGCGAATTTACTAAAAGCATGCGCATGTAAACAAAATAAGCCCTGAAAACTAAGCTGATTTTCTCCCCAGCAATGCCTTGGAACACTAGCAACAAGGCCCGAACGATTCATTATGGAAGGAGGTGAATTGCCAAGTTGCCTTAACTGAGCCAACTGATTTTCAGCAATGTCCAAATTAGCCACATCGGTTACGGTTAATTTTATCGGTGGACTTGAAGGAAAATTGCTCCCAATACTTTTAACTTGAATGTTAAGCCAGTGACTTCGCATCAATTCCAAGACATCTATATCTGCAACAACGCCATGCAGATTAACTTTTCCGTAACCATCTGATTGAACGGAAAACAATTTTCCAGAACTGGAAAAAAGGGTCGTAAATAAGCAGGCTATGCATAAAACAATAATTTTTGCGACTAAAATGCCTGCGCCATGCAAAAGTAGGGTAGCAACCACAAAACCTAAGGTGTACGAGATCAAACTGGCGGAAGCGGATATTTCTTGACCATGGGCAAACCCATGAAAAAATGCGAAGAAAGCAACAATAAATAGGTTTATTTTTGTGCTGAAACAGATTTTGCGGGTTATCAATACAGTAAACACCGCACAGGAGAGCAAAATAATGCCTTCCGCACTTGGGATAGCAAATCCTGCCGCCCCCGCTAGACCTCCAAGGCTCATTACACTGACAAACGCCAAAGGCAACATCCAGATAGCCTTGCCACGCATCTGTGCGGCCCAAATGCCAACGGCAAGCATGGTCAGTAAATGATCCCATCCTTCTAACGGATGATTAAAACCGTGATGCCAACCAATGGCATCCAGCCCGATGTATTGACTGCCTAAAAAAACCAACAACAATCCCAGAAAAGCGATGGATAACAAAACCCTGCCCGAAAAGAAGCTCATCTTTAAAGTGTTGTTTATGCTGTTTTGTTGCATCGTTTGATTAACGGTGTCATTAAATACAATAGGTTACGCCATGAAGTCTTGGTAAGATTTTAATCAGATATTTTGTGGATTTCAATTTATCAGCTTTCCCAGCAAAGAAATATAAGTGCCGTGCCTAGGAATTAAGGGGGCATACCAATAAATCAAGTAGATCAAGCATTTCTTAACTCAGCAAATAATGCAATTCGATAGCACGGTAAGGCATTTGCATGGAAAAGGTTTGTAGATTAAGACCTTTCAATTTTAATACCCTTACCTATGAATGCGTTAGAAAACTGAAAGGTTTGACCGGTATGTCCAATCGATTTTATACCCATTCCTAACTGTAAACTTAATACAATACGGCGAATAAATTAGTAACCCAAATTAGTTGCTTACAAAGAAAATTTGGCAAAAAAAAATAATAACACCTTTATTGAGTCAGTATTTAACTAAGCGGCTAACTATATCCACTAAAAAAAAACCCTAACGCTGTCAGTGATTATAAATTACTTGACCTGACATAATCGCTCATGTTAAAAATTGCACCGTTGTTTTGGCTTCATTAAACAACCAACTCGGAAATTATTTTGTGAGTTGCCCCTTAGAGGAAAGGGGAAATAACTATTATCAATAACCTAGAGAGGATTTAAAAATGTCTGAAGTAAAAGAAGATAACACATTATGGTATGTCGTTGGTGGTTGCATTATTGCGATGATAGCTGTCGTAATGTTCTTGAAAGGCGAAAAATCTGAACATTTAAAAAGCGGTACCGTTGCACAATTGCAAGCAGAAACTTTTGCTAACATAGAAAAAAGACATACCCAAAACAACGCTACTGAAGCACAAAAATCTGGTAAGTAAATAATATTCCACCGATGAAATTAATCATCGGTGGTTTTTTGAAAGACAAATCAGACCAGACTATTTCAGTAACAAATTAAAGAATAGCAATAAAATACATTTCAAATGTATTTCAAGCTCAATTTTTAATCAACTGATCGTAAAAATTACCATTTGATTAAAAACATTATTTTTTCATCGTTTAAAAATTGGGGATAAATTCGTACTCCCTCCATTTTTTCTACCTTCAGCCCGGTAGGGTGGACAAGTTTTTTTTGTCCACCATTTTTTTCCTACATTTCAATTTTTTGTCTGCCGCCATTAATCCAGACGAATTTTTCATCCGCGAAATCCAAAAAGTACGAAAGTTTTATTGAGGCACTGAATTGCAGACTCTCACCTATAGGGATTGTGTTCTAAACCGAAACACCCCCGCTCCATATATTCACTTGAAAACCAAGCAGCCTATCCTTGGGTCAACCTAAGCTCCGCCTCACAATATTTCGCTGCGCAAAATTCAGCAACCTCGGCAGGTAAGGCAGGGGCTGGATAAGTTTTGTCCCAATCTAAGGTTTCCAAATAATCCCTTACATATTGCTTATCAAAGCTAGGCGGGCTAATGCCTACTTGGTATTGGTCGGCTGGCCAGAAGCGTGATGAGTCAGGGGTTAGGGCTTCATCAATCCAGAACAACATGCCATTATCATCCACTCCAAATTCAAATTTGGTGTCGGCGATGATAATGCCACGTTCTTTAGCATATCCCGCAGCGGTTTTGTACAGCAATAAGCTGACATCACGGATTTGTTCAGCCAATTTTTTCCCAATTAATTCGACGGTGTGGGCAAACGTGACATTTTCATCGTGTTGATCGACACCCGCTTTGGTGGATGGCGTGTAAATCGGTTCAGGCAGTTGCTGGGCTTGTTGCAAACCTTCCGGCAAGCTGATGCCGCACACCATACCGGTATTTTGGTAATCTTTCCAACCCGAACCAATTAAATAGCCTCGCACAATCGCTTCTACAGGCAATGGGCGCAATTTTTTTACAACAATCGCGCGGCCTTCGATTTGTTCCCGTTCTGCTCGGTTTGGTACAACCTGTTCCAGTGGTATGCCAGTCAGATGATTGGGGATGATGGCTTGCAGTTTGTTAAACCAGAAATTGGACACTTGGGTCAAAACACGGCCTTTGCCTGGAATAGGGTCAGGCAATATGACATCGAATGCGGATAAGCGGTCCGTCGTGACAATCAACATCGTATGTTCGTCAATATCATAAATGTCGCGCACTTTGCCCCGCGCCAGCAGTTTGAGTGTAGCCAGTGTTGATTCATGTAAAGCGTGTGGGGCTGTCATAGTGTCTCTAGTCTAATTGGTTCTGGGATTGTAGTTTTGCAGGTGTATGAACAGTTAGAAGGTTTTAAATACGCCGTTATCTTCATCGGTATCTGTTAAGGCCATGCCTGTATTAATGATAGCGCCGTTATTTTCCGCACCTAGCTTAATCATCAGACGGACTTCGTTTCTGGAATCTGCATAATTTAGGGCATCTTCGTAGCTGATTTTACCCTCGGCGTACAAATCATACAGAGCTTGGTCAAAAGTCTGCATACCCTGCTCGCGGGAATCTTTCATCAGCTCTTTGAGCTTATGGATTTCGCCTTTGCGGATATAATCTTTGGCTAAGGGGGTGTTGATCAATACTTCAACAGCAGGATACCTGCCTTTATCATCAGCACGCTTGATTAATTGTTGCGCCACAATGCCGCGCAAATTGAGGGACAAATCCATTAACACTTGGTCGTGCATCTCTTCAGGAAAAAAATGTAAAATACGGTCTAAGGCTTGGTTGGCATTATTCGCATGTAACGTAGTCAGGCATAAATGCCCGGTTTCAGCAAAAGTAAGGGCGTTTTGCATGGTTTCGCGGGCTCTGACCTCGCCAATCAGGATTACATCGGGAGCTTGCCGCAAGGTGTTTTTTAACGCAACTTCATAAGACTCGGTATCAATGCCCACTTCCCGCTGGGTGACAATACAACCTAAATGTTGATGTTGGAATTCTATCGGGTCTTCAATCGTGATGATATGGCCGCTGCTGTTTTGGTTGCGGTGCTTAATTAAGGCGGCTAGTGACGTGGACTTACCGGTTCCGGTCGCACCGACAAAAATCAACAAGCCTCGTTTTTCCATGATCAAGTCTTTTAATACTGGCGGCAAATGCAATGCTTCGGCATCAGGGATGTTATGTTCAATGCGCCGCAACACCATGCCTGCCGAGGTGCGTTGGGTAAATGCACTGACGCGGAATCTTCCTAGCCCCGGAACACTGATGGCAAATTGGCATTCCATGGTTTGTAAAAACTCGTCTTTTTGCCGCTGCCCCATGACACTGAGCACAATAGCCAATGATTGCTCGTGGGTCAGTTTTGTTTTGGACACTTCTACAAGTTTGCCTTCGACTTTTAAGGTCGGCGCACAACCGGCGGTAATAAACAAATCTGAGGCTTTTTTTTGCTCCATCAGACCGAGTAGGGCGTTAAAATCCATAGCTCACCTCACAGGAACATGTCTTTATTCACAGCTTTCACCATTGCTGTTTTGGAATTTACCAGCCCCTTGTCCACCAGTTCACGCAGATTTTGATCCAGTGTCTGCATGCCGTCCTTACGCCCAGTTTGTATAGCCGAATACATTTGCGCGACTTTGGCTTCACGGATTAAGTTTCTGATTGCCGAAGTACCCACCATGATTTCATGTGCGGCAATCCGGCCACCGCCAATTTTTTTCATCAAGGTCTGGGAAATGACCGCTTGCAAAGATTCTGACAGCATCGCGCGGATCATATCTTTTTCGGCAGCCGGAAACACGTCGATGATACGGTCTATGGTTTTCGCCGCCGAGGTCGTATGCAAAGTACCGAACACCAAATGGCCGGTTTCGGCGGCGGTCAAGGCCAAGCGGATGGTTTCCAAATCCCGCATCTCACCAACTAAGATAATGTCGGGGTCTTCCCGCAAGGCCGAGCGCAAGGCTTCATTGAAGCCGTGGGTATCACGGTGGACTTCACGCTGGTTGATCAGGCATTTTTGGCTTTCGTGGACAAATTCGATAGGGTCTTCAACCGTGAGAATATGCGCGTAATCGTTTTGATTGATAAAATTAATCATTGCCGCCAAGGTTGTAGATTTACCGGAACCAGTAGGCCCGGTCACTAAAACTAGGCCGCGAGGCTTTTTACATAATTCTTCAAAAAACTTTGGTGCATTTAAATCTTCAAGACTTAATACTTTGGACGGAATTGTCCTGAACACGCCGCCTGCGCCGCGATTTTGGTTAAAGGCGTTAACCCGAAAGCGGGCGATCCCTGGTAATTCAAAAGAAAAATCGGTTTCTAAAAACTCCTCATAATCACGACGTTGCTTGTCGTTCATGATGTCATAAATCAAGGCATGGACTTCTTTATGATCTAATGATGGGATATTGATACGCCGAATATCGCCATCGACCCTGATCATCGGAGGCAATCCAGCTGATAAATGTAAATCCGATGCTTTATTTTTAACCGAAAACGCCAGTAATTCGCTAATATCCATAATTTCCTCTAGTTATGAAAAGTAAAAATACCTTTGCTTTATACCATAGTTTAGTACTTTGCATTTTTCAAGCGGCAGTTAAATTGTTTCATAAAGCCAATGCTGAAGTATGGCCAGAAGGCACTGCAAAATTATGGGATTGTAATGATTTATCCCTAACCTTCTTATTTGTAAATATCCATGATTGCTAACCGACTGAAAGAGATTCAAGACCAAATCCGCCATGCCGAACAAACTTACCGCCGTAAAGCGGGTTCGGTCTCATTGTTGGCAGTCAGCAAAACCAAACCTGCCCAGGATATTGCCGCTGCTTACCGGGCTGGACAACGGCATTTTGGCGAAAATTATGTGCAAGAAGCCATCCATAAACAACAGTTGCTCGGCGCATTTGATATAACTTGGCATTTCATAGGCCCTATCCAATCCAACAAAACCAAGCTGATTGCCCGGCATTTTGCTTGGGTGCATAGTGTCGATAGCATCAAAATTGCCCATCGCTTAAGCATGCAGCGCCCGCATAATTTTCCGCCGCTGAATATTTGCCTACAAGTCAATATAAGCGGCGAAGAAACTAAATCAGGGATAGCTTTGCATGAGTTACCAGATATTTATAAGCAAACTTTGGCTTTACCCAATTTAATAGTGCGCGGTGTAATGGCAATTCCGGCCCCTGAAAATGATTTTGCCAGGCAACGAATGCCTTATAACACCTTGATGCAAGTGGTTGCCGGACTAAATGAGGCGGCTTTAGATACGTTTTCGTTCGGGATGAGCGGTGATTTGGTGGCGGCGATTGCCGAAGGGTCAACAATGCTTAGGATTGGGACGGCATTGTTTGGAACGCGTGGGGGTTCGGGCAATAACGACAATGTTTAAGGATTCACCCTGCTGGCAAGTATGCTGAGTCCAAAAATACCCGATTAAACCTCGTGTTTAACAGATAATTATCCGGTCTTGAGCATTTTTAAGCGGTGGGCGGCTTTTCTTCTTGCTCCATTATGTGCAGCATCAAGAACAGCAATTATTTCTTTGTAAGCTATGACTGGTTGGCTGTTTGTTAAAATAAAATTTGCTAAGCCCATAATAGCCCGCCAATTTTCCCTGTCATGAATAAAATTAAACGCCAGTGCCAATAATTCATTTATTTTTTGCTCGCGGTTCACATGACCAAAATTAAAGCAATCAAGATAATCGTTGATCAGTTGCAAATCAGCATCGCCACCAAAATGACGCAGCGCGTTGATATTCAAAAGACGGTAATTGAAGATTTCATCGTCGCGCAAAGCAATATAATTGGCTTCTGCGAGAGGGCCGACCAATAAGTTGATGATGTCTGCTTCAAACGCACTGATATAGGCTTGCTTTTGCGTAACCGTAAACTGTTGCGTCGCTTCTGTTATCGAAGAAGGTAAGGTGTGGATTAATCGACCATCATTCACTTTGGCAAGCCATGCAATTCCAGAAGTCTCGTTTTGGCACAAGCCAGTAATGGCAATTTGAAAACAGACTGGAGGCAATTGTCTTTGCTTATTCCTAAAATAAATCGCCGCCGCATGACCCGCTTCATGAATTGCGGTTTTCATGCCGAGCTCTTTCATATCCGTTGATCTAAAAACCTGTTTGGCTAGATAACTACGATTCATTGAGGTACACCTCGCTGTGAAAAAAAATGCGGACTAAATAACCGTCCGCATTGTCGAGAGGAAGGATACGACTGCCCGTGATTCACTAACAGTCGGGCAAAAGTTTAATGACCATTTTAGCAATTGAAAATGTGGCATATTGCCGCGCGGCAATTTGCCGCTAATTTTGGCATGTAATTCGCTGCTTATTATTGGTTTGATGATTGGAATCCAGTTAAATCAGTATGTTGCGCGTATCAAAATATGATTTTTTTACATTTTACAGGTCATATCACGCAGTTGCCTGAGTCATATCACGCATAAGATAAAATTTTAATAAGGCAATTTAAAGGTAGGAGTTATTAGTTTTGAAAAAAGTCCAAACCTACAGGTTAGTGACAAATATCAGCCGACTGCGCTCAGCCTACAATCTGACACCTGCCTCCACCCGAAATGGCATTGGCCTTAAAAGTGGGTCATTCCCATTTCGCATGATCCTGTATCCAATGGGTAATGCGTAAATTAATGCCTTTGCCACCCGTTTTAGCGAATATACGTCAGGCTTTATTTAACCAATCAAGATAACAAGCCACGCCTTCTTTGACCGTCAAAAACTCTTTACTGTAGCCCGCTAGTCTTAAATCGGAAATATCCGCTTGGGTATAGCTTTGGTACGCACCCTTTAGATGCTCAGGAAACGGGATGTATTCGATACGGCCTTTTCCATGCCAATCGATCACCGCTTCCGCAACGGCGTTGAAGGTTTCGGCTTTACCCGTACCGACATTGAAAATACCCGATTGTGCATGGTCAAGAAACCATAGGTTGACATCCACGACATCACCGACATACACAAAATCGCGTTGCTGCTGGCCATCACCGTAACCGTCACAACCGGCAAATAAACGGGCGACTTGATCTTTGATGATTTGTTGGTTGAAATGGAAAGCCGTGCTGCTCATCGAACCCTTGTGCTGTTCGCGGGGGCCGTAGACGTTAAAATAACGGAAGCCAACAACTTGGCTGCTAGTGGTCGGCAGGATATGGCGGACGTATTGGTCGAATTGGAACTTGGAATAAGCGTACATGTTGATTGGCTGCTCGCAAGCCCGGTCAACGCTAAAACCATTTTGCCCATTACCGTAAACCGATGCCGACGACGCATAGATGAACGGAATCCTATCAACCCGGCAAATATGCAACAGTTGTTTGGAGTACTCATAATTATTCTTCATGACATACCGCCCGTCCCATTCGGTAGTTGACGAACAGGCGCCTTGATGGAAAACAGCGCGGATTTTTTGCAGGGTTTCCGGCACGGCAAGCTTGGCAAACAAATCGTTTTTATCGCAATAATCGGCTATATCCAAATCGGCAATATTGAGCATCTTGTGCCCATTGGCGAGGTTATCGACCAACAAAATATTGCGCTCACCCCTTTCGTTCAGGGCTCGGATCAAGTTACTGCCGATAAATCCTGCACCACCGGTGACAATAATCATTCTTCACCCCGTGCTTTGTTGATCATGTTAGTGGTTGATTGCCCTTCAACAAAAGACAAAATTTTCACCTCGCCGCCCGCTTTAATAACGCAATCCCCCCCCGCGACCTGGTCAGGCATATAGTCGCCGCCTTTGACGATGACATCGGGCAACAGTTTGCAATACAAACGCTCTGGGGTTTCTTCTTCAAACGCCACCACCCAGTCGACACAGGCCAAAGCCGCCAATACCGTCATGCGTTGCTGCAAACCGTTGATCGGGCGGGATTCGCCTTTAAGAGTTTTCACGGAAGCGTCTGAATTGACCGCGACAATCAAGCGCTCACCCAAAGCCCGTGCTTGTTGCAGATAAGTGACATGACCTACGTGCAATAAATCAAAACAGCCGTTGGTCATAATCACGCGTTCACCAGCTGCTTTGGCACGGGTAATCAGGCAAGCCAATTCATCTTCGGAAACGATGCCGTAAACCGCCACGTCACGGTCACCATGCAAAGCGCGGGCCAATTCTTCATTTGACACGGTGGATGTACCCAGTTTGCCCACGACAATCCCACCTGCGAGGTTTGCCAAATACATGGCTTCCTGCAACGGCAATTTGACCGCCATGCCTAATGACATCACGGCAATGACCGTGTCGCCCGCTCCGGTCACATCAAATACGTCCTTAGCTTGAGCAGGCAGAGAATGGCTGGACTCTGGCAAAACTAAGGTCATGCCCGCTTCGCCACGGGTCAACAAAAGGGCCGAAATTTGTTTATTGGCAATCAGTTTACGGCTCTTGGATTGCAAGGCCAGTTCATCGGCACAAGCCCCAACCACCGCCTGCAATTCCGCCAAATTCGGAGTAATAACATCGGCAGTGGCATAACGCTGAAAATCTGTGCCCTTAGGATCGACCAGCACTTTTAGGCCGACTTGTTTCGCATTACGGATATAGGCTGTGACATCCGCCAACGTGCCTTTGCCGTAATCAGACAACACCAACACATCGTGGTCTAGCAAATGATCTAGCAACAGGGCTTGTAAAGCGGCACGGTCAAATTGCAGCGGCACATGCTCAAAATCGACACGGATCAATTGCTGATGCTGCGCCATGATACGTAACTTACATATCGTCCGCATAGCCGCTTGGAAAACAAATTTGCAATTTACACCTTCAGCTTCCAGCATGTGTTTTAAAAGGGCTCCTTCGGTATCATCGCCGACCACGCCCAACAATGTAACGTGTCCACCCAAGCGCGCGATATTGAGCGCGACATTCGCCGCTCCGCCAACACGGTCTTCGTGGTTGTTGACCCGCACTACGGGCACAGGGGCTTCGGGGGAAATCCGCGAGGCTTGCCCGGACCAGTAACGATCCAGCATGACATCGCCAATAACGATAATTTTGGCCTGGGTGAAATTAGGTAGGGTGGCTAACATGGGAATTCCTTAATTATTGACTACGCATTGGCCACGAAAAGCACGAAAAAACTCACTGTCGCGCGTAACATCAGTGAGTTATTTGAATAAACTGGACAGTTTTTGGTAAGCCATCAAGATTTTAGTCACGATGATTTTGAGCAATGCCCTTCAACCCAACCGCACCACCAATGCCCGATCAGGATATGCGCTTCCTGAATGCGGGCGGTCACGCTGGATGGTACGACAATCGCAATGCTGGCATGAGGCAGCAACTGCCCACCATTACCGCCGGTCATGGCAATCACTGATAAGCCTTTTTGCCGGGCCACTTGGGCGGCTTTGATAATGTTCGGGCTTTTACCGGATGTGGAAATGGCGATCAGGCAATCGCCCGTCTGACCGAACGCTTCAACTTGACGGGAAAACACGCTTTCAAAACCCACATCATTGCTGTGCGCGGTCAAAATGGACGAATCGGTGGTCAACGCCAATGCGGGCATCGCGGCACGGTCTTGTTCATAACGGACAACCAGTTCAGCGGCGATGTGCTGGCAATCGGCGGCACTGCCACCGTTGCCGCACAACAGGATTTTGCCGCCTTGGTTTAAGGTGCTTACCAGCAATTCGCCCGCCGCTTCGATTTCGCCGTTACAGCTCGCCAAGTTATTGACCATCTCGCGGTGGTCTTCCAGTACGGAAATAAAGGTTTTCAAAAAAACTCCTGGTTACGGGATGATGGTTTCGGCTTGGGCTATAAAAATCTGCATGTCTTCATTGTCGACCCGTTCATAAATATCCGCCACGGTCATCTCCAAACCGATGGCTTCAAAATAGACGCTATCGCCCAAAAAATAATGGCTTGACACCCAGCCTTGGCTACGCCGACACACTTCGACATCAACAAAATCTTGCTCAATCAGCACATATTCTTGCAATGACGGTATATTTTGGTAAGACCATTTTTTAACGGTTTCATCCATGCGCCGGGTTGATTTGGACAGCACTTCCACGATGATGACGGGCGTTTCGGTGTAGTAGTCTTGGTTGTTGTCATCGCAAACCACCATGACATCGGGGTAGAAAAATTTGCTGCCGACTTTGACTTTGACTTCACTGGTAAAAGACTCGCAAGATTTTCCACTTAAAAAGCGGCCCAAAGCCCTATCAATGTTGGCGGTGATCCGGGCATGATTTTTCTTAACCCCAGCCATCGCATAAATATAGCCATCAATATATTCATGCTTAATTTCGCGTTCCTTTTCCGTACGTAAATACTCTTCTTCGCTCATCCATGCCAGTCCTTGTTTAAGGTTTGCGACCATCGTTTTACCCCCCACCCGCGTAAAAAAACGTTTAAATGCAATTCATAGCCAGACAAAATTCTCTGGTGATTTTTCCTGTCAGTTCTGGTTTTAGTGTGGCTAAGTATTTGACAAGAATGCTTTTATGTAAGGTAAAGTTTTTGGGCATAATGACAAAAGAATCTTTTTTTACCCCGCCTTTCACTAAATCTTGTTGCCCGATGGTTAATCGGCCTATTTTGGCCTGGGTGGTCAATTGCAAGCACATGCAATCGTCATCTAGCTCTTTTATGACCAGTACAGGCCTTAATTTGTGAGCGGACAAATCAGTAAAATAGATTTTTGCCAAATAAATGTCGCCTACCACGTTGAATAATCCTCATCGTCTTCGGCAAAGCTTTGGGAATGCAAGCCCAGCTTACCAATATGAGCCAGCTCATCGTCACGCCACAAATCCCATTGCAAGGTATCCGAATTTTTTTTAGCCAAAATGATGACTTCAACTTCCTCGTTTTCATCAAAACCATCAGGCAAGGTTAAGACAATCTGGTGATTTTTAACTTTAACCCATTCTTTTATAGCAAACATAACACCCTCGTTATTTGGCTAACTATCGTTCATCGTATCATTTTTATGTTCCTGAAATTGCATGGCATGTAATCTGGCATATGCGCCATTTTTCGCCAGTAATTCGCTATGTGCGCCCCGCTCGACAATGCGACCATGTTCCATCACCAAAATCACATCGGCATTTTCAATTGTCGATAAACGGTGGGCAATCACCAAGGTCGTGCGGTTACCCATGATTTTTTGCAAAGCGGCTTGGATGTAGCGTTCCGATTCGGTATCTAAGGCGGACGTGGCTTCATCCAAAATCAAAATGGGCGCGTCTTTTAACAAAGCCCGTGCCAACGCCAAACGCTGGCGTTGGCCACCCGACAATTTTACGCCGTTTTCACCAATTTCCGTATCCAAGCCGTGTTCAAGCTTGCTGATAAAATCAATGGCATAAGCATCTGTGGCGGCTTGCTCAATGGCGCTGCGGCTGGCTCCAGCCAATGCGCCGTAAGCAATATTATTGGCAATCGTGTCATTGAACAGGATCACTTGCTGGTTGACCAAGGCGATATGTTGGCGCAAATTCGCCAGTTGGTAGTCGTTGATTTCCACACCATCCAATAAGATTTGGCCTTGGGCGTGTGGATAAAACCGCGAAACCAAATTGACTAACGTACTTTTACCACCTCCAGACGCACCAACTAAAGCAATCGTTTGCCCAGGTTCGGCTTTAAAATTGATGTCAAGCAAAGCGGGTTCATGGGCTTTGCTGTACTGGAACGTCAAGTTCTTAAATTCCAACGCGCCTTGGCAACGGGCCATTTTAAAGGTGCCTGTGTCCTCTTCGCCTTTCGTGTCGAGCACTTCAAATAAGGATTCTGCCGCGACAATGCCGCGCTGAATGTCGCTGTTGGCATCGCTTAATTGCCTGAATGGGCGGGGCAGCAAAAACGCCGCCGTCAAATAACCGACAAACGAGCCGACGCTAGCCTGTTCCATAAAAAACAAGGCCAAATACATCAGACTCGCCAAGGCAATAGCAATCACCAGCTGCATTAATTGGTTATGGATCGCCCCGGTGGTGGTGACTTTTAAGGATTGGCGGCGATGGTTCAGGCTGCTTTCGACAAAACGGCGTTTTTCGTAATCTTCGCCGCCATAACTGCGGACAATCCGGTGGCCGTTAACCAATTCGGAGGTGATATGGGTCATGTCACCAACCGAGTCTTGGATACGCTTGCTCAGCATCCTCAGGCGTTTGCTGACATAGTTCACCAATAAAGCAATGACAGGCGCGACCACCAAAAACACCAAGGATAATTGCCAATTGGTGTAAAACAGGTAGGCAAACAACCCTAATGCCGTCAAACCTTCTTGTACCACTTTACGCACTGCGTCGGTCGCAGCCTGCGCGACCTGCCCGACATTGTGGGTAATGCGGGAAATCATGTAGCCGCTGTTGTTGTCGTCAAAATGCGCAGTCGGCAATTGCGTGTATTTGGCGAAAATTTCACAGCGTAAAGCATGGATCACATTCAGCGACACTTTAGCCAGGAAATAATTGCCCAGATAATTGCCTATCCCGCGCACTACCACTAAGCCGCTAAAAAATAGTGGTAAATACATCATTTTATCTCGCGATTTGGCCTGAAGGGTATCAACGATTTCTTGGATTAGCGTCGCAAATAAGGGTTGGGTGCTGGAATAAATCAGGAAACCCAATATGCTGATGATGAACAGCTTACGGTGCGGTTTGACATAGGTGAGCAGACGCTTGTAGATTTCACCGTTAGTTTTGGATGTTTTGTGCATGTTTTTTAAGGTAATATGAAAGCAATCGTGCCTTTTGATGGTATTTAAAGCATTTTTATTGGAGGTTACATGCTAGCCCATACATTAATATCCTATCTTAGTGAAGCGGACTATTTGGCGATGGAAATGGCTAGCCAGGAACGTCATGAATATGTCGACGGGGCCATTTTTGCCATGACGGTCGCAAGTCGGGCGCATAATCAAATTGCTGGCAATCTATACAGTTTTTTTCACGCCCAAGTTAAAAACACCCGCTGCCGTGTGTATATGAGCGATGTGAAATTAAAAATCGCCGACAAAAAAACCTATTATTACCCTGATGTGATGCTAGGTTGTGGCCGCAACGAGACCGATGCTTACGCCATCACTGAGCCCTACCTGGTCATAGAGATTTTATCGCCTGCAACAGCAGCCATAGATGAGCGGGAAAAATGGGTCGCTTACCAAAGCATCCCTAGCTTACAAGAATACTGCCTCGTTTCCCAAGACAAACAGCACCTGAAAAAATACACCCGCCATCCCAACCGTCAGGATTGGTACTTAGACCAATACGGGAGGGACAGTATTGTGCCGTTTATTTGCCTCGATATGGCGATTAGCATGATTGACATCTATGCGGGTGTTTTGGATTAACTTAACTGATACTGCCTACGCGGCTTGCTTTACATTTTGGCCAACTAGTTTCTGCTTGGCTGCTTGCGTAAATTATGGCAATGGTCGCCGCAAACCAATGCCCTGAATGGTCAAGGAACGGGCTATTGAACAGGCTAGTCGCCAATAAAACCACCCACAACCCCTGTGCATACCATAATTGGGGGTATGGAAGGCGCAACGCAGCTATGTATTGGCTAGCCAAAAACCCACCATAAACCATCAGGCCGACCCAACCCCATTGCACACCTATCATTAGAAATTCGTTATGCGGATTGTGTGTACTCGCTGCTGCATCTGGATTAATGCTTTGGTAAGCTTGGTTAAAACTGCCTGTGCCATGACCGAAAAAAGGCCGTTCCTGAATCAATTCTAAAGATCGTTGCCAAAACGTGTAACGCAAACCCATCGAAGAATCAGAACTCCCAGAAGCAGCTTGGAAATAAGCTTGGGTGTTGGCAAGCCCTTCGTAAATCCGCGCCGATTTATCGGAGAATGTCATGAACAAGGTCAAAAAAACGGCCATAACCGATAATGCCAAGAAGGCTTGGCGTATTTTAAAGCGTTGTATTACAAATAACAGACCAAGCGCTACAGCAACCAGTTGTCCGGTACGGCCTTGGACAACATAAAAAAGGTTATACACCGATAAGGCTGCCAATAAGCCATACCTTAAACGCCGGTCTGGTTTTTCATAAAACTGATGCGCACAATAAAACATGAAAAAGGCCATCAAAACACTGTGGGTTATCCGGCTTTTTAAGCAAAAATCGCCCTGACGATTGGCCGCCAACACATCAAAATACATCATGTAAGAAATCAGTAACGTAAACACAGAAGCCAATTCGATACTCTTCCAGCCCAATAACCGACAGTGGTTGTTGTTAAAAAACGCCACCAAGACCGCGACTAACAAAAATTCCCGATACTTCCCCAACATAGCTACCGTATCCGCAAAACTTGCAGGGCCATAAAACGAACCCAACACAAATATCAGATACAAACCTAAAGCCCAAGCAGCCGTGGGCACGTCGGCCAAATCTTTGTACAAAGTACGGTAATGCCCTAATCCTAACCAGAGCAGAATGACAACCGCGGTGAGGATAGTGGACAAGCTAGTCGAAAAATAAAAGCTGGCAATAAAAGCCGCCAACAAATAGGCGGTGAATTTCGTTACGTCAAATTTAAACACGGTATCCGGCTGGATGCTTGGCATTAATCATTACCCAAACCAGCCATTAATGACCGACTGTACCTGCTCAACGCCAATGTATTGCACACAAACACAGGCTGTACCGTTTTTATCGCCTAGACAAGGGGTTTCACTGTGCAACACCGTCACAGAACGACCAACAGGTGCCCAGCGTTTGAAAACAGCAGGTTTGGACTGATAAAAGCCAAGTGTGTTGATACCCAAAGCGGCGGCCAAATGCAAAGGCCCGGTACTGCCCGCAATTAAGCCGTCACAAGCCATCATTAACGTGACCAATTCATCTAAGGTCAATTTGCCAACGGTATCAACCAGATCAATTGTGCTGTTGTTGGTCACCAATAGTGGTTCAAGATACGCTCTATCGGCTTCTATGCCGGTAACAATCCATTGGAATTGCAGGGGGTCAAAGGCATTGGTCAGTCTCAAGAATGCGGACAAAGGCCATTGGTGGGATTTTGAAGTTATCAAAGTAGGATGCAGGATGATACGATGCTTATCCATCGCCAAACCGAGCCGATTAATCAGTGATGCCGGATTTTGACGAGAAAACCGATACAGTGGAGGTAGCGCGTCGAAACTAGGGATTACAATGTCCAGAGGCTTTAAATATTGCAAATCCAAAATGCGCTTGTTATGTTGTTGATATTCACGGGATATATAGGCCAAATGTGTGCATAGCCACCAATTATAAAGGCGGAACAAAGAACCGATACGCATCGGAATGTTTGCGGCTTTGGCCGCTTGAGCCAAATACTTGGAGGTGTTGACTTGGATAAACACATCAAGCTGGAGGCTGACGAGCAATTCAACCAAACTCTCGAAGCTATCGGGTTCGGCATAAACCTCATCGACATCCAAACAGCGCTCAGCAACAGCGGTTGTTCGTGGCTGGGTCAAGAACATGACAGAACTGTCAGGATTGTGTTGTTTAAGGCAGGCAGCAAGCGGCAAGCTGATGACTAAATCACCCAGATGCGTGGTTTTTGCAATCAGGATGCGGTGACCAGATGGGATATCCTGCATATTCAATTACTTAGAGCATACTGAGACAACGTGGCCGTAAACTCCACCAACCGTTGTGCACGCATTGGCCATTGCAGTTCCCTTGCCCGTTTATAAGTAGCGTGGCTGACACGGGCATAAGCTTTCTTGTCATTCAGCAATTGTTGGATTTGTTCAGCAAATTCGTTCACATTATGGCTATTGCAGTAGATGCCTGCTTCCCGCAACAAATCACGTATGCTAGGCAGTTCACTGGCGGTAATCGGCAAGCCATGCGCCATAAAATCCAACACCTTGACCGGACAGGTCAAATAGCGGTTGTAATACGTGTCCTGCAAAGGCGCCAAACCTAAGCTGATGTCGTTTTGGAGAATCTCGTGCAAGGCTTTAGGCTCAATAAACGCTTTAAAAAACAAAAACTCTGCCAAGCCTTCTTGGTTTGCCCGTTGCTGCAAGGCCAGCACTTCATCAGGATAACCGCCAAAAATATGCAATTGGATATTTAGGGGTTTCAAAGATTGGGCCAATTGGAAAAACAACTCCAGCCCTTTGTAATCATAAAGATGCCCAATATATGCAACGCGCCGCAATGATCGCCGATGTTCAATATCAGGGTGCATTGGAAAATCTAGGCAGCCTAATGGCAAAGCAATGGTCGGCAATTGTGGCAACCAATGTTGGTATAAGGCCCGTTGGTGTTCGGTCAGGCAAACCAATCCATCGGCCTTGACCAATTGGTGGCGTTCCACCCAACTGGAACGCCACCGGGATATTGGCCAAGGCCGATGATCTAAATGTTTTAGATTGATAAAATAGTTATGCGATTCAAACAGGACTTTCAAACGTGGGCAACGGTTTTTAAGCTTAATCAGCAGTGCTAAGGCTCCATATTCGCGGGTGGCGGCAATAATTTCGTCACCTTCATCATGATAGGCAAGTATTTTCACGACAGCAGCCTTGTAAACATCGCGCTTCCAAGTATGGGTCTCCGGCACACAATGGACAGTAAAATTAGCATGGACTGACAAACCATAAAATGCCGACAAATCCTGTCCAGTGTTTGCCGCGTCATAGTGCTTTTTCGCACGCACGAAAAACTCCGTTTTGATGCCGTTTTCTGCAAAGGCACGTGCGTTCAACAAGCCCATGTAAGTCATCGGCCCTGGTTTGAGCCAATGTTGTTTACTGATCCAAATCGTGCGTAGCATTTTGATTATATGGGGTTATGATATAGAGGCGTGTATGGCCTGCCAAGCAAAGTGGCCGTTCTGTTAGCGCAAATGAGCAAAAATCATACGAATTGCCATTTTTAGGCATCTGAATTTGGCGGATTATTAGGGTCAACTTTTTGTGATTTTTCCATTACACAACAAATGAGTTGATCCATTTTTCAACTAAGTATTGTTTAAAATTTCGTGGCTATTCAGCGAATTTATTTATTTAACATCAAAGATAAATGTGCTTAATAGTTGCGTATTTTTATAATTTGGCAAAAATGCCCCGATCGGCCATATCAAACCAATTTTTCAAGATCAGCCGTTGTCAAGCCCGTCAATTTGGCAATGGTGTCCAAGGCAAAACCTTCGGCAACCATGCTTTTGGCGATTTCTAATTTACTTTCTAATTTACCTTCCAGTTTGCCTTCCTGCTTACCCTCCAGTTTACCTTCTAACCTCCCCAACTCTTTGCCTTCGTGCCAGCTTTCTAGGGCTTCCTTGCGGGCCAGTTCGGCGCGGTTGTACTCTTCGATCATCTCGGCACGTTCCTTGGGCGTGATGTGGTCTTTTTCGATGGTGGTAAAAATTTTCTGGATGGCGCCGTGGCGGTAATGACTGTCATCGACTTGCTCATCTAAGGTGTCTTGGATGGCCTCCAGCCATTCGCGGTAGTCGGATGGCGTCTCGCTGTTGACGTATTTGGGGCATAGATAGATGAGTTTATGGCTGATTTCACCTACCCCCAAGCCATCTAGGTCTTTGGGGTCAAAGTCTATGGTCAGCACATCTTTTTTGTAGCGGTCGCCCGAAGTCAGCACGACAATAGTAAACACACGTACGTCCGGGCGGTAACTCTTTGAGCTGTCAATCAAGTCCAGCAATGCCGCGCAGTGGTAATGCAGGAAGCGGTCGTAATGGTCTTCATAGCGGGCGTGTTGGATATCAACGATGATGCGGTTTTTCAAGTCTTCAGCAAACAAGTCAAAGCGCAATTCCACTTTACCGATCAATGGGTCGAAAGATTTTTCGGTTTCGACATGGTCAATTTCCAAATCAATCCCCAATACCGCTTTGACAAACGCTTTGAAAACGTCAGGCTGGGCAAAGGCTTTTTTAAAAATCACGCCATAACGTAATGAAGCCACTTGTTTCATAAAGTTTATCCAAAAAACGGATTAGGGCTTATTTTTAGGCTTCAACTGAACTTAACCACACATCATGCTTGTTGCACATGCTCAATGCGTAAAGTATGCCGCTATAGTTCTCTATGGAAAACGATGAACTTGCGACTTTATCTTGCATTGGATTGAACATTTTTTCGGCAATGAACTTATGGTCTTTATCAAGTAAAACATGCTTGACAATATAATGCTCGTATCCTTTCATTTCATGGGGTGTAACGACGTTGACCGTGGTTTTGCCTCCTGCTTTTAACACTTCAATAGCGGGCAAATGGGTTGCCGCTTTGCCGATCCAACGTCCAGTAGATTCTTTTGTGTAATAAATATCGGCGGTTACGGCTGTTTGTGCCGCACTTTCGGCCAGACTAATAGCAGGTGCTACCGCACTGGCCGCTAATCCGGATACGCTTAATTGAATAAATTCACGACGTTTCATTGCATTTCCTCGTTACAAATGTTGTCAGTGATGATACAGACCTATTCGTTACCTGCACCTTGATAAATGTTTTTTCGGGTTCTAAATGATTTGATGTAATCTCGAATGTTGGCGACCAAGACCATTGCGAAAGGTGCACCTCCAATGGCTACTGCATCGACCAAACAATACCACGCAGCAACGCCACTAGGCGGATTACCCTGAGGTAGGTGTAAGACTGGATCGATAGCTGCCCATTTCCATGTTCCGACGGCTGTACCAATCAATTCCAGCCAAGTAGTGATAAAAAAAGCCGCCAGATAAACCATGGGCGAGCGGCCTTTAAACAGGTAAGCCAAAAACACCAAATACAACAAAGCGCCGACGTAGTCACCCTGTGCGGGAATGCCACTGACACCCCATAATGACCACAAGCCACAAACAATCACCACAAAAGCGGCAATTTGCCTTGCGTAGGCTAAAAAGAAACCTGAGCGGGCCAAAGCGACAGCAGTTAAATACACCATACCGTGACCAGGTGGCACATAGGCCGGTACATTGCCAAATCGGTAAGTGTAGCCACCCATGTAAGGGGAGGCAAAATGTTCCCCGATGGTGGCAAACATCACGGCGATCAGAACCTGCACCCTAACATTTTTGCTTTCACCTAGCAATAGGCCAACCAAGAACACCCAGCCGCAAACGCCCAAGGCATTTTGCTTTGCCAAATCAGCATTGGCATCGCTTATTAAACAAACGGCGACACAAAAAAAGGTAAAGGCCGCTATGAAATAATCTCTTTTTTTGTGAAGGTAATCTGAATTTATTTCAGGAAAATGCCTCAGCACAAACACCTCAATTTTAATGACTAATTAAAAACCCAAGCTATTGCAAAATATCTAACCAGTTTGCCCAAGGTGATCATAAACAATGCTGGCCAAAAAGACAGCTTCAACCAACCACCAGCAAAACACAAAGCGTCACCCAAAACTGGCAACCATGTAAACAATAATGTCCAAACGCCGTTTTTTCTTATTATGGACAGGGCTTTCTGTTGATTTACGGGCAGTAGCGTGGCAATTGGGATTTTTTTTGCCGCCAATGCACCTAATCCCCATGTCGTCATTGCCCCCAGCGTATTGCCAAATGTTGCGATAAAAAGCAATTGTCCGACCGGATAATGTCCTTGATTTATCAATAAAATTAAAACTACTTCAGAACCGCCTGGTGCGACTGTTGAAGACATAAAGGCACTGGTAAACAACCCCAACAATTCAGTAATGCTCTCTAGCATTAATAAAAAAACTTAAATCGTGGGGGTCAAGCATACACAAAAAGCACGGCGCATGAAGACATAAGTTTATTTTATCGATAAATTTTATGATTTTGGCAACATTTTGTTTTTATTGTTTAGTATTAGTTTTAATAACGAAGAAAAAAGTTTAACCAAACGATCAATTACAAAAGCTATCCATTCAAAAATGGTGGCAATAATTTCTGAAGCCGTCATGCCCTTAAATTTTCGCGCTAAGAATGGGGCTGAAACCAATCCTAAGGCCAAGCCGATTACAGTTACACCTGTAAAAAAACTTTCCGGTTGTTGCGGTACCGTTTTGCTAATTGATTTGGCTGTTTCCAATGCCACAATTGGTGTTTGTGCGGCTAATTTGGCTTCTGCTTCAGCTGTAGCAAATAACTCTGGTAGACTCACCTTATAATCATCTACCACTACATTCGCTGTAACTCCAGGAATACTTGGTAAATCTCCATCACCTTTACCCACCTTAAGCTGGGCTTTCATACCTTTTTCCATATGCTGGGCAATATCGCAATGCACTAGATAAGTCTTGTCTCCCGGAGGCAAAATCAAAGTGCCGGATATTTTTGCAGGCCCTGATATTTCTAAATGGAACATACCCTTAGGATAAAGATATTTGGGTAAGCCGTGCATCATCCATTGATGGCGAATTTTGTCTTCATTGACAAAATGAACTATCAGTTTAGTACAAGGCTTGAAATGGAACTCTTGCGTATCAAAAGCAAACATCCGTCCGGGAAATTTTTCGGCGTATTTATGACCCGCGTGAACAGTAATTTCCTTAGTTTCAGAAATACTTTCGCAACCGCCAGGCAGCACATCGGCATTCTGCCCCATCACCATGCCACCTGCCATGTCCATTAAATGCCCATCTCCATGGTTCATGAGCATGCCATCATGTTCCAAATAATCCACCGCTATCACGGGAGTGGAGAAAACAAGTGCTAGCAAACCCAACGATAAGAACTTCAACATTCTTTGTCTCCTTCTGGTTAAAACCAATTGGCTGAATTACACTGACTGAACATTTCACGGATGATATGTTCAGCCAGCCGCTATAAGCCAAGTTATCGACTATTTCTTGATTGATGCAATGGCATTATCAATTGTCTTTTTAAACCCTGCATGGGAAAGGTACAACACGTAGAGACCAGCGAATGCAAAGAATACGTATAACAAAATATTGTTTTTGCCAATTGCAGGGCCGGTACCCGCTTTAAAGCTCATGTGGGCATCAAGCCTTTCGCCTTGATCAGGTACTAATGTAATGTGGATCAAATACTTTCCGGCTTCGGGTACGCCATTGGGCAATTCCAGATTGACCGTACCGCCTTTATGTTTTGCCGCAGGCAAAAAGAATACCCGCGTACCTTCTGGTTCTTTGGTTACCTCAAACTCAATAGACATGTTTCTATAGCGCGTGTCTTGGTAATCGAAAACTAATTGGGTTTTGGTGTTAGTACCCGGCAGGCTGCCGCAAAACTCTTCAGCGGAATAAGCTGCGGGCTGATAGGCCGTATAATGGATCCAATGAGTGGGCTCCAGTTCAAATTTACATTGGTCTGTATCTGTACCGGCGGCACCACCATGAGCCCATAAAGAAGCGGAAAAAAACAATCCCAACAGAACCCAACAAACTTTTCTAAAAATAATTGCGGTTTTCATATTACCTTCCCGTCTTGATAAATAATAATTATTATATGGAAATTTTTTGCCCTTTGAGGTGTAGGCTAACCAAAAAACGCTTTGTTTTTTAATATTGACATGTAGCAACTATCAACTCTAGCATATCAGGCCTACCAAATAAAGGCCTTAACAAAACTAAGCTTACCATTAAACACAATATAAGCAAATCCTAATACAATTGCTATCCTATTGCCATACATTAAGTCATTTCGTAGACTTAAGCCATTATCACAATAACGGAGCCTCCCCAACATGTCATCTTTGACTACTTCAAAAGCTTGGACTGCATTGCAAGACCATTACCATAAAATTAAAAATTTTGCCTTACGCGACGCTTTTGAACAGGATCCCCAACGCCATACCAAATTTTCACTGACTTTCAACGACATTCTGTTTGATTACTCAAAAAACCGCATTACTGAAGACACGCTGCCCTTGTTGATGGAATTGGCAAAGCACACCAGATTGGAAGCAAAAATCAACGCTATGTTCCAAGGCGAAACTATCAACACCACAGAACACCGTGCCGTTTTGCATACGGCCTTACGCAACCGGAGCAACAAACCTGTTTATGTTGACGGCAAAGATGTTATGCCGGATGTCAATCGTGTGTTAGCAAAAATGCGTGTATTCTGCGACTCAGTGCGCTCCGGCAACTGGAGGGGCTACACGGGAAAAACGATTACCGACGTGGTCAATATCGGCATAGGCGGATCCGGGCTGGGCCCGAAAATGGTGTCCATGGCCTTGACCCCTTACAGCACTGAGGCTTTAAAAGTCCACTATATTTCTAACGTCGACCAAACTGATGTTGTAGAGAAATTGAAGCCACTAAATCCCGAAACCACTTTGTTCATTATCGCTTCGAAAATATTCAACACCCAAGAAACCATGATGAACGCCAAATCCGCGAAAAACTGGTTTCTGGCGCAAGCTCAAACGCCTGAAGCTGTCGCCAAGCATTTCGTCGCCATTTCCACCCATGCGGAAAATGTTGCCGCCTTCGGCATTGACACTGATAACATGTTTGAATTTTGGGACTGGGTTGGTGGGCGATTTTCATTGTGGTCAGCGGTAGGTTTGTCCATTGCCCTGTACATCGGCATGGACAATTTTGAAGAATTGCTGCAAGGCGCGCATGAGGTGGATGAACATTTCCGCTCTACGCCTTTTGAGCGGAACATTCCGGTCATCATGGCTTTGCTGGGCGTTTGGTATAACAATTTCTTTGATGCAGATTCCCACGCCTTACTGCCGTATGACCAATCCATGCGTTATTTCGCCGATTATTTCCAACAAGGTGATATGGAAAGCAATGGCAAAAGCATCACCATGACTGGCGAAAAAGTCGACTACAGCACTGGCCCAATCATCTGGGGCCAACCCGGCACAAACGGGCAACATGCGTTCTTCCAGCTCATTCATCAAGGCACCAAACTGATTCCCTGTGATTTTCTGGTCGCCGCCAACAGCCATTATAATTTGCCTGATCACCACGATATTTTAGTTTCCAATTTCCTCGCCCAACCAGAAGCATTAATGAAAGGCCGGACTATTGAAGAAGTCAAACGGGAACTGACTGCTGCCGAATGCGAAGACACTGTATTGGTTGCTTCCAAAGTCTTTGAAGGCAACAAACCGTCAAATTCTTTTTTATGCAAAAAAATGACTCCGAAAACCTTAGGTTCATTGTTAGCATTTTATGAACACAAGATTTTTGTCCAAGGTGTGATTTGGAATATCAATTCCTTCGACCAAATGGGCGTGGAGTTGGGTAAAGTGTTGGCAAAAGTGATTTTGCCGGAATTGCAAAATGACGAAGTCATCAGTAGCCATGACAGCTCCACCAATGCTTTGATTAACACTTATAAACGCTTGAAATCTAGTTGATTAACATGAAAACTGACGCATTGCCGAAAGGCCATGCGTCAGCGTCTGGCCCGAAAAAAATCCCGCAATAATTCCCCGCAAGCCTCCTCCAAAATTCCGCCATGCCATTCCACGTGATGGTTTAAAAATGGCGCGTCCGTTAAATGCAAGGCATGGCAAACCGCACCACGCTTTGGATCAAACGCGCCAAAAACCAATCGTTTGATACGCGCATGGCTGATCGCGCCCATGCACATAACGCAAGGTTCTAACGTCACATACAAGGTTGTATCCAGTAACCGATAATTCTGCACAGCCAACCCGGCTTGCCTAAGCGCGATAATTTCCGCGTGCGCGGTAGGGTCGTGGTGGGTGATCGGCAGATTCCAACCTTCACCGAGACAACGTCCCTCTTTCACTACCACCGCCCCCACTGGCACTTCGCCTTGGTCTTGCGCCCGTTGCGCCAAACGGATGGCATGGCGCATCCAGGCTTCATCGGTAGTTTCTGGTAAATTTGCCGTCATTGGCAGGGAGATGCCCCGGTAAATTTTCTAGGATTGGTCTTTTTCATACGTCAATCCATTATCGTATTGCTGGCCTGCAACAACTCACGCAACTCTTCGTTATCCACGCGCCGATAAATTTCTGCCATCGGCAGCGTCAAATCCAATGAGGCAAAATAAACCTCGTCACCCCAAAAATAATGATGGGAGTCCCAATTGGCAGAACGCCGTGACACTTCCACCTCGACAAAATCCTGTTCAACTAACACATATTCCTGCAAACTGGGCAACGACTGATAAGCCAAGCGTTTCAATGTCCGGTCTTTACGTTGCGTGGAATCCGACAATATTTCGACAATTAAAATGGGATTTTCCGTGTAATAATCATGGCCGTTATCGTGGTTGCACATCACGACAACATCGGGATAAAAGAATTTGCGATGATTGACATTGACTTTGAAATCAGCGGTTAAAACGTCACACGGCATGTTTTTTAAATGTTGTCCGAATTCTCTGGTCAGATTACTGGCAATACGCCCATGATTGGCACTTGTGCCAGCCATTGCATAAACATACCCGTCTATGTATTCATGCTTGACTTCAGAAATTAATTCGCCTTGTAAATAATCTTCTGCGCTGATTCGGTTATCTTTTAATACGGCATTCATGATTTTTCCCGTTTGTTCATGTCCAGCAGCTCTTTTAAATAGGCAATTTCCCTCGCTTGCTGGGCAAGTTCTTTGTCTTTTAATTCAATAAGGAATGTGCATGAAATAATGTAGACAAAAACCCGCCAGACCTTTCAGGTTTTTAAAACCTGACAGGTCTTAATCCACGAACTTATTCCATGCGCATTCCTAAGCAGTTGTTGTTTTTGATTTTCAAAAGCCAATTCAACGGGCGAGCTAATAAATTTGCCATTGTTGCTATCGCCAATATTGACGAAATTGACATTTTTTCGCCTGGCGACATCAGCTCCATGAAGTCAACGCCTAAAATTTCTGAGACTTTTTTTAACTTAGAAATGGCGACTTTTGTTTCACCGCGTTCAATTTTTGAATAACCACTCACTGACATATTCAATTTCCCACCATATCTTCTTGTAACCAGTCTTTAGACTCACGCAAGAAGCGGATTTTTCGTGAACTTCCATAAAATTCTCCTAAACTCCAAGCACTAAGGATTTGGCTAAAAATAACTTTCTAAAATCAGAAATCTTTCGGGATGGCCGCGGACCCTCCGTCACTTCCAATTCAGACAATCCACGCCGCACCGTTTTCGGATCAACACCAAACAGCCCGGACACATACCCGACCCCGCCATGGCCTAACTTCACCGATTCAATGGCCATAACTGCGCTTATCTTTCTCTGACAACCCCGCAAACAACCGTTGAGTTTTAAGTTCAATGTCTTTTGGGTAAGCAGTCACTTTGTAACTTTTTTCAAGATGAATTTTCAAGTAATTATCAAGCAACAGGCTTCGCTATGCCAACTCAATTTCGGGATGTTATTGTTGGCTAAACCCTAACCAAGAAAGACGCTGCCGGAAAACCGATAGTAAGCGGTGACGGCAAGCCGGTTAAAGAGGTCATCAGGCTGGATTCATCGTTGTATAAAAAACACCGATCCGTTAATGCCAAAAGCCACCTGTTTATGGGTGGCTTTTGAGGAGGCCTAGGGTTTCAGAAAGTCTCCTGAAAACACCAACCTTTCATCCGCCATCCATCAAGTTGCTTATTGTGCATAAGCTCTACTGAACGTGTCCAAACCCATACATCGGAGACCCGCGCTAACGATTTGGCTAAAAATAATATCCCGAAATCAGCGATATTTGGGGATTGCACGGTAGTTCCAACGGGGAAGGAGGTCATCGAACAGAATAGTCATGGTTTTAAGGAAATCAGTAGCGCATTTTTTGCCCGTCGCATAGACCCCAGTCAAAATATCCACCGTCACTTTCAGCCCCGTGGTCGTTTTGGCCTTCCCCATAAATTGTTTGGCGATGGCGAACGAATGAAAAACAACGCCTTGGCAAGCCCGCGTGATATGCGGAAACAACCAGTGTCCGATGAGATAATGTTTCGGGCAATACGGCGGATAGTGGGCTGTGCGGTTTCCATCCCCAGGCGGTCGCCCAGCTTCTGTAAGGCTTCCTTAAACACATACCGGTTACTGGCGTTGCTGCCCGCCGCCATCGCAAGGCAGCAACACCCGGCGGGGATTTCGGTTAATGCTTGCAGCCATGCCGTTCCCAGCAATGGGTGACACTGTCACAGCAAAATTCGTTAGAAAGTTATTTTTAGCCAAATCCTAAGCTACTTGGGGTGATGGCTGGCCTTTACCAATAAATCTTAAATTTCCACTTTAGTGCGTGTTTCAAAAGTGTCAAAAGTGGCTATGGGGTAGAATACTGAACATTTAGCCCATGAGCAGAAAGAAGCGCAGATCAAAAGTTAAGGAATGTGCATAAAATGGTAGTCCAGCAATTGTCATGATTTGAAAAAAGTCAATAGGCTATAATATGGCCTTTTTGCCCCGATGAATTGTCCCCACTGCCACTCCACCGCCGTCGTCAAAAACGGCATCCGCCCTTTGACAG
>Ga0247836_1001570_pt1 | contig 35997 bp, 41 predicted proteins | sample LaCruzMarch2015__4_FD_187116 | JGI IMG/M metagenome (GOLD analysis project Ga0247836, IMG submission 187116) | Freshwater microbial communities from meromictic Lake La Cruz, Castile-La Mancha, Spain - LaCruzMarch2015_14m | ecosystem: Environmental > Aquatic > Freshwater > Lake | place: Spain... | reverse complement strand
GGGGCTTTTTCACATCTCAAAGAAAAAATCAGAATCCACCGAGGAATGAGCAAAAATCGCAAGAAAAAAGCAGCCAAATTTATCTTAATTAACTCCTAAATAGCACCACACTTTTTCTATTATGCCATTAAAAGCAATCTGCCCTATCTATTTGTATATAAAGAGATAAATGCCAATATCCCTCACACGACCAATAAGCTGGAGGGGGCTTTTTCACATCTTCAGAATCCACCGAGGAATGAGCAAAAATCGTAAGAAAAAAGCAGCAAGATTTATCTTAATTAACTCATAAATAGCACCAAGATTTTTCTATTATGCCATTAAATAATAATTTTTGCTTTAATTTCTATTTCGTCTGCTTTTAATAGTTCGGCGGTTTTTGCCGCTTCAATATTGATTATTGCCAGACCGATATTGCCTTGGCTGCTTAAACTATAGCCGACTTCTTTGCCTGCCTGATCAAAGATCGCAGTGTCTTTAGCCGGTAAATCGGTTTTTGCTTCAATAAAATGAATAAATTTATGCAAAGTAGCCCGATGCTTGGAACGGGCGGTAACTTCCTGACCGACATAGCAACCTTTGTTAAAATCGATAGCGTTGATTTTATCGTAAGCAAATTCGATTGGCAGTGAGCGGTTAGCGGTTAAGTCTTTGCTGCCTTCGGCAATGCAGAGTTTGATACGAGTGGAATCGTAAGTTGATTCATCACCGCTAGAAGTTAAATCTTCCGCTATTATCCGCATTCCCAATTCATTTGATCTAGGGTCGGTAAAAATTACAGAAGTTCCCTCTCCCTCCTGAAGAGTGTTAGGGTGAGGGATATTTTTATTTTCTATCCAACCTACTTGCAAATTAGGCAATTCTTTAATCTCAACTTTTGCCCGTAATTTATAGAAAGATAGGCGTTTTATAAGTTCAGGGATTATAGATTTCTCGGTCTCAATCAGTAAATTACCTTGAGACTCGATTATAAAAAAATCGTAGAGAAATTTACCTTGCGGCGAAAGCAAACATGCAAAAATAGCTTGTTTATCGCTAACTTTAGCAATGTCGTTTGTGATTAAACCTTGCAAAAAAGAGCGTGAATCGTCACCGCTTACGGCAACGATTCCACGATCTTGTAATAACTCAATGTTTAACATGTTTCCAAATACGACGTTTAATTATATAGAGCAATGTGGTTAGAATGCTTAAGAAAATAATAACTTTAAGCCCCATTTGCTTGCGAGTTTCCATTTCAGGTTCGGCAGCCCATTGCAAGAATGTAACTACGTCACGAGCCATTTGGTCGATACTTGCTTTGGTTCCGTCTTGGTAGGTTACTATACCGTCGCTAAGCGGAGGAGACATCGAAATCCAATGCCCGGGGAAAAAGTGATTGTAATATTTATTTTCTACATGTGTTGCTTCGGCAGGAGCATCACCATAACCGGTTATTAAGGAATAAACATAATCTCCGCCGCCTTTACGGGCTTTTACGATAAGGCTCAAATCAGGAGGATATGCACCGCCGTTTGCCGCACGTGCCGCAGTTTCATTGGGGAAAGGAGGAATAAAAGTATCAAAAGGTTTGCCGTTACGTTGGATTTTTTGTCCGGTATTATCGTCAATATCTTCAACCTGCCGGGAAGCAGCGATAGATTTAATTTCGTCTTCTTTAAAACCGATATCGGCAAGGCTGCGGTAAGCAACCAATTTCATCGAGTGGCAATTTGAGCAAACTTGGTTATAAATTTGAAATCCACGTTGTGCCGATGCTCTATCTACATATCCGGTCATGCCTTTATAGGCAAAAGGAACTTCTTTTAAAACTACGGTTTCGTTGGCACTTGCATTAACGGTTGCAGAAAAACTGCAAACAGAAAGCAATGCAAAAGAAAACAACAATTTACGCAACATTTTATTCTCCGTATAACGTATATTATTCATTTATATCAACCCTTCTTAGAGGTAGCGGCATCGATACTTTCGGGAAGCGGTAAAGTTTTCTCGTATTTTGAAATCAACGGAACCAAGACAAGAAAATGCAAGAAATAATAAGCGGTTGCAAATTGTCCGAGTATTACAAACATTCCTTCCGGCGGTTTGCCGCCCAAATAACCGAGTAGCAAGAAGTCGATAACCCATGCGAACAAAGCAATTTTAAACATCGGGCGGTAAGTTGCACTTCTAACTTTTGACCTATCCAACCACGGCAAGAAAAATAGCAATATAATAGCACCAAACATTGCTATAACGCCGCCGAGTTTACTTGGAACTGCACGCAAAATCGCATAAAACGGTAAGAAATACCATTCTGGAACGATATGGGGAGGCGTAGACATTGGGTTGGCAGGAATGTAATTATCCGGATCACCGAGTAAATTAGGTTGAAAGAACACCAAGTAGCTGAAAATAATCAAAAATACGCCCATTCCGAATAGATCCTTAATCGTATAGAAAGGATTAAAAGGAACCGTATCTTTAGGGGTTTTTACATCGACACCGGTAGGGTTGTTAGATCCATGTTGATGCAATGCCCATATATGGAGAACTACTATTCCTATAAGCACGAACGGCAATAGAAAATGCAAGACAAAGAAACGATTAAGAGTAGGTTTATCAACCGAGTAACCTCCCCATAGCCAGGTTACTATATCTTGACCTATTCCTGGTATAGCACCAAAAAGGCTGGTGATAACCGTTGCACCCCAGAAACTCATTTGTCCCCAAGGTAGGACATAGCCCATGAATGCGGTCGCCATCATGGTAAGGAATATAACCAAACCGAGCCACCAGAGCAATTCACGCGGGCTTTTATAAGATCCATAATAAAGATTGCGTAAAATATGGATATATACGGTCACAAAAAACAGTGAAGCACCGACCGCATGCATATAGCGGATCAACCAGCCGTAATTAACATTACGCATTATATTTTCAACGCTGTTAAACGCCAAATCTGAATGCGGAGTGTAGTGCATGGCAAGAAAAAGCCCGGTAATGATTTGTATTACTAAGCAGATGCCGGCAAGAGAGCCGAAATTCCACAAATAATTGAGGTTTTTTGGAGCAGGGTAGCTGCCGACTGCATTGTCGATAAGCTTGAAGATCGGCAAGCGATATTCGATCCAGCCTTTGATTCCGGTGAGATTTTGTTCGTTATTATCTTGATTATGATTCATATTAACCGATCCGTATTTTTGTGTCGCTTAAGAAACTATATTCGGGTACTTCTAAATTAGTCGGTGCCGGACCTTTGCGAATGCGCCCCGAAGCGTCGTATTGTGAGCCGTGGCAAGGGCAGAACCAGCCACCGAATTCACCTTGACCTGCCGCAGGAATACAACCTAAATGCGTACAAACACCGATTACAACCAACCATTCATCACGTCCGCTTTTAACCCGATCATTATCGGCTTGTGGGTCTTTCAATTCACTCATCGCAACTTTACGTTCGATTTCGATCTCTTCTTTGGTGCGTCTTTTAATAAAAACAGGTTTGCCACGCCATTTAACTTTTGTGGTTTGACCGGGTTGAATTTCGGCTAAATCAACTTCAATCGATGAAAGTGCAAGTACGTCGGCGGCGGGGTTCATGCTGTCGATAAAAGGAATAGCCGTTGCAGCAGCACCTATAACTCCTACAGCAGCGGCTGTTAGCGTAATAAATTCCCGTCTGGTGGTTCCGGTTTCTTCCGAGTGATCGTCGCATGAAGAGCAAGAGTTTGAATGATCGGACATAAATTATACAAATGCTAGATGTTAAATATAGTTTTCGTCAGACATATAAGGTAAATGTTTTTTGATTGCAAATATAAAACTCGCATTCAATTGGTGTATTTTTACATTTGTGGTTAAAACGCTTGACAGAGGCGTATAAATTAACAATTTTACAATCAATTATTACGTTCTAAAATTTGTATCGGTTATGAAAATAGTAGATTGCCCTCTTGAAGGTTTAAAGGTCATTGAACTTGATATTCACGGCGATAGTCGTGGGTTTTTTGTTGAAAGATTTTCTGCCGAAAAATTCGCTAAAGCCGGTTTACCGACAGTTTTTTCACAAGATAATCATTCACGTTCCGCTCCTGGAATTTTGCGGGGCTTACATTATCAATATGACCAACCCCAAGGTAAATTGGTCGGTGTGGTTTGCGGCAGTATTTGCGATGTTGCGGTTGATATAAGAAAAGACTCAAAAACCTTTGGGCAGCATTTTGCAATTGAGTTAAGCGATCAAAATGCCAAATTACTCTGGATTCCCGCAGGATTTGCCCACGGATTTTGTGTATTGGGTGATAAACCTGCCGATGTTTTTTACAAAGTCACTGCACCTTATAATCAGGCAGGCGAGGGCGGCATTAGGTTTAACGATCCGGAAATCGCTATAAAATGGCAAGTAACAAACCCGTTAATATCGACACGTGATCAAAATTTAGCAAGCTTTGCCGAATATAAAAATAATCCGGTTTTTTAGGAATTTTTATGGATTTAGATAGTCGGATTCGTAAACTTTACTTTAGAAGTTCGCATAGAGGTTCCAAAGAGACCGATATTATGCTTGCTCCATATGCGGAAAAAAATCTTGCCAAAATGAACCCTAAAGAGCTAGATATTTTTGAGGCTTTTCTTGAAGAAAGCGACGGCGATATTTGGGACTGGGTGGTCGGCAAGCTTAATCATAAATCACAAGATTATAATAACATAATTGCCGATTTGACTGCAATTTATTCGGTTAAAAATTAAAACAAGGATAATTAGAATTATGGCGATAAAATCAATTGATGTAGCCGGTTTAAAAAAGTTAATCGATTCTAACGATGTTGTTTTGATCGACGTGCGTGAACCAGGCGAATATAATGCAGAAAATATTGATCAAGCAACTTTGATTCCCTTGGCTGAAGTTAATTTAAAAGTTTTGCCTGAAATCGGCGATAAAAAATTGGTTATTCATTGTCGCTCCGGTAAGCGTTCAATGGCGGCTTGTGAGAGATTGTTTGAGGAAGATCACGATTTGGAGGTTTATAATCTCGAGGGCGGAATTTTAGCCTGGGCGGCAAGTGGTAGCGAGGTGAAATCTTCGGGAAGTTTTTTTTTACCCCTCGATAGGCAAGTCCAACTAAGCGTAGGCTTGTCTTTGCTCGTATTTAGCTTGTTTGGATATTTCGTCAGCCAAGTGTTTTTTGTTCTTACCGGATTTATCGGTTTAGGGCTTACGATTGCAGGATTGACCGGCTATTGCGGCTTGGCAAAAATACTTGCAAAAATGCCGTGGAATAGCGGAAAAACTATAGTCTCCTATTGTTCAATCGGTAAATAATCATGTCGGTTAGCAACGCAATTATAATTTTTGTTCTGTCGCTACTCGGCACAAAATTATCGCTTATTGCTTTGATAAAATACAAAATACTTGATAATCCCAATGACCGCAGTAATCATAAAATCCCGGTGCCTCGAGGCGGCGGAATTGCTATGATAGCGGTTTCGCTATTGTTTCTTTTTCATTATAAAATTGACATATTTGTAATTATTGCAGCGTTTTTGCTCGCAATCATATCATTCATCGACGATATGAAAGGGGTCTCGGTTAAATGGCGATTATTTGCCCAAATAATCGGAGTTTCTTTGGTATTATGCTTACTGCCGACAAATTTATTTCCTGAATATATGCCGATATGGGTGGAAAAAATATTTATCGCTTTGGGCTGGCTGTGGTTTATCAATTTAACCAATTTTATGGACGGAATCGACGGCATAACAGCGATGCAAACAATATCTATGTGTTTGGGAATTTCCTTGCTGGTTGATTATAATCCTAATTTTCCTTCCGAAATTGCGGTTTATGCACGGGTAATAGAGATCGCAACTATTGGTTTTTTATGGTTTAATCGCTCGCCTGCAAAAGTTTTCGCAGGTGATGTCGGCAGCATAACACTCGGATTTTTAATCGGCTATTTGCTGATTCGTCTTGCCGATTCAGGTGGAATTATTCCTGCTTTGATTTTGCCGGCCTATTATTTATGCGATGCCACATCAACATTGATTAAGCGTTTGCTAAGAGGCGATAAAGTTTGGCAAGCCCATAGCGAGCATGCCTATCAGCAAGCTGTAAGGAACGGCATGAGCCACAATATGGTAGTTACAAGAATAGCGGGATTAAATCTATTGCTAATGATGCTTGCAATGATTGCCGGAGAAAATATTTTTGTGAATATAACTGCATTGATTTGTGCTTATGCAGTTACTACAATATTTATTATAAAGCTTAGAAAACCGGTAGTTAAAAAATGAATGATAAATATATAAAGATTGCCGATTATATAGTTGCCTCTTTTTTGGCAATGTTTTTTTTAAGCGTTTTAACTTTTGTAATCTGCTTATTTTTTGACGTGAATCCTGCTTGGAAATGGAACTTATCTTTATTTTCAGGGCTTGCCGTTCCGTTGCTTTTGCTTTCTAGATTTCAATCATTAAGGTTAAAAATCAACGCATTCTTATTTTTATGCGGTTTATTTGCATTGTCATGCTTGATTGCTTATCCTCTATTTGACGTTTCGTTCGACGGAATGACCTATCACGGCGATGCTATTTTATTGTTACTTCAAGATGCCAACCCGATTTATAGGGAAATGCATGGTTTTAATGATTTATGGACTAATCACTATCCTAAAGCCGCTTGGTATTTTTCTTCTATAGTCATTCATTTTAGCGATAATTATAATTTGGGTAAGATTAGTCATACCTTGTTGATGTATAGCGTCTTTACTTATATTTTTAGCTGTCTTGCAAGACGGGGATTTAATTTCAATAATGCGGCTTTGCTTGCTCTTGCCGGTGCTTTAAGTCCGGTTGCGGTTAGTCAGATGTATTCGCAATATGTCGACGGAATTTTGTGTTCACTAACAACTTTATTGGTATTTGCGGCTGCGACTATAATTTCCGGACGTCCGAGAAATATTGATTTTTGGGTTTTGATTTCATCTGCTTGCCTTTTGATCAACGTAAAATTTACAGGTTTTGTTTATGCTGCAATTATATTGGTTATCTTAGGTGGAATATTGCTTTATTCTTGGTTGCGAGCCAAAAACGGTGAGTCTATCCGTAAATTAAAAGCTACGATTACAAGTTTCTCTGCCATATTTATTTTGGGTATTTGTGTAATCGGCTATAATCCTTATTTTAGTAATTATTTTAAGCAAGGTCACCCGATGTATCCGATTCTCGGGGCAAATAAAATAGACGTATTGGGATTATTGATACCGCCGATTTTTGCAAATGATGATTATTCAAGAGTAGAAAAATTGCTGCTTTCGGTTTTTAGTAAAACCAATAATGTCGAGAATCGTCGAACCGCCAATCCTGACTTAAAGATCCCGTTTTCGTTTGAACAATCCGAGATCGACAATATGTCTTATAACGATCCGAGAATAGGCGGTTGGGGAGTTTTAATAGGTGGAATATTGCTTCTTGCTATACTTGCATCGTTTAATAATCCACCTTCGATTGCGGTGTATATAACTTTGGCAACTATTCTTGCAAATCATGAAGGTTGGTGGGCAAGATTTGTACCTCAGGTGGCATTATTACCGTTATTATTGATTATTCCGATAGTTATTTCAAAATCAGCTTGGCAAAGATATTTGGCTAAATCGGTTGCGGTGTTGTTGATAGTAAATTCATTGATTATAATATATATGTCTACAAATTATGTCCGCAATGAGACGATTAACTTAGAAAAACAAATAGAAGATATCTTGGTGCAATGCGGAAAAGGAAAATATACTTTCTATAGTAAAGAAGAAGGTATGCACCATGAGCAATATCTTTGGCACACCGGCATAGAAATATCCTATAATTACCAAGATATACCGCCGATTGACCAGCCCAGAATTAACTTTGGCAACGGCACGGTTTATAAGAAAGATTGTGAGAATACCTTGCGTTAGTTTAGTTGGAATACTCAAAAACTACGTTATTCTTACCGTCGCATTTAATTGCGATTTTGCCGGCAAGCAAATCCAGAGCTTTTTTGCCGAATATATCGTAACGCCAGCCATTTAGGGTCTTAACATCGTCATATTGTCCGCTTGCCAGATTATCAATATCGTTTTTATCGGCAAGTAAGCGAGGCACTATTTGATTCTCCGCCGCACATGACTTTAGCAACATTTTCAGCAGATCGCTCACCGCTTCACTCGGCTGATTACTCGGTTTATCGGCAAGTCGAGGATAATCCGCCGGGGTTAATAAATCCAGCCCTTCGATTATCGTAAACAAAGCCTGATAATGAGTTGCCGACATGGTCGGATAAAATCCCCGGATTGCTTGCAAGGAAGCAAAATCACGCGGCAAAATATTGGCAACTTCGGGTACCGTTTCGTCTTTCATAATCCTGCTGCGTGGAAGATTGCGTTCCTTGGCGGTGAGTTCACGCCAGCATGCCACTGCACGCACCGCCGCCAAGTAACGTGGCGAAGAATTACGCAGGCGGAGTTTTTTCCAAACTTCGTTTGGATCACTTTCATAGTTGGAAATTGCCAGCAATGCTTGCATTTCTTCTTCTATCCATTCGCCTCTGCCGTCCCGCAGCATTTTTTCTAGCAGTGCTGCGTAAACTTTGCGTAAGTGAATAACGTCGTCCATAGCATAATCTATTTGTTTTTGGCTAAGCGGACGCAGCGACCAATCGGTAAAACGTGATGATTTATCGACAGGTAACGAGAGAATTTTTCCTACTATATTTTCGTAGCTTACTGATTCTCCGAACCCACAAACCTGTGCTGCAACTTGGGTGTCAAAAACAGGTTCGGGAATGCTGCCAGTAAGATTGTAAAATATTTCGATATCTTGTCTGCAAGCGTGAAAAACTTTGACGATTTTTGTGTCGGCAAGCAGCTTATAAAAAGGCGATAAATCAATTTCTTTTGCCAGCGGATCGATCGCCGCCGAGGCATTTTCTCCGGCAATTTGAATTAGGCAAACTTGCGGATAGTAAGTTTTTTCCCGCATAAATTCAGTATCAATTGCTACGAATTTATCGTCTTTTAACTTATCAAAAAATAGTTCTAGCGATTTACTGTCGTTGATTATTCTGTGCATAAATTTATTTTACGGTAACTTTATTTTACTATTGCTGCATCTTTGAGTTTAAAAAAGAGTCCCATTTCCCGGTCGTTCATCAGCTCAAAAGTGCCTTTGACGTTAATCATATCTTCATCAAAAGTGTTTTCTTTTTTTACCCAAACATCGATTATTTCGTTAGGCTCGCCCGGTGGGCAGAATCCACAGGTCGGAGTGCGTTTTGCGAGGAGAAAATGTTTAAATTTCGGTTTGGATTCTAGCGGCATCATGAATCCGCTTATAGTTATTTCTTTGCCCGATAAATCTTTGACGTTTGAGGGAATTTTTGCACTATAATAACCTTGTTTGGCATCGACTATTATCTTAGTTTTGCCGAGGATTTGCCAGGTCTCGCTTTTTGACATAGGCAAATCATCTTGCATTTTGCGTTCGTCGAGCGGTTGCGAACTGAATCCGCAAAGTAAAATTATTCCAAATAGTACAAAGATTTTTTTCATGATTTGAACAAATTTAAGCAACTTTCTCGTCCGATATATGCAAAAAGTCGCTGTAATATTGGTGCAATATATCTTTACGGCTACCTTCGTTGATAATTTTGCCTTGGTGCATTAAAATAAAGCGATTACAAAGATCTGTAAATTCATTGGGTGAGTGGTTGACCATAATTGCAATCGAGACATTATTAACCTTTTGACGCAATAGTTCCTGCGATTTGGCAATGAATCCTGCATCTCCGGTGGCGAATATTTCGTCGAGCAATAATATATCGGGATCTTGGAAAATTGCCGAAGAAAAAGCAAGCCTTGCCGTCATTCCCGAAGAATAAGTTTTTATCGGTAAGTCGATTTTGTCGCCGAGTTCAGAGAATTCGATGATTTTTTCTTCGATCTCGGGTGAATATTCTCGTAATTTACCCCGATAAGCATAGCTCAATTTGATGTTATAGCGTCCGCTCATTTCACTTTCAAAGCCGGCTCCCATTTCGATGAGCGGCACAACCGAACCTTGCACGTTGCGTTTGCCTTGATGAATCGGATAATTACCCGAAATAACCTTTAACAATGATGATTTTCCGCAGCCGTTTTTTCCGATAATCGCAATGCGGTCACCATGTTTGGCATTAAAGTCAATTCCTTGTATAATCGGTATTTTTATTGATTTGAGTGTTTGTCGACTAATAAACCATTTGCGAAGGCTGTCTGCCCTGGCATGTGTATCGACTCCCCAAACGTAAATATCTTCTAAATTGATTAAGCCCGACATATTTTTAGTGAATTTTATGGTTTAACTTAATAACAATATATATTTTTTGGATAATTGCACAAGTTTATAAATAGCGTTTTAGTGATGAAAGTACGGAAAAACGTACAACTAAAAGTGCAATCAAGCTCATGATTATCGGTAATGCGAATAAAATCAAACAATGTGAGATGGAAAAATTAAAAGCCGGAAACAAAGGCGAATTGATGCTTTTAGCGGTTATGCTTAAAGCTATCAGGCTGCCGGCGGCAAATCCACTGCCGACAAAAGAGCCTTTTAAAGTGATTAAGGCTGCGTAATTTTGAAATTGTTTGGCAATGTAACAATCCAATGCCCCTAAGCGGTGCAATAAATTTACGGTCATACGGTGGATTTTTAACGATGTTTTGCAGGCGAATATCACGATGCAGGTAGTGGCAAAAACTATCATCAAGGTTATGACAAACAGGCTGGTTTGGATAATATTTACCAAGTCGGAGAATTGTTTGAGCCATTTTTTGTGGTCGTCGAGAGTTGCAGCAGCTGCAACCGATTGGATTTTAGCGAGTAATTTTGTATAATCGATATTTGATCCGCTTTTTATTTTGGCTTCGATTATGATCGGCAACGGCAGGTTTAAAACTGAATCGCTTTTGCCAAACCACGGCTCAACCATTTCTTTTATCTTGATATTACCGAGAATATTTGCCTGCAAAACACCGTCTTGACTTTTGACGATGCTTAAGACTTTTTCGCCGAGATCTTTTTCTTTTTCGTTGTATGGAATATGTACCGAAAAAGATTCTATTTGGGCGTTGCGACTCGCCTCAATAGTGTTGCCGAGAGTAAAGCTGATCACCAGCAGCATCGCCGCAAGATAGACCATAAAAGCAATAATCCAAGGCAAAAACCGCCCGGCATCGTCACGAGGCAATGCAATATCAAGCCGCATATCAAAAAATGTTTTTATTTTACGCAGCACTGGAACTTTCCGGTTTTGCCGATGCGGTTGATACGGTTACCATAGCCGGACGCAACAAACGATCATGCAAGACATAGCCTGCTTGCAAAACCTGTAAAACGGTTCCGGCTTCAACTTCGCCGTTTTCGATTTGTGCAACTGCCTGGTGGAAATTATGGTCAAATTTTTGTCCGGTCGGGTCAACTCTTTTGATGCCGTTACGTTCAAATATTCCTGCTAGTTCGGAGATCGTCATATCGATTCCTTCGCCGACTTGCTTTACGGTTTCGTTGTTATTTCTTGCCTCTTGTGAGATGCTTTGCGAAGCACGGGCAAGATTTTCCATAACATTTACCATATCACGGGCAAATTTTGTGGTTGCATATTTTGCAGTTTCCTCGGTCTCGCGTTTGGCACGGTTGCGGACATTCTCGGTTTCCGCCATTGCACGCAGATACATATCTTTCAAAGCGGCAATTTCTTCAGCCGGACTAGGAGCAGCATCTGCCTGAATTTCAGGATTATTTTGAGTTTCTTGTTCTTGTTGCGAGATATTTTCTTCAGTCATAAAAATCCATTTAAAATTGCTATACGTAAATAATTTACGCTCATTTATATAGTAAAGCTATACTCGCTTTTCTAGGGCTTTGTCAAAAAAATCTTGAGGAAATTTATAGCAAAGAAAAGGTGATTAGAGTTGCCCCTAATCACCTTGAACCTTAAACGAAGACTTTATTGATGCTTTTGCCTATACATTGCTAATTCTTCGCCTTGTATTCGTTGCTGCTGAGCTACTAGCACACTATTGTCAAATTTATTGCGGCAGTTTTCTGAAATCATAACTGTCGGGATTTCTTTTACGTCGTATACGGTATAAAAACAACCAGACATGTCTTGCGACTTGGCGGATTCTTCTATACGTCCTTCCTCAGATTTGCCACAACCTGTCAGAGCCAACAACAAACCCAATAGTAAAATTTTTTTCATGATCATAACCTCAATTTAGTTGATTTTTTGATCAACGATTTCTCGCTGATCGATTGATTTACTCAACTTCCTTGTGGTCTCGGTCGTTTTAATTAACGGTTTTTATCCGTTAATTCCCTAAACAACCAAAGTAAAAAAGATATAAAATATCTAATAACAGAGTTATATTACTATAAACTCGTTAAAAATAATCGTGAATTTTTTGTGACGGTTAAGCAAACGCTCCGTGGCAATGTTTGTATTTCTTGCCCGAACCGCAAGGGCAGGCTTCGTTACGGGCGATTTTTCCCCAGGTTTCGGGGTTGCTCGGGTCACGGTCTTCTGGGGCAACATGGGTGCGGATCGGCTCATGATTTTGATATTGCGGGCTGCCTTCACCGCTCATTGCCGGGTCTGAGCGACCCTCCTGCATTCTTTGCACACGTTTAATTTCGGCAAGCGAGCGTGGATCCTCACTATTGACTTCCACATGTGCCATACGGGAAGTTACAAGTTCACGTAATTGGTTAAGCATTTGTTCAAATAAAGAAAATGCCTCTTGCTTATATTCGTTGAGCGGATCACGCTGCCCGTAAGCCCGAAGGCTGATACCGTGACGCAAATGATCGAGCGAAAGCAGATGATCTTTCCATAATTGATCAAGTGTTTGTAAAAGCACTCTTTTTTCGACTATCTGCATAATCTCGCCGCCGAATTTAGTCGCTTTATTTTCGATTTGTGCAGCGGTGAATTTCTCTAAATGCTCGAGCAATTCTTCCTCGCCGATTCCTTCTTCTTTTGCCCAATCTTTAAGCGGAGCATGCAAGCCGTAAATTCGGAAAACTTCCTTATCCAAACTTTCAATTTCCCATTGTTCGGGATAAGAACGTTTTGGAATATATGATGAAATTAGATCTTGATTAACTTCGCTCCGCATCGCTGCTACTGTTTCCGACACGTCTTCTGCTGTCATCATCTCAATGCGTTGCTCGTAGATAACTTTGCGTTGATCGTTCATTACATCGTCGAATTTGAGCAAATTCTTACGGATTTCGTAGTTGCGACCTTCAACTTTTTGTTGAGCTTTTTCAACTGCTTTATTCATCCAAGGGTGGAATATCGCTTCACCTTCTTTGAGTCCCATTTTTCTAAATAGAACGTCTATTTTGTCGGATCCGAAGATTCGCATTAGATCGTCTTCGAGTGAAATCAAGAACTTAGAAGCTCCGGGATCGCCCTGTCTGCCCGAACGTCCACGCAACTGATTGTCGATGCGACGGCTTTCATGGCGTTCGGTGCCGATGACGTAAAGTCCACCGGATGCGATAACTTCTTGTTTTTCTTTTTCAATTTCCTTGCGGATTCTTTGCACGGCAAGCGATTCATAATCGGCATTTTTACCCACTTCGTCGGCAACTCGCATATCGAGATTACCGCCGAGCATAATATCGGTACCACGTCCTGCCATATTGGTAGCAATAGTAACTGCTCCCGAGCGACCGGCTTGGGCGATGATATGAGCTTCCTGCTCGTGATAACGTGCATTTAACACATTATGGGGAATCTTGGCTTTTTTAAGCAGGCTTGCAATATATTCCGAGCGTTCGATAGTTACGGTGCCGACCAAAACCGGCTGTTTACGTTCGTAACATTCTTTTACCAAACTTACCACGGCATCGTATTTTTCTTTGTTGGTACGATACATTTCGTCATTTTCGTCTTTGCGTAGAACCGGCAAATTAGGTGGAATATCAATAACTTCAAGTTTATAAATATCAGCAAATTCGTTGGCTTCGGTCATTGCCGTGCCTGCCATACCGGAAAATTTGGGATAAAGGCGGAAATAGTTTTGGAAAGTTATTGAAGCAAGGGTTTGATTTTCATTTTGAATTTCAACTTTTTCTTTGGCTTCCAATGCTTGATGCAAGCCTTCGGAATAACGCCGTCCTTCCATCATTCGACCGGTAAATTCGTCGATAATCATAACTTCGTTATCTTTGACGATATAATCCACATCTTTTGTAAAAATTTTATAAGCCCTAAGTGCTTGATTTACATGGTGAACTAGTGCAACATTGTCGATGTCGTAAAGTCCGCGTCCTTCTATGAGTAACCCTGCTTTTACGAGTAAATCCTCAACATTTTTAACCCCGGCATCGGTAAGGCTAACGGTCTTAGATTTTTCATCTTTTTCAAAGTCTTCTGGTTTGAGTTTTGGAATAATTTTGTTGATTTTTACGTATAGATCAGAGTTATCTTCGGTAGGACCGGAAATAATTAACGGAGTACGTGCTTCGTCGATTAGGATACTGTCAACCTCGTCGATAATCGCATAATTAAATGGACGCTGCACCATTTGGTCGAGCGAATATTTCATATTATCACGCAGATAATCAAAGCCGAGTTCGTTATTGGTAGCGTAAATAATATCGCAATTATAAGCTTGTTGGCGTTCTTCGTCTTCGAGTCCGTGTTTGATGATGCCGACGCTAAGCCCTAGAAATTTATAGATTCTTCCCATCCAAGCAGAGTCACGCTCGGCAAGATAATCGTTGACCGTAACGACATGCACGCCTTTGCCGGAAAGAGCATTTAAATATGCAGCCAAAGTTGCAACCAGGGTTTTTCCTTCACCGGTACGCATCTCGGCTATCATGCCTTTATGAAGAACTATCCCACCGATAAGCTGGGTGTCAAAATGCCGCATGCCAAGCACACGCTTTGATGCTTCCCGTACGGTTGCGAATGCTTCGGGAAGTAATTTGTCGAGCGATTCACCGTTGGTATAACGGTTTTTGAATAAATCTGTTCTGGCTCGCAACTCGTCGTCCGAGAGTTTTTCGGTCTCTTCTTCAAGGGCATTTATCGCCCGAACGTAAGATTTCAGCGAGTTTACATAACGCTCGTTGGCGGTTCCGAATATTTTTTTTGCAAGATTCATTATCATAATGCGGCTAGCTTTAAAGCCAATTTCGCTTTATGTCAAATTCAAAGCCTAGGTTCCGGTAAGATTTTGCTATAGATTCGGCGAAAACCTCAATTATTTTAGTTTTTCTTCCAATTCAGCAATTTTTGTGGTGAGTTTAACCTGTTCGGCACGGGCATTTTCCGCCAATTGACGCACGATTTCAAATTCTTCACGTCGCACCAAATTCATACGCAGGATAATTTTTTCCATTTTTGCGGCAACTATTGCTTCGATCTCATGTTTAATATCGGCGAGTGTTCCGACTGCACCCGATGCAAGTTTGGAAAAATCATCAAAAATTTTAGAATCTTTTTGCATTTTGCGTCCTTAAACCATATTAAATATAAAAAACATATAGGGCGATAATAGTGGAAATTTTATTTATTACAAGCGGTAGTATCGGCGATGCAATTATTTCAACCTCGCTGATTGCCTATCTTTGCGATACTTATCCGCAGGCAAAATTTACTATTGCGGCAGGTAGGGCATCGGCTCCGTTATTTGCCGAGTTCCCGAGGCTTAAATCATTGATTCCGATAGTAAAAAGGAAATATCATAAACATTGGTGGAATTTATGGCAAGCTACCCGCAAAACAGATTGGGATATTGTGGTTGATTTGCGAGGTTCGCTAATTAGTTATATGTTATCGGCAAAGCAACGCAAAGTTTTTGAAAGACCTGATAAAAATAAGTCAAAATATCATCAGCTTGCCGATTTATTTGGTCTTGCCCAGCCATATCCGACTAGGCTTTGGGCGAGTGAAGCAACCCGTAAAAAAGCGGCAGATTTATTGCCTGACGGTAAAGAAATTATCGTAATTGCCCCAAAAACCAATTCTGCTGCCAAAGATTGGGCGATCGAGAATTTTGCCAAGCTGATGCAAAATATGGCGAATTTCCCTCACCCTCTCCCGGAGGGAGAGGGGAGTCTGGAGCGAGTTTTTGTGATTTTGGCAGCAAAAGAGCAAAAACAATCGGTTGCATCTTTGCTTGGTGCTTTGCCGCAAGGGCAGGTGATTGATTTAAGCGGACAGACCGATTTACTCACTGCATTTGCGATTATTGAAAAAGCTCAATTATTTATCGGTAATGATTCTGGTTTGCTTCATATCGCTGCGGCAAGCGGAACAAAATGCGTAGGTATTTACGGACCTTCTAATGATAAAGTTTACGCTCCAAAAACTCCCAACGTGAAAATCGTTAAATCATATGATTTTGCGATGGGTGAACCAGAAAAACGTGACAATATTTATATGCAGAAAATCAGCGTTGAAGAAGTTGAAGCGGCTGCAAAAGAAATGCTTAATTCTTAAGAATCAAAGCACTCCAGCCGTTTTTGCGGATAGTACCAACCAGCTTCAAGCCGTGTTTACGGTGGGCATTAAGAACTTGGCGTTCTTGAGTGTTGAGTAAGCCCGAAAGCACTACAACTCCGCCGGTTTGAAGATTTTTTGCAAGTTGCGGTGACATTTGCATTAAAGGATTGGCAAGAATATTGGCAATTATGAGGTCATATTTTGCATTTTTGCGAACTATATTGCAATTATAACCGTCACCGACTGCCGCTTTGATGAATTTTCCGACTTTATTGTTTTTGGCATTTTCTTTAGTTACCGTAATCGAAAATGGGTCTATATCGACAGCAACTACCGGACGTGACCAGAGTTTTGCCGCAGCAAGAGCGAGAATTCCCGAGCCACAGCCCATATCAAGTGTTTTGACGAATTTACGTTGCTTGGCAAGTTTGGTAAGTGCCAATAAACAACCGCTCGTGGTTGCATGTTCTCCGCTGCCAAATGCCGCTCCGGCATTGACTTCGAGCGAGATTTTGCTAACCGGAGGTGAATCTTGGACATGCGAGCCGTGAACGTAGAACCTGCCGACATAAAGCGGAGGGAAGCTAGCTTCGACCTCTCTCACCCAGTCTTTGGCATGTAATTCTTTAACTTCATATAAAGGGGTGGCAATACTTAACATTCCCGAAAGCAAAGCCAGACGGGTTACGATTTCGGCTTTCTCGGGTGAAATATCGGTAATAATATCGACTGCCCAGTTTGAATCATCTTCAACTACCTCAAAATTTAGGATAGCAAGAGCAATATCGCCAAATGCTTCATCAATATAAGCGATAAAATTACGCTCGATAAAGATGCGAATTTGCCATTGTTTTGGTGGTTGATAAAACGGATTGGCTTTAATTGCAGATTGAAGCATCGTTTAGAATCCATATATAAAGATTAGCGAGCAGAGTCTAGAAGATGCAGTTAAATTATACGCTGTTGCTGAAGATGCACAGGTTGCGTTTATTGTTCCGCCGTTTTTGAAGGGACGAATTTTGCCGGTTCCGGGTAGGGCATCGTCGATTTTTGAATCGATAGCTTCGGCTTGCTCGCTAGTTAAAATTACCGTATTGCTAACACTAGCCGAAGTTCTGCCGCCAAAAATTATTGCATTAGCATAGCTCCCGTCAAAATAATTGGAATTACCGCTTAATGTTCCAAGCCAAGTAACCGAAAATCCACTACCTTTTATGCTGCCCATAGGTACGTTTGTATCGATCAAAGAGTCGCTGCCGCCTGCCGAACCTGCTTTGTTTTGTAGGGCGTTATTAAACATTTCTGCTTTGGCAAGATGCTGCCAGAATAAAAACATTTCACCGACTTGGCTTGCGGCTGCTGCAGATTCGATCATTCCGTCACCGTCACCGCTACAAGTTCCGCTTGCACCGCCACCGTTGGTGCAGCCGTTAGAGTCGGTTCCCCAAACTGTTGCGGCATTGGAAAAATCTCCCGGCAAGCCTTGATAGGTTTGTTTAAAGTTGGCTGCTGCGTTTGCATAATTATCGGCATCGGTGATGACAAGTTGCAACTTTGAAGATGTAACCAAAGATTGTCCGAGCATAATACCACCGATGATAACGCCGATGATCAATATAACTATCGACATTTCAATTAGTGTGAAGCCTTGATTATATTTATTTTTCATATAAGTTTATCCGTAAAATTAACTTTGGGTAATATAATGCGTTTTATAATAATTGCCATTATTTCTTTATTTATTTTTGCTAGGGATATTTATGCCGAGGGACAAATCAGGATTGTCGGCTCGTCTACGGTATATCCTTTTTCGGCTAGTGTTGCCGAACATTTAGGAAAAATAGGTGACTACAGAACCCCGATCGTTGAAGCTACGGGAAGCGGGGCGGGCATAAAATTATTTTGCGACGGGGTGGGTAAGAATTTTCCCGATGTAGCAAATTCCTCAAGGGTAATGTTGCCAATTGAAAAAGAGCAATGCATTAAACACTCGGTTAATAAATTCATTGAGATAAAATTCGGTTATGACGGCATAACATTGGCAAATTCTCTTAAAGGCGAGTTGTTTAATTTATCGAGAAAACAAATATTCCTTGCTCTTGCCAGGGAAATTATAAAAGACGGTAAAATAGTTAAGAATGATTATAAACGCTGGAGCGATATCGATAAATCTCTGCCCGACGTGCCGATAAAAATATACGGAACTCCGCCGGTTTCCGGGACTTATGATACTTTTATAGATCTGGTGATGAAAAAAGGCTGCATGCAAGTGCCTGAATTTGCAGCAATTAAAGACGAAAAGGAACGTGACCGCAAATGCAAGGGATTACGGGAAGACGGAGTTTTTGTTGAAGCAGGTGAAAACGGTAATTTAATCGCTCAAAAGCTTATCGGTGATTCCAATTCGTTGGGAATAATTGGTTTTAATTTTCTTGATCAGAATATGCAAAAACTTCAAGGTAGTATAATCGACGGACAAGCTCCGAGCTTTGATGCAATTCAAAATGGGGTCTATCCGATCTCACGTCCGTTGTTCTTTTATATAAAAGGCGAGAATTTATCACAAAAAGCTGCGATTAAAGAATATGTACGGGAATTCTTAAGCGAGGCAGCAATCGGCGATGAAGGTTATCTTATAAATCAAGGGCTTATTCCGTTGCTTGAAGAAGAGCGCAAGCAAATCCGCAAAAATATATTTCAAGAGATCGGAGAATAGTCTTAGTTGTCATAAGAATAGTCTTAATTGTCATAAAAGATTCACACTAAATTAAAAAATCTTTGTTATACTCTAAAATAATAAAGGCTCGTTTAAGAGGTGGCTATGGCTGATCAAGAATTAAAACAAGTTACGATTAAGATGTCTGACGCAGAGCTTGCTGAGCTATTGAGTTATTTTAAAGATGATTATATTCAAGACGGAACGGATTTTCGTGATGCTGAAGATAAGATAGCAGCATCTTTGGTAAGTACGCAAAATCCCGGCGAGTATGTTTTTAGTTATAATGAGCTAGTAGCCGCTGAGATAGATCTTATTCTCGATAATTCACCTATAGCCCAAGCAATAAAAAATAATGTAGAAGCATCGCCTGCTGCTGATCTTGATTATCTAAATATTCCTGCATTTTTGCGACGACAAGAAGACCCCGAACCGGAAGTTACACCAGAACCAAAACCTCCGGTGACCGATGATCCTTTTGATGTAGATGTTTCCAGATTTGTGCGACGACAAGCAGATTCAACCCCCGGGATTTTACCAGCCAAAGCAATAAAAAATAATGCAGAAGCATCACTCGGCGATGAAGAATTAAAACAAGTTACGCTGAATATGTCTGACAAGGAGATTGCAGATTTGCGTATATTTCTTGATATTTACGAACAAAAAGGGAATGATTTTTTTGATAAATTTGCAGATAAGGTTGCATCTTTTGAAGAAACTCAAATTCCCGGTGAATATATATTAAGTTATAATGAAAATGTAGGTATAGACATAAGAAGGGGATTAACTAGTTCGCCGATAGCCGCAGCAATAAGAGCAAATGATGTAAAGATTCCTGCATTTTTGCGACTACTAACAGATCCCGAAACAGAAGCTAAACTGGGGATTGTACCGGTTGATTCTATCGATACTGATGCCAATAAGAGTTTTTTAAATATTCTTACGGTTAAAGAGTTTGAGGAATTTGAGAAACTATTTCCGAGTAAAGAAGGCTTAAGCATAAAAGATAATAAAATCTTTGCAATGCAATCAGGTGAAGAAATCGAAATTGCTAATATAACGAATGCATTGAATTCTAATTATATTTTTACTGATATTGAGCATCATGAGCAATATCATGAGATTATTTCTGATTTGGCAAATATTGCTAAAAGATCAGTAGGGACTGAATATACAATAGATAATACTTTTGAAGATTTTTTGGAAATTAAATTGGAAAAAGATTTAAGGGTAATCACCCAGGCTGAATTTCAAGAGATTTTAAATATTTTGCCTAATTATAAGGGATTTAGAAGAGAAAATAATGAAATATATTTAGAAGAAAACGGTGAAAAAACTCTAATTGCAACTATAGAAGATCCAAATGCTCCTAATGTATCCTTAGTTATGGAGAGAGAATTTGAATTATCTAATCAATGGGTTAATTTTGAACATATTGTAGATGAAGCAGTTATTAATCTTAATTTAGCACCGCAAGCACCTGCTATTACTCCGCCTGCTCAGGCTCCTATGTCTCCCAAACCTCAGGTGCAGCCACAAGCTCCGCAATTTAACGGTAAAAAGATAAAGCATACTTTTATTGAAACTGATATTGTTGATATATTTGTTAAAAAAATAAATGGTATAAAAGATCCAAAAAAAGCAGGCACATACGGAGTTGATAATAAAGGGTCGATTAAACATATTACATTTACAGATAATAATGGAGCAGTTGAAAAGATAGGCTTGATTTCAAAAAATATGAAAGGAAGCTTTTCAATAGAATACTCCAAAGATGCTGATAATATTTTTAAAAAACAATTATCCGAAGCGGAAAAAGATGATAAAACAGCCAAAAAACAAACTGCCGCAAATGCTGAACAAAAAATAAGAAATGCCGCAATGCTACAATTATCTTCTCAAGATATCGAGATAAAAGGGCTTGATAAAGAAACTATTAAATATCTAGTCGGTGGAGCTTTTAGCACTTTAAGTACAGGTGATGGAACTTTGCATAATAAAGAAGATTATAGGATAAAATCAAAATATATTGTCAAGCGTACCGACAAGGAAGAATATGTAATTCATTGGCAGTTAAACGATAAAAAAGTTGCAAAAACACATAAATTCACAGACGAAGAAACTATAGCTGGAATTATAAAATTACAAAAAGACGGGACATATGACATTAAATATTCCGATAATCTAGTTGGTATTACTAACGCAATCCATGATGCACAAGCAATGGCACAGGCAGCTGGCAAATTGAAACATATTGCTAATTTGCCTACTCACCAATCTTCACAAAGCTCGTCTTCCGATGTTACCCCCAATGAAGGTGAGGCGATGCTCGGCGGAACTTTGCTTGCAATTGCCGGCGGTGCCGGATATTTTGCTCATAAAGAAAGTCAAAGACAACAAAAACGTCAAGATATGGGCTTGAAAACCGAAGACAGTCTTGCTTTTTCAGTTGTAAAAGGAGTGGCATTGGCTGCAGCAACCACCGGAGTTGCAATGTTGCTCGACGCATTGGCATTCAAAGGTGCAGCCGGCAAATTTATCCAAAGTAAGATCGGACGCTGACATTTTATTTTTGCATTATTTGTTTATTGCCGATATATAATCCTTACAAATATTTATAGGGAATTCATATATGCAAAATTCGGCAGTAAAATCGGCTTCAATCTCTTATCAAACCCCAAGCAATATGCAAATAATCGGTGAATATATCACCGGAAGCGAACAAGTTTTTAGCGGTGAGGCACTTGCATTCGTCGCTGAATTGGTGGAAAAATTTTCTGCTCGGCGTGATGCTTTGTTGCAATCACGTTTGCAAGTGCAAAAAGAGCTTGATAACGGAGCTTTGCTCGATTTCTTGCCCGAGACTGCCGAGATTAGAGCGAGTGAATGGCAAGTTGCCACGATTCCTGCCGATCTGCAAGATCGTCGGGTGGAAATCACCGGTCCGGTTGAACGCAAAATGATCATCAACGCACTTAATTGCGGTGCTAAAGTATTTATGGCGGATTTTGAGGACTCACTCTCGCCGGTCTGGCAAGCTGTCGTGCAAGGGCAGATAAATTTGCGTGATGCGACAAACAAAACCATTTCATACACCAGCCCTGAAGGCAAAGAATATAAATTAAACCCACAAACTGCGGTGTTGATCGTGCGTCCGCGTGGTTGGCATTTAAACGAGAAGCATATTCTCGTAAACGGCAAAGAAATCCCGGCTGCATTACTCGATTTCGGGATTTATTTCTACACCAACTATAAGCAATTACTCGCAAACGGCACAGCTCCTTATTATTATTTGCCTAAATTGGAACATTATAAAGAAGCTGAATTATGGCGGGATATATTCAATTTCGCCGAAGATAAATTCGCTCTTAAACGTGGCACGATCAAAGCTACCGTATTGATTGAGACTATCAATGCAACTTTCCAAATGGAAGAAATCTTGTTCGCATTGAAAGATTATTGCGTCGCTCTTAATTGCGGACGTTGGGACTATATATTCAGCTTTATCAAGAAGTTCAACAAGCGTGAAGATTTCGTCTTGCCTGAACGCTCGCAAGTGACGATGACTACGCATTTCCTGCGTTCATATTCTTTGTTGCTGATTCAAACCACCCATAAACGGGGTGCATTTGCAATGGGCGGCATGTCGGCTTATATCCCAGTAAAAGGTGACGAAGCGGCGAACGATAAAGCCTTTGCAATGGTGCGTGCCGATAAAGAGCGTGAAGCCGGTGACGGTCATGACGGAACTTGGGTTGCCCACCCGGCTTTGGTCGCAGTGGCAAAAGAAGTGTTCGACCGCATTATGCCGACTTCCAACCAGCTTGCCCGCAAACGTGAAGACGTAAGTTGCACTGCTAAAGATTTGCTCAGCGTTGCCCAAGGTACGATAACCGAAGCAGGACTTCGCAACAATATCAGCGTTTCCTTGCAATATTTGGCTTCTTGGCTTGGCGGTAACGGTTGCGTGCCGATCAATAATCTTATGGAAGATGCCGCAACTGCGGAAATCGCCCGTTCGCAAATCTGGCAATGGATTCATCATGAAGCCGGCAAACTTGACGACGGACGCAAAGTAACCTTTGATTTAGTTGAACAATTGCTTGCTGAAGAAACCGCAATCGTCAAAGCCAAACTCGGCGAGAATTTTAACGATAAATTATTTGCAAAAGCATGTGAGTTGCTAAAAACATTGGTGAAACAACAAGAATTTACCGAGTTTTTAACTCTTCCCGGCTATGCAAATATTTGAGGCTATAATTATGACTAACCTACCGCAGCCAAAACCCGGGATAATGTCGATAATTCCATATGTTCCGGGCAAATCTAAAACCGGGCAAAATGCCAAGCAAGTTATCAAGCTGTCTTCTAACGAGAACACTTTGGGAGCAAGCCCCAAAGCTCTTGAGGCTTTTGCTTTGCATGCAGAAAAATTATTTCGCTACCCTGACGGTAATTTCGTCGAGTTACGTAAGGCAATCGCCGAGGTGCATAATCTCGATTACGAAAAGATTGTTTGCGGTGCAGGTTCCGACGAATTGATTGGTCTGTTGGTGCATGCTTATGCAGGGCAGGGCGACGAGGTGCTTTACAGTCAATACGGCTTTTTGATGTATAAAATCTATGCCCAAGGTGCAGGGGCGGAAGCCATAGCAGTGCCGGAGAAAGATTTGCGTGCCGATGTCGATGCGATAATCGCAAGCGTTACACCGAAAACCAAAATCGTTTTTATTGCCAATCCCAATAATCCTACAGGGTCATATCTAACTTTTGCCGAGCTTGAGCGTTTGCATCAAGGTTTGCCGAGCCACGTGGTTTTGGTGATTGACGAGGCTTACGCCGAATATGCCGACAAGGCTGATTACAGCGATGCTCGCAAATTGGTGGAATCAAGCCAAAATGTGGTGATGCTTAGGACATTTTCAAAAATTTACGGCTTGGCTTCCTTGCGTTTGGGCTGGGGTTACGTGCCGAGCAATATTGCCGATGCTTTAAATCGCCTTAGAGGTCCCTTTAGCGTATCCGGTGTGGCTCAAATTGCAGGAATCGCAGCGATTAAAGATGTTGAATATACTGAAAAATGCAAAAATCATAATAGCAAATGGCTGAAGATTATGAGCGATGAAATAAATTCGCTCGGCTTTAAAGTTCATGAGTCGATTGCAAATTTTATTTTGGTGGAATTTTCCGAATCGAAAAAAACCTCGAGCGATGCAAATAAGTTTTTGCTTGAACGTGGGATAATCGTGCGTGAAGTGGCGAGCTACGGTCTTAGCAATTGCCTTCGCATAACCATCGGCACCGATGAAGAAAACCAGGCTGTTCTTGATGCATTTCGGGAATATGCTAAAGTCGTGGCATAAAAAAATGCCTATCTCGTTGTTATTAAGGAAGGTATTTATCCTTCAATAATAACAACAAGACAAGCGTTTGATCATTGCTGATCGGGGAGTTTTATTGCCTCCTCTATTTTTTCAATTTCCAGGTATATTTGCCCCAAAGAATTTTGTGGGAATTTACTTAGCATTCCCTGAAGATTGGATAGTTTTGTTGCACTTGAGCGTGCATGTTCAACTGTCCACAAATATTTTCCGAGTTGTCTAGTGGGTATTTTATCAAGCTCGGCATATATATTACCGATCTTGATCCATGACTGCCCCAGAAAATATGAATGAGGCTTCAATATTTCAGGTATGAAGTCGTTATCGACCTCAATTACTTTTAATACATCTAGTGCCGCTTTTAGGCACTGGAGCCGGAGATTGGCTTTAGCCATCTCATCATAAAATTTATCAATCTTGGCTTTGTTTCTTTCATTTGGGCATTTTAGCATTGCCCAGATTAAAAAAACTATCGCTATAATGCAAATAGTAACTAAAACACCAATCAAGAACTTATCCATCTCATTCACCACTTTTTTTTAATATCAAAGAAAAGATCGGTTTTGATTCCGATCATATAATTTTCCGATTTTTAAGTTAATCGGACATTAGCATTCTTGCAATTTGTGGGCTTTAACGAGCCTAAATAATAACAAAAACATACTAATGCATTCATTATATGAGATTTTTGTTTGTAGCGACACAAGAGTTTTGTGAATTTTTTGTGACCGGTTTTATTGCCCGAAATCCTCAAACTTGGCTTGCAACACTCGGTCAAATTCTTGCATAGTGGTGCCAAGTCCGAGTTTGGCAAATGATGTTACTCCGAATTCGTTGATTCCGCAGGGGATAATCCCCAGGTAATGCGATAAATCAGGAGAGATATTAACCGAAATTCCGTGGTAAGTTACCCATTTACGCACCCGAATTCCGATAGCTGCGATTTTTTCTTCAGATTTAGCGTTTGCCACCCAAACCCCGACCCGATTTTCACGGATTTCGCCTTTAATGCCGAACTCGGCAAGGGTTGCAATTATCCAATTCTCTAAGTTTTTTACGAATAATTTTATATCCTGCCCACGTTTACGCAGATCGAGCATAACGTAAATTATTCGCTGCCCGGTTCCATGATAAGTGTATTGTCCGCCACGGTTGCTTTGATAGACCGGGAAGCGTTTTTCCAATAAGTCGGATTCTTTGGCACTGCTGCCGGCGGTATAAAGCGGATTATGTTCGAGCAGCCAGATCAATTCACCTGCTTGCCCTGCGATGATTGCATTGACACGCTCTTCCATAAATTGCACCGCATCTGTATAATCAACCGGCTGCTTACTGATTTTCCATTCCATACTGTTTTTAAAATTTTATAACCAGGTCGGCAAATTATCCCTTGCGAGTAGTTCTTCGTAGGTTTGGCGTTTGCGAATAATCGCATATTCTGCATTATTGACCATAATTTCGGCAATCAGCGGACGGGCATTATAAGTTGAAGTCATCGAAGAACCGTAAGCACCTGCCGATCGGAATGCGAGTAAGTCGCCTTCTTTAGGCAAACGCAGCAAGCGAGAGCTTGCGAATACATCACCGGTTTCGCAGACCGGTCCGACTACGTCGACTATTTCGGTCGCAGCGTCATCATCGACATTTACCGCAATTATATCGTGATAGGCATTATAAAGGGTGGGGCGGAGCAAATCATTCATACCGGCATCGACGATTACAAAAATTTTATCACCTGATTTTTTGACGTATATTACTCTGGTTACCAAAATTCCCGCATTTCCGACCAATAAACGACCGGGTTCAAATATCAGTTTGCAATTCAAACCGGCAACGGCTTGTTTTACGATCTCTCCGTAAGCAAGCGGCAGTGGCGGAATATCTTTGTCGCTATATGGAATTCCGAGTCCGCCGCCGAGATCAAGTGTGGTGATATTATGTCCGCTTTGGCGAAGTTCGCCGACCAACTCAACCACTTTGGCAAAAGCATCGGCAAAAGGTGCAAGATTGGTGAGTTGCGATCCGATATGTACGGAAACGCCCTGTACATTTATCGATTTTAATTTCGCCGCTTTGGCATAAATTGCCGGAGCATCTTTAATATTGATGCCGAATTTACTTTCTTTATGCCCGGTGGAAATTTTGGCATGAGTTTGCGAAACCACGTCTGGGTTGACCCTTAAAGCAATATTTGCGACTTTACCAAGCGATGCAGCAACTTCGCCAAGAGCGTAAAGCTCATTTTCCGATTCAATGTTAAATTGAAAGATATTTTGCGAAAGTGCGTAAGATAATTCTTCACGAGTCTTGCCTATGCCGGAAAATACGATCTTCTCGGGAGCGATTCCTGCGGCAATTGCGGTATAGATCTCGCCGCCTGAAACCACGTCGGCACCGCTGCCGGCTTGTGCCAAAGTTTTGAGTATTGCCAAATTATTATTGGCTTTTACCGCATAGCAAATCAGCGGATCAAGCTCGCCGAGTGCCTGCTTAAAAATATTGTAATGACGCAGCAAAGTATTGCTTGAATAGCAATAAAACGGGGTTGCAACTTGCGATGCAATTTCGTTGATCGAAACTTCTTCGGCAAAAAGTGCAGAATCTTTATAATTGAAAAAATCCATCTATTTATTTTCCTGCTTCTGTTCTTGCGTTTTTTGTTGCTCTTGCGAATCTTTGGGCAGAACCAACGGACGTTTAACCCCACAAGCCGAAAGTAGCACCATAACAGTAAGCAAACAAATAAATGATTTTTTCATATATAGAATCTAAAATGCAGCTCGGTTGCCGTTTCTTTTGAGTGAATCTACTAGATTTTGCAATACGATGCGTAAAAACTCTTCGCTACAGCCCATTTGCACTGCATCTTCAAAAGCTTGTTGGGAAAGCGAATGGATTTGCGATAGATTTTCGTTAAGGGTTGCAATTTTATCTTTGCAATCAAGCGGCATGCCGTCTCTTCCGATCCATTGTAGCGGCGGAAGAAAAGAAGGTGATGAATTGATAGCCTGATTATTAAGAGACATGAATCCCTCCGGTTGTTAAAATTATCTTAGTTATGAACGCTTGACGGTGCTTCTTGAGTGGTTGGAAGCTTAGTGTCTTTTTTGCCTGCCGGCTTATCAACACTGCCGAAAGCCATTTTTCCTATAATCTCTTCGAGACTTACGGAAGACTGGGTTATAGTAATAGATTCGCCTGATGCAAGCATTTTTTCATCTTGTCCAGGTTCAATCTTAATATATTTGCTTCCCAAAAGTCCGTCGCTTACCACTGCAGCACTCGAATCACTTGGTAATTTAATGTTATTTTTGATTTGAAAAGTAACCACTGCTTTATAAGTGTCGGGGTCAAGATCCATATCGCCAACCACTCCGATTTTTATTCCGCCGATGCGAACGTCGCTGCCGAGTCCGATACCTGCTACGGTGCTGAATTTCGCTTTTACGTCATAACCTTCAACTGCTTTTAAGTTGCTGCTTTGATAAGCAAAAGTCATAAAAGCTACGGCAACGATAAGTACCAAAGCCCCCATTATAGTTTCAAACATGTTGTTTTGCATATATCGCCTAATTTATTAAATAATCTAATTTTTTGCTTGAGGATTCCAGGCTTGGTAATCTGCGGTGGTTTTTGCTCTTTTGCCGCCTTGATTTATATGTCCGGCCGGAAGATAGGCAAATTTAGTCCCGGTGAGATTGGGAAGATGGCGTTTGAGCCAAGAATATTTGACGTGTGAAGTTTCGTTTGGCAACATGTCGCTCGTATAATGTAGCCAGCCGTGCCAAATTGCGGGAACTTTTGAAGGCTCAACCACGCCGTTGTAAACAACCCAGCGTTTATGCTTGCCGATTGCGTTTTTCTCACGTTTTGCAACGTAATATTTATTGCCGAATTCGTCTTGACCGACGAGTTTTCCGCAAAATTTAGTGTATAATAAAGTCCCGATAGTTGCAGTCATAATAATCCCGGATATTTATATAGATTAAGCACCTTATAACAAAAATTATTTGATAAACAATTAAAAACTAACCTTTTATAAATCAACCATTCCTATTGCACAAATTATCCGCCATTCTTCTTCACTAACCGGCTGAACCGAAAGTCGCATATTATTAACCAACACCATATCTGCGAGCATCGGCTCGGCTTTGATCGTAGCAAGCGAAACCGATTTCTTGAGCGGTTTTATTGCCTTAACGTCGATTGCCACCCAAGGGGAATTTTCGATTTGATGCGTAGGATCGGGGTATGCTTCTTTGATAACCTCAACAATTCCGACAATTTCTTTGCCTTCGTTAGAATGGTAAAAAAATGCCAAATCACCGATTTTTGCTGTTCTTAAATTATTTCGTGCCTGATAATTGCGGACACCGCTCCAGCATTCGCCTTTATTACCGACGGCAACTTGCATATCCCAAGACCATACATTTGGCTCGGATTTAATTAACCAATATTTTTTGCTTTCATTCGTCATCAGAATTATTATAGTGGCGGTTTCGCCGATAACAAGACACAAATCATGCAGTTAATTATTATTTTTCTTAAGTCTGTAATTTTAGGGGTTTTTGTTTCTGCACCTATAGGCCCGATGAGTACTTTATGCATGCGTTATACTCTTAAAGACGGCTGGAAAAGAGGGTTATTGTTTGCAACAGGAATCGCCGTTGCCGATGCGGTTTATGCTTCGATTGCAGCATTCGGACTAAGCGGAATATCGGGATTTATGCTTGCACATGAGGGGCAATTCAGTTTTATTGCAGGTATATTATTGGTGTTTTTTGCAACCGTAATTTTATTTCATAATGGAAATGCCGGAGAGTCCGAAAATATACAATCCACAAAATCAGGATATTCCGACTTTGCGTTGGCATTTTTTATGACTCTTGCCAATCCTTTGACTATATTATTCTTTGTTACAGTATTTACCGGATTTTTACCTTCAAGTGACTTTAATTATTTTAACTCATGGCTTATAGTTATCGGGGTTTTTAGCGGTGCGCTATTATGGTGGGGTGGAATCGTTGCCTTCGTATCGCATTTTCGCAACATAATATTGCCCAAAACAAGAATAATGATAGACAGAATTACTGCTACTACGTTATTACTTATAGGCTTTTTTGAAATTTCTCGGATTTTGTAGGATTATATTTATGCAATTATACCCGGCACTTGTGAGTATACTCGCACTTATTATGTATATGGTTATAACATTTAATGTAGGTAAAGCAAGGGTGCGTTGCGGTGTGCAGGTTCCTGCAGTTAGCGGAAATCATGAATTTGAGCGTTATTATCGAGTTCAGATGAATACTCTCGAGCAATTGATCGTATTTTTGCCTGCGTTATGGATATTTTCTACAGTGGTTTATTTCCCGTTGATTGCTTCTTCTATCGGAATGATGTGGATTATCGGTCGAATATTATATGCTTTGGGTTATTATAAAGAGGCGAAAAAACGTTTTGCCGGGTTTATTATTTCGATTATTGCAACATCGGCTTTATTACTTGGTTCTTTGGCTGGCATTTTATTAAAAGTTTTTGGGTTATATGTTTGATTTGGAAGATAAAATATTGCAATTGCGACAAGAGAAAAATGCCGTAATTCTTGCCCATTATTACCAAGACGACGAAATTCAGGATATTGCCGATTTTGTCGGTGATTCGCTGGATCTCGCCCGCAAAGCAGCTGCTACCGATGCCGATATTATTGTATTTTGCGGTGTGAAATTTATGGCGGAAGGGGCAAAAATCCTTAACCCGACTAAAAAAGTTTTATTGCCCGATATGCTCGCCGGTTGCTCGCTTGAGACTTCTTGTCCGGCAGAAGATTTTGCCAAATTCAAACAACAATATCCCGATCATTTAGTAGTTACTTATATCAATTGTTCGGCAGAAGTTAAGGCTTTGTCGGATATAATCGTAACTTCAAGCAATGCCGAAAAGATTATCAATCAAATTCCGCTAGACCAAAAAATTATCTTCGCTCCCGATAAATTTCTCGGCAGTTATTTGAGTAAAAAAACCGGGCGTGATATGGTTTTGTGGAACGGCAGTTGCATGGTGCATGAGCGATTCTCGGAAAAAGAGTTGGTGAAGCTCAAAACCCGCTATCCGCAAGCTTTGCTGATTGCCCACCCCGAATGTCCACCCGATATTTTAAAATATGCCGATCATATCGGTTCAACCTCGTCGCTTTTAAATTACACTGAACAAAATCCGGGCAAAGAATTTATCGTGCTGACCGAACCGGGAATTATTCACCAAATGCGAACCAGGTCACCGGGGAGTATTTTCCATGAGGCGGCAGGTATAATCGAAGGAGCATGCGTTGCTTGTAACACTTGCCCTTATATGAAGCTCAATACTATGGAAAAGCTCTATAATTGTCTTAAAGACGAATCGCCAGAACTCACATTGTCACCTGAAATGATAGAAGCGGCAGGCAAACCGCTTAAGCGTATGTTGGAAATGTCTTAGATTTTACCCCCGATTCCTACTATAGCTTGCTGCAAACGCCGAAGCTATAGAAAAATCGAATGCAGAACCTAGGCTTTCTTCTTCTCAATTTTGCGGCATAAAATAATGCTAATCTCATATAATACGTAAAGCGGTATTGAAAGTCCGATCTGGCTAAAAACATCGGGCGGGGTTAAGAATGCCGCAACGATTACGATTGCCAGAACCGCATAACGCCTGCCTTTAACTAAGTTTTGTGAGCTAACTATTCCCACTCTCGCTAGTAAAGTTAGAATCACCGGTAATTGAAATGCCAAACCAAATGCGACGATTATTTGCATGACCAGAGATAAATATTCGCTGACTCTTGCTTCGAGCTGAATTGCCATGCCGTTATTTGCAGGTGATTCAAAGCTTAAGAAAAATTTCCACGCTGCCGGGAATATATAATAATAGGCGAGGGCAGCACCTGCAAAAAATAATAAAGGTGAAATCACTAGATAAGGAATGATAACTTTGCGTTCTTTTTTATACATTCCTGGAGCAAGAAACATATAAAATTGATAGGCAATTACCGGAAAAGCAAGGAAAAACCCTGCGAAAAATGATAAATGTATATAAGTTACAAATGCTTCAGTAAGCCCGGTGTAAATTAAGCGACGTGATTCTGGATTAGGATAAGAACTTGCAAGCGGACGGACGAGAAATTCATAAATCTCGCTTGAAAAATAATAGCTTACCGCAAAACCCGCAATCAACGCTTGACATGCTATCATCAAGCGGTTGCGGAATTCGATTAAATGCTCAACCAGCGGAGCTTTGCTTTGTTCAATATCTTCTTGCATGATGTTCTTTTACTTGAGATTGACAAAATCTCAAGTAAAAGCTTCTTCCCAAGTGCCTGTCGTTGCCGCTTTGGTATATTCGGTAACCCGATTTTCAAAGAAGTTGGTATGTTCGACACCGTTTAAGATTTCGTCCATCCAAGGTAGCGGATTTTTGCTGACTTTATAAACCGGTTCAAGCCCGAGTTGCAATAAACGACGATCGGCGATGTAGCGGATATAAAGTTTGACCTCTTCCGGGGTTAGACCTTCGATACCGCCGACTCCGAAAGCGAGATCGATAAAATTATCTTCCAAATCAATGATTTTATCGCAGATTTTGTATAAATCACGGTCGAGTTCACGAGTTTTAACTTCGGGGTTTTCGGCAACAAAGGTTTTGAACAAGCGAATGATTGATTCGGTATGCAAAGTTTCGTCACGAACCGACCAAGTTATGATCTGCCCCATACCACGCATTTTACCGAAGCGTTGGAAGTTGAGCAAAATCGCAAAAGAGGCAAATAATTGCAAGCCTTCGGTGAACGCCCCGAAAGCGGCGAGGGTACGGGCGATTGCGTCGTTATTTTCGACCCCGAATTGCTGCATATAGTCATATTTATCTTTCATTTCTTTATATTTTAGAAATGCTTGATACTCATCGTCCGGCAAGCCCAAAGTGTCGATCAAATGGGCATAAGCTGCAATATGCACGGTTTCCATATTGGAGAATGCAGCTAGCATCATCTGAATTTCGGTCGGCTTGAACACCCGAGAATAATTCTTCATGTAGCAATTATTTACTTCGATGTCGGCTTGGGTAAAAAAGCGAAAAATTTGGGTAAGTAGATGTTTTTCTTCCGGTCTTAACACTGTTTTCCAATCTTTTACGTCGTCCGCCATCGGAACTTCTTCCGGCAACCAATGCACACGTTGCTGCATTTGCCAAGCATCGTAAGCCCAAGGATAGGCGAACGGTTTGTAGATATGGGGAGCATCGAGTAACGACATATTGAATTCCTTAAGGATTATCTATTATATGGCTGAATTATAAAGCTGATTTTAGGGCAGGTTGTTCTAGTTTGCAGATATGGTGGACAAGATTTTGCCGACTAAATTCGCTCAAGAAAGCCGAGTCTGACTCATCGGTGTAAATTGCCGCATAGAGGATTCCTGCCAAGGCATTGCGTCGCCAAAAAATGCGGTTATCGTGATTTAGCACTCTAAAACGCACATTATCGGATTCGCCGACTTCAAGTAATAACGGCTCGCTCGAACTTTGGGTGGCGATGATAAAAACGCCTGCTTTTTCTTCCAATTCATGCGGGCTTGCAAACCAGCCGCTAACTTGTTGTTGCCAACGGGTAAAAATACGTTCTTGATTATTTTGTGCTAATTTCACGCCCATATTCTAGAATCCTTTTACTATTACAACTTATTTATCACACTTTATATATTACTGGCAAGCCAAGCACTCTTCGTATTTATCTTCTTTATACATAGCGGTAGGTTGCTTTTTTATCAAAGACATTTCAAGCTGAACGCCGACCCCTTTAACCTGATGCGAAACTTTTTCCGCTCTTTGCATAGAGGTTGAGCGGCAATAATACAAGCTTTTGATACCTTTTTTCCAAGCATTGAAATGGAGCAAATGCAAATCACGTTTGTTAATGTCGGGAGTTAGGAACAGATTGATCGATTGAGCCTGGCAGACATAAGGCGTGCGGTCGGCTGCATGTTCCAATATCCAACGTTGATCGATCTCGGGAGCGGTTCTAAAGACGAGTTTTTCTTCGTCGCTTAGGAAGTCGAGATGCTGCACCGAGCCTTCATGTGAAGAGATCGAACTCCAAGTATCTTCGTCGTTAAAGCCGTATTCTTCAAGCAAGATCGTAAGATGCTTGTTGCGGACGTTAAACGAACCCGACAAAGTCTTTTGGGTAAAGCTGTTGGCGGCATAAGGCTCGATTCCGGGTGAAGAATTGCCGGCAATAATCGAGATTGAAGCGGTCGGAGCAATCGCAATTTTATTGCTGAAACGCTCCATAGCACCGCATTCGGCTGCGTCGGGACAAGCTCCTCGTTCTTCGCCGAGCTTGATCGATGCGGCATCTGCAGCGGCACGAATATGCAGGAATATCTTTTTATTCCAAACCTTTGCCATAACCGATTCAAACGGAATCATTTTGCCTTGCAAATATGAATGGAAGCCCATTACCCCGAGTCCGATACTGCGTTCACGCATCGCAGAATATTTGGCTCTGCTCATCGAATCAGGTGAATTATTGATGAAATCTTGCAAGACGTTATCCAAGAAACGCATTACGTCTTCGATGAATAAAGGATCATTTTCCCACTCGTCGTAAGTTTCCAAATTGAGTGAAGACAAGCAGCAAACCGCTGTACGCTCGTTGCCGAGATGATCGGTTCCGGTCGGCAGGGTGATTTCACAGCAAAGATTGGAGGTTTTGACGTATAATCCTAAATCTTTGTGATGTTCGGGGATTGCTTTATTCACATTGTCGATAAACAACATGTAAGGCTCGCCGGTTTCCATTCTCGCAGTGAGCAACTTAATCCACAAATCACGAGCTTTAACCGTATGAATTACCTGCTTGCTTTTGGGGCTTAGGAGATCCCATTTATCATCATTTTCAACTGCATTCATAAAGGCATCGCTGATTGAAACGCCGTGATGAATATTTAATGCTTTGCGATTAGGATCACCGCCGGTCGGACGACGAATATCGATGAATTCTTCGATTTCAGGGTGATCAATCGGCATATAAACCGCTGAGCTGCCACGTCGCAAGCTGCCTTGCGAAATTGCCAAGGTCAAAGAATCCTGCACTCGCATAAACGGAATAACGCCCGAAGTTTTGCCGTTGCCACGGACTTTTTCACCGATTGAACGCAAATTGCCCCAATAGCTGCCGATTCCTCCGCCACGTGCGGCAAGCCAAACATTCTCATTCCATAAATCGACGATGCCTTCCAAACTATCTTTGGTCTCATTTAAGAAACATGAGATCGGTAAACCTCGATTGCTGCCGCCGTTGGACAAAATCGGGGTGGCAGGCATAAACCATAACTTACTGATGTAAGAGTAAAGACGATCCGCATGGGCAGAATCGTCGGCATAATAAGAAGCTACACGAGAGAACATATCTTGAAAGCTTTCGCCTTCAAGTAAATATCTGTCTTGCATGGTTGCTTTGCCGAAATGGGTTAATTTATCATCACGAGAACGGTCAACTTGAATTTTTTGCATAAGCTCTCACCTGAAGTCGGTTAGTATATTATTTTAAATAGATAAATAAATTTTACCTAATCAATTACTATACTTATTCTAAACCGGACTGCAAATATGTCAACATATAGCTTTAAAAAAAGTTAGCGGCACTATATGTAGTTTGTCGCCTTAAAATGAATCTATTGATAAATTAACTACTTATCGAGGATAGGGTCACTTTCGGGGTCGATAGCAGGGCTTTTATAAGCGGGTTGATCACTAGGCGTAGTAGTGTTATCGCTAGTAGGGGGAGGAGTCTCTAAAGGTGCGGAAGTTCCGTTTTTGTTGGCATCGCTTGCCCTGCGTCCTGACTCGCTAAAGCATTGCCAATGCTCACATCTTTCGCCGATAACCGGCATATGTTTTCCAATTCCGTCGGCAAAATTAGATATTCCTTGGCAGGAAGTGAGCGAAATAATCATCAAAATAGCTGCGATATTTTTCATGGATCTATTTTCCTTTGCCAAAACCGTTTGAAACATTTTTAGTGACCTGCTCAACCCAGGACTTACCGGGAGGTGCAACAGCGGCTTGCACGGCAAGGGTTGCACCTAATACCGCACATAACCCTACACTGGCTTTTTTCCAAGGAAAACCTTTATGTTCGGGTTCAGAATCTGCCGATTTTTCATCTTCTTTTTTATCGTCGTTCCAAAATGCCAAACCTGAAACTGCTGCTATTATAGTGCTGTAAAAGTTCAAACAGATGTGAGATTAAATCTGTGGATAAATGCGAAGCGAACGCACAACCCGTTATAGTGCTGTAGTGAAGCGAGCAATTATCCATAGATTTAAGAAAGAAAAAGCCCCAAGAT